>ERZ1036407.461-NODE-461-length-27687-cov-4.881152_pt1 | contig 27687 bp, 27 predicted proteins | sample MGYA00514217_ERZ1036407 | MGnify/ENA primary metagenome ERZ1036407 (study PRJEB33795, sample SAMN09464943) | human gut metagenome | host: Homo sapiens | place: USA: Stanford, California | collected 2016-11 | study: EMG produced TPA metagenomics assembly of the... | reverse complement strand
TTCTATTACCTCCAAGATTATTATATTATATAATAATTACCTAAAGATGTCAAATGTAATGCAAAAAAACGTTAATAAAATTAACGATATGGATATTAAAAAATTGACATTCGACATATAAAGACTGCCAAAATGATGCCAAAACAAATTCAAAATAAAATCACCTTCTGGTACGGCCTGACCATACCGGGAGGTGATTTTTATATATGCAGCAGTTCCATGTTGTAACGTTCCACAGGCGGGAAGGCGCAATATTTATCATGCCATACAAAGGGATTAATTTGGTAAATGTGGAAAATTCCTATATAAAAGAATGAAAATACTCTAAAATAGAAAAACTATAAGGCAGAGTTAAGAATTAACCAACCAAATGAAACCGCGCAACAGAACTCACGGAGGAAGTTATGAAACAAAAAGAGTGTATGGATGAATTTAGGGACTATCTGTGTAATGAAGAAAAAGCTGCGGCAACCATTCACAAATACCTGTACGATGTCAATGAAATGCTGGTCTTTATGCAGGACAGGGAATTAAACAAAGAGAACTTACTGCTATACCGAAAGCATCTGACTGGCAGGTACAAAGCTCAGACTGTGAATGTTAAACTTTCTGCCATTCATGTTTTTTTAAGATTTATGGATCTGGAAGAATATCGGGTCAAATTTTTAAAAGTCCAGAAACGGGCCTATATTGATGAAAAGCGGGAACTTACGGAACTGGATTACAAAAAACTTATGGAAGCAGCGGACCGAAATAACAAAAAGCAGTTATATTATCTGATGCTTGTTTTATATGGAACAGGAATCAGGATCAGCGAACTTCCTTTTGTGACCGTGGAAGCCATAAAGCTGGGAAAGGCGGAAATATATATGAAGGGAAAATACCGGGTCATTATTTTTCCCAAGAAACTGGTCAGGATGTTAAAGGAATATACCAGGATACAGAATATACAAAGCGGATGTATTTTCAGGACAAAAAGCGGGCGGAATTTAGACCGGAGCAATATATGCCATGCCATGAAGCGGTTATGTAAGGATGCAAGGGTAGAACCAACTAAGGTTTTTCCGCATAATTTCAGGCACCTGTTTGCGAAATGTTTTTACTCCATTGAAAAGAACCTGGCTAATCTTGCAGATATACTGGGACATTCTTCTATAGAAACAACCCGAATTTATGTAACAGCCAGCATCAGCCAGTATGAAAAAATCATGGAAAAAATGAAAATTGGTTTTGACGATAAAAAACCACAGAATAATCATTCTGCGGTCAGGCAACTTATTTAAACACCACAGAATAATCATTCTGTGGTGATGAGTCTGCATATCAAATAATGAGAACCTGCATTGTATGTATTTTATAACAAAATGTGGGGGGAGTCAATATACATAAAGCTGTTTTTTCTCCAATACAATGAGGCCGGGAAGGATAAAATCATGAACCGGCCTTTTCGTCATGGGTATTTTTTCTTTTGAAGTTCCACTCAAAAGTCACAATACCCATTTTTATTTGATTTTCATTTAAACATTGTCATCAAAATACCGCAGAATGATTATTCCGTGGTGGATAAAAATAAGGGGACATGTTAAACAGTGGCTTTCATATGTTGGATGATATTACACATGGAAAGGATGGTCATATGGACACTGGAGTACAGGATGGTTTGATTATTGCGGAGGACGATATCCTGAGAGATGGAGGACAGTATCCGGAATATACCGCCACCATGTTTATCGTGATTGAAAATTATTATAACGGAATCGCAAAAGGTTATTTACAGACATTTTATTACGAAGAACCTTTTTACTTTTTTGGGCTTGATAATATGCTGATTCAGCTTGAGAACGTTATGGACATGGCCGGTGTTCCGCGCAAATGCAATGAATACCGATATCTAAGCAAGAATCCGCCTGCGCGGAAACGGGCAAAGGGGACTGAAAAAAGGAACAGTCCTGTACCTCTCCAGCATGTAAGGTTTAACCCTAACAACATATGTTCCGCCAAGAACATTTTCTCCATCAGGGTGTATTCCAGACGGAACGCAAGCATTCAGGGAACCCTGAAGAATTCCAAAGGGCAGATGAATTTCAGAAGCGGTATGGATGTGATCCGTGGGATCCACGGGTGGATGGAAGAGGTAGTGAATGAGGGAGATGAATTCTGATAAGGGATGGGTGGACATACATACCCATATACTGCCGGGGGTTGATGACGGGGCTGGGGACTGGGAGGAAACCATAACCCTGCTGAAGATGGCATATGAGCAGGGGACACGCCATCTGATAGCTACCCCTCATTTTTCGCGCAGACAGGAAGTTGGCCGTTTAAAAGAACTGTGCAGGCGCCTGGAGAGGGAAGCCGGCAGCATTTCCAGTGATTACCATGTAAGCCTGGGGCAGGAGATCATGTATTTTGAGAGTATCCTGGAATACCTGGGCGAGGGAAAGGCCCTGACACTGGCAGGGAGCAGGTATGTGCTGGTGGAGTTTGCACCCGGGGACAGCTTTGGCAGGATAAGCAGGGCAGTCCGTCAATTAGTGCAGGCATCCTATTTTCCGGTAATCGCGCACGTGGAACGTTATCCGTGCCTTGCCCGGGATGAGTTGTTGAAAGAACTGATCGATTATGGTGCATATCTGCAGGTGAATTTTAAAAGCCTTACCGGTGTGTGGATGGACAAAAGACTCCGGTGGTGCAGACGGAATCTGAAAAAAGGGTATATTCATTTCCTGGCAACAGACATGCACAATATAGCGGTCCGTCCCCCTGGAATGCAGGAAGGGATATTGTGGCTGAAACGGAATGCGGGCGAGGAGAAAGCAATCCGGATCCTGCGGGAAAATCCCGAATTTATACTGGCAGACCGGATGCTGCTGTAAGAAAAAAGTGTGGAAAAGGTAACAGTGATGGAAAACAAACTATACGAAGACAGAGATGAAAATGAAATAGAGATTGATGTAATGGAACTGCTGTATGTGTTCAAGAAAAAGGCATGGATCATCATACTGGCCGCAATTGCGGGATGTATGGCGGCGGGCCTTTACAGCGTGATGATATTAAACCCGGTCTATACATCAACATCTATGGTGTACGTTCTGTCTAAGGAGACAACATTGACTTCGCTGGCAGATCTGCAGATCGGCAGCCAGCTGACAAAGGATTACAGTGTCATGATAACCAGCAGGCCGGTACTGGAACAGGTGATCGAAAAGCAGGGCCTGGATCTGACCTATGACCAGCTGAAAGAAAAGATTACGATCACCAACCCCACGGATACCCGTATCCTCAATATGACGGTATCGGATGAAGACCCTGTAAGGGCCAGGGCAATCGTGGACGAGGTGGCCAGGGCCTCATCTGATTACATAGGCGATATTATGGAAATGATACCGCCCAAGATCATAGAAGGCGGTGTAGTCCCGGACAAGCCGGCTTCCCCCAATGTGACAAGGAACGCTGCGCTGGGAGGCATGGCGCTTGCCGTGATATCCTGCGCAATCATAACCCTTCAGGTCATTATGAATGACACCATACGGTCTGAGGATGATGTGTCTAAGTATCTGGGAATCAGTGTCCTGGCCGCCATACCTGATAACGGTGAGGCGGAAAAAGAGCAGCCTATAAAGTTCCGGGGCAGAAAAGAGAGCCGGAAGAAACAGAAACCAGGATATAAGAAAAAAGGCAGGGAGGATTAAGGAATGGGACAGACATTAAGCCTTAAAAATACAGGCAGGAAAGATTACCATTACGAGGAAGCGGTCAAGACGCTCCGCACCAATATCCAGTTCTGCGGAAATAACCTGAAGACCATTATGTTTACAAGTTCATTGCCCAGTGAAGGAAAGAGTGATACGACCTTTGCAGTTGCAGCCTCCTTTGGGAGTATAGGCAAAAAGGTACTGCTGATCGATGGGGACATCCGCAAGTCTGTGATCGTAAAAAGGCATGAGATCCAGGGAAACCCCTGCGGGCTGTCCCAGTATTTAAGCGGACAGAAAACAGCGGAGGAGATCTGTTATGGGACAGATGTGGAGAATCTGGATATTATCCTTGCAGGCCCCTATTCGCCCAACCCATCGGAACTCTTAGAGGATCCCCTGTTTAAGGAACTGCTGGACCGTGCCAGGTTAAAGTATGACTACATTATCATAGATACGCCGCCCATGGCAAACCTTATAGACGGAGCCATTATAGCCAGCCTGTGTGATGGGGCCGTGATCGTTATTAACAGCGGGACCATCAGCTACCATCTGGTGCAGAAAGTAAAAAGCCAGCTGGAAAAAAGCGGGTGCCGTATCCTGGGGGCTGTGCTGAACCGGGTGGGGACGGATTACGATAATGGATACTATAAAAAATATTATGGAAAATATTATGGAAGATACTATGGAAAAACTTACGGCGGAGGGGGCGAGAAATACCAGATCCTGGATGAGGCCAGGTGAAATGAGGCCAGGTGAAATGAGGCCGGACCAGATGAAGCCGGACCAGATGAAGCCGGGCAGGATTCGGAATGAGGATATGGAATGAAACGGATCAGAATAAAACGGAATCAGACCCGCAGCTGGTGGAAGCAGGTATTTACAGCAGCCGGCGTGGTCCTCCTCGCTTTCTTTGTTTACCATACCTGCCAGTTATATCTGGACAGGAAGGCGTCGGCAGAGCAGGCGGCGCAGTGGCGCCAGGACCAGATCGGATCCACTGCAAAGGGCATGGGGGACAGGATCGAGTATGAGGGAAAGACCTACCGGCGCAATACTTATGTAAAGGCCATCCTGTGTATGGGAATAGACAGGACCGGAAGCCTGGGGGAATCCAGGGTAGCGGGACAGGGGGGACAGGCGGACGGAATCTTTCTCATAGCCCAGGACACTGCAAGGGACAGGGTAAAAATCATGATGATCCCCAGGGACACCATGACGGAGATCACTCTGACAGACCTAAGCGGCAATGAACTGGGACAGGGGATACAGCATCTGGCCCTGGCGTATGCCTATGGAGATGGAAGGGAAAAGAGCTGCCAGTACATGGCGGATGCGGTGAGCAGGCTGCTTGACGGGCTTTCCATAGATGGATATATGGCTTTCAGCATGTCGGTCATACCGGTTGTGAATGACGGGGTGGGCGGCGTTGCCGTAACCATAAAGGACAGGGAACTGGAAAAGGCGGATCCTGACTTTATTTATGGAAAGGATCTTACGCTCCGGGGAAAACAGGCTGAAGCCTATATCCGTTACAGGGATACAAAACAGGCTCAAAGCGCAATCGGCCGAACGGAGCGGCAGAAATCCTATATAGAGGGTTTTTTAAAGGCGGCCAGGAAAAAGGCCGGCCGGGATGATGGCTTTGTGCCATGGATCCTGAAAGAAATAGAACCTTACATGATAACAGACATGACAAAGGACAGATATTTGGATATGGCCCTGGCATTTATTGAAAAGGGGCAGGATGTGGGGATAGGCGATATGCTGACACTTCCGGGTAACGCTGTGGAAACGTCAATCTATGATGAGTACTATCCTGACAAGGATCAGATCCGTCCATTGATCCTGGAACTGTTTTACAGACCGGAGGAATAGACGGGTACAAAAAGGGAAAATAAGTATAGCAACAACTACTTATTGATAGAAAGATACAAAATTATGCAATGGAAAGGAAGAGTGAGAACTATGAGAAAAAGAATCACAACAATCGCATTGGTTGCTGCACTGGCTGCATCACAGTCAGTATGCACGTTTGCGGCTAACAGCCCGGGAACAGGCCCGGTGATCAGCGATGGAGGCAGCGATGGAAGCAGTTATGACGCGGGAACCCGCACCAACACAACTGCAAAAACCGGGACTACCACCAACAAGGTACAGTTTGGCGGAGGAGTACAGACCAACAGTAGGGGGCAGGCCGTGGTAGGCGATACGGCTCTGGAACTTGTAAAGGACACTGGCAGCGCTGTTGCCGGACTTCCGGAGAGCGTGGTTAACGCCATCAACGGCATCAACAGCGGGCGTCCGCTGAATGAAGCTGTTCCAGGTGTGGACCTGACCGGGTACAGTGCACTGGTTGGAACCCAGGCAATCGTTACAAAGGATGCCTCAACCAATGCTGAGAAGGCAGGGGCAGTGGAAGTTCCTATGTATATCCCCAACCTGGTTGACGGACTGGGAAATGTACAGGTGCTTTTCTACAATAACTTAACCGGAACCTGGACTGTAATACAGCCAACCAGGATCGATACAGCGTCCAAGATGCTCTATTTTAACATTCCAAACTCAGGTACGGTTTCAGTTATTTACAAACGTTAATGCCAATGCTCTGAGCGGCTGGAAAAAAGGTGGGTATGAAAGTGGCATGTAAAAACAAACTTGTTTTAGAAAAATGTCTGCCCCATAGCAAACGGGTAAGAATGGGGGTCCTCTGGGCCTATGACATGGCAATGGTCTGGATTTGTGCATGCCTGGCTCTGGGGCTTAGATTTGACCTGAACCTGTCGGCCGTCCCGATCCAGTATGCCAGGGAACTGTGGAAGTACGGTTTTCTGCAGATGGCAGTGGTGTCCCTCGTATTTTACGGGGGACACCTGTACGCCATCATGTGGGGAACAGCCGGTATACGGGAAATGGTACTGGTAGGCCTGTCCTGCCTGTCGGCTGCACTGGTGCAGCCGGTTGGGATACTGCTGTTTGATGCACGGATGCCCAGAAGCTATTATGTGCTGTGGTTTGTGCTTATGACGGCAGCGTCCATGTGGGGGCGCAGCAGTTTTCAGGTGATGCAGAGAATCGTAAACAGGCTGAACCGGGCGATGGACAAGGAAGAGCCTCCCCGTGTCATGATCATTGGCGGAGGAAAGGCAGGGACCCTTATTGTCCGGGAGATGAAGGGCAGTGAGAAGATCCACGGCCTGCCTGTGTGCATTGTGGATGACGACAGGGACAAGCAGGGCCGGATGATCGATGGTGTTCCCATAATGGGGACCAGGCAAGACATCGCAAAGCTTGTAAAAGAAAAGGAAATAGATAAGATATACGTTGCCATCCCGGCCGCCGCGCCTGAGCAGATACGAAATATTCTTGGAATATGTCAAAAGACAGGATGCCAGGTTAAGACACTTCCCGGCGTATATCAGCTGATGAACGGCGAGGTGAATATTTCCAGGCTCCGGAAGGTAGAGATCGAGGACCTTTTAGGCAGGGAGCCGGTCCGTACCAATCTGGATGAGATCATGGGCTATGTAAAGGATAAGGTAGTCCTGGTCACCGGGGGCGGTGGTTCCATTGGCAGCGAGCTGTGCAGGCAGCTGGCGGGACACAAGGTAAAACAGCTCATTATATTTGATATATATGAAAATAATGCCTATGAGATCCAGCAGGAACTGAGACGTAAGTACCCGCAGATGGATCTGGTGGTGCTGATCGGTTCCGTGCGCAATACAAACCGTCTGGAATATCTGTTCCGTACATACAGGCCAGACATTGTATATCATGCAGCGGCCCATAAGCATGTGCCTCTGATGGAGGACAGTCCCTGTGAGGCCATTAAAAATAATGTGATGGGAACCTATAAGACAGCCAGGGCAGCCATCAAATATGGGGTAAAACGCTTCATTCTCATTTCCACGGATAAGGCAGTCAATCCCACCAATATTATGGGCGCAAGCAAACGGCTCTGTGAAATGGTTGTGCAGATGAGCAACCAGAAAAGCAGTACGGAGTTTGTTGCGGTCCGCTTTGGAAATGTTCTGGGAAGCAACGGAAGTGTCATCCCGCTGTTTAAAAGACAGATTGAAAGCGGCGGACCGGTAACTGTGACACATAAGGATATCATACGGTACTTTATGACCATACCGGAGGCGGTCAGCCTGGTGATACAGGCAGGAGCCTATGCAAAGGGCGGGGAAATATTTGTCCTGAACATGGGAAATCCGGTCCGGATTCTGGACATGGCCGAGAACCTGATCCGTTTGTCCGGCTATGAGCCGTACAAGGACATTGATATCTGCTTTACCGGACTCAGACCCGGGGAAAAACTGTATGAGGAGCTGCTCATGGATGAAGAAGGTCTCCAGAAGACGGAGAATGAGCGCATTTTCATAGGAAAGCCCATAGAAATGGATTATGACAGGTTTGAGCGGGCGCTTCACCGTTTGGGGGAGGCTGCCAAAAGCGAGACAGGAAACGTACGCCAGCTGGTACATGAACTGGTGCCGGAATACCATTACAAGGGTATGGACTCAGATCTTGCTGCCGCAGAGGCTGCAGCGGGGCGGGAATCCGGTGTTGTGGCTTTGAACGCAGACCGGTTGACCGGGCATAAGAAGGTTGCAATGTATCAATTGGGATTAAAGTAGGATGAAAAGGGTATGAAAGCAGAATTGTCGCTTTGCCGCATTCTGAGGTCATACCTGTTATATTGTTACTCTCAGTGGACAAGGGGACACATGCCGCAGAAGCGCAAATCTGTGGCGCAAAGCCGTGTGTCCCCTTGTCCACTTAGGGTAAGCCTTTTTCTATGGAAAGATTGCCGGATCCTTTGGAGAAACGTAAGGCGGCAGGTCTTGTCCATGGGATGGCGGAGCATGCCCTTTTGAGTGGAACAACAAACCGTGAAATCAATTAGGATTGAGGAACTGAGAACGGATAAAGTCCCTGAAAAGCTGGAGGATATGGGAATGGAAAACTGGTATGCAGTGCAGGTGAGGACCGGAAGGGAAGAGTCTGTTCTGCATTTGATCAAAAAGATTGTGGACAGGACAGTGCTGACAGAATGTTTTATCCCGTACTGTGAACGGATGAAACGCTATCAGGGTGAATGGCATAAGGAGCGGTCTGTTTTATTCCCAGGTTATGTATTCCTCATTACAGAGCGGGTGGATGAATTGTTTCAGGAGTTGAAAAAAATACCGGAATTTACAAAGATCCTTGGAGATGGTGCGGGGTTTATACCTTTAAGGGAGGAAGAAAGGAAAATGCTGACAGATACAGGCGGCCGCGATCATCTGTTTGAAATGTCCCGGGGATACATTGTGGGAGATCAGGTGATTATTACCTCCGGCCCCATTAAGAAAATGGAAGGAAAGATCACATTTATTGACCGACACAAACGGTTTGCTGTTGTGCAGATGGACATGTTCGGAAGAAAAATTGACGTAAAAATAGGACTGGAGATCGTTAGAAAACAATCCAAGGGAGAATATAAACATGGTAACTAATAAATTCTTATCTGACCCAAGATTTCAAGGGATCAAGCCGTTTGAGAGTAAGGTTTGGCTTTCTTCCCCTACTATGCACGGTGATGAGCAGAGATGGGTAGACGAGGCAATCACAACAAACTGGGTGAGTACGGTTGGAGCAAATATAAATGAAGTCGAGTCTGCTGCTGCTGCAAAGGTCGGGCGTGGATATGCTGTTGCACTGTCAGCCGGCACGGCAGCACTCCACCTTGCTGTTAGACTCTGTGCTGAGCGAATCTACGGACAGTCAAAGATAGGCAAAGGTTCCCTGGAAGGACACAAAGTATTCTGTTCTGATATGACCTTTGGCGCAACGGTAAATCCCGTAGCATATGAGGGAGGAGAGGCTGTTTTTATAGATACGGAGTATGATACTTGGAACATGGACCCGGTTGCCCTGGAAAAGGCGTTTGAGATTTACCCGGATGTGAAGCTGGTTGTAACAGCCCATCTGTATGGAACTCCTGGGAAGGTTGATGAGATCAAGGCTATCTGTGAGAAGCATAGAGCGCTGATTGTGGAAGACGCGGCCGAGTCCTTTGGTGCCACATATAAGGGCGTCCAGACCGGTATGTTCGGTACAGAGTCAGTAATTTCCTATAATGGCAACAAAATTGTGACCGGCAGTTCCGGGGGAATGCTTTTGACCGATAGCCTGGAGGATGCAAACAAGGCAAGAAAATGGTCCACACAGAGCCGGGAGGATGCGGCGTGGTATCAACATGAGGAGCTGGGGTTCAACTATCGCATGAGCAATATCATAGCAGGTATTGTTCGCGGACAGCTTCCTTATTTGGAAGAACATATCAGGCAGAAGAAAGCAATTTATAAGAGGTACAAAGAAGGCTTAATCGACCTCCCTGTGGAGATGAATCCCTTTGACGCTGAGAACAGTGTGCCGAACTACTGGCTGAGCTGTCTGACCATTAAAAAGGAAGCAATGTGTCCGCAGGTCCGCGGTGAAAAGGACTCGCTTTATATCAGCGAGCCGGGAAGGTCCTGCCCTGCAGAGATTTTGGAGGCCCTTGCCGCTTTTAACGCAGAGGGCCGTCCGATCTGGAAACCGATGCATATGCAGCCTGTCTACCGAATGCATGGATTTGTTACCAGGTTTGGATCGGGGAGGGCTGGAAGTAACGCCTATATCAAAGAGGAGGATGTGGTGGATGTGGGCGCTGATATTTTTGAGAGAGGACTGTGCCTTCCCAGTGACAACAAGATGACGGCAGAGGAACAGGATGTTGTGATAGATATTATACATAGGTGTTTTGAGTAACAATAAAAAGTTGAAAGATAGGAAGGATTAATGGGGATGAACAAAGATGTTGCCGAGCAAATGGAAATAAGAACAGATATCCCAAAACCACGTAATACAATTTATTCAAAATATATAAAAAGGTTGCTTGACATTCTGCTGAGCGGGATTGCAATCATTGTATTGAGTCCATTGTTAGTGGTTATTTCTATTCTAGAACTGGTGTATCATGGAAAGCCTATTTTTTATATTGATAAGAGGCCAGGAAAAGATGGAAAAATTTTCGGTGTATATAAGTTTCGCTCCATGTCTAATGAGTGTGATAAGAATGGAAAACTTCTTCATCCAAGTAAACGTATTACGCCATTTGGCCGTATATTGAGAAGATATTCTCTAGATGAATTAGCAAGCCTTTTTAATGTGTTTAATGGGACTATGTCAATCATAGGCCCACGTCCATTGATGATTGAATATTTACCACTTTATAATGAGCGTCACAAGTATCGTCATAGTGTTCGCCCTGGACTTGGGTGCTGGAAGATTGGTGGAGATGACAAATTGACTGCGGCGTCCTGGACGTGGAATGTACAGTTTGAGAGCGATATATATTATGTTGAACATGTCAGCTTCCTCCTTGATGTCAAAATGGTATTAAAAACAATTAAGATTATGCTTTCTAAAAGTGAAATGAGAACGAACTCCGATAGGATTAGGTTTAATGGAACAAATCTTAATGAAACACGACCGAGGCATGAAATTATAAAGGAGGAAGCTGAAGTAACGGAAAAAGGGCAATGAGGAAGACATCATTGGGGCATAGGTTGGCAGGAGATTTTAATGTATGTATATAAAAAATAGGTATATAAATATGGATTCATCACTTATGGTATTGACAATAACTCGCTGGTTGATCGGTTTTGTGCATTTATTCTTGCAATCAGCTGTATTTTGCAGCATTATAAGGGCTTTTACAAGAATGCTGGTTTTTCTGCTCTTCTTGTAATATCGCCATATATATTGCTAAAGCTGCTGAAGAAAATGGTAAATGGGAAATTTGATTCAAGGTGTCTGTTGGCGATTAGTCCTTTGATGTTGTTCCAGCTTTATAAGACATTTTCTCACGATATAAGCTTTAGCAAACTGTTGTATGGTGCGTTTATGATGGTTTTCTTTTTTGCAATTGCAAGTGGCTGTGTTAATGTTCGGTATTTTGTAAAATCTGCAACACATATAAGCTGCATTGCAGGCGTTTGTTTGATCATACAATACATACTATATTATCTATTGCATTTTCATCTCCAATTTGTCCCCACATCTCTCCTGCTTCCGGAAAGCAGTATATGGATACTTGGGGCTAAAACCGGCTTAATTAATATAACAGGCAGAAGTAATGGTTTTTATAGACCAAGTGCCTTCTTTTTGGAGCCCTCTCATCTATTTATCTACTGCTTCCCTGTCCTGTGCTTGCTTTTATTATCTCCTAATATGAAGCCATGGAGGATGAAGATGGCGTTTATTATTACGGCGGGCATGGTCCTTTCCACATCAGGTATGGGACTTGGTGTGGCAATAGGATTATGGGGGGTGTATTTTGCTTTATATAAAAACGGGAAAAGTGATGAGAATATAGCAAGGATCCGGAATTTGATTTCGCCTAAGAATGTGGGGATTTTAATAGTATTTCTTACTGTGTTGACTGTAATGTATTTTGAGGTGGATATTTTTCGGAATATTGTAATACGGATTTTTAATTCCGGATCAGGCAATCAATCAACGGCGATCAACGGAAGGGTCAGGCTGGCAAGGATGCTGGTCGGAGGCTTGTCAGGTAAGTCATTCATATTTGGAGTGACAGATAATGTCAGTGAGATAGAATTCAATTTGTCAGGATTTTATGCAACGTTGTATAAGTATGGGCTTATTGGGATCTTTCTTTCGTATGCATTTTATGTCCAGGGATTATTTAAGCTAAAAGGAGCATACTTTTGGTTGACTTGTATCATTGTAGTTATTTCCTTTTTTACGGCTCATACACATGGAACCTTTTATATGATGTACTACATTATTGTACTAATGGATGGACACTATGCGTATGATAAGAAATTTCTGAAAAGGTCCATAAAGACCGGGAGTCCATGGAATGAAGGATGGCACATATGAAAACAACTGAGTCAGTGAATACAAAAATATTATTAAAGTCAAGTTTTTGGTATGTGGTATCAAATTTTTTGACGCGGGGTCTAGTCTTTATTACCACACCTATTTTTACCAGACTGATGACAACAAAGCAATATGGGAATTTTTCTGTATTTGCAAGCTGGCAATCCACCTTTCTGATTATCTGTGGTCTGGAAATATACGCGACATTGAATAGGGCAAGATTTGATTACAAAGAGGAAGGGGAACTGGACAGCTACATTACATCCTGTCTGGTCCTGAGTAGTATGATAACAGCTGTTGCGCTGGCGTTATACTTAATTTTTCCGGAATTCTTTCACAGGCTTCTTCTCCTAGACCGGAAGTATATCCTTATTATGTTTGCCTATCTGTTTGCACAACCTGTTTTCTTAATGTTTCAGGCAAAACAGAGAGTTGAATACAAATATAAGCTTAGCTCCGCCATATCCTTTGCATTAGTAGTGGGATCTTCTCTGATAGCAGTGGCTCTGGTGTATTGGCTGGAGGATGACCGGCTGCTTGGCAGGATTATTGGACAGTATGTTCCATATATTATTGCCGGTGTTATATTCTATGTTTTTTTTATAAAAAAAAGTGCAGTCATACGTCTGAAATCCTGGAAATATGCATTGGCCATGGGACTCCCTTTAGTATTTAGTTTTCTTGGAAGTCAGATCCTTTTAAATTCAGACCGGGTGATTGTGCAGCATTTGTGTTCATCGGACGAGGTTGCATGGCTTGTGCTTGCGACAACATGCGCACATATCATGCTGATTTTTGTTCAGTCCCTCAATAATGCCTGGGCGCCATGGTTTTATGATAAACAGGACAATCAGGACTATTTTGCTATCAGAAAGGCATTTCGGGTCTATATGTGTTTTATTCTGTTCTGTACGTTCGGTGTATTAATGATTGGCCCTGAGATTGTAAGGATATTGGGGGGTAAAAGTTATGCGGAATCCGTATATGTTCTTCCCGCAAATATGCTGTGTGGAGTGTTTACGGCTTTGACATCACAATTTGTAAATCTTGAAACATTTTATAAGAAAACACATTATGCAGCAATTCTAACTTCTATTGTAGCAGTTATTAATATTGGTTTGGATATAGTGGGGGTGTTGATGTGGGGATACCGTGCCGCATGTTATGTGACAGTTTTCTGCCAGATCTTATTAATTATGATGCATTATATCATAACCATCAAGATGGATATCAGTAAGATACTTCCTGCAAAAGATTTGGCTGCAGAACTTCTGGTATCTGTAATATTAATTCCGGTTTCGCTGATATTTTATCGGTTCACAGTGATTCGTTGGGGATTTATCATGGTACTCATTCTATGTTCAGGAATTGCAGCTGTAACGAAACGCCAAGAAATACTAGGATTTGTTAAAAGATATAGGAAAGTGTAGTGGCACTGCTACTTAAAATGAGAAAACTGGGAGGAAATGTTTATATGAAAGCCTTTGTGTTGGCAGGGGGCTTGCCTCAAATAACATTAATTAAGGAATTAAAAAAACGCAATATTGCAACAGTACTTGGAGATGGAAGCGAAAACGCCCTTGCACGCCCTTATGCGGATCAGTTTTGCCAAGTCAATATTTTTGATATAGAAGCGGTGAGAAATATTGCTGTTCAGGAAGGCGTTGATTTTCTGATCACCTGCTGTGCGGACCAGGTGCTTTTAGTTGTAGCCCAGGTATCGGAAATGCTGGGGCTTCCTTGCTATCTTGATTATAAGACTGCAAAGATGGTATCTGATAAGGAACTGATGAAAAAGGTTTTTGTTGAGAATAGGGTACCCACATCACAGTATGTTGTAATGAATGAACTGGATCTGTCCCGAATCAGGAATTTGCAATATCCTCTTATTGTTAAACCTGTGGATGCTTATAGCTCTAAAGGGGTGAGAAAAGTGCGGAATATGGAAGAATTGAAATGCGCTTTTGATGATGCAGTGCAGATCAGTCGTACTAAAACTGCATTGGTAGAAGAATTCTTTGCCGGGGAAGAGATTAGTGCAGATATTTTTGTGGTGGATGGAACGGTGCATATTCTGTGCGTTTCCAACAGCGAAAAAATAAGGGATGATGATCGTTTTGTCATCTTCCGCGGCAGGTTTCCAGTGCATGCTTCTCCTAAACTGTTTGCTGAAATCAGAAAAGTTTCTCAACAGATTGCAGATGCTTTTGAGATTGAAAATGCACCTATGCTGGTACAGATGATTACAGACGGAGAGCAAGTGTCTGTTCTAGAATTTTGTGCACGTACTGGAGGGGGAATGAAATACCTGCTTATCAGACATTCTTGTGGGGTTGATGTCATAAAAGCAGTGGTTGATCTAACTATGGGAATTAAGCCGGTTATTGAGGTTTGCACACCTGAGAATAAATATATTGTTAATGACTTCATATATTGCAGGCCTGGCGTTTTTGATCACATGGAAGGGTTTGAGGAACAACTGAAAGAGGGAAACATATCTGATTTTCATTGCTTGAGACCGAGGGGGATGAGGTTTAATGGTATTACAAGCAGTAGTGACCGTGTAGCAGGAGTTACGATACAAGCAGATACCATAGAAGAATTCAACCAAAAACACAGAACGTTTGTAGATTCTGTAAAAGTATTAGATACGGATGGGAATGATATTATGAGGCATGATCTGTTGCCTGAGCTTACAGTATAAACTAATATTAATGCTGTATTTACAAAGGAGTAAGAGGATGAAAAAACTGGTTGTATTAGTATTGTGCCTTGCGAGTTTAAATATGATTTTGGTCGGATGTGCACACAAAGGAAATATATCTGAGAAACATGCAGTTCAAAGTGTTGATGCTACAAGTGCTGTTATGCAGGAAAAAGATGCCCAAGACGCGAACGAAAACCGGAGGGTTGGAGGTGGGGGGGGGGGGGCATTCTGATCAAGAGATAGCGGATGTATCGAAACAACCGACTTTGCTGCAAAAAGGAGTAAAAGAGTCGAATGGAATGTTTTATGAAGGGGAGAATGGTAGTTGGCATATTTATGGAATACCTGAAAAAGCCAGTTTTGTATCCCTTTCAGGTGGAAAGAACAGTATCCCGGAGTGGATGGCAACAGGAGAAATTGTATATGTAGAACTTAATTCAGATTCACCAGTGGAGTTGGTTTTCAGGGCTTTTAATGAAGAATATCCAGATGGATTCAGGTTATTGGCAATACAGGAGAGTGCGGTTTATAAGATACCGGATTTGAGCTCTTTTTCCGGGATTGATGTTAGACTACAGGTTTCGAGTGGTGAGGAACATATTGATACGGTTCTAAATCCTAAAATCAGTTTTACATTACCCGATTACGGAAATCCAATGCTAACAATTATTGATGCTGACGGGGGAATCCTCTATCTAAAAGATATTCTTCCTCTCTGTAATGAGATGGGGGTAAGTATTTCAACTGCGGTAACGACTACTCGAATTGGCAGCAGTAGCAAATGGATGACTTGGGAGGATATTAAAACCTGTCATGCTATGGGGGCAGAGGTGTTGTGCCATACCTATTCCCATCCAACCCCCAATGATCTGTTATTGCTATCAGATCTAGAGATTAGGGAAAGGTTGACTACAGCTAGAGATAAGTTGTTAGATGAGGGAATTGAAACCGGAGATATTCTTGTTTATTCATCCAGTACAGGATATGAGATACGCATGTTAAATGCAGCAAGATCTGTATTTAAAGCTGGAATCATTATTGGAGGAAATACGATCAACTCAAAGGATTCGGATCCATATAGACTAAAACGCTATAGGATTGATTTTGCATCCGGTGATGGTGATAAGTCCAGGGAAGATTATGATTTAGAAGATATTAAAAGATATATAGACACAGTATCAGTTTGCGGTGGTTGGGAAATTATGATGTTTCACACTTCAAATACAAAATGGTGTCAGTTGGTGGAAGTGGACACAGATGGGCAGCCTGTATATGACGAAAATAATGAGGTGATTCCATTGTATGATCAGGAAGGAAAACCACTTACTGACAGCGATGGAAGTGAATATGAAAGAACTGTGGGACATCTGGTGTATGTACCAATGCTAAAGGAGGCAATTGAATATGCCAGAAGCAAGGGCGTTGAAATTGTGTCGGCAAAAGATGGCTATGAGGCATATTTCCAGCATTGACCCCCAGTTGACTATTAAGAATAAAAAGTAAATTGATGAGATTGGAGATTGGTGCGTGAATACTTCAAACAGGTTTATTAATTCAATAGACAGGATTCAAAGGCAGATGGTACCGGAGAATGTCTTAAATAGAGCAAGGCAATCCTTGCTTGATTATGTTGCGGTTACAACTGCAGGGGCAAAATTTCAAAATAAGAAGATTAAAGACTATATTGCATTTGCTAATCCGGAACAGGGAGAGTTTACGGTAATTGGAACAAAAGAGACTTTGGCATTAAAAGAAGCCGTATTTCTCAATGGTTTAAATGCCCATGCACTTGATTTTGACGATGGAACCAACTCCGGGATCATACATCTGGGTTCTCCCATTTTTTCACTGCTTCTTCCACTGGCCCAGAGGTATGATGTAAAGATTGAGGATATGCTGAAGGCTGCAGTTATTGGTTATGAAACTTCTTATACAATGGCTGTTTCCATCCAGCCCGGACATAAAGCACTTGGTTATCATGCAACCGGTACCTGCGGTGTATTGGGGGCAGCGATAGCAGCATCCTATATGCTGGACTTTTCGGAAGAAGAGAGGTACAACGCGTTTGCGGCAGCATGTGTATCCGCCACGGGGATGTTAAAAGTCCTGGATGACGGCTCGGAACTGAAACCCTACAATGTGGCAAAGGCTGCATTGCTTGCGCTCACCTCTATACAGCTTGCAAAAGCAGGTTTTAAGGGACATCCGGATCCACTGGGGGGAAACCGCGGCTATTTCAGGATGATGACAGGAAAAGAGGATATAGAGTTAAAGCCCATGGTTTTGAATGGTACATACGCGATCCAAAAGACCTACACAAAGCCATATGCCTCCTGCCGTTACACGCACCCTTCCATTGAAGCCGTCATTCAGCTGAGAAATGAGTATGGCCTTACAGCAGGGGATGTGGAGAGCATTCATATCAAAACGTATTCACTGGCTGTCAGCGGCCATGACCATGTGGATATCCTGGGATCCTATTCGGCAAAGATGAGTATACCTTACAGCGCAGCGGCAGGCTTCCTATACGGTAAAGCAGGCCTGCAGGAGTTTAGTGAAGCAGGTGTTCAGGACAAGGTTGTCCTTGATCTGACAAAGAGGGTAACGGTTGTCCCGGATGAGGAAATCAGCGCAGCGTTCCCAGCGGTTCAGGCTGCGGTAGTGGAGCTTAAAACCACGGATAACAGGACACTTGAAAAACGTGTTGACTTCCCCAAAGGGGAGCCTGAAAATCCGCTGAGTGATGAGGAGTTTAAGGAACGGTACCATGGGCTGATGGATTATGCAGGCATCGGCAGGGAAGCCGGCAGCCGTATTTTTGATACTGTTTACCGGGAAAATGTGTCTGTGAGAGAAATACTGGAACTGTTTATAACGGAAAGGCAGGAGCCTGCAGATGAATAAGAAAATAAAACTGGTTCTCGGCACAATGACATTTGGTGAATCCGTGTTTCATCCGGACGTGGAGGCATTTATCCAGACGTTTCTCCATGCCGGATATGAAGAATTGGATACCGCTTATGTGTACAACGAAGGCCGGTGTGAGGCCCTTTTGGGGGAAGTGATAAAGAAAATGGGTAGGGATAAAATAAAAATCTCTACCAAGGTCAACCCCAGGATATCCGGAAAACTGGACGGAGAAGCTGCCTTTAAACAGCTGAACGAGTCCCTGGACAGATTGGGGATTGACAGCGTGGATACATTTTATCTTCATTTTCCTGATCTGAATACTCCTGTGGAGTCCGTACTGGAAGCCTGCGCTGTTCTTTATGATCAGGGAAAATATAAAGAACTTGGACTCAGCAACTTTCCCGCCTGGCTGGCGGCAGATGTTTACCACAAGTGCAGGGAACATGGCTGGGTACTGCCAACAGTCTATGAGGGCATCTATAATCCGCTGACCAGAAAAGCGGAAACAGAATTAAATACAGCCCTGGATTACTTTGGGATGCGGTTCTATGCCTACAATCCTATGGCAGGTGGATTGCTGACAGGACGGTATGGCAGGTTTGAGGAAACACCGGAGCAAGGGCGGTTTACACATCGGCCCAACTACCAGAAACGGTATTGGAAAAAGTCTTACTTTGATGCGGCGGATGTGATAAAAGCAGCATGTGAACGGAATGGCATCAGCATCATTGAGGCGGTATACCGCTGGCTGGCGTATCACTCCATGTTGAATGAACGCCGGGGGGATGCCATCCTGGTGGGAGCGTCTAAGCTGAGCCACTTAAAGCAGAATATGGAAGCTGTGAATGCAGGTCCGCTGCCCTCAGATGTGACCGATGCTTTTTCTTCAGCCTGGGAACTGTGTAAAGCGGACAGCCCGGAGTACTTCACATTTTTTAAAGGCACTGCAAAAGAGTAGTAGGAGGAGAGATGTTAGATCAAAATCTAGTGTTGGATGAATTGAAAAAGAATGGTGTAACCTTTTTTACCGGGGTACCGGATTCATATCTCAATGGTTTTTGCAATCATATATTAAAGAACGCACCGGACCGAACGATTATTGCGGCAAACGAAGGCAATGCCATAGGGATTGCCTCAGGGTATTATTTTGCCTCAAAGGAGATACCGCTGGTATATATGCAGAACAGCGGAATGGGCAATACGGTAAATCCTCTTGTGTCATTGGCGGACGAGCATGTATATGCTGTACCTATGCTGCTGCTGATTGGATGGCGGGGACGGCCGGGTACAGGCGACTGGCCGCAGCATGAGCTGCAGGGGGAGATCACTCCCGGCCTCCTGGATATTATGCACATCCCTTATACCGTGCTGGAGGATGACAACGGGAAGATAGGAGATGTACTGGCCGCAGCTGTCTCTTATGCCCGTGAGAACCGGAAGCCTTACGCACTGATTGCTCCAAAGGGGGTTATGGCCGGGGAAAAGACAGACAACAGGGATGACAGGTATCCGATGAACCGGGAAGAGGCGATTGAGATCATACTTGACCATTTGCCTTCTGAGACGATTTATGCTGCCACCACGGGACGGGCTACCCGAGAACTCTTCTTTTTGAGGGAGAAGCGAAAGGAAGGTAAGGACCATGATTTCCTGAATGTAGGAGCCATGGGACACACATCTTCGGTTGCCCTTGGAATTGCACTGGAGAAGAAGGACAGGAAGGTGGTTTGTCTGGACGGCGACTCGGCAGTGATGATGCACCTTGGGGCTATGACCATGGTCAGTAAACTGGATGTACCCAACTTCATTCATATTGTTTTGAATAACGGTGCCCATGAATCCGTGGGCGGGCAGCCTTCTGCCGGTCATCTGGTGGATCTCACCGGAATTGCCCAGGCGTGCGGCTACCGGACGATCGGAAAACCTGTGGGCACAAGGGAGGAACTGATCAAAGCTTTGGATGATTTAAAGAATAGTGGTCAGGCCTCTTTCATAGACGTCCGGATCCATAAGGGGCTTAGTGGAAAGCTGCCGCCCCTTGATTTCTTACATAAAGAGGCGGTTGACGGTTTGATATACGAACTCAACAAAGATTGAGGGAAAGGATCATTGAATGAACAGTATGGAAAAAACAAGAGAATTTTTAAAATCAATTGGACTCCCGGGCGGTGATGCATACCATCTCCCTGACTCTAAGAAGCGGTTTGCTGACGGCGGGCAGTACCGCTTTGAGGTTCCTGGTATCCAGGGGCCCAAAGCTATGATCGCTCTATTGGAGGCAATGGATTCCTATGGACTTTACCTGCACCGTGTTACCCAGACCCAGGGTATCATGCGTATGACAGATGATGAGATCACAGAAATGGTGGAGTATGCCAAACAGTGGCAGACAGACCTGATCCTTGCCATTGGTCCGAGAGCGACCACTGACACATCCGCTTCCGTGCATACGGAGGAGGGGGTGAGAATGGGATACCGCCTGCGCGGACAGGAGCAGATCGTAAGGGCGATCGAAGATGTAAAACGGGCGGCACGCCTGGGCTGCAGAGGCTTCCTTGTCTATGACGAGGGCTGTCTTTATGTGCTCAATGAAGCGAGGAAGGCGGGGGAGATACCAGCTGACTGCCATTTTAAACTTTCGGCTCATGCAGGGCATGGCAATCCTGCGGCAGGTAAGCTTTTGGAATCCATTGGCGCGGACTCTCTGAACCCTGTGCGCGACATCCAGCTTCAAATGCTGGCATCGCTGCGTCAGGCAATTGACATCCCCATTGATATCCATACGGAGAATCCTAAATCTACAGGCGGCTTTATCCGCCATTATGAAGTTCCGGAGATGATCCGGGTTGCCGCGCCTATCTATCTCAAGACAGGAGGCTCTGTGGCTGCTACCCACAGCTGGGACAGCACGGAGGATGATGCAAGAAAGCGCGCAAAGCAGTGTCTTCTTGTAAAGAGAATGATCGATGAATATTACCCGGAGGCTGTATGGTCTCCACGGGGGAGCCTTGTCTAAGGCGGACCCGGATTACTGAATAGATAAAAGAAAGGAAAATAAAGTGACTTATGAGACACCATTTGTATAACCCTGATTTTAAATTTGTTGTGGAGCCGGAGGACTTTAACAAGTACACGGAACGTGAAATGCTGCAGTATTGTTTAGGCGCAACCATGTATATGCCTGGGACAAAGGATTTTGCCCCCAAGATCATTTCCGGATCAATGCCCGGATTGACCACCATTGTCCTTTGCTTTGAGGATGCCTGCCCGGTGGATCAGGTGGAAGCTGCTGAGGCAAATGTACATAGGCTTTTGGATACCGTTGCCGATGCTGTTGATGCAGGAGCCCTGTCCCCGGAAAAGATACCTCTTATCTTTGTCCGCATCCGCAATCTTGCCCAGTTCAAACGCTTTGGGGATGCATTGACAAAACGCCAGGTGCGCTTTCTCTGCGGTATCAATTTCCCTAAATTCAATGCTGAGAACGGATATGAATATTATGCCTATCTAAAAGATCTAAATGAGCGGTTTGGAGAGATCCTTTATGGCATGCCGATCATTGAAGACCCGGAAGTGGCTTATAAAGAAACCCGTATGCAGGAACTGGTGGGCATTAAGAAGATCCTTGACAAGTACCATGACCTTGTTCTGCAGGTGCGTGTGGGCGGAACCGACTTCTCATCGGTATTTGGCGTGCGCCGCGGTGTGGATTATTCCATTTATGACATCATGACCGTCCGTGAGTGCCTTGCAGATATTGTAAATGTCTGCGGCCGTGAGAATGATTATGTGATTTCCGGACCGGTCTGGGAATATTTCCGTGCTCCCAAAGCAATGATGTTTGAGGAACTTCCCCATCACGGACTGGAGGATTATCTGATGAAACGGCTGCCTATTGTAAACAATGAGATCGATGGTCTGCTCCGGGAGGTGATCCTTGATAAGGCCAATGGTTTTGTGGGCCGCACTGTCATCCATCCCACTCATGTAAAGTTTGTTAACGCGTTGATGGCTGTTACAAAGGAAGAGTATGATGATGCCTGTATGATCCTGGGACATACACAAGGCGGCGTTGTCAAGGGATCCGGGGCTAACAAGATGAATGAAGTTAAGCCGCATACCAATTGGGCCAGAAAAGTGTGCAACCGTGCCAGGGCATTTGGCGTGATCGAAAACGAAGGGGCTTATATTAAGCTGTTTGCTGTCAACGAATCATAACAGGAACCAGATGTACATCATTACAAGGAGGACATATGGCAATGGAGATCAATACGCCCATTACTGAGGAGTGTATTGCCAAGCTGACGATTGGAGACACGGTATATATATCCGGCAGTATATTTTGCGGCCGCGATGCTGTTCTGCCCAAGGTGGTACAAATGATCCGGGAGAACAAAAATTTTGATCATGGCATTGAGTTAAAAGGCAGCGTGATATTTCATACCGCTGTAAGCCCGGCAGGAGTAGGTCCTACTTCCAGCAATAAACTGGAAATTGAGAGCAGTATTGGGCCCTTATCTAAGGCAGGTGTAAAGCTGCATCTGGGCAAGGGTGAAATCGGCAGAGGAACCATTGAGGCGTTAAATCAGAACCATGCCGTTTATGCAGTCATACCGCCGGTAACGGCCCTGCTGGGTGATAAGACAAGGGGGCAGGAATTGGTGGCATTTCCGGAATTGGGAATGGAGGCACTGTACCGGCTGAAGGTTGAACGGTATCCCGCAATCATTGCAGCTGCCCATGGAAGGAGTATTTATGAGCAGCACGTTTGATTATGAAAAGGCAGTGGAACTTGTAAGAAGTGCCCTTGTGGAGGCAGGGTCAACCTTTCGGGAGGATAAGAAGCATGCCTATGAAAGGGCGATCAAACATGAAAAAAATGAGAAGGCCAGATGGGTTCTTGAAACAATCCTGGAAAATGCGGAAGCTGCTGAGAGAAACCACAGTCCTCTCTGTGATGATACGGGTATTCCTCATCTTGTGTTGGAGGTAGGGCCTGACGTTTTTGTGACAGGAAGGATGTTGGATGCGATCAGGGATGGAATCGCAAGCGGGTTGAGAGAACTTCCCGGCCGCCCCATGGGGATTATGGGAGATGATAACCGCAGGGTCGACCAGTCCGGCGGTCTGGATCCCGATCCTGCCGGTGTTGAACCAGCACCCATTCTTCTTAGAACATGTGGGGATAATGTGGTCCGGCTCCATATCATGATGTTTGGCGGCGGGCCGGCGATCAGGGCCAAGACATACAGGGTGTTCCATAAGCACAACACCCAGGTGGTCATTGATGAGATCGTGAAATGGGCAACAGAAGGAATTGCCCAGCTGGGATGTTCACCCTGTACGCTTGCTGTGGGCATAGGGCGTTCTCATTTTGAAGCAGCATCCATGATGCTGCAGGCACAAGCGGATGGATGCTATGATGTGCAGTCGGAGATGGAAGCGGAAATTACCAGGCGGGTCAACGAGTCGGATATCGGACCATTGGGATTACATGGAAGGACCAGTGTGATCGCAACGTTTGTAAAGGTTGGTCCCCAAAGGGCAAGCGGTGTGAGGATAGTTTGCGTCAGGCCCGCCTGCTGCTTTGAGCCGAGGATCGCAACCGTAGATTTAATACAGTAAAAAATGTAAGGCAGGTATGCGATATCGATTATTATTTATCATCAGCCCTGGCATCGCTGACCCCCAATATGATTCTGGCCGCCCTGGCACTGGCCGCAACCGCCGGTTTGATATGCATTTGTGCCTGTCACAGGCGCAGGCCGGCGCTGGCACAGTGTGGGGCGGTTGTTATCCTGGTCTTTTATCTCGTACTGGTGTTTGCATCCACCGTATTTGGCCGGGAACCGGGAAAGGCATATAGATATGAGTTGACGCTGTTCTGGTCGTACAGGGAGATCATGGCGGGAAGGACAAAACTGATAGCAGAAAATTTCTGGAATGTGATGATGCTTTTGCCGGTTGGGGCGCTTCTTCCCACGGCGTATGCAAAAATGAAATTATCATCAGTTACAGCGGCAGCCTTTGCGGTTTCCCTTACCATTGAGCTGACTCAGCTTATTACAAAGCGTGGCCTCTTTGAGTTCGATGACATGTTCCATAACACGTTAGGGGCAATCATAGGGTATGGGGTCTATCAATTGATCAGGACACTACACAACATTACAGATTAAGGAGAGAAAAAACTCATGGCCAAATACTTCGGCACCGATGGCTTCCGCGGCGAAGCCAACAAAACACTGACAGTGGAGCACGCATACAAGATCGGCCGGTTCCTGGGCTGGTACTATGGCAGGGAACATGATGGCAGGGAAGAAGGAGACAGGGAACAAGGAGACAGGGAACAAGTGGACAGGGAACAAGTGGACAGGGAACATAAGACATGCCGGGTTGTCATCGGAAAGGACACCCGGCGTTCTTCCTATATGTTTGAGTATGCCCTGGCAGCGGGGCTTACAGCGTCCGGCGCGGACGCCTATCTTCTCCATGTGACCACAACCCCCAGTGTCTCATATGTGGCCCGGACGGAAGGATTTGACTGCGGTGTTATGATCTCGGCCAGCCACAATCCCTATTATGACAACGGCATTAAGCTCATCAACGCCCAGGGGGAGAAGATGGATGAAGACACGATCCTTCAGGTTGAAGCATACCTGGACGGCATTTCCGGGGAGATACCCCTAGCGGTCAGGGAGCGGATCGGCCGCACCGTGGATCATGCCGCGGGCCGGAACCGGTACACGGGCTATCTCATTTCCCTAGCCACCCGCTCCTATAAGAACATGAAGGTGGGACTGGACTGTGCCAACGGGAGCGCATGGATGATCGCTAAAAGCGTGTTTGACGCCCTGGGGGCATCCACCTATGTGATCAACAACGAACCGGACGGACTGAACATTAACACAGGCTGCGGTTCCACCCATATGGAGGGTCTGATCCGATTTGTGAAGGAAAAGAAACTGGATGTGGGCTTTGCCTTTGACGGGGATGCGGACAGGTGCCTTTGTGTGGATGAGAAGGGAAATCTGGTTGACGGGGACCTGATCCTCTACATCTATGGCCGCTATATGAAAGAGCGGGGGAAGCTGGCTGGGAATAAGATCGTCACCACGGTCATGTCCAACTTCGGCCTGTATAAAGCCCTGGATGAAGCGGGCATTGAGTATGAGAAAACAGCGGTGGGAGATAAATACGTGTATGAAAACATGGCCTTAAACGGTTACCGCATCGGCGGTGAGCAGTCGGGCCATATTATTTTCCGGAAATATGCAACCACAGGGGACGGTATTCTCACAGCCATCAAGATGATGGAGGTGATCCTGGAGAAAAAGCAGCCCCTTAGCAGGCTTGCGGAGCCGGTCCACATCTATCCTCAGGTCCTTGAGAATATCCGTGTAAAGGACAAACAGGCGGCCAGGGAGGACCGGGATGTGCAGGATGCGGTGAACCGCGTGGAACAGGAACTGGGAACAGAGGGGCGCGTCCTGGTAAGGGAAAGCGGTACGGAACCTGTCATGCGTGTAATGGTGGAGGCCCGGGACGGGCACAAGTGCAGGGAATATGTGGACCGGATCATACGGGTGATGGTGGACAAAGGCCATCAGGATGTGCTGTCTTAAGGGGAAAAGAGGAGAACGGGAAATGCCGGAAACAGAAGATATTTTCATACAGACCTTTAACGGGTTTGATGTATGGATCAATGGCAGGGCTATCTACTTTTCCAGCAGCAGGGCCAAGGAGCTTCTGGCGATCCTGGTGCATAAGAGGGGAGGCAGCGCCTCCCTGGCACAGCTGGCATACCTTTTGTATGAAGAGACGCCGGAGGATACGGCCAAGCAGAATATAAGGGTGGTGGCTCACCGCCTGCGCAGGATCCTGAAGGAACATGGGTGTGAGGAGCTGGTGATCCACAGACGGGGAGTTTATCTGATCGATCCAGGGTTATTTACATGCGATGTATATGAATTTATGAAAGGGGACAGGAAGTATTTGTCCGCTTACACCGGAAGCTATATGCCGGAATATCCATGGGCTTCTGATACGGTTCCCTATCTGGATGTGATATATGGGAAATACAGAGAGGGATAAGAAGCCGGGAGGGGGAGAAAAATGGGATACATAAAAATGATCATCGGGACAGCTGCATTTGCTGCCGCGGTTTTGATCATGCCGGCTATCCCTGCAAAGGCAGCGGATGGCTGGCAGCAGGACTCGGCCCAGGAGTGGGTCTATGTGGAACACGATAAAAAACTGGTGAACCAATGGGTTCTCTGGCCGGACGGAACCATGCGCTATGTGGGGGACAACGGCCGGATCGCTGCGGACCGCTGGGTCAATGTGGGAGAAGCCCGGTACCGTGTGCGCTCAGACGGTTCCAGGTATGAAAATGAGTGGTTCAGCCTTGTATCCAAGCCATCGCTGCCCTCAGCCTCCCCTGTCACCAGCTGGTACCACGCGGGAAATGACGGAATCATTCTGAGAAACGGATGGTATGAGCTGGGAGGAAAGGACTACTATTTCTATGAGTGGGGCAATTCTCCCAGAAAGGCATTCTTTAATCTGGAGGACAAGCGGTATTACGTGGATGAGGAAGGAGCCAGGAAGGCCCCGGGCTGGTTTTCCATTGACAAAGTGGACAGCAGGGGAAAAACCTACAGCAACTGGTATTACGTGACCGGGGACGGCTTCCTTTTAAGGGACGGGTGGCATGAAGTGGAAGGCATGACCTGCTATTTTGATACCTACGGCATAGCCTACCGCAACCGATGGTTTAACCTGGGCGATGACCGGTATTATGCGGATAAAAACGGAGCCCGCCAAAGCGGCTGGTTCTCCATTTCCGGCACGGGGGGCAATGGACAGGAATATACCAACTGGTATTACGGCGGCTCCAACGGCGTGCTCTGGCGCAACGGCTGGAGGGAGATGGACGGAAACTGGTACTTTTTTGACACCAACGGCCTGAATTACAGAAAGCGCTGGTACACGGACGGAAACGGGGAACGGTATTATCTGGATGAAAATGGAGTCCTTCAGGAGGATGGCTGGTTTAAGATTGAGAATACCAACAGCAGCACCGGCGCCGTGTCCGAGAGCTGGTACTATGCCTTAGAATCGGGTGCGGTGCTCAAAGGCGGTTTTAAGGAACTGGAGGGAAGGAAATACTATTTTGATTCCAACGGCTATAATTACCGGAAGCGGTGGATGAATGACGAGGATGGCAGGAGACGCTACATCGGGGAGGAGGGGTTCCTGTACCAGGACCGGTGGTTTGTCATGAGCGGCCTGGATTCCAGAAATTCGGAGTACAATAACTGGTACTACGCGGGCAGCGATGGATATGTACGCAGTGACGGCTGGTATAAGATTGATGGGCAATCCTACTGTTTTAATTCTTCCGGCGTGATGCGTACGGGTTGGCTGACAAAGGAG
>ERZ1036407.445-NODE-445-length-28801-cov-7.181243_pt1 | contig 28801 bp, 26 predicted proteins | sample MGYA00514217_ERZ1036407 | MGnify/ENA primary metagenome ERZ1036407 (study PRJEB33795, sample SAMN09464943) | human gut metagenome | host: Homo sapiens | place: USA: Stanford, California | collected 2016-11 | study: EMG produced TPA metagenomics assembly of the... | reverse complement strand
AGAGTATACATTTTGTAAAAAAGTATTTTAAAACTTAGAAAATTAACTTTCTCTTCTACGGTGTTAAATGGTACAAGTAGTATTTTATACATAAGATCACTTTGGATAAAACTAGGTATTGCAGTATTGTTTTTACAGCTATTCTCGCCTAAACATACTCATCAGATTTTCTACATAAAATAAATTTTTTATTATTGTATTAAAAAACTCAAAAGTACTGTTTTCGCAAGACGTTTGACGTATTTTTACATATGATTTCCCAATAAAAAAGACCTTAAAGATTCAGTCTTTAAGGTCTTTTTTCACTGATTTTTCCGTATCATATACTGTACTGCCATTTTTTATAGGATAACGGACTTACGCTATTGATGGTTGTAAAATAACAATGAAATTATTTTCACCCGACGTGTCCTTTGTTATTATTAACTTAGTTGATTGGTGATATAGGATTTAATTTTCATTATTCTTATTGCCATTCAATTTTTTCGCTTTACTCTCAAAATCATCTGTCTTCCTCCAAGCTGCAGCAGAGCCTGCCCCAATCATATATACCATTCCTGCATCTCTAAGTTTCCAAAATATTCTCTTCATGCTATTTTCAGATTTTATTCCTGTAATATTTCTACCTATCCGATTTGTTATACTATCATTTTTTAGTAAGTAATCGACAACTAACTCTTCAGGAGACGCCAATTTTTCATGTTTAATAATCACTAAAACAGAGTTATCGTTTTCTTTAATTATGGGTTCTTTTAATCTTAATTTAGCCATAGCTTCAAAAGCTGTATTTAATCCTTCACCTACATCTTTATTAGGTGCCTCTGGAAATTTATTTATCAGGCGTACAATTTTAGGATTACGAGCTGACTGTGCTGTTAATATATTGTCAATTGTCACATATCCTGGTAGTTTACCTGGGCTTTCAACCTCCACACGATTATCAAATATTCGGATTTGAATATCCGTTGCAATACTATAATCCCTATGTAGAACAGCATTAGTAATAATCTCATGTAAAGTTTCTTCTGGATATTCTATCGTTTCAAATTCCTTCCCCAATTTTCTGATTGATTCAATAATCTCTTTTGTTTTACTAACAGCCTCATAAATTTGACCATACGCACATCCCTCAACTGTGACTGGGACCCCCACTAATGTATCCCGCTCTGCTTCTCCGCTGGTCTGATGTCGAAATATTTTTATTGATGAACGTTTAGGTAAACAAATCTGCGGCTCATCACAAAATAACAACAACGCCGCAACAGTTAACTTCTCACCAATAAACAATCGTTGTTTTTTTAACCATGCTTCTGTATTTGTATCAGGTACAATATTCTTTTTAAATTTCTCCCAAACTATAGAATCATCTACATCTGATAAATCCGATTCAGCAACCACTTCATTCTCAAAAGAAGAGATTCCTTTGTCTAATTCCAAACGTCTTATCTTCTCCGGAGTATCACAAGGAAGATTTTGAGCCCCTTTTCTAACATATGGAACTTTTCCATCTGTACAATATACTATAGCTTGGGTTTTAAAAATAGTAACTTGTAATACATATGTTGCAAGTACTGGATGCTTCAAAAATACCACTTCATAATTATTTGTCAATATCAACAAGTTTGATATCATTTGTATGAATCCATTAGCATCCTCAATCGTATTAAATCCTTCCCAATGCTTAGTTTTAGTAGCATTTTCTTCTCTTATACCTAAATAGACATCACCTCCACTTGCATTTGCAAATGCAGATATTGTCCGACTTAATTTCTTTCCCTCAACATCTTTTGACTTAAAATCATTAAAGTGATTTTCTTCTATCGCAAGCAATGAGGTTAAATCTTTTTCTAATAATGTTCGTTCCTCAAAACTCATTGCGTAACCTCATTTTATTAAAATTAAATGTTTTCTCATTATGAATATCTAGCAACAAAAATCCCAAAAACATATCTAAATAAAAATAATTAATATATAGAAGACAATCCTATGAACTATCTGCCATATAAAATAATCAATGCATCCTCATACTACTCCCACTCGTTGCCGAGAAGCACACCTTAACGCTTTTTGTTTATAAGCCGTGTGATGTGGTTTTCGTATTATTTTGATAATCCATATTATCATACCTATACGACGAGAATTTATCAATATCTTATCAGGTGCGATAAAACCGATGGTTGCAAAGAAAGAATAGTTGCAAGCGGTTGTGCTTTATCATAGGGTATTATAGCATACAAGCCTAGATTTTTCAATTGATTTTGAAAATAGAGACTTCTTTTCTATACTGTATTTGGAATTTCAAACGCTCAAAATTCCTCCCATTTAACTTTAGGTATCTTTTTTGCCAACTCTTCAACCAAAGTACGAGCTCCGGCCAAAGTGATAGTATCAGAGGATGATTTCGTATTATCTGAATTTGCATTGCCACCATCAAGGATGCTCGTCTCTCCTGCAAATAAATCTTGAATATCTTCCTTAGAGATGGTGTGTTCTTGCATGTACTTCTCAATTTTCGCCTCAATATCTACCGGCATTTCCACACTATCGCCTCGCACCCAGCCAACCGCTGGGAAGTCTTGTATACAGCGATTGAGAGAAATAGCAACCGCAGCTTGAAGTGTTCCGCAATCTGTATAGAATTTTACTAATTTACTATTACATACCTTAGCACGAAACGCTTCCAATTTTTCTCGATTTTCATCTGTCTTCTCACATTTATCACTTATTAGTTGTCCTGTATCCTTAATAACAAAGCTCATAACAGGAATACCTTTTTCTGTTGCATAATCATATTCTTTTTCTGTAAAACCTATTCCATCGGAGTCAAGCGATCCATATCTACCAGCAAGAATTAGAACATAATAGTCACAATCATCTAACATCATTTTGATATAGTCCATTTGACTCATGTTGCTCGCAGGGAACTGCTCCATACCAACAGGAATACAACCCATTTCTAGTAAACATTGTGATACGGTTGCACGCTCATCTATCAGATCGCTATATGTTGAGCTAATGAATACTTGGTACTTTTTCTTCATTTAGTATCACCTGCCTTTGTTTTTCAACTGATTATTAGACGATTGTGCTTTCCCTTTGTTGCCAAAATTTGAAATGGCATTTGCACATATCTGTGTTAAAGGTTCACCAATGGCAGCTTTAAAATTAAATCCCAATAACTGCATTGTTTTTAGCGTATCAACACTAATCAATTCTTTAATTTGCTCATAACCCTCAACTTGGGCAGTTACTTTGGCAATTTCTTCTTCGCCTTTGGTGGCAGCAGAAGCTAATTGAAAAACTTTGATAATGCCTAATAAACGAGCTACCGTATTGTGCAAGTGTTCAATATCATCATCGCTGATAACTATTCTGTCCAGCTCAGATTTATATGCCTGCGCAATCCTTACGGCTTCATCTCTCTCAAATAGAAGTTCGCTTACAATTTCGTCATAAGTATTACGAAGTTTTTCAGCATTTTTTTCTTCTTTAACCGCTTTAATTTTATTTGTTACTGCGGTAGCCGTTCCTTTAATAGCAAGTTCTGTAAGAGACACTCCCATTTCTACTAACGGTTGTGTATATGTAAAATCCATATCATTCACCTTTCTGTTAACATCAACTGTTATTTCCTTTTATAAATCATTTTTCCATCTTCAATCAAGGAATTGGTTATCAACAAGTTGTATGCGCCAATCCTTGAATGCCAATGTTTATGCTTAAAAAAAGCTTCCCAGTCAAGTTCTAAAATAAACTCTGGCTGATAATTCTCATTAAGTTTGATTATCACCACATACTCAAACAAAGGCTTAATAGAATTGATATCAATATCTTTGGGTATTCCATAGAAAGCTCCTGTTGTATTAGTAGTAATACATTTGATTGAATATCTTTCTCCATTAACGCTAATTGCATCTATATTTTTTGTTGATGGTGGAGCAAATTGCAATTTAGGCAATCCCTTAGTTTTGCTATAATGGTCAACAACAATGTATTCACCCAAATCTCCAGTAACATTCTTAGACCTAATCAACTTATTTTCACGCATTTTAGACAGCAGTTCGCCATAAATTTGTATTAGCTCCATCCCAGAATATTTCGAAAAATCCATTTCACTAAATCCCTTTGTTTATTTTATAAAACCTTTATAACTTCCAAAGCCCAGCATATATGCTGCCATCGCAATCGCCAAATCTTCCGATTCAACATTCTGTTCGCTTGCCATAGCTCTCAGCTCGTCAATAACTGTATCGTGTGGAACAATCGTACCTTCTAACTCTTTAACTGCCTTTTCAATAACGGACGGCAATACCATACACATCTGATAAAAAGCGTCGTCCTGTCCTGTTACTAAGGCGTAGAATTGATCAAGACTTACCCTGCGGATAAGTTTATGACCAACCTTTTTCTTATCAACCGTTGTTTCCCATTTGATATTCTGAGAGCGCTGCGCAATTGCTTCAACCAAAAAACAAGCACAGTCATCGTCATTTAGCAACTGATTCTGCATTTTGATAAAGGTTTTACCCGCCGAAGCAGAATTCATTGTATTATGTTTGTTTTTCATTTCAACATAAACGGTATGTACATTTCCTGCGTCAGGAATAGGAATACCATCAGCATTTTCATAAATCACATCCCAACCGCCTTCTTCACCGTTGGGTGGAACATGACAGTTTTTAATATATTGGAAAATACGCTGATGAAAATATCCAATATCGTTGTTGTTGGACTTGTCCCTTTGACGGAAGATTTCGTTGCTTACTATTTCTTCCCAAGAAGATTGATATACTGTCTTGTCAAAAATCAACTTAATCGGATCAATGATGTTTTTATTAAAGCGCTTTAAATCAAATGATTCAAGCTTTTCTCCGTATTTTTCAATCGTTGCTTTGACATGATTTGAAAAATCTTCTTCGCTTATAAAAGTTAAATTCCACATCATAAACTCTCCAATGCTTCTCTTATTTTTACTGCTATTTCATACGCTAAATTAACCGGTACAGCGTTTCCCACCTGTTTGTATTGCTGTCCTACACTTCCACAGAATTGCCAATCATCAGGAAAGCTCTGACATCTTGCGTTTTCTCGGATTGTAAATGGACGAGGCTCCAATGGGTGACAGCGATCAGTCTGCTTTTGACTTGGAGAAGTTAGAACAGTAAGTGAAGGTTCATCTAAACTCAATCTTCTTAAAATACCTGTTCTGCCGCCTTCCATATACCAACAGCTTTTCATATATTCTTTCGCAATATCCTCGGGAATATCTCTCCAATAGCCACCCGGGGGAACAAGTTCAAATATTTTGCGTTTATGATCGGAATATTGTGAGCCTTCACTTTGAGGACAATCTAAAAGAATATCTCTTAGTACTGGTTTATATTTGTGAGGAGCAGGGAAATCAAACTTAATTTTTGGGACTAAATCATTTCTAATTCCAATCGTAATTAAGCGTTCTCTTTTTTGAGCAACTCCGTAATCCCAAGCATTTAAGACTTGTTTTTGTATGGTATAACCTTCGCTCTCAAAAATATCCGTAATTGTTTTGTATGTGCGCCCTTTATCGTGTGTCAACAAACCTCGCACATTTTCGAACAAAAACATTTTGGGCTGGAGCTGTTCCAAAAATTTTGCGTAATGATAAAACAATGTACCTCGTGCATCTTCCAAACCTAATCTTTTTCCAGCATAGGAAAATGCTTGACAAGGCGCACCACCTGATAATAAATCAAGCTCTCCTTTTTTTATGTTAAAATACTCCTCCAAATCTAAACAAGAAATATTGGCAATATCATCGTTGATAACTCGCCAATTCGGACGATTGCATTTTAATGTATCTGACGCAGCTTTATCAAATTCTATTAAGCCGATTGTATCAAATCCAGCTTCTTCAATTCCTAAAGCAAGTCCACCAGCACCTGCAAATAATTCAATAGTCATTGGCTTTTTCTCAACAACCTCTGTCGGCTCTTGAACAAATTCTACTACATCACCAATATTACAATTTAAAACTGCACAGATTTTCTCTATACTTTCAAATGACACTGTTTCGTTTTTGCCCATTCGAGCCATCACATTAAAGCTAATACCGGCAGCTTCTTTCAATTCAGTACGATTCATATTTTTGTCTATCAGTAGCTTCCAAAGATTATTATAACAAACAGCCACCGTTAATACCTCCGCTATAAATATGGTCTAAAATACAATAATGGTTTGTTATATTATAGCTTATTTTGTTGTAAAAATCAAGTTATCTCACGATTTCGTTAGAAATTCTTTTTTGCTAATACGAACTGTAATTTACTCGATTGTTAACACTAATCATAAAAAAATCGGGTGCAGCCATTTAGCTACACCCGAAACTTTTACGCATAAATTACTTCTGTATTCACAATCTCCGTTGCACGATTTCGGATATTATTCATCCTCTGCACCCACAATATTTGATTTTCAGCCTTGATCTTTTCCGTTACATTTTCTTTTTCCGCCAGTTGTTTTACCAGCCGGGAAAACATTTCCTCTGCCTGTTCGTCAATATCAGCAAGGTAACTGTTCAGCTTGCAGGAAGTCAGCAGATTCGCATAAAGAGTCCTTTTATGCTCCTTAATATACCTCAGGTGCCGCTGTCCCCAAACGCCTATTGCCTTATGTTCTTCTTCGGGAAGTGAGAGGTAAGGGAGATAATAATCTCCCTGCCGCACATAAGTCCCGCCCATTTCTTCAAAAATTGTCTTTGCCATTTTGTTTTCCTACCTTTCAAAATCATTATTTCTAATGCGCTTTGTGCGCTGATTAGACGGTTGTTTTGTGTGCTTTCGCTGTCGTTCTTGCTCCTTTGCCTGTGAGATCAGCGCATCGATTTGCTGACTCCCGAATACCTTGCGGAGCAATCTAAAATCCTTGTTTTCAGCCCGAAGCGTAGTATTTTCATCAGTCAAGCGGTCATTGATTTTGCTCAAACGCTCGTTCTCACGATAAAGATTTGCGTTAGTATTATTAAGTCGGTGATAGCTATCAAGAGCGTGATAATAACGGTAAAACACCTCTTTGATTACATCTTTCAGTTTCTTTATCAGCGGGTCAACGAATTTCTGTTTATAGGACTTTGTCGACATTAAAGCAGGTGGATCGGGCAACTGAAATTCGCTGTCTGTTTCAATGCGTTTCTCCAATTCTCCAATAACCTGCGTGCCGTTATCATAGTTTTTAATACGGCTTTGCACCGTTTGAAACTCGTCTTTTTTCTCGGCAAGTTGGTTGTCCAATACAGCGATTTCCTTTTCTCTTTCCTGTTTTTTGTAATCCAAAACAGACAGATGTTTTTCGTGAGTACCCTTGTGTTCCCATTCAATCCCGTGGCGTTCCATAACAAATGCGAGTACGGATTTTTCTGCGCTTACCCATTGGTTCCACTCGGTATCTCCCCGGGCCCCGCCCTTAAAACCTTGTGCGGCAAGAGCCTGCTTGAGTGATACTCTTGTATCAAGTCCACGCTTGCTTCCGGTGGTAAACGGTACAAAATCAATGTGCAAATGCGGTGTTGCTTCGTCCATATGAAGATGAGCAGAGAACACTTTTAAGTTGGGGTTTCTCTCTTGAAATCCACTGTAATATTCATCTAAAATTTGTCTTGCAAGCTGTCCATTTTCACTTTCTGCACTCATATTTTCTTTGTCGCCAATCTGCAAAATGAGTTCGTGAAACGGTTTTTCTTGCTTAGAATTTCTGATTTTTTCATAATAGTTTTCTATCTTGCGGTCGGCTCTGGTCTGCTTATCGTTATATCTTTCAAGAGCCTCATCAAACAAATCGTGATAGACTTTTTTGATATTTTCATTGCAGTAGTCGATATTGAGATGTGTTCGGCTGCCGTCTACATTTTCAGCTTTGAACTTGCGGCTGTTATGATTTACAGAGCCTTTACCGACCATTGCGCTTATCGTTCTTTTCATAAAATCTCACATCCTTTCCTTATCCGGCGTAGCCGGGGTTCTGTTACTCTTGTCAAGAGTAACGCAAAAGCACTTTTGACAGGCGAGCCTATCAAAAATGCAACCTGCAAGCAGGTTTTGCGCTCTCCGAGAGGCAGGAGCGGCTTTTTAAAAAAAGCCACCTGCACCCTGCAAAAACTTTATCCGTGTCGGTCTGTGTCGATGGTGACGATGTTTTAAGTACCACCTAAAACACCGACACGACCGTCACGCATCGTCACGCTGTTCCAACGCAAGACTAACCCTGCGCCCATCGTGACAGCGTTTGTTTTGATAACGGATTCCATACTCATTGAACAAACGCCCTGCATTGATATTCAGCTTCATCGTCAAAGCGTTTGCTTTTATATCAACGCCCAGAAAGTCTACAAGCTCTGTGGGAGTGCCTTGCCATTCTGAATTTTCTTTTGTGATTTTATCAGAAATGTTTTCAAGCAACGGATCAGGCGGTTGTTTCCATAGCTCTGTTTCTGTTTTCTCAAGTTCCCATACAAGCGTTTCGGGATTGCGGTTCAGATAAATCTTTTGGTCGGGCTGGTCTCTTCCTGATACTTCAAGCGTGGCGGCATTGCTTGTACGCTTTTCTTTCCGAAGAATAAAACCTCCGTCAGCGGCGCCGAGCAATCCGTTAGTGCCTGAAATCATATCAAATTTATCATCGGCATTCTGCTTGCGTGTGTGGTGAACAAGCAGCAGACATATCCCGCAGCTGTCCGCAAACTTTTTGAGCCTTGTGATAATTTCATAATCGTTTGCATAGCTGTAACTATCTCCGCCGATCTCTCGCACCTTTTGAAGCGTGTCTATGATAATCAGTTTTGTATCGGGGTGTTCATCAATAAACTTGGTAAGCTGTTCATCGAGACCGTTTCCAAGCTGACCTGCCGAAACAGAAAAATGCAAATTGTCTGTACTTTCCGTTCCAAACATTCGGTACAGCCTTTCCTGCAATCTGTGATAATCATCTTCAAGAGCAAGGTACAGCACAGTTCCTTTTCGGACGGTATAATTCCAAATCGGCGTACCCGTGCTGATATGGTAAGCAAGCTGTGCATAAGAAAACTCTTGCCTAGCTTCGGCGCTCCTGCAAATATATATGTTCCGGGGTAGAGTAAGCCGTCAATCAGCGGCGGTTTGCTCTGGTACACGGTGTCGTATAGCTCGCTCATTGAAATTGTTTTGAGATATAACGGGTCTAAGCTTAACATCAACTCTCTTTGCATTTCTTCAAAACACTTGATATTTTCATCGTTATCGTTTATACTAATGTTAGTGCATTTTTGGATTGACTGCTCCGTATCTGCGCCAACAGATACATTCGGAGCGGTCTTTTCTTTTTTATCTATCATTCTGATTCCTCCTTTAACCCGCCGAGAATATCGGCTATCATTTCAATTAAGTCAAGTAGTTCGTCATTTACTTCGCCGCCAGCCTCAATGCGCTGTAATTCTGCAAGCACCTCGGCAAGTTGATTTCGCAAGGCCTTGAACACTCTCGGATTGCCCTGAACAACAATATCTTTGTGGGTAAGTCGCCTTGTTATATAATCTTGCTTAGTAAGCCCTGAGAGCCGCACATAAGTTTCAATTTGCTTATCTTCCTCCGGCGATACACGAAACGCTACGGTTTTGTTTCTCCAGCGGTTATGCTCATCTCTGTTTTTAAGTGACATTTTACTCGCCCCTTTCCATATCTAACTTATCCGCCATTTCAGCCTGCTTTGACGGGAACAAGTGCGCATAGTTGTAAGTTATATCAATGCTTTCGTGTCCTACTCGGTCGGCAATAGCCGTTGCAGAAAATCCCATATCAATCAGTAAACTGACATGGCTGTGTCGGATATCGTGAATACGGATTCTTTTTACGGCTGCTTCTTTTGCGCCTCTGTCCATTTCTCTGTGCAGATAGCTTTTTGTAACAGGAAACATTCTGTCCTCCAAACCTACTTCGTAGAGCATTTTCAGATAGTCCTGCATTTCATCACAAAGGAACTTCGGCAACTGAATTGTGCGGTTGCTTTTCTCTGTTTTCGGAGAAGTAATAATATCTCTGCCGTTCAAATGCTGAAACGACTTATTGATTGTAACCGTTCGCTTTTCAAAATCAAAATCAGAAGGTGTAAGAGCTAATAATTCACCCTCTCGAATACCTGTCCAATAAAGCATTTCAAACGCATAGTATGACATTGGCTTATCCATCATTGCATCGGCGAACTTCAAATATTCCTCTTTCGTCCAGAAAAGCATTTCACGATTTTTCTTTTTACCCATACTGCCAGCCTTTTGACAAGGATTTTCTTTCAGGTTGTAGTACCTAACAGCGTGGTTAAATATCGCAGATAACTGATTGTGAATTGTTTTCAAATATACGGGAGAATACGGTTTGCCGTTATCGTCCTTATAATTGATAAGCTCATTTTGCCAAGTGATTATTTGTTGTGCGGTTATGTTGCACATCTTCAGCTTACCGAAATAGGGGATTAGTTTTGTTTGGATGATATGTTCCTTGGTTGCCCAAGTGTTCTCCTTAATACGAGCCTGCATATCCTCAGTATAATGCTGCACAAAGCTCTTAAAGGTCATATCCAAATCACCGCCCAGCTTGTTAAGCTGTTCTCGCTCCCAAGCCTGTGCTTCACGCTTTGTTTTGAATCCTCGTTTCTGCGACTGCTTGCGTTCACCATTCCAATCGGTGTAACGATAGAGCACTCGCCAAGTGTTTGTTTTTTCTTCTTTATATACTGCCATTGTTTAATCCCTCTCTTTCTTAGTTGGACCGTAGCAGGTGCGTTCCATAAAATATTGCTTATTTACTCGCCCCGAAATTGTCATAAATCCTTTTTCTTTCAGTTCGACATTTAGTTTTTGGACGATTTTGTAAGCATAGGATTTTGATATACCCAATTCCTGAGCTACCTCATCAACTCTCATAAAGCTTGTACTTTCCATTTGATCACCCCCTTACTTGTTTTTTTGATACTTCAATTATTTAGTGTCGGAGAACTTTCTGGCCGCATTCCGATTTGCCCGAGCGGATATGCCATTACCGTGACATATGACGGTTATTCTGTTGTCAAGCAACTTAACGCTATTTGCTTAACTATTATACTAAACAAATTCCGTAAAGTCAAGTGGTTTTCGAGAAAATATTTAACTTTTTTGTTTTGGTTATCTTGACATGCACTAAACATATATGATATACTTATCGCATATTACATAAACAAGGAGCGTAATTGCTATGGCAATCGGTGAAAGAATTCGTTTTTTTCGCAATCTGCGGGGAATGACACAAAAGTATTTAGGAACGGTAGTCGGCTTTCCCGAAAAGACCGCTGACATCCGTATGGCACAGTATGAGTCCGGCTCAAGAACGCCGAAAGCAGACCTGACTAACAGTCTTGCAGAAGTGTTTGGTGTGTCACCGTTGGCTCTGTCTGTGCCCGACATTGACAGCTATCTTGGTTTAATGCACACACTGTTTACATTAGAGGATCGCTATGGGTTGACACTTGAAAAGACCGAAAACGGCGTTTCTATGCGTGTTGACCCTCGCAAGGGAAAGGATGCTGCCGAGCTTTCCAAAATGCTAAATGCGTGGGCAGAACAGGCTGAAAAGTACCATAACGGCGACATCAGCCGTGAGGACTATGACAAGTGGCGTTATAACTATCCGAAATATGATGAAAATTCCGGTTATGTGAAAGTCCCGTCGCAGGGACTCAGCGACAAAATGATTGAGGCTTTCAAAGACCGACTGAAAAACGATTAAGTACAAGCATAAGAAAAAGAGCTATCAGACTTTCAAAAAATCTGATAGCTCTTTACTTTTACAATAATTCAAATAATGTTGCCATTTTGTTGCCACAGAGGGCATCAAAGTGGCGAAAAGCCTTTGTTTATGGGCTTTTTCACAGGCGTGAAATTATTCAAACTCTACAAAGACTAACGCTTTTTGTTTAGGAATTATTCTCTGTAATGTTTCTCGTTCTTTTGATTATTTGATATATCCATATTATCCTGCCTATACGAGCTAATGTTATCATTTTGTTATCGGCATTGATAACACCTACTCGATAACTGTGGATAATAACTATATGTAGCATGTCAAATTATAAGCTATTTTGCTTAGAGATTCAACACAAAACTGAAATTTTACTTTTCCTTATATTCATCTGGTATTGCTATTTGAAATGTTTCACACAACAGCATCACATCATGCACATCATTTTTATCGTGTTCATATCCCAAATGAAGCATTACCTGACTCAATGGTTCAATACAAGAAACAGTTATATCTCCAACTTTTCCAATACCGGAAAAAGTTTTTGATGGAAATATATCTCCCTCATAAACAATTCCGTCATCTGTAAATTCAAAACAATGTAAATCAATGATTCTTTGTTTATCATCTTTCCAGACAGTATGACCATCCGTTGTATAATCAGTATTTACTTCCTCAAATCCATGCTGCTTAATCACATAAATATAATCATGATAATGTTTCAGTTCAACAAACAAATCAATATCATTGTGTATTCTTGATTCTCTTTTAAGAAGTGCATCAACACCCCATCCGCCATCTAAATATACTTTAATTTCGTTTTGCAAAGCATATTTTATAATTTCACATGCATCTTCTGTACGTACCATAATCTATCCTCCAAATTCAAATCTTTGTATGCTTTCCAACTCACTAAAAGCCTGAAATTTGTCAGTCTTTCATCCTTTTTGTTATCAATCACCAATTAGCTGTAATCCATTAGGATTTAGCTGATATATTTTATCGCACACCTCTTCAATATACTTTCTATCGTGAGAAATGCTAATGACAGCCCCCGGAAATTCTCGGAGCATTTTTCTTATTACCGGACCGGACAATGGTGAAAAATTTCTTGTCGGTTCATCCAGAATAAGAACATTTGCACCACTTAAGCTCATCCTCAAGAGAAGCACTTTCGCCTTTTGTCCGCCTGATAACTCCCGAATCGGATGCTCCATTTCATCTGGTGTGTATTTAAGTGAACCAAGGTATGTTCTAATTCTTGTACGCTCTTCTTTATCTCCTGTTTTATCAAGGTAATCAACCGGTGTAACATCCAAATCCAGCAGGTCTTCATAAGTTTGAGGCATATATTCTGCTTTAATGTCATTCCGATTTAGGAGTTCTTCCGCTATCTTTTTTAGAAGAGTCGTTTTTCCTGCCCCGTTGGCTCCTATCATACAGATTTTTTCTGAACCTTTTATTTTTAAATGAATTCCTTCTGCTAAAATTCTTTTGCCATCCGGAGTCACAAGCTTTGAAAGTTCATATTCTATGACCGTTTTTCCTGCGGGAATGTGTGAGTTTTCATCCCCTAATTTGACAAAGATTGCTTCTTCCTGTTCCGGCATCTGAGTCATATTTTCATCTTCTTTTTCAAATCTTCGTTCCATTGCCTTAACCGTATGCATTTTGTCCTTTAAGTTTTTGGCAACAGACGGTGCTTGTCTGGTACAACTTCTTAATGCACCTTGTACACTCTGCATAACTCTTTGATATTTTTCATCGCGAATCTTTTTCTCCCTACGGTCACTCAGTGCCCGCTGTTTTTGGATTTCAAATTTATGAAGCCGTTCTTCCACATAGCGTCTATAGGGAAGCTTTGCCACGGTATATCTCGCCTTTGTTTTTCGTATAATCTGCTCGATATGTATCACCATGTTGGCAGTACGCTCTATCAGCGTTTCATCGTGTGAAATAAAAAGCACAATGTGCTTCCAGTCATTTATGATTTTTTCCAGTAATGTAAGCGTCGCAATGTCGATGTCATTGGAAGGTTCGTCCAACAACAGCACAGAAACATCGCGAATGAAAAGCCTCATAAGTTGTGTCTTGACTTTTTCGCCTCCTGAAAGACTACCCATTGTCTGGTTACTGTAGAAAAAATCATTTTTCATTCCAAATTTTCCCGCAATAACAGACAATTCTTTAGGCGTTTTCTCCCAGAATATTTCCTCTTCAGAAAAATATTCGTATATTGTTTTTTCCTTATCTTCATCGAGCATCTCCTGCGGAAGATAACCAAGACGTTCGTGTCCCATTATCCTTTCCCCATCTGCTTCTATATAGTTTTCTACAAGCGACGGATTGTATATCCACTTCATTAATGTCGATTTCCCATTTCCCTCTTCTCCAATAATAACTGCCTTATCTCCATCATTTAGCACAAGGTTGAAATCATTAAGAATTATTCTCAGGTCTTTTTTATGTGTTAAATTTAATTTTTTTATCTGCAACATTAAAGTTTCTCCTTTTCGAAGTCTGAGCCAATTATTATTTTGAACACACAAAAACGAGTCTTTTTTGCATACGCAAAAATAGACTCGCTAAATAGACCCTTATTTCTTTTCCAAAAGGAAAACAAAGGAAATGCCTCTTGCGATAATCCAACTTAAGCGTACACAAAACAAACCTATTCTCTACAGGCTCAATAACTATATGTGTCTTACTTAAATCAAATTATCTATTAATCATTTCCTCACCTTACACAAAATGTGCCTTTCTTTCTTCTAATGGCAATACTATCATACTGTATTTTTTGTGTCAATACATTTCACCTTATGGAAGTGCAAATTAAAATTTTCACTTCCTAATTATACATCCAACCATTACGAAATTCAATCTTTCACAACCTCTTTACAACCACAACCACAGCACTCCAGCAAACGCAGGAGCACCATACCGTAAAACGCTTATGTGTAAATCAACTCCGTTCCTACAACTTCCCTCACACAAGCCTGAATATTATTCATTCTTCCAATCCATTCGTAGGGATTATCTTTCTTTAATTGTTCCGTCACATCTTGTCTGTCGGCATATTCCTTTACCAGTCGAAGAAACATATCCTCTGCTTGCTTATCGACTTCTGCAAGATAACTATGCAGCTTTCCGCTTGTCAGCAGGTTCATATATAACACTTTATAGTGTTCCTTTAAATGCCTTGCATGTCGTTTCCCCCATAAACCAATCGGCTCTATTTCTTCTTCGGCTGGTACTGTGATGTTCGGCAATAAATAATCACCCACCTGTCTATAAGTTCCGCCCATTTCTTCAAAAATTGTCTTTGTCATTTTCCTTTTCCTCCTGTGATTTTTGTCTATCGTGATCGTGTATTATCACGCTTGCGACCTTTAACTGTTCTTGCCTGCTCCAACAAATCATCTATCTGTTTGCGACCAAAAACCTTACGGAGCAGGCTGTAATCTTTATTTTCTGCTTTTAGGATTTTGTTTTCTTCGGTCAATCTTTCATTGACTTTCTCCAAACGCTGATTGGTGCGGTATAACTGTGCATTCGCTGTATTCAGCCTATGATAGTTGTCCCACCCCTCAAAGCAGCGGGCAAGCACCGTTTTGACAAGTTGCTTCAATTTCCTTACAACCGGCTCTGCCATTTTGGTTTTATATGCCTTTGCAGTCATAAATTTCTCTGGTTCTGGCAACTGATATTTCGGTGCAGTATCAAGCTCTATTTCAAGATTTGACAGCTCGTCTTTTGCCTTATCATAGTTCAATACTCGTTCCGACAACACATCAAATTCAATCTGTTTCTGCTCGATTTTCGCACCTAATGCCGCCACTTCTTTTTCTCTTTCCTGCTTTTTATAATCCAAAACAGAAAGATGTTTTTCGTGTGTGCCTAAATGTTCCCACTCAATCCCATAACGTTCCATCACCGCCGCAAGCTGTTCTTTTTCGGACTGTATCCATTGCGACCACTCCGTATCGCCACGACTGCCGCCCTTAAAACCTTGCGTTGCAAGAGCCTGCTTTAGTGACACTCTTGTATCAAGTCCACGCTTGCTGCCTGTGGTAAAAGGTACAAAATCTATGTGCAGATGTGGTGTAGCTTCATCCATATGCAGATGAGCCGAGAACACCCGAAGCTGTGGATTTCGCTCCTGAAAACCCTGATAGTATTCATCTAAAATCTGCTTTGCCAGTTCTCCGTTTTCCGTATCGGCGTTCATATTTCCCTTACCGCCCACCTGTAAAATGATTTCGTGGAACGGTTTTTCCTGCTTGGAACTTCGGATTTTTTCATAATAATCTTTTATCTTTCGGTCTGACCTTATCTGCTTGGCATTGTATCTTTCCAATGCTTCATCAAACAATTCGTGATAAACTGTCTTTATATTTTCATTGCAGTAGTCGATATTGAGATGAGTACGAGTTCCGTCTACATTTTCTGCTCGGAACTTTCGGCTATTGTGATTGACCGAGCCTTTACCGACCATTGCACTTATCGTTCTCTGCATTTTTTCATCTCCCATCTGTAAATTTCAACATTCTCAGGTTTTGTTACTTTTGTCAAAAGTAACGCAAAAGCACTTTTGACGGGTACACCCATCAAAAATGCGACCTGTAAACAGGTTTTGCGTTCTCCGAAGGCTCTCCGAGGGGTGAGCGTGTGCCGGTGGCACACACGCCTGCGAACCGACCGAGCCAGCAGGCGAGACCAAAGAGCCGCCTTTGAAAAGGCACTCTCTGCACACTCCCCTAAACTTTATCCGGTGTCAAAGTGTGACGATGGTGACAATGTTTTTCACAGCGTGCTGCTCTCAAAAACATTGACACCTTTGACACCGTTTGTCACGCCGTCTGCTCGGTTTCTTTCCAAAGTGAAACCTTTCTTCCGTCGTGTGTGCGGCTGTTCTGATAACGGATACCGTAATCACGAAACAGCCTGCTTGCGTTGATACTGAGCCTTAAAGAAAGTACATTCGGCTTTATATCCACCGCAAGCCTTTCGCAAAGTTCCGAAGCAGTTCCTTCCCATCTGTCACTTTCCGAAAAGAGCGTATCCGCTATCTTCTCAAGCAGAGGTTCGGGCGGTTCTTTCCACATCTCCGTTTCCGATTTTGCAAAGTTCCACACCAATCGCTCGCTGTCCCTTACAAGATGGATTTTCATATCCTGCTGGTCTCTGCCAGCAACATCAAGTGTGGCATTGTTGGAAGTACGCTTGTCCTTACTGAGAACAAATGCACCGTCTGCCGCACCCATCAGACCATTCGTGCCTGAAATCATATCGAATATATCTTCCGATTTTTGTTTGCGTGTATGATGAACAATAAGCATTGAAACCTTGTAACTGTCTGCCAACGCTTTCAGCCTTGCCACAACATCATAATCACTTGCGTAGCTGTAATCTGCTCCGCCTGCTTCACGCACACGCTTTAAGGTGTCTATGATAATCAAGCCTGTGTCTGGGTGTTCCCTCATAAACCCTCTTATCTGTTCTTCCAGTCCGCCATTGACCGTTTTACATTCCGTTGCGAAATACAGATTGCCTGTCTCCTTTGCACCGAACATCTGAAACAATCGCTTCTGCAAACGTGGGTAATCATCTTCAAGGGCAAAATAAAGCACCGTTGCCTTACGCACCTTATACTCCCAAAGCGGTGTGCCTGTGCTGATATGATAGGCAAGCTGTGCCATCATAAAGCTCTTTCCCACTTTCGGGGAACCTACGAAAAGGTAAGTTCCCCTTTGGAGCAGACCGTCGATAAGTGGTGTCTGAACCTCAAACACCGTATCATACAGCGTTGTCATTGATACTGTTTTCAGATAGGAAGGGTCTAACTGTCTGAGTATTTCCCTTTGCATTTCTTCAAAAGATTGCTCGTACCCCTTGAAATCCGTATCCTGATTGACTATACTATTGTCAGTACATTTGGAAAGTGACTGTTCCGCATCTGTTGCCGCAGATACATTTGGAATAGTCATTTCTTTTTTATTCTCCATTCGCATCCTCTCCTTTCAAACCGCCGAGAATAATGGAAATCAGTTCTATTACACTCAGCAGTTCATCATCCACACCTTTTCCTGCTTCAATCCTTTTCAGTTCCGCAAGGACTGTGGCAAATTCCGTTTTCAACGCCTTATACACTCTCGGATTGCCCTGTACCACCACATCCTGATTTAAGCAACGGCGGTAACAATACTCCTGTTTTGGCAATCCTGATAGAGCTACAGCTCTGTTAATGAGTTCGTTTTCTTCGGGCGATACTCGAAACCCTACTGTGATATTCCTCCAACGATTTTTGTTATCTCTGTTCTTAGCTGACATTTTCAAAATCTCCTTTCCCTAAATCATCTAATTTTTCTGCCATCTCAATCTGCTTTGACGGAAAGAGGTGTGCGTACTGATAAGTAATATCAATACTTTCGTGACCAACTCGGTCAGCAATCGCCACCGCAGAAAAGCCCATATCAATCAAGAGTGAAATGTGGCTGTGACGGAGATCGTGAATGCGGATACGCTTCACGCCTGCCGCCTTTGCCCCTCTGTCCATCTCGTGATGAAGATAGCTTTTCGTCACCGTAAAGATACGGTCTTTCTTCTTCAATCCGTAAAGCATACCGAGATATTCTTTCATTTCCTCACACAGAAACTTCGGCATTTTAATCGTGCGGTTGCTCTTTTTCGTTTTCGGAGAAGTAATCACATCCTGCCCTTTCAAACGCTGATAGGATTTATTGATTGTGACTGTTTCCTTATCAAAGTTGAAATCTGCCGGAGTCAAAGCTAACAGCTCGCCCTCTCGGATACCGCACCAGTAAAGCATTTCAAACGCATAAAAGGAAACAGGCTTGTCCATCATCTCAAAAGAGAATTTCTTGTATTCTTCCTTTGTCCAGAACAGCATTTCCTTGTGTTCCTCACGTCCCATATTTCCCACCTTTGCCGCAGGATTGGAACGCAGTTCATAGTAGCGGACAGCGTGATTGAAAATGGCGGACAACTGATTGTGCAGCGTTTTCAGATACGTCTGTGAATAAGGCTTTTTCTTCTCATCACGATAGGCAAGCATTTCATTCTGCCAAGTAATAATCTCCTTTGTGGAAATCTCGCTGATTTTCAGTTTCCCGAAATACGGAAGTATCTTTGTGCGTATGATATGCTCTTTGGTAAGCCACGTGTTTTCCTTCAAACGGTTCTTCACATCATTGATATAAAGCTCCGTAAAGGCTTCAAAACTCATATCAAGGTCTGAAGAAGTCTGCAATTTGAACATTCTTTCCCATTCCTGTGCTTCTCGTTTGGTAGCAAAGCCACGCTTGCATTTCTGCTTGCGTTCCCCTTTCCAGTTCACATACCTTGCCATCACATACCAAGTACCGTTATCTTCATTCTTAAATACCGGCATTTACATTTCCCCCTTTCCTGCTCCGTAGAGCCTTTCGTAAAAATACTGGCGATTTACACGCCCTGCAATCGTAATAAAGCCCTTTGCTTTCAATTCCTCATTTAATTGTCTGATGAGTTTATATGCATAAGGTTTTGATACGTTTAGTTCCTGAGCCACATCTTCGGCTCGGATAAATCTGTTTTCCATATCCTTTTTCTTCCTTTCTTAAAATAATTTTTTGCTTGCCGCTTTCTCCGTGTTAAAGTTCCAACAGGCACTCCTGCTTGTCGGCAGGCGCTGTGCTGTCCCAATGCACCGCAGTACATCAGGCGCTCGCTCGTATAGGGGTTCCCGAAAAGTCGGAGACTTTTGGGGAAGAGGAGGAGCAGTGCAGCGAATGAGCTTTTGTGCTTGCACACAAGCGAACGATACGGAACTTGCTCCGACGAGGTCTTGGCGGTTTGGCTTTTCGGACGGTCATTCAGTTGTCGCATTAAGCATATTTGTTTAATTCGTAATTTATTTTACTAAACATATTTGCTATTGTCAAGTGGTTGCAAAGAAAATATTAAACATTTTTGTTTCGGTTTTTCTTGACTTCCACTAAACATTTCTGCTATACTTATTTCACTAAATATAAAAGGAGCGTATCATTATGGCTATCAGCGAAAGAATACATTTTTTCAGACTAATGCGTGGTATGACACAAAAGTATCTCGGTACAGCAATCGGTTTTCCAGAAAAGAGTGCTGATGTGCGTTTGGCACAGTACGAAACTGGTACACGCAAACCGAAAGCAGACCTTACAAATGCATTGGCACAGGTGCTTGATGTTTCTCCACAGGCTCTTGATGTTCCTGACATAGACAGCTATATCGGTCTTATGCACACTCTGTTTACCCTTGAAGATATTTACGGTCTTACTGTCAGTGAAGCAGACGGAGAGGTATGCTTAAAGGTCAACAAGGACAAAGGCAGAGAAGCATATGAACTCCTCAAAATGCTGTATGCTTGGAAAGAACAGGCAGACAAGCTATCTTCCGAAGAAATCAACAGAGAAGAATACGATAACTGGCGTTACCATTATCCAGAGTTCGACACCACACAGCGTTGGGCAAAAGTTCCATCACAGGAATTAAGTGACGCTCTCGTGGAAGCATTCAAAGACCACTTGAAAGATAAATAAGCACCTACAGGACCTGCCACTGGCAGCTCCCTACAGATGCTTTGGCAACGACAAAAAAGCCCTTAACTATGGTTATTAACCACAGCTAAGGGCTTAGTTTATAATATGGAATTTGTTCAGAGCCAAGCTCCGAACTTTAGTCTGCAAGCCACCTGTTAATTGTTCCGTTACCCATAAACCACTGGATAACAAGAATAATGGCACTTGCTATGACTGTTATCAATTTGTTATCAAAAGACTAATCGAAATCGCTGAAACCCGCATAAACACTGGCTTTTTTAAGCAACTCGATTTATTCCCACTCAATTGTTGCAGGGGGTTTTGAGGTAATATCATAAACAATACGATTTACATGTTTTACTTCGTTGACAATACGATTGGAAATTTTCGACAGTAAATCATAGTCGATTCTTGCCCAGTCTGCTGTCATAAAATCAGTGGTAGAAACAGCTCTTAAGGCAATCGTGTAATCGTAAGTTCTAAAATCGCCCATAACCCCAACACTCTTAATTCCGGTTAGCACTGCAAAGTATTGGTTCACATCGCGCTCTAATCCTGCATTCATAATTTCTTCGCGGAAAATAGCATCAGCATCTTTTAGAATTTCCAGCTTTTCGTTTGTAATTTCGCCAAGTACACGAATAGCAAGACCCGGACCCGGAAATGGCTGCCGCCATACCAAAGGTGCAGGAATACCAAGCTCAATTCCTACTTTGCGAACTTCATCTTTAAATAAATCACGAAGTGGTTCAATAATTCCGCTAAAATCAACATCTTCAGGCAAGCCGCCAACATTATGATGACTTTTAATTACCGCTGATTCACCTACACCGCTTTCTACTACATCGGGATAGATGGTGCCTTGACACAGATAATCCACATGGCCTATTTTTTTTGCCTCTTCTTCAAACACACGAATAAATTCTTCGCCAATGATTTTACGTTTTGTTTCCGGATCACTTACACCGGCTAACTTAGAAAGGAAACGTTCCTGTGCATTGACACGAATTAAATTCATATCAAATTGTTTACGGAATACTTCCTCAACCTCGTCTCCCTCGTTTTTACGCAATAAACCGTGGTCCACAAAGATACAGGTTAAATTTTTTCCTATCGCCTTATGTACCAATAAAGCTGCAACTGAAGAGTCTACCCCTCCTGATAAAGCGCACAGCACTTTCTTATCTCCAATTTGCTCCTTTAGAGATTCGATGCTCATTTTTGCAAAGGAAGCCATTTCCCAATCCCCTTTGCAATCGCATACATGATACAAAAAGTTTTTTAATATTTGATTGCCTGCAACAGAATGTTCCACTTCAGGATGAAATTGCAGTGCAAATATTTTTTTCTCAGAATGCTCCATCGCTGCAACAGGACAGTGAGAAGTAGTAGCTGTAGCAGTAAATCCTGCAGGTAAAGCAGAAATGTAATCCGTATGACTCATCCATGCAATACTTGTTTTGTCAATATCTTGAAATAACACAGAATCACAGTGGTAAGTCACTTCTGTATTGCCGTATTCCTTTACTTCACTATTATCTACTGTACCACCCAAAGTAGCTGCAATTAATTGTGCTCCGTAACAAATGCCTAAAACCGGAATGCCAAGATGAAATAAATTTGTATCGCATTTTGGGGCATTTTCAGCATAAACACTGTTTGGACCACCGGAAAAAATGATTCCCTTATACCCATTTTTCTGAATTTCCTCAGCGGAAATATTATAAGGTTTGATTTCACAGAATACGTTGCAATCACGTACTCTGCGGGCAATCAGCTGGCTATATTGACCACCAAAATCCAAAATTAGAACCGCTTCATTTTTTATCATATACTTTCCACCTATCTTATCTATTCCACTGTAACAGATTTTGCCAGATTACGAGGTTTATCAATGTCACATCCTCTATTATCTGCTACATAATAAGCAAATAACTGTAATGGCAAAACAGCCAAAGAAGGAGCCATCATGCTATTGATATTAGGAATATAAAACACTTCGTCTGTTTCGCTCTCAATGATAGTTTTATCTTCCGTAGTCAAAGATAGCACTGTAGCGCCGCGTGCTTTTACCTCTTTGATATTGCTCATCATTTTATCAAACAATGCTTCATATGTTGCCAAAGACACAACCAAAGTACCGTCTTCTATTAAAGAAATAGAACCATGTTTTAATTCACCTGCTGCATAAGCTTCAGAGTGAATATAGGAAATTTCTTTTAACTTTAAAGAACCTTCCAAAGATAGTGCATAATCAATATTTCTTCCGATAAAGAAAATATTTTCACATTGATAGTATTTTGCAGCGACAGCTTGAATCTGTTTGGTATCGCTGATTGTCTTTTCAATTAATGATGGCAATGCTTCCAAATCAGCTACATAATTTTGATATTCTTGCTTGGAAATAGTCCCAAGCAAATCTGCCATATACAATACCAGTAAATATACCACACATAACTGGGTACTGTAAGCTTTGGTTGTAGCAACCGAAATTTCGGGACCTGCCCATGTATATAATACATCATCAGATTCATTTGCAATAGAACTGCCTACCACATTTACAATGGAAAGAACACGTGCACCCAATTTTTTGGCTTCGCGAAGAGCTGCAAGAGTGTCCGCTGTTTCTCCGGACTGGCTGATAACCAAAACCAAAACATTTTCATCAATAATTGGGTCACGATATCTGAATTCAGATGCAATGTCAATTTCGACGGGAATGCGTACTGTCTTTTCAATCGCGTATTTGGCTACTACGCCCACATGATAAGCAGAACCGCAGGCAACAATTACAATCTTCTTTAATTTTTGAAGATCTTCTTTTGTTAATTTTAGTTCATCCAAAACAATTTTTCCATCTACCAATCTTGGAGAAATGGTGTTATGTACCGCTTTTGGCTGCTCCATAATTTCTTTGAGCATAAAGTGTTCATAACCTTCTTTTTCTGCTGCGGTGATATCCCAATCAATGTGAATTTTATTTTTTGTAATGATTTCCTTTGCCTCGTTATATACAGTAACGTTATCGCGTTTAATTACTGCAATCTCATTGTCATTTAAACGATAGATATCCCGTGTTTTATCAATAATTGCCGGAATATCGGAAGCAATGAAATTTTCTCCTTTTCCAAGTCCAATAATCAAAGGACTGTCTTTACGAACAGCATATAAGGTATCAGGATCATCTTTACAAATAATCCCCAAAGCATAGGCACCTTCTATTTTGCTCAGCACTTTAATAATGGTATCTAAAATATTGCCGTTATAGTAATATTCCAGCAATTGGGCAACTACTTCCGTATCCGTCTCTGAAGCAAAACGTTTGCCTTTATTCATTAAGTAATCTCTCAAATATAAGTAATTTTCAATAATACCATTATGGACAACTGCAAAAGAACCGTTTTCACTGCAATGAGGATGAGAGTTAATATCGGAAGGCTCACCATGGGTAGCCCAACGTGTATGACCAATTCCCAAAGTTCCTGTCATATGATTGTCGGAAGTAAGAATATCACATAGATTTTTCAATCTGCCTTTACTTTTAACTACTTCAACCGAGTGATTTTGGTAAACTGCAACGCCCGCAGAATCATAGCCGCGATATTCTAATTTTTCCAGGCCATTGAGCAGAATAGGTGTAGCTTTATCGTCACCTATATAACCAACTATTCCACACATTGTAAACCACCATTTCTCCAGTAGTGCATAATAGAGAGATACACAACATTACTACTGGAAATGTTGTGTATGAATAAATTATCTATAAATAATATCATCACGAGAAGGACCGTTCGAAATCATGCCGAAAGGTACGCCAATTTCTTTTTCTGCAAACTCAATATACTTTCTGCAGTTTTCAGGGAGGTCTTCATATTTTTTAATACCACGAATGTCGCATTTCCATCCCGGAAGTGTTTCTAAAATAGGCTTGCAACGTTTTAACTGCGCTGTGGACGGGAAATAGTCAATACGTTTTCCGTCCAACTCATACGCAACGCAAACAGGAATTTCATCCAAATAACCCAACACATCCAATACTGCAAATGCAACTGTGGTAGCACCTTGTACACGACAGCCATAACGTGAAGCAACCAAATCCAACCATCCCATTCTTCTGGGACGACCTGTAGTTGCACCAAATTCTCCGCCGTCACCGCCTCTGCGACGCAGTTCATCTGCTTCTTCGCCAAAGATTTCACTGACAAATTCACCTGCACCAACAGCACTGGAATAGGCCTTAACCACAGCAATAATCTCTTTAATTTCATATGGAGGCAATCCGGCACCTACCGCACCGTAACCAGCTAAAGTAGAAGAAGATGTTACCATTGGATAAATACCAAAATCAGGGTCTTTCAAAGCACCCAATTGGCCTTCCAACAAAATATTTTTACCCTCTTTTACTGCTTCATACAAATATTCAAACGTATCGGTAACATAAGGAGCAATCAATTCCTTATATTCCATGAGTTTGTTGAATACATCGTCTACTTTCAAAGGAGGCTGATGATACAAATGTTCGTACAATGTATTTTTTACAGCCAGCACGCGTTCTATTTTTTTCTTCAGTTCAGTTTCGTCATCATAAAGTTCGCTGATTTGAAAGCCGATTTTTGCATACTTATCAGAATAAAACGGCGCAATACCGGATTTTGTAGAACCGAATGAATTTTCAGATAAACGAGCCTCTTCCAATGTATCCAGTTCAATATGATACGGCATAACAATTTGAGCACGGTCTGATATTAGTATATTCGGTTTTGGCACATTTCGTTCTTCTAAAGAAGAAAGTTCTTTTATAAAATTTTCTACACTAAGTGCAACGCCATTGCCAATAATACTGGTAGTATGGTCATAAAAAATACCAGATGGCAATTGATGCAATGCAAATTTTCCGTAGTTATTGATAATTGTGTGTCCGGCGTTACTGCCGCCTTGAAAGCGAATGACAATGTCAGATTGGGCAGCAATGACGTCAGTAATTTTACCTTTACCTTCGTCTCCCCAATTAGCACCAACAATAGCTTTAATCATAAGGATATTCACCCTCCGCTGTGCCGCCTCAGCAAATAAGATTGATTCTACGCGGCGATATTTCAGAATCAATTCAATTTTTAATTATACCATAAGAAACATTCGTTGGCAATTTTCCTGTATTGATTTCAATTACAAACTAATTTCCGAATGTTGAATTTCATCGAAATGATATGCTTCTAAAGCAGGTTTTACATATTCATTGATAAACTCAACTGTTTGTTCCGGCGCTCTGCCAACATAATTTTCAGGACGAAGAATTTCCTGTAATTGTTCCAAAGTTACACCAAAACTGCTGTCGTTTGCAATGCGTTCCATTAAATCATTTTTCCCGCCTTGCTCTTTTACCACTTTTCCGGCTTCCATAGAGTGAACACGGATTTTTTCGTGTAATTCCTGTCTGTCTCCTCCGCGTTTTACAGCATCCATCATAATGTTTTCGGTTGCCATGAACGGCAATTCATCCATAAGATGCTTTTCTATCACTTTGGGATAAACTACCATACCGTTTGCTACGTTTTCATATAAGCTTAGTATTGCATCAATTGCCAAGAATGCTTCCGGAATGGCAATTCGTTTATTGGCAGAATCGTCCAAAGTGCGTTCAAACCATTGTGTCGCAGTAGTAATGGCAGGGTTTAAACTGTCTACCATGACATAGCGTGCCAATGCGGTCATACGCTCTGTGCGCATTGGATTTCTCTTATACGCCATAGCGGAAGAACCAATTTGATGTTTTTCAAACGGTTCTTCTATTTCTTTCAAATGCTGCAATAAACGAATATCCGCAGCAAATTTAGATGCACTTTGAGCAATACCGCTTAACACTGCTAACATCTGACTGTCTAGTTTTCTGGTATACGTTTGTCCGGAAACCGCAAAACAAGAAGCAAATCCCATTTTTTCGGCAATTTTATGGTCAAGCGCTTTGCATTTTTCGTGGTCACCATCAAACAATTCCAGAAAACTTGCTTGCGTACCTGTTGTTCCTTTAGAACCGAGTAATTTGGCTTTGCTTAATTGATATTGGACATCTTCCAAATCCATTAACAAATCTTGTATCCATAAAGTAGCACGTTTCCCAACCGTTGTGGTTTGTGCTGCCTGAAAATGAGTATATCCCAATGTAGGTAAATCTTTATAGTTCAGGGCAAATTGAGACAGCGCAGCAATGGTAGCAGCCAATCTCTTTTCTACCAACTGCAATGCTTCTGTCATAATAATAATATCGGTATTATCGCCAACATAACAAGAGGTAGCTCCCAAATGAATAATAGGTCTTGCATTTGGGCACTGTTCTCCAAATGCAAATACATGGGACATTACATCATGACGTACTTTTTTTTCTTGCGCTTCTGCCACTTCATAATTAATTTTATCTGCATATTGCTTCATTTCATCAATCTGTTCTTTGGTAATGGGCAAGCCAAGTTCCATTTCAGATTCAGCAAGGGCAATCCACAGTTTTCTCCATGTTGTAAATTTTTTGTCCGGAGAAAATAAATATTTCATCTCACTGCTTGCATAACGCGTTGAAAGCGGAGATACATATGAGTTTTTCAAACTTGATAACATTCCTTTCGGTATGTGTAATAAAGTCAACCGTTAAATTTCCAAACGTTTAATAGGAGTGCTGTAAATGTCGGGTTTACCTTGACGAAGTCTTTCAGAAATTTGTGTGGGATAATTACCGGAGAAACATGCATCACAATATCCTCCGCATTTTCCCTTTACAATTTCAGGCAAACTTTCTAAACTTAAAAATCCCAGTGAATCGGCGCCTACCAAGTCTCTGATTTCTTCCACAGTATGTTTGCAGGCAATCAACACGTCTTTATTTGGGATATCGGTGCCATAATAACAAGGCCATAAAAATTCCGGAGAACTGATACGCAAATGCACCTCTTTTGCACCGGCTTCTTTGAGCATGCTTACAATACGTGCGCTGGTTGTTCCGCGAACAATGGAATCGTCCAGCATAACAACACGTTTTCCTGCTACTGCGGAAGATAACGCATTTAATTTAATGCGGACACTTTTCTCACGTTCCGATTGCGTCGGTTTGATAAATGTTCTGCCGATGTAATTGTTTTTTACAATTCCTTTTTCGTAAGGAATGCCGGATTCTTCACTATAACCGATTGCAGCATCAATTCCGGATTCAGGAACGCCGATTACAATGTCCGCATCTACAGGATGCTGTTTTGCAAGCAATCTGCCGGATTCTTTTCTGGCTTCATATACACTTACTCCATCAATCACACTGTCGGTTCTTGCAAAGTAGATATATTCAAAAATACATAAGGATTTGTTTAAATCGGTTTTTGCATCAATATAACGAATTCCCTGAGGGTCAACCACAACCATTTCACCGGGATTAATATCTTTTACAAATTCAGCATTGCAGCTGTCAAGCGCACAAGTTTCGGACGCAAAAACATAAGTGTCATCTACCCTGCCCAGAGCCAGCGGACGGAATCCATGAGGATCACGCAGCGCAATTAATTTCTGTGCACTCATTACCAACAAGCTATAGCATCCTCTTAATTGAGGCATTGCACGAATGACCGCTTCTTCAATGGATGGCGCTTTTACACGTTCTTGCGCAATCAAATATGCAATTACTTCAGCATCATTGGAAGTTTGGAAGATGGCACCTCTATGACTTAATTCTTCTCTTAATTCAAAGGAGTTGGTTAAACTGCCGTTAAATGCAATTGCAAAATTACCTTTCGCATATCTCATTACAATTGGTTGTGCATTTTCTCTTGATTTTTGCTTTGCAGTAGAGTAACGAACATGAGAAATCGCAATTTCTCCGACCAAATCTGTAATAATTTTGTCGTTAAACACTTCATTCACAAGACCTAAATCTTTAGAGTAGGAAATAACACCGCGGTCACTTACCGCAATACCGCAGCTTTCCTGCCCACGGTGTTGTAAAGCTAACAAGCCGTTGTAACAGGCATAAGCGGGTGACAACGCGCCGTCAAAAGAATATACACCAAAAACACCGCATTCCTCGTGGGGCTTAAAATCGTCAGCGTCAAAATTAAGTACAGAATTCATATTGTTTGTTCACACTCCTATGTTTCTCCAAAAGCCTATACGCATAACAAAAATACATCTATTATGCCCGTGCATGCATGTCCGTAAAAACAGAATGAGCATAAATGGGTATGCTCAATTGAAATAGTAGACTGCAAATACTGTTTTTTTCATAAATAACCAAGTTTATTTTATTATATCTGCATAGACTTTGTCAATATTTCTGTTTCATAATTCATAAACACGATACAAGTAATAATATTTGATTGCCTAATGGATGGCATCTCAACAAATTGCAACCAAACTATAATTTTCCTGCAAAAAATAAGATAAACTAAAACTTTTATATTCAAAAATGAAATTTATGAT
>ERZ1036407.400-NODE-400-length-32571-cov-40.766546_pt1 | contig 32571 bp, 23 predicted proteins | sample MGYA00514217_ERZ1036407 | MGnify/ENA primary metagenome ERZ1036407 (study PRJEB33795, sample SAMN09464943) | human gut metagenome | host: Homo sapiens | place: USA: Stanford, California | collected 2016-11 | study: EMG produced TPA metagenomics assembly of the... | reverse complement strand
AATTTTCAGGGTTTTACATACTGTCTAATCTTCAATTATCAAGGTTCTTTGTTGTTGTCTGCCTCAGCAGCAACTTTGATAGTTTATCATATTTGCAACTGTTTGTCAACAACTTTTTTATTTCTTTTTTGTTGTCTGTCTCAGCAGCAACTTTTATATATTACCATATCTGTTACTGTTTGTCAACAACTTTTTTAACTCATTTTTCAGAGTTGTCCCACCGTTTTTCGCGGTGGACCTTTAATATATCACTACTTTCTCAACTTGTCAAGGGAATTTGTGCCATTTTTTTATACAATTTTCAACTTTATTTTCCTACCACTAAATGTGCTTATTTTTTCTGTATTTCTCTATATTTTGTGGTTAATAAAAAAATCGCTGTTTACAGATGTTTCCATCCCCTCCCAGCGATTTGTTTCAATTATATATATTAAAGGAACAATTATATTCTTTTCTTCTATAGAATGCCCCGGATAATGCCGCCCAGTACAATATTAATCAGATTATACCGGTATAAAAACCGCAGCCAGGCACTTGCGTTGATTTGCTCCTCCAATGTCATACCCAGAGGTGTGGCCGCAAAGATTCCTACCAAAAAACAGCCAATCCACAGAAGCAGAAGCCCCTGGAGCAATCCCAGGACCGCACCTGCTATGTGATTCAGTCCATACAGTATGGGCAGCCGCGCTATGAGATCCAGCCACCGCACCAACAGATGAATCAGGATATAGACGGCTGCAAACAGGATGATGGAGCTGACTGCATTGATAAGAATGTCAGCCAGATATGTGCTGACATATTCCGCAAACTGGTCCACTCCCAACATATGGTAAAACTCGCTGTTATTGTTTTCAAGCAGCGTTTCTTTTACGGATTGGGGCAGGTTAAGGTTCTCAATGGCAATGCGCTGCGCTGCCGGTAGCTCTGTGCTTTCCGCGGAGGGTTCCTCCCAGCCGGCTGCATTCAGTATAGCCTCTGCCGCGCTCTGGCGTATGGAAGGATTATCCTTGATAAACCCCGTCATATACGGTGTGGCAATCTTCACCAATATAATGGTAAGTATCAGGGCTCCCAGGGATACGCACTGCTTCAGTGCGCCCCTGTAATGTCCGTACAGCACCATACCAATGAGAAAAACCCCTGCACCGGCAGACAGCCAATGTTCTAATATCATGTCCATATAATTTCAGTCTTTCTTTTAGTTGAATATCAGGCGTTCAATCGCATCCGCAACCCCATCCTCATCATTTGTCAGCGTAATCTGATCCGCGGCGTTTTTAGCTATATCCAGTCCATTTCCCATAGCAATGCCCACTCCAGCCGCTTCCAGCATGGAAAGATCATTCTCCCCATCGCCAAATGCCATGGTGGCCTCAGGGGCAATCCCAAGATAACCAGCCAGCCACATAAGCGCAATCCCCTTAGTGGCTCCCAGGGCATTGATTTCCAGATTATTATACAGGGAGGAACTGATGACAATGCCTTCTACCCCAGAAAGCTCCTTTCGCAGCGGCTCTATGTCCTTCACATCAGCCAGATATACGTTGACCTTCTCCACATCCTTCTTACTATCTGTCACGTAATGGAGGATATTGGGTACAACATCTCTGGTAGAGAGTACCATTTTCTGAATTACAGGGCTCAGGCCGTAGTCTTCCATATGTTCGATGAACGCAGGCTGCGAAATTCCCCTTCCATCAATATACGGATCATACATTGCCCTGTACTTTTTCACGATGCCCAGGACCTCCAACGCCTTTGCATTGGACAGCGTACACCGCTTCAGACTGATTCCCCTTGCAAGGTCAGCCACGGTTCCGCCGTTGGTGGATATGGCATAATTGACCCCTGGCAGGGACCTTACTTCCCGGGTGATGCCATCCACTGCCCTGCCCGTGGTCGGTACAATCTGTATGCCCATGCGGGCGCAGCGTTCCAGTGCCCTGCGGTTGCGCTCTGACAGGTTTTTCTGGCTGTCCAGCAGAGTGCCGTCAAGATCCAGTGCAATCAAACCTATTGTCATCATATAAAATGCTCCTCTTTCAATATCAAAAGACCGTCCCTGTCATACTTGGACGAGAATATTCCTGTAATCCGCTTAATGAAGGATGGATTCTCCGCTTTATCAGCAGCTTCCTCTATCAGGTCCTCAGCATTTACCTTTGTAAGAGGTACGCCGTCTTCCTCCATAATTTCAATGCGCTCATAGAGGGCAAGCATGCTTTTTCCTGATATACTGCAGTCAATGTCGCTGGCATACTGGCATGCATACTGGGCAAATTCATCAATATCCATCTCCTGCTGGTCATCATAATCCGGTTCATCCGGCTGAGGCAGGACCGCTGGGTTTTCCGCTGTTTTTACAGGTACCTCTTTAGGTTCTTCCTTGCGGACAACCGGATCCGGGCGGGTCTCTTCCACTTTTTTGCGCACCGGCTTTGGTTTCTGCCCTGTTTCTGATTTATGCTCCGTGTCCGGCCTCTGATCCGGCTCCGGTTTTGGCTGGCTCCTGGGAGCAGCCGGCTCCGGTACCGGCTGAACCTTATTAACGGCCGGCTCTTCTGTCTGTCTCCGGACCTTTCTGGGCACAACCGCTTCTTCTGCTTTCCGAGGCTGCACAGGACGCACGGGACGGTCATCTCCTTCCGGCGCCGCATAGACAACCTCTTCCGGTCCCATCTTTCCCACATATTCAAACCGTTTGGCCAATCCCGGATATACCTTATGGATACGGGCCAGATTACCTGCCACATCTATAAGGACTACATTCATGCCGGTCTCATCCCTGGCCATCAGCTGATTCAGCTCCTGAAGGGTGGATTCCTCCATGGCGCCCGCCTGTTCAATAATCAGGTCCTTGCCTGTCAACTTGTCCGCTATGGCAAATACGCCCTTGCTGTTAAGCTTTTCTCCTGTTATCTTGGCCGCCTGGTTCTTGGCCCCTGTCTCCTTATGAATCTCCTTAAGAAGTTCAATGGCCTGGTCCAGACCCGAACTGGAGTACTCGGCTTCTATCATAAAATGATGAGATTCCTGGACAGATGACTCTCTCCCCAAATCCTTTATGTCGGTCAGCACCCGTGTCTGGGCAGATGTAGTCTCGGGCCTGTGACGTCCGTCTGACATCCTGGACATCTCCTTTGCCAGGTTTGCCTGAACCTCCGCCTCATGCATTCTGGCCCTCACTGCTTCATCTGACAGAATCCGGGGCTTATCCGGCATCCACTGGGACTGTGTTTCCTTTACAGGCTCCTCCCCTTCATCCGAATCCTCAGGCTCTATGGTAACCTGGGCGTGTACGCCCTCATCCTCATATGGTTCCTCTGCCGCAGTGTCCTGGTCCGGATATTCATTTCCGTAATAGCCCTGCTGTCCATATGCCTCCTCAGAACCATCTTCATCCGCATAGGAATCTTCCTGATAAGTCTCTGACCGATATCCGCTTTTTTCATAATCATGCTCTGAATAATCGTCCTCCGGGTATCCGGCGTCCGTATAGCTGTCGTTCTGATACCCATTCTGCCCATACCTGTTACTCTGATACCCGCCTTCTGTGTATCCCTCCTCCGGATATTCGTCTTTTGCATATCCGCTCTCCTGATACCCGCCTTCTGGATACTCGTCCTCCTGATACCCGCCTTCTGGGTACCCGTCTTCCTGATACCCGCCTTGGGCGTATCCATCTTCCGGATATCCGTCCTCCGTGTACTCAGCTTCGGGCTCCGCGGCAAAAGCAGCCTCCTGGCGGGCCATGTAGGACTGGGGAGAGACTTCCGTTTTCCTGTCAGACACAGGTTCATAGTCCGCAGGCCGTTTTCCGGCGCGGTACTCCTGCTCCACTGCCTTGAGCCGTGCCTCATACTTATCCCGGTTTTCCACCAGATCCATCTGATACTTTGTCAGAGGAGCGAACTGTATCTTAAGCTCCATGGCCTTCTCCACATATTTCCCAAGGCCGAACATAAGCATAATCTTATCGCAGGTCATGATGCAGAGTTCTCCCATACCGGCCTCTGCATACAGCTCTGCCAGCTCATAGATCCATTTTTCATCCAGCTCAATGTTGCAGTACTGCTCCAGGGTATGAATCAGCTGCTCCGCGGGCGCTCCCTTTGCTCCCAGAATCAGGTAGCGCAGGATATACTGTCTGGGATCATCCGGCGCCAGATCACAGAACTCCCTGTAGTAATCCTCCGCCTCCTGAAGGCTGCCCTCCTTGATAGCCAGCTCCGCCAGCTTGAACAGCAGGCGCTTTCCTATAGGCGCCCGTTCAAATGCCAGCAGCAGAATATCCTTGGCCTCCTGGTACTCTTCGTTCTTCTCATAGATGGTTGCCACCATGGACAGGATGTTTACATTCCGCACTCTGCGCCAGTCTATGGTATCGGCTATCTTCATGGCCGTTTCATAGTCGCCGCGGCTTACCATCTTCTTAATCTGCTCAACTTTTATGTTAAACTCGTATTTATCCATCTTTTGCATCTCCCTATCGCTAGTTCCCGGTATGGAAATCTGCTGTCTAAAGTTCCGTCCTGCCTTCCAATGCCCGAAGAAGTGTTACTTCGTCTATGTATTCCAAATCTCCGCCAACGGGTACTCCGCTGGCAATTCTGGTCACTTTAATTCCTGTAGGCTTTATCAGCTTGCTTATGTACATAGCTGTGGTCTCGCCTTCCAGGCTGGAATTGGTCGCAATGATGACTTCCTCTACATCCGACTGGAGCCTCTGCATCAATTCCTTCAGCTTTATATCCCCCGGGCCAATCCCCAGCATAGGAGAAATGGCGCCATGCAGCACATGATAAACCCCATCGTATTTGCCAGTTTTCTCATAAGCAGCCAAATCCCTGGTATTCTCCACCACCATAATGGTCTTATGATTCCGCCTGTCACTGCTGCAGATAGGGCACAATTCCTTGTCCGTCAAGGTGAAGCATTCCTTACAATAGCGCACGTTATTCCTGGCGCCTGTCATGGCTCCTGCCAGCTCCTCCACCTGCTCCTTCGGCATATTGATGATGTGAAATGCCAGGCGCTGGGCCGACTTGGCCCCAACTCCGGGGAGCTTGGACAGTTCCTCTATTAACTTGGTAATCTGACTGCTGTAATAATCCATTAGAAGGGAAAACCTCCGCCCAGTGCTCCGCCTAAGCCGCCTGTCAGCTTGGACATGGCCTCGCTGCTCTCAGCCTCCATCTGGCGGAATGCCTCATTGGTAGCTGCCACAATCAGGTCCTCTAACATCTCGATATCGTCCGGGTCCACCACGTCGGGAGACAGCTTGACAGATACCACTTCTTTTTTGCCGGACACGGTCACACTGACCGCACCGCCGCCGGAAGCAGCTGTGTATTCTTTATTTTCAAGCTCCTTGGTGGTCTCCTCCATCTGGCGCTGCATACGCTGCGCCTGCTTCATAAGATTATTCATGTTGCCAGGCATTCCGCCTGGAAATCCGCCACGTTTTGCCATGGTGTATTATCCTCCTATTATTTCCACTTATTCATCTTTATATTATTCATCTTCATATGTAATATCCATATGAATCTTTTCTTCCAATTCTTCCTGGGTCACATAAATCGTATTAAGGCGCTCCCCCCGGCCGGCCAGTCTTGTCTTAAAATAAATGGACCTGCCGAAATTAGCTTCCACATAGCGCTCCAGTTCCCCTATCACAGTGGGCCGCTTACCCATATCGTAGTTCATGGGATCCATAAACACGATGGTCAGGCAGCCTTCTCCTCCAGGCTCCACCACAGTGTCCCGCAGATACGACCTGGCGCCGCCTCCCATGCTGCGGACTATCTTGGCCCATTCGTTTCTCACCAGCTTCAGGTCTTCCAGCTGGGCCTGGGGAAGAGCCACCTTTTCGGGTGCAGCCCCGGAATCTGCCTGAAGTCCCGGAGCATACGGCGCAGCCGCCTGGGTTACTGTTCCCCCATCCGCTCCTGGTCCGGCCCCGGGCACCTGTCCGGCAGGCGCAACGCCCGGCTCCTGGTAAGCAGCTGCCATGGGGATGGCCATGCGCCCTGCCTCCAGATCCTCCATCTGGGCTTCCAGATCTCCCAACCGCTGCAGAATGGCATCCAGGTTTGGCTCCATGGAAGGACGCGTCAGCTTGATAAGCGCCACTTCCACCAGCACCCGCTTCTGACTGGCATAGCGCAGCTGGTTGGACAATTCGGAAAAGATACGGATATACCGCATCAGCGTGGTTCCGTCTGTCTTGCCCGCATCGCTTCTCAGCTGCTTTAAATTCTCCTCCGACATATCCACCAGACCCTCTGCGTCATCCGCGCTCTGGATTAAAAGGAGATTTCTCATATACCATATAAAATCGGTGACAAACTGGCCCAATTCCCGGCCCTGAATCACAATCTCCTCCAGGCTGCATATGCAGTCTTTTGTCCTGCCCTCCACAATAGCGCCGAACATCTGGCTGAACACGCCGGAATCCACTGCCCCCAACACCTCCAGGGCATTGTCATAGGTCAGCACCTTCCCGTAATGAAAAGCCACACACTGGTCCAAAAGGCTTAAGGCATCCCTGAGGGAACCGTCCGCCGCCTTTGCCACATAGAGAAGCGCCTTGTCCTCCACCTGTATCTGCTCTGCCTGAGTCAGCTCCCTCAGGCGGTTCGCTATGGTCTCTAAGGATATGCGTTTAAAATCATAGCGCTGGCAGCGGGACAGAATCGTAATGGGTATCTTATGCACTTCGGTGGTGGCCAGTATGAAAATCACATAGGAGGGCGGTTCCTCCAGTGTTTTTAACAGAGCGTTAAAGGCGCCTATGGAAAGCATATGGACCTCGTCAATAATATAGACCCTGTAGCGTCCCTCTGTGGGAGGATACTGAACCTGTTCCCTTATATCACGTATGTTCTCCACACCGTTGTTGGACGCGGCATCTATTTCCACCACATTCATGGAGGAACCCGACTGAATGGACCTGCAGGTGGGACACTCATTGCAGGGACTCCCGTCCACCGGATGTTCGCAGTTCACTGCCCTGGCAAATATCTTGGCTATACTGGTCTTACCCGTTCCCCTGGTACCGCAGAACAGGTAAGCATGGCCGATACGCTCCGACGTTATTTGGTTTTTCAGTGTCTGCACAATCGGGTCCTGTCCTTTTACATCCTCAAAGGAAACCGGACGCCATTTGCGGTATAACGCCGTATATGACATATTAGGCAACTCCTGTTATTCTATCTTGTTTATATAAATTTATTTCTAAATTAACCTTTATTTTGATTATCATGCTGTTATTCATCGCCAAAGCTGATGCCCACCATCTTGGCTTCCTTAATCATGGAACACTCCGGGTCCACAGTCTTAAGCCTTCCTGCAACCTCGGAGAGAGGCACCTGGGTGATATCGTTGTTTTTCACCGCCACCATGTAGCCATACTGCTCCTGGGCAATCAGTCTGGCTGCCGCAGCGCCCAGCCTGGTGGCCAGCACGCGGTCATAGGAGCATGGCTCACCGCCGCGCTGCATATGGCCGGGAACCGTAACCCTAACCTCGCTGCCGATGACTTCCTGTATCTTGGCCCCGATTTCATAGGCCACAGACGGATATACCACTCCGCTTTTCTTCTTTTCCTTCAGTTCCTTCTTGCTCATCTTGGCATCTTCCCTGGAAATGGCGCCCTCGGCCACTGCCAGGATGGAGAAGCGCTTGCCTGCCTTGGACCGCTTGGTCAGGGCATCGCACACAATATTGATATCATATGGTATCTCCGGAAGAAGTATGATGTCCGCCCCGCCTGCAAGACCTGCATACAGGGTCAGCCAGCCCACCTTATGTCCCATGACCTCCACGATGAACACCCGCCCGTGGGACGCAGCCGTGGTATGGATGCAGTCAATGGCATTGGTGGCAACATCCACCGCGCTCTGGAACCCAAATGTCATATCCGTTCCCCACAGGTCATTGTCAATGGTCTTGGGAAGGGATACCACATTAAGTCCCTCTTCGCTTAGCATGTTGGCTGTTTTCTGGCTGCCGTTCCCGCCCAGCACTACAAGGCAGCTGAGCTTCAGCTTTTTGTAGGTGTGCTTCATGGCCTCCACCTTATCCAGTCCGTTCTCATCAGGAGTGCGCATGAGCTTGAAAGGCTGGCGAGAAGTTCCGAGAATGGTACCGCCCTGGGTGAGAATCCCTGAGAAATCTGATGATTTCATGATCTGATAGTCTGCATACATAAGTCCTTTATATCCGTCTTCAAATCCAATTATTTCCACGTCATCAAACATGTTATATAAGGACTTTGCCACACCTCTCATAGTGGCATTCAGTGCCTGGCAGTCTCCGCCGCTGGTCAGCATTCCAATCCTTCTCATATTGCACTTCCTCCTTATAGAGTTTCTTTGCTTTCTGTTATGTTTCCTGGGAATGGTTCTATTATACCCATTTTGTAATTATAACGCAAAGGTGTTATCGGGGCAAGTATAAATTCGGCCAACCGGCCAGCCACATGTAGGCCAACCGGCCAGCCGCAGAATCCGGGCAGCCGGCCGGCTCCGGGGAAACGCGCTGTACAGAAATACAAATGGGACATAAATCCGGTGATACAGTAACGTATCCTCAGATTTATATCCCATTTTTAAATTCCACGCACCTTGCTTTGTGCTGCTGCCACGAACGTTACTCATGCAGTTAACTCAATCCAGGCTGCCTCACGGCACACGGGAGGTTCCGCTTAGTGCTGCTGCATTCCTGCCCTGACACGGTTCACGGATTCCCGTTGCGTAAGACCCAGACGTCAACGCCACTTACACAAGGCAGCTTCGCAGCAAACAGCCCGAGGCAAGGTATCACCCCTGCTGGAGCGGATTGCAGGTACAGGGCACCGCTATCTCCCCGGCTGCGTGGAAACTTTATGACATATTAGGCCGTACATACGCAGATGTATCAGCAAATGCCTGCATGGATATCTGCTGAAAACTGCCTGTTAAGTATAACCTGCCCGGAGGTTTTTGTCAAGGCTGTGCCTCCACCAAAAATAACCGGGACAGATAATCTCCCTGGGGCACCGGACTGGTCCGTACGCCGCTGGCCCCATCCGAAAGAATCAGCCCCGCACTCATTAGTTCATCCCCGTACGAGGTATAGTCCATCCCGCTGACCCGGTACATGGTCCCCGGATTCAGTCCCTTTAGCACCAGCCGCTTAAAACCGGTATTCACGGGCTGCAGGAACCGGAAATAAGCTGCAATGGCCTTGTCTTTGTCTTCCGATACCACAATCCAGGCAGCCTCATTTCCCTCAAAGGGACTTATAAGCCGGTAGAACCTTCCCTGCCGAATCAGCTTCCTGTGTTCCTTCATGAACCGTATCTGTTCCTTTACCTGGTACTGCTCCTCCTCTGTAAGCAGGTTCAGATCCAGTTCATACCCAAAGGTACCAAAAAAGGCTGCCGCTGCCCTGGAAGCCAGGGGAACATTCCTCTGGGTCTGATGGTTGGGTATGGCGGAAACATGGCTTCCCATGGAGCTGACCGGATATACCAGACTGGTTCCGTACTGGATTTTCACGCGCTCCACCCCGTCTGTGTCATCGGAAACCCAGCCCTGGGGAGCGTAATACAGGATGCCCGGGTCAAACCTGGCGCCGCCGCTGGCGCAGGATTCAAACAGAACATGGGGGAAATCCCTGGTGAGCCGCTCATACAGTTTATAGACTCCCAGTATCTGCCTGTGGTACACGGTTCCCTGGTACCGCGCATCCCGGCCCGCTGAAAACAGGTCGGAAATACTACGGTTCATATCCCATTTCACATAAGACACACCGCCGTCCCCCAGTATCTCCTCCATTCTGTCCCCTATGTATTCCACCACCTGGTCCTTTGAAAAATCCAGCACATACTGGTGTCTCCCCGTACACACCGGCCGGTCCGTACTCCCTAACATCCAATCCGGGTGGGCGCGGTAAAGACAGCTGTCCCTGCTGACCATCTCAGGCTCGAACCACAGGCCGAATTTCATTCCCATGTCCCTGATTTTACCTGCCAGCCCTGTAATCCCATCGGGCAGCTTATGCAGGTTGGGATACCAGTCCCCCAGGGAAGTGGTGTCATCATCCCGCTTTCCAAACCACCCGTCATCCAGCACGAACAGCTCTATGCCCAGTTCCCTTGCCTTGTCTGCAATGGAGAGAATCTTTTCCTCGTCAAAATCCATGTATGTGGCTTCCCAGTTATTAATCAGGATGGGCCTTTCCCTGTCCCTCCAATACCCCCTGGCAAGCCTGGTCCTGTAGAGCTGGTGGAACGCCTGACTCATGCCGTTTAAGCCGTCCCCTGAATATACCATCACTGCCTCGGGCGTCTGGAATTCCTCCCCCGGACAAAGGGGCCAGTCAAATCCCTCCGGATGGATTCCCATGGTCACCCGGACCGTATCCATGGTATCCACCTCTGCCTGGGCCAGGAAATTACCGCTGTATACAAGGCTGATGCCTATTACCTCACCGCTGTCCTCTCCGGCATCAGGCCGTTTCAGGCAGATGAACGGATTGAACTGGTGGCTGCTGTGTCCCCTCATGCTGTGTATGCTCTGGACTCCCCGGTGAAGTCCATGGCAGTCCACATAGCGTTCCCTGCACCAGGCCCCGGTCAAATCAACCATCTGGTAACGCGGATCCGGCAGGTCCAGACTCAGGCTCATGGCCCGCTCCAGGCAGACCGGCTCCGGACCGCGGCAGATAAACCGGGCGCTGCGGGTAAGCACAGGCATGTTTTCATAGATTGTATAGAGAAGCACCAGTTCCATACCTGCCACAGGATCCTCCAGATACAGCTCCAGTGTCTGCGCCTCCCCATCCTGCTCCACATATACAGCAGGCAGACCCGGCAATTCCGGTTTTCCCCCTTGGATGGTGTGGCTTTTGTATACAAAACAGCTGACCCTGCTTCCATTTTCCCTTCTGATTCCATAAGCCGGATACCGCATATCCCCGGTTCCAAAGGCCGGGTATTCCTGTCTGATATGCTCCAGTGAAAATGTGGTGTCATTCTCATAGACACAGGGCGCCATATCCCTGTGCGCAAACTCCAGCAGATGGCCGAAGCTCTCCCTGTGCCGCAGCCGTTTTCCATAGTAGAGCTGCCCCATCTGACCGTTGGGAAGGCATGTCATGATATAACTGATTTTATCGTTGTACAGATGGAACTGCCTTGATTTTTCTTCGTATATAATGCCCATATAGAATCCTCCAGCAATTATTGCGTAAGCACAATGGCTTCATAGGGTCTGAGGCAGATATCCTCCTCTTCATGCAGGGCCGGGCCGTCTCCCCGGAACGTGCCGCTCTGGTCCGGGTAATTGCCGATGAGTACGTTATCTGTCCCCAGGTCCCGGCAGGAAAGGCCGCATCTCTGTGTCTGGTCCGTAAAATTGCACAGTACCGTCAGGCGCTCATCCCCCAGTGTTCTTTCATATGCATAAATGGACCCGCTTTCCTCCAGCAGCAGCCGGTAGGTACCATACACCAGGATGTCCATGGTATGCCTTAACTTTATCAGCTGCTTATAGAAGGACAGGACGGAATCACCGCGTCCGGCCTGCTCCCTTGCGTTGAGCCAGGTATAATTGGGATTTACCCCAAGCCAGGGCGTCCCCTCTGTGAATCCTGCCTGGGCCGTATCATCCCACTGCATGGGCGTCCTTGCATTGTCCCGTCCCATATGGTTGATGTAGCGTATCATCTCCTCATGGGAAATGCGCCCGCTGCCCACCATCTCACGGTATACATTATGAATTTCTATATCCTGGAAGTCCTCTATGCTCCTGCCCTGAAAATTGGTCATTCCCAATTCCTGTCCCTGGTAAATATAGGGCGTCCCCTTCATCATATAGAGACAGACCGCCAGCATTTTGGCGGACAGTTCCCAGAACACGGGGCTGTCATTGCCAAAGCGGGACACCGCCCTGGGATAATCGTGATTCTCCCAAAACAGGCTGTTCCAGGCCTTTCCCTCCAGTTCTGTCTGCCACCTGTTCAGCACTTCCTTCAGCTCTCTCAGACAGACCGGGTTGTCATTCCATTTTCCAAATGGTCCGGGATTCAGTTCCACATGTTCAAAATGGAACATCATGTTCAGTTCATGGGACTCATATCCCGCATACTGCACTGCCTCCCTGGTTCCCACGCCTACGCCCTCTCCCACGCTCATCCAGTCAAACCGGGACAGGACCTCCCGGTTCATCTCCTGTAAGAACTCATGTATTCTGGGACCATTGGCATAATAGGGCAGACCGTCGCCATAGGGATTTCCGTCTTTCAACACCCCGTCAGGAAAGCGCTGGTCCTTGGACAGCATGGATATCACATCCATTCTGAAACCGTCAATCCCCTTGTCTCCCCACCAGGCCATCATATCATATATTTCCTGCCGTACCCGAGGATTTTCCCAGTTCAGGTCAGGCTGCTTCCTGGAATAAATATGAAGATAATACATGCCGGTCCCTTCATCGTATTCCCAGGCCGGCCCACGGAAGCGGGATGCCCAGTTATTGGGCGGGCCTCCGCTGACAGGAGCCTTCCATATATAGTAATCCCTGTAGGGATTATCAGGAGAACGGCGGCTCTTTACAAACCAGGCATGTTCATCCGATGTATGGTTCACAACCAGGTCCATTACCATCTTCATCCCTTTTTCATGTATCTCTGCCAGAAGCCTGTCCAAGTCCTCCATGGTGCCGAACACATCCATGACAGCCTTATAATCGCTGATATCATAACCATTGTCATCCCCCGGCGACTGATACACCGGGGAGAGCCATATTACATCAATTCCCAGATCCTTAAGGTAATCCAGGCGGCTCCTGATACCGTTCAGGTCGCCGATGCCGTCACCGTTGCTGTCCTGGAAGCTTCTGGGGTAAATCTGATACACAACGCATTCTTTCCACCATGCCCTCTGTTCTTCCATGTGAATCCTCCCTTACATTCCGATACCTGATTATCCGGGACCTTACGCACGGACAGGACAGATGCGGTATGTCTTAATCTCATAGGGTTTTATGAAATCCTTAAACCTGTATCCATCTGTCTCAATGGGCCTCAGTGTCCTTTCCAGCAAATCACATTCCTCCACCCGGGAAATTTCAAATCCAAGTTTTACCGTCATGGGCGTCCTTGTATTGCGGTTTTCATAGATACGCAGGATATATCCGTTCCCATTCTCCGCCTTTTTCATCATTTCCACAAAACAGTCTGGCTGGTCCACGGACACCATGCTCCAGAACGCTCCTGCTCCTTTGGCGGGCACCAGGGCGGATACCAGGGGCGAATTCAGGTCATAGGCCATTTCCACGGTTCTGGCTTCCTGCCACCTTCCCTTGTGGGGATAAATGGAGTAGGTAAATTCATGGAAGCCTATATCCGCGTTCTCATTGGGATAGGTCCCTGATTTAATCAGGGTCAGCCCCATTTCCCCGTCCTTGATGCTGTGTCCGTATTTACAGTCGTTAAGCAGGCTGAGTCCCAGGCCGTTTTCCGACAGATCCGCCCATTTATGGGCACATACCTCAAATTTGGCCGTATCCCAGCTGTGGTTGCTGGTGGTCTCCCGCTCCACATTGCCGAACTGTATCTCATAGGAGGCCTTGGTGGCGTTAATCCGGGCCGGGAAATAAACCCTCAGCAGAACATGATGATCTCTCCAGTCTGCCCGGGTCACAAAGTCGATTCTGGGCAGATTGGGGTAGAACACGATATCCTGCTCCACAAGGGAGCCCGCAAACCGGTGAGAGATGGACACCACCGTACGCACCGGCCCCCACTCCTTTAAAACCGGCGCTGTCACATGGTCTGCATTGTATGGCTTTCTCTGATAAAACATATCCACATCCCAATTATCCCAGTTCATGGGGCGATCCTCAAAGGTCAGGAGCTGGTTTCCCACACGCCCCTCTTTTAACAGCTGGCAGCCTGTCCCCTTTTCAACCAGGGAAACAAGCTCCATCTTATCATTAAACGCAGCCCTGTACCAGTCATTTTCAAAGAAGCCGGGCCATGGGCGCGGGCATTCTGCGTCAAATCCGGATGGTTCCGGATCAGGCCCGGGGTGTTCTGCGGCGAGCACAGGATGTTCTTTGGCAGGCCCGGACGTTCCCTGATTCACACTATCCTCTGCCCCCACAAGGCTGTACACAGCATAACCGCAGGAAGGAATCCCCTTTGCGTGGAATATAAGCGTATCCTCTCCCACATACTGGACCGGAGCCCTGTGTCCCAGGCAGTCGCAGGCATATGCCGCCTCCCCCCGGGCCACGCCGGACACTGTTACCGTATCCTCCCGCTCATATCCCTGTGTATTGAAAACAATAATCTTTTGTTCTTCCGGCTTTTGTTCTTCCGGCTTTTGTTCTTCCGGCTCCTCCCGGCGGGTATCCTTATCCTGACCGCAGATCCTGCTTCCCATGCCTTCTGCCAGATGAAGGGCTGTCTCTGCGCCAGATTTAAGTATTTCCTCATATTCCCGGTCCGTCTGTTCATAGACAGGCCCGATGGCGCTTCCGGGAATAATGTCATGGAACTGGTTTAACAGGATGATATCCCATCCCCTTTTTATGACGCCGGCAGGATATTCCAGGCCCTTAAGTTCCGCCATGACTCCCAGAGTCTCCAGCTGTTCGTACATCTGCTCGCTTTTCCGGTTATAGCGTTTGTTTTTTCCCATGGAGGTCAGCGTACCCCTGTGGTACTCAAAGTAAAGCTCCCCATCCCATACCGGCATGTCCGGTTTGGACCCAATGTCGTGATGAATCCGGTCAAAAAAGGTCCGTTCATTTTCCTGGACCAGTCTGGGAATGCCCGGAAGCCCGTACTGCAGACGCTTTGCCTCCTCTAACATTTCCTTTGTGGGTCCGCCTCCCCCGTCGCCAAATCCAAAGAGCATTAACGTGTCCTCTGTCAGATCCCTGTTCTGGAACCGCTTGAAGGTTCCCAGCGTCATATTGGGATTGACAATGCCCGTGTATGTGGTGGTGTTCCTGGTGTCGGTAAATGACACATTTAATCCCAGGGTCTTATCAAAGTCGCAGGCAGTTGGCATGAATACAAACACCCTGCTGCCGTCAATTCCCTTCCACATGAAGGTATCGTTGGGCAGCTGGTTAAACTGGTTCCAGGCAATCTTAGTTGTCAGGAAATAGGGAATTCCGCACTTTTTCAGTATCTGCGGTATGGCGGCGGAATAGCCAAATACATCCGGCAGCCACAGACACCTGCTGGAAATGCCGAATTCCTCCTGGAAAAACTGCTCTCCCTTTATGATTTGACGCACCAGTGATTCCCCTGCGGGCAGGTTGCAGTCCGACTCCAGCCACATGGCGCCGTCTGTCTCCCATCGCCCTTCCCTGACCCGCTCCCGGATGCGCTCATAAAGTTCTGGTTCCTGTTCCTTTACAAACTGGTACAGAATGGGCTGGCTGGACATGAATTTGTAATCCGGGTACCGGTCCATCAGCTCCAGTACCGTGGAAAAGCTCCGCACAGCCTTCTCCCTGGTCTGTTCCACGGTCCACAGCCACGCAATGTCAATGTGGGTATGGCCGATTGCGCTTACCACAGGCGAGGCTGCATTCACCTTCTGGTAAAATTCCTTTTCCACGATTCTCTCCATCTCCTCTATGGATTGGTAGAACCGGGATGAATACGGCTCCCTCAAATCCAGGGCATCGGCAGCCGGCCCCAGCTTTACCAGAATCCGCCTGTAATTTTCCTCATCCGGTTTTTTAAGAAGCCTGGCTGCCTGTACCGGCACCAGAAAATCATAGTAAGCCTTTTCCACCGCGTCATCCACCCGGACCAGCTCCGTGCGGATTATCAGGTCTCCCGGCACGCTGCCGCTGTAGGCCAGTATGGCAATTTCATACCGCTCTCCTGCTTTGGCCCCGGAACTTATTAAAATTTCCCTGTGGTTTACATCTACTCCCTGAACAATGTTTCCGTTCAGATAAAACAGCATCTGGGGATTGGTGGCATCCCACTGTCCTTCCCTTCCCGTGGTGATCAGGAATTCCACATGGGCCCCGTCCAGATGTGGCGGTATCTCAACCGTTGTCCTGTACCACCTGTGGCTGTCCAGACACGCCCATGGTTCTTCTATGGAACAGTCCTCCCAATCCAGGGTGCTGCACCAGGGACTGCCTTTTTCCTTTCCTTCCATCCGCTTATAACAGCTGACCGGAATCCTCACCGGCCTGCGAAGCCGGTCCAGATCCTCCGCCAGACGCTCCATCCGCTCCAGTTCAAATAATATGCTCATCTTCTTCCTCCTTATCCCGGCCCAAATCATCTGTGTCCTTATGTTACCACGGGAAAAGCCGGGGCCGGCGGACAAGTTTGATATCTGTCCGCCGGCCCCGGCCGGTTCCTATGCAGGACAGCACGCTTAACCTTTAACCGAACCCGCCGTAAGCCCTTCTATCATATATTTCTGGGCAAAGGCAAATAGACACATGGTAGGTACCAGGGACATGATGGTTCCTGCTGCCATCTCTCCCCATTTGATATCATATTTAAGAATCAGGCCGTTAAGTCCCACCGGTATGGTCTTGAACTTATCCACATCTATAAACATGACAGCCATAAAAAGTTCATTCCAAGAGTTGATAAACGCAAATATAAATGTTGCCGCTATGCCGGGCATGATAACCGGCACCACCACCTTAAACAATGCCTTGAAATAGCCGCATCCGTCTATCCAGGCAGCCTCCTCCAGGGATTTTGGCACGCTGTCAAAAAAGCCGCACAATGTCACCACGGAGAAGGGAATCATCATATTCGTGTAGAGCATGGCCAGGCTGCGCAGGTCGTTGAGCATCTTCGCCTTTGCCAGAAGCTGGTATAAGGGCGCCAGCATGATAAACATGGGAATCATCTGGGTGACCAGGAAAAACAGCAGAAGTACGTTCTTAAACCGGAAATGGAACCTGCTTATGACATAACTGGCCAATATGGCAATAAACACCGCGCAGGTGGCTGCCACTGCCGAGGAGAAAAAGGAGTTAAGCATATACCGGCCGAAATTCCCCTTCCACAGCATGGCCACATAGTTGACCGCGGACGCAGGATTGGGCAGGTACCGTACCGGAAACGCATAGATTTCCCCCTGGGACCCTTTTAAGGATGTGAGAAGCATCCACACAAAGGGAAACATGGTCAGCACAAGGAAACATGCCAGTACCAAATATTTTAACAGGCTTTTAAGCCTTCTCTTAGTTTTCATTGTCATGATATCATGCCTCCTCGTCCGTATACTTGGTGGCAACCAGATAAATGGCTGCAAATACAATGAGGAACAGGATACACAGCACGCCCACCGCTGACGCCAGGCCGTAATCCAGACTCTGTACCAGCTGCATCATGTAGGACGTAATGATGTTGGAGGAACCCGCAGGCCCGCCCTGGGTCATGGAGTAAATCAAATCCGGGAAATTGAAGATCCAGATAACCCGCAGCAGAACCGTCAAAAGCAGCACGGAACGAATACAGGGCACCGTGATGTTGGTAAACTTCTGGTACGGGCTGGCGCCGTCCACATCCGCTGCTTCATACAGGTCTTCCGACACGCCTCTTAAGGCTGCCGTAATCATAATAGTAAAAAATGGAATTCCGTACCATATATTGGCTATGATACAGGAGTAAAGGGCCGTGTTCTTGCTGGCCAGCCATCCCACCGGCTGGCTGATTAAATGTATCCTCATGAGCAGGTCATTAATAACCCCTGAGGTTCCGTTGAACATCCAGCGCCACATGATGCCGATAATAAATCCCGAAACAGCCCATGGAAAGAAAATCAGCCCCTGATAAAGGCTGGAACCCTTAAATTTCTTCTTCAGAAGCAATGCCATGGCAAATCCCACCGTAAACTGGACAAACAGGGAGATTCCCACCCATTTGACCGTGTTGAGCATGGTGGAATAGAAGGTATTGCTGGTGTTGTGGGCAAACAGCTTACTGAAATTTTCCAGACCCACCCACTTGATATTCTTGACATTCATCAGATTGTAGCTCTGGAATGCCATCAGGGACCCCTTTATCATCGGATAGTAGGTAAAAATCATGGGAAACAGTATGGCAGGAAGAACCATAATAAAGATAAACCTGGCTCTCCTCATTTTTAATTTCGACGTTTGTTTCATGCCATCCCCTCCTTGCCGGCTGCGTGTGCCGGCTTCCCCGGCACGGCGCGCACAGCTCTGTATCCGGAAGTGCCGGGAGCAGGTCCCCCGCTCCCGGCACCCTCCGGTTCTTACTGCTTGTGTTTCATTCGTTCTCTGGTCAATCCGGCCTTACCACTTCTGGCCCTCATCCTTGTAAGCCTGGGTCCAGAACTCATCTAACCACTGCAGCAGCTCATCATCCGTGATTTCATCCGTAAGGTATTTCTGGTACATGGTATCAACCTCTGTCTTGTAGGTTGCAAATGCCTCGTACATCTGCGGATATGCAGCATGACGGTATACATCCGGCTCCTTTGCCATATCCATATACATTGCAAAACGTCCCTCGGAGAAATAAGGATCCTTTTCAGCAGCGTTGTTGTGAATCGGGATTGTGGAGTAGTTCTTGGCAAAGTATGTGTTATTCTCGGAATTAGATAAGTACAGCAGGAAATCCGCGGTCTCATCCGGATGTTCTGTAAAGGAAGTCATGCCCCAGCCTGCGAAGCCGTTGGGGAATACTGCCTGGCCGGACGGTCCCTTGGGGAATGGAACCAGCGCCCACTGGTCATCCTGCATGTCTGCGGAACAGGTAGCGATTACTTCCGGATCCTGAATCAGCATGGCTGTGGTACCGCCCACAAAGCCCTGAACCATCTCTGAGAATCCCCACGCAATGGAGTCCGTGGGACAGGTGTTCTTAAACAGGTCTTTGTAAAAATGCAGCGCCTCCTTTACCTCGGGCAGTGTAAAGATAGTAGCTCCGTCCCCATCCTTTAAGAAGTAAGCCGCATTGGGATCTGCCACCTTATCCGTACCAATCCAGCTCCAGTAAATGGTATCCGCATACTGATAGCCGCTGGGGCCGCCGCGGAAGGAGTAGCCGAATCTGCTGTTAGCCGGGTCTGTGATGGCAAGGCCTGCATCATAGATGTCCTGCCATGTCTCCGGCTGGTCAAGCCCTTTCTCCTCAAACCAGTCTGCGCGGTAGAACAGTCCTCTCTGATAGAATCCGTAAGGAATCAGGTAAGCGCCTCCCTTGAGATAATGAATTACCTCGTCAGCCGATTCAGTCAGGGTGCCCTTCTCATCCCACGCGTCAATGTACTTCTGAAGATCGGCAATCCATTCATTGGTGGCATACTGGGTCACAGTGGAATCACGCACCTCCACGATGTCTGCGCCGCTGCCGTTCATAAGCATCTGGGTAATCTTGGCATCTGCATTCTCCAGCGGCGGGGAAATGATGTCAATGGTAATATTTGAGTGCTCAGCCTGATACTTGTCCGCAATCTCCCTCAGGACAGCTGTCCTCTCAGGGCTGGTAAGGGACTCCACCAGGGTGATGGTGACGGCTTCACCGGATTCTGCCTTCTGGCTGTCCGCCTCTTTTTTGCCTGCGTCTGCCGCCGTGGTCGCCCCGCCGTCTGCTGCTTTTGTGGCATCCGGAGCAGCACTGCCGCCTCCGCATCCTGTCAGCATCACTGCCGCCAATGCCATTGCTGCTAATTGTTTCTTCTTCATCTGTTCTCCTCCTTTTTACTGCTTGATTTTCACTGCTTCTTGTTGCTGTTCCTCTATGCTTCTATATCTTAGCAAGAGCTGATTCCAAATCTGAAATCAAGGCCTCTGTACCTTCCAGTCCGCAGTGGATGCGGATAACATTCTGACCAGCCCCCAGTACCCGGCATGTCTCCTCATCCAGTCTGGCGTGAGGCAGGAACACAAGACTCTCAAAACCGCCCCATGATACGCCTATCTTAAATATCTTAAGGCTCTCTGCCACCTTGATTGCATCCTCTGTGGTTCCGTGAATCTCAAAGCTCATAAGCCCGGTGTTGCCAGTCTGCTGCTGCTTCATCAGATCATACTGGGGATGAGAGGGGAGTCCGGGGTAATTCACCCTTTGTACCTTTGGATGGGCCTCCAGGAATTTTGCCACCTCCATGGCTGCGGCCTGGTGCGCCGCCAGCCTGACCTCCATGGTCCGCAGGCCCCTTATCATGAGCCATGCCTCCATAGGGCCCACGATTCCGCCCAAAAGCTCCCTGTTGGCAGTCAGCTTCTTCATAAGCTCCTGGTCCTTTACCGCCAGCATACCTCCGATGATATCGCTGTGTCCGCCAATGTACTTGGATGTGGTGTGCATCACGATATCCGCCCCCATATCCAGGGGCTGCTGGTAGATCGGGGTACAGAACGTATTGTCTATGTATACCAGCGCCTGGTGTTTCCTGGCAATGCGGGACACGGCCCGTATGTCCTGAAGGGAAAACAACACAGAAGACGGGCTCTCCAACACAATCAGGTCCGTGGCATCTGTCACAGCCGCCTCAAATTCCTCCACCCTGTCGCCGGTCACATACGTAAGGGTAATGTCCAAGTGCTCCGTACAGTATTTGCTGAGGAAGTCCTTTAACGGCCCGTATGCATTGTGAAGGCATACCACATGGCTGCCTGCCTTGCAGGCTGTAAGAACTGCCGTGGTGGCAGCCGCCATACCGGACGCAAAAGCCAGGGCTCCCACGCCGTGCTCCAGAGCCGCTATCTTGTCTTCCAGTATGCGCACCGTAGGATTCTGCACCCTTCCATAGCAATATTTGTGCTTGTCTGTCCGGTCAAAGTCATAATAATCCTCAAGCGTCTCAAATACATTGAGGGAATTCATGAATACCGGGGGAACGATAGCATTGTAATAATGCTCATACTCTTCCCCATAGTGGGCCGTGATTAGCTTTGTACTTTTTAGGTACTCATTCTGATTTGTCATACTGTTACCTCTCTCCTCCCTGGCTATTTGTAAAAAATATACAATCCTATATGCTATATGCTATAATATAGGTTGGGATATACTTATAAAATATCAGCGTTGATTCCGAATATCTCTGTACACAGCATCCAATAGTTTTTCATTGATCGCCTGTGCCTTTTTGACATTCTTTTCGCAGATTGCATTATAAAGCTCCTCATGAAGAGGAAGGCTTTCTAAAAACGGGTCCTCCATGTTCAAAGGAAATTCCCAGAACTTATCCATGACACCGCTGATGGACAGAATCAGCTGATACATAACCTGGTTATGGGACAAACGGTAGATGGTATAGTGAAACTTCTTATCCTCTGCTGTCTGCTGCTCTCCCCGGCGGAACTTTGCCATCAGCACTCTTGTTATGGCTCCCAGTTCTTCTAACTCCTCCCGGGTAGCGGAGTGGATCACCATGCGCAGTATCTCCCGCTCTAATATCTTGCGTACCTCCAGGGTGTCCAGGAGAAGTTCCTTCTCCTTGGCAAAATCAATCAGTCTCAAAAGGTCATTGACCTCCTGGCTTCCCACATAGATACCCTTGCCGTTCTTTGCTTCCAGCACATTCCTGGCTTCCAGCGTCTTCATGGCTTCCCTGAGGGATGTCCTGCTGACCCCCATCATCTCTATCAGTTTTTCCTGTGAAGGGAGGCGGTCGCCGGGTTTTAAACCATTTTCCTGGATGTAATTCTGTATATATCGGATTATCTCTGACTGAAGAGATGTACGCTGTATTTTACTGTTCATTCTGCTCACTCTCATGATGTTTTTTGTTCAAGTTTATTATATTAACCTTACCACGTATGGCATACGTTGTCAATAATAGATTATATTTCCGCGTTGTTTCCACATTATATATGCATATTATACAACCGCCTTTTCCTGTCCGTTTTAAAACACTGTCAGAATTTTGCATGATGGGCCGGCGGCCCGTGATGAGCCGGCCCAAAAAGAACCCCCTTTACAGGTGAACAGTGCTTGTGCTATAATTTACAGCAATTAGTTCTTTTATAAACTCACGAATCGCAGCTTCTATAGGGATATGCCATTATTATACTTGGAGTGAATGGAGATGCAGTTGGATAATTCTAGTTTTACTCTGCCAAATAAAAGAAACGCGGTATTAGAACGGCTCATTGAATGTCATGGAGAAACATGTGTATATCCTGCAAGAAAGATATTTCTGACGCCAGGCCAAAAACTTCAAGGGGTATATTATATCATCACAGGCAGAACACGCCATTACATGATTGGAACAGACGGAACCGAGAAGATACTGTATACGCTTTCTGACGGGTGGTTTTACGGCGAAACACCGCTGTCGCTTCGGGAGTCAACCGGATTATTTTCTCAGGCAGAAGTGGAAACCCGTGTCCGTATTATTCCTTATCAGGATTATGAGATACTGCTTGATACTAATAAGGTTTTCCGTGAAGCCATTCTTGAGAGTTATTCAAAAAAAATGTTAATTATGCGCCATGAAATTGAGAGCCTGGCTTTTAATTCCTGTAAAGATCGCTTAAAACGCTTATTCTGTTCCACAGCCGATACGTCCTGTCTGTTAGAAAACAAGTGGTATAATCTGAAGGTACATTACACACAGCAGGAATTAAGCGCAATTATCGGCAGTTCCAGAATCACAATCAGTAAAACCATAAAGGAATTATGCAACGAGGATTTTATTCGTATTTTGAACCGGAATACACAGATTAATGCTGCTGCATATAATAAGGTGATGCAGTAGTAAATCTGTCGAACTTTTATAAATATTTTGTATAGTAAATGTAAAAATATATCAAATTATACATCAAAAGACTCATGTACTTTTTCATGAGTCTTTTTTGTGTGAACTGTTTTTAAATCAATGTACAAAAAGATGCATTTTATATGTTTTTTCATTGTAACTTAGGAAGCAGTAACATTACTAAATGTATGCTAGAATTATTTTCATCATTATTTGACAGAAAGGTGGGTAGAGTTAATAATTTCAAAAATCAGTTGACAATAGGAGGAAATGGTATGAAAGAAGGCAATAAAAGATCATGGTTCCCTAACGTATACACAATCTTGTTTTTATTGGCAATTGTATCGGCCGTATTGACATGGATTGTCCCCGCAGGAAGCTATGAGCGTGTGACAGAAGAAAATGTGACAAAGGTTGTAGCCGGCACTTATCATGTGATTGGTCAGAATCCTCAGGGACCATGGGAAATCTTTCAGGCCCTGGTGACAGGTTTTAAAAATCAGTCCAGCCTGATTTACATGATTTTGTTTGTAGGCGCAGCCGTTTACATGATTACAGAAACAAAAGCAATTGACACAATTTTTATGAAACTGGCAAAAGCCGTAAAGGGCAAAGAAGAAATAGCTATTTTCTGTGTTATGTTTTTCATGTCCATGGGCGGTGCCACAGGTGTATTCGGAAATGCAACCCTTGTTTTGATTCCCATTGGAATCTTCCTGTCACAGGCCATGGGATTTGATAAGACCCTGGGATTTTTCATGATTTTCTTCGGACAGTTCGCTGGTTTTAATGTGGGTTGGGCAAATGCGGGAGTATTAGGCGTGGCGCAGGCAATCGCAGAAGTCCCGCTGTTTTCCGGTTTCAATGCCAGGGTGATTTTCCATATCGTAAACTTTGCATTGAGTTATTCGTTCGTTATCTTCTATCTCCACCAGATCAAAAAAGACCCCAGCAAAAGCCTGAACTATGAGCAGGGCGTGAAGGTAAATGATATCATGGGCTATCAGGACGGGGAATTAGGTGATGCCCCTGTAACAAAGGTTCAGGTACTGTCTATGCTGTGTATGGTGGCAGGTCTGGCTGCGGTTGTAATCGGCGCATTGAAGTTTAAATGGGGAGCGGACAAAATTTCTGCAACATTTCTGGTGGTTTGCCTCCTGATCGGATGTGTAAGCTGTAAGGATATAAACGTGGGTTTCAACCGTTTCATTAAAGGCTGCGCAAGTACGGTAGGCGCTGCTTTCATCGTAGGCTTTGCAAATTGCCTGACTGTCCTCATGAGCAACGGCATGATTCTGGATACAATCGTATATTGGCTGGCAAAGCCAATCAGCCACATGGGTGCTGTCTTAGGCGCCGGCTTCATGTTCCTTGCCAATGCTTTTATTAATTTTTTCATTTCTTCCGGTTCCGGCCAGGCAGCAGCTGTTATGCCAATCATGGTTCCAATCGCAGACTTAACGGGTATTACAAGACAGGTTGCTGTACAGGCCTTCCAGTTCGGAGACGGATTTACAAACTGTGTCATTCCTACCATCGGTACCTTGATGGGAGGTCTTGGTTTTGCAGGTATTTCTTATGGAAAATACTTAAAGAAGGCAATGCCTCTTATTCTGGTTCAGATTACGCTGGCATTCTTTACACTCATGTTTTTACAGAGCATAGGCTGGACCGGACTTTAAGTATGGAAGATACGAAGGCAGCAAGAAGGAGAATCACATGACAATACATGAATTAGTAGCTTCACTAGAACCTGAAATTAATGCAGTCCGCCAGCAAATCCACGAAAATCCCGAGCTGGGCCTTAAAGAATATAATACAAGCGCTCTCATAGAAAAAGAGCTGCGTGAAAAAACTCATGTTGACAGAATCGAGCACATCGGTGAAACCGGACTTCTGGTGGAAATAAAGGGAACGAAACCAGGCGCCGCCCACTGCATCGCACTTCGCGGAGACATGGACGCCCTCCCCATAAAAGAAGATGAGAGCCACGAACTGCGGAGCAGGACAGACGGCATAATGCATGCCTGCGGACATGATGTACACACGTCCATCCTGCTGGGGGCAGTAAGAGTTCTGGAGCATTACAGGAATCAGATTGCCGGATCCATTCTGTTCTTTTTTCAGCCGTCAGAGGAAACGCTGCAGGGCGGAAAACTGTTTGCTGAAAGCCCCAAAATCGACTTCCATACCATTGACGGTGTGGCTGCCCTGCATGTAACACCTGACTTATGTGCCGGAAAAATCGGGGTACGCTATGGCGCAATCCTTGGAAGTTCAGACGAACTCACCATTACCGTAAAAGGAAAAGGCGGTCATGGGGCCCATCCTGACACAGTTATCGACCCCATCCTGTTAGCTGCCCAGATTGTACAGGCACTGCAGATGCTGGTTTCCCGCGAACTTGCGGCAGACGAATCCGGTGTTGTCTCCCTCTGCTCCATCCAGGGCGGAAATGCGTTTAACATCATACCTGATACCGTTGTATTAAAGGGTACCATCCGTGCCCTGGACCCAAAAGTCCGGGAGCATATACTAAAAAGAATCCCGGAAATATGCAAGGGTATAGCCGCTGCCGGACGCGGTGATGCAGAGGTGAACATCAAACTGGGGCCTCCTCCGCTGGTCAGCGACAGCCAATGGGTCGATCGGGTAAAACGCTGCGGCAGCAAACTTCTAGGTCATGAAAATGTAATCGAACTGGCTCATCCCAGTATGGGCGCCGAGGATTTTGCATTTGTAATGGAGAAGGCACCTGGGGTTTTTGTTAGATTTGGTTCGCGAAGCGAAGGCGGTCCTTATGGCGGGCTCCACAGCCCCCACTTTTACTGTGACCGGAAAGCTCTCACCACAGGTATCCTGACACTTGCTGGTATTGCTTTGGATTTCTTTGATGTGGATTTTGAATAATAAAAAAGGAGATAAGCAATGGTCCAATTACACGGCTCATGGGTAGCAATGCCTACCCCATTTACAGAGAATGACAGAATTGATTTTAAGGGCTTTGAAACCCTGATTGACCGTCAAATAAAGTATGGAACTTCACAAATTTTTATTCTTGGTTCAGCAGGAGAGGTAACCCTGCTTACATTGGAAGAGAAAAAAGCCATTGTACATGAAGTGATTAAGATTGTAAACGGAAGAATTCCTGTATTTTTCAGTGCAGCGTCCATGACCACGCAGGCAAGCGTTGATTTTGCCAGGTATTGTGAACAGGAGGGGGCTGACGGGGTCATTTTTACGGTTCCGCCCTATGTTTTGATTAACCAGACAGCCGCTTTTATTCATATGGATACCTGCATGAGCTCCATAAGCATACCATGCGGTATCTATAACAATCCTTCCAGGCTCGGTGTTCAGATTATGCCGGAAACAATTAAAAAGCTGTCCGACGCACATCCGAATTTTGTAGTGGATAAGGAAGCCCTTCCAAATGTGGAGCAGCTGGTTCAGGTACAGCGCCTCTGCCAGGGTAAAGTTAAGATTATGTGCTGCGATTTCCCGAAATATTCGATTGTACTTCCAACCCTGGCTGTAGGCGGAACCGGAACAGCCAATATCGGCGGTAACATTATTCCGGAGGAAGCGGCATTGTATTCCCGGCCCTGGACGGATATGAACATCATTGAGGAATGCAGAGAGAATTATTTTAAATGGTTTCCTCTTCTTCAGGCGCTGTACACGTTCTCTAATCCGGTTGTCATTAAAGCGGCTTTAAATATTCTCGGCCTTCCGGGAGGACATCTGAGAAAGCCTTACCAGGATTATGCCGGAACCAAATTAAAGGATCTTGAAAAATTGATGGGTGAAATGGGTGTCATTGACAAATATGGAGTAAAGAATTAAAAACCGGAGGTTCAAAATGGCAGAGAAACTGATTGTTATAGGAGGGACCGCCGCCGGCCTGAGCGCTGCATCCAGAGCCCGCAAAGAAAAACCTGACATGGAGATTCAAGTCTTTGAAAAATCCGGGTTTGTCAGCTATGGTGCCTGCGGTCTTCCCTACTTTGTAGGAGGACTTATTCATGATATCAATGACTTGGTGGCAATCAATGCGGAATCATTAAAAAGCAGGCGGAATATATCCGCCTGGATACACCATGAGGTGCTTCTCATTGACCCGGAAAAAAAGGAGGTCACTGTAAAAAATCTGGATACAGACCAGGTCAGCATACATTCTTATGATAAACTGGTGATTGCCACAGGCGCAGTACCAGTGGTGCCTCCTATTCCCGGAATTCACTCAGATGGGGTATATTATCTGAGGAACATGGAAGACGGCATCCGCCTGAAAGCTGCCGCAAGAGAACATGGGCGGGTCTGCATCATCGGCGGCGGAGCTATCGGACTTGAGGCCGCCGAGGAGCTAAGAAACGCCGGGCTTTCAGTATCCGTCTATGAGCAGTTTCCAAGGCTCCTTCCATTTTTAGACAACGCCTTTTCCCAGGCCCTGGAGGATACGCTTATAAAGCACGGCATAAACGTACGCACAGGCACACAGATAGCCGAAATCCTTTCTGAAAACGGAAAAGCCAGCGGAATCCGAACCGCTTTTGGAGAGATCGAACCATCCGATATAATCCTTGTATCAGCCGGGGTAAAACCGGCCGGTGCACTGGCAGAGAAAGCCGGACTTGCGCTGGGGCTAAAGGGTGGAATTATCGTAGATGACGAGATGCGTACAAGTCACAAGGATATCTGGGCCTGCGGAGACTGCGTGCAGATGAAGAACAGGATTACAGGAAAACCAGCTTACGTCCCCCTGGGCACAACCGCCAACAAGCAGGGGCGCATTGCAGGCGGTAACGTGGCAGGCGGACATGATACATTTAAGGGAATATTGGGTTCCATGGTCACAAAAGTGTTTGAGCTCTTTATCGCCGCAACCGGCCTGTCTAAGGAACAGGCAGCCGGAGAGGGCTATGACGCCATATCGGTCAGCATTACGAAGGCAGACCGCGCTTCCTACTATCCTGGAGGCCGCGACAATCACATCTGCCTGATCGTTGATAAAAAAACAGGCCGCCTTCTGGGCGCCCAGGGCATCGGAAGCCAAACTATCGCCGGAAGGATTAATGTGTTGGCGACTGCAATTACTTGCGGTATGACAGTGGAAGAGATAAATGAGTTAGATTTGGTTTACGCTCCTCCTGCAGCTCCTGTTTATGATCCCATCCTCATCGCAGCAAACCAGGCAATGAAAAAAATCACAGAATAAACAGTAATGGTTCAGGACGGCACTCCTTATCCGGTTTTTTGGTTCAGGGAGATATGCCGTCCTGCACGGTTACAATAAGAAAATTATTTTTTGCGAACACGCAGGCTCTGGAAGAAGTCCGACATCAGCTTGGAACACTCCTGCTCAAGCACCCCCACGGTCACCTCCGCCTGATGATTAAAGCCCGGCGCATGGAGCATGTCCAGCACAGACCCCGCACAGCCGGCCTTGGGGTTCATGCAGCCCACTGCAATCCGGGGTATGCGCGCCTGCACAATCGCCCCTGCGCACATGGGGCATGGCTCCAGCGTTACATACATGGTACAGTCCTCCAAACGCCAGTCTCCTATTTTTTTGCATGCCTTTTTAATGGAGATGATTTCGGCATGGGACAGCACACTTTTATCCGCATTACGCCGGTTATATCCCCTGGCAATAATCTTATCCCCGCGGACAATCACGCAACCAATGGGTACGTCTCCGATGGCAGCCGCCTTTTGGGCCTGTCGAAGCGCCTCCCTCATAAATCCCTCATCCTTATGTCTCTGCCTCAATCGCTGCTCCTCTGCCGCAAGAGCTGCAAGGCGTTGCTTCTCCATTCTCTTTTCATAATTCCTACGCCGTGTTTCCTGCCCCTTTAAACGGGCTGCTTCTGTTTCCTGTTCTTTTAAACGGGCTGCTTCCATCTCTGCTGCTTCTCTGTTGCGGTTTTCCCGGTTTGGCATTAGGGTTTTCTGGCTTGTTTCCACCCTTTTCTGATTTAATTCTGACGTTATCTGATTTGACGCCATATTTTCCTGTTTTAATGCCATATTTTTCTCTCCTATATCAGATGGCCCTTTTGCCATGAATTGATTCCTCTTTTTTTAAAGCTTTATGTATGTTATACTTTTTTATTATATAGAATAAACCAAAATTTGAAAAGGGACAGGTTAAAAGGCCATGAAAATATGCGGACTGCAAAAGACTACGCTGCTGGACTTTCCGGGCAGAGTGGCCGCAACTATATTTACAGGAGGATGTAATTTCCGGTGTCCATTCTGCCATAACAGCGGGCTTCTGGGTTTAGACGCAGAAGAATATGAATGCCAGGAGGATATTCTGGCATTCCTGGAAAAACGCAAACGGGTACTGGAAGGTGTTTGTATCACCGGAGGAGAGCCCACCCTGCAGCCGGACCTGGAGGAGTTCATACGGAAGGTGCGGAGCCTGGGACTGGCAGTGAAGCTGGATACCAATGGTTACATGCCTGGAATATTAAAAGATTTGTGCGCCAAAGGGCTTTTGGATTGTGTTGCAATGGACATTAAAGCCGGGCGCAATCACTATGAAGAAGCAGCCGGAGTTTCCGGCCTTTCCATGGAACGGATAGATGAGAGCATCGAATTTCTTCTGTCAGGCAGCATCCCCTATGAATTCCGGACAACCGTTGTCCGCGGTATTCACACATCTGATGATTTCAGACAGATTGGACCGTGGATCAAGGGGTGTCCTGAGTACTACCTGCAGTGCTTTACAGAGTCCGGGGAAGTCCTTGTTCCCGGAATTTATTCAGACTTTACAAAGGATGAAATGATGGCGTTTGCTGATTTGGTGCGCCCCTATGTGGGGCAGGTTTCCCTGCGGGGAATTGATTACTAGGGAGTGTTTGACAATTGCTTTCGTGAGCTGTGTCCCACTTTTATGGGAAATTTGGTTCCGGTGATAGCGCAGCAGCCGGCTGCGCTGACTGAATCAGCGCCAAATATAACGCAAAACCGGGCCTGCCGACGGCAGGAATGAATTTTTCTCCCCTTTCGGTGCGGTTTGGCCGTACCGAAAGGGGAGTTATTTTAATCCTGGTTTTCTAACCGCACATCCGTATACCAGTATCCGAAGCGGCCGTCCTGTGACGGCTGTTTTCTTGCCAGCACAAAATGCGGGAATCCGAACATGGATGCCATGTATTTTTCATTGCTGTAATAATTGCCTGGGACCCCAAGTATGTACCGGGTGCGCCCCTTTGTCTCATCACCGATGCGTGCTAATATCAGATAACGGTAATTATAGTATCCGTGCAGCAGAAAGCTGTTATTGCCGTAGTTCCAGTTCTCCCTTGGAAGCAGTCCGATATCCTGGGGCTTAATTGTCAGGATTTCGCACCCATTGGCGCTGTCAAATGCCTGTATCTTGGGATACCGCTTGCGGAAGCCATCCCACAGCCTGCCCGGAAGGTCAGATTGCTGCTCCTCCTGCTCCAGCCGTTCTAACTCCTGGGGATTTCCCAGTACCAGAGTCTCCTCGCCTGCATCAACCACAGGTACCCTTTCCTCCGCCTGGCCAGCTGCTTCGCTGTTGTTACCCGCCTCCGGCCCGGCCGGCCGCATCAAGGACTGCCTGCCCTGGTTTGGTAGCTGGTTTGACGGCAGATTTCCCGGCCGCTGGTTTGATACGGGCTGTCGGTTTTTCATCGGTTGCTGGTTTTGCATGGGCTGCTGGTTTTGCATGGGCGGCTGGTTCGGCATGGGCTGCTGGTTCGGCATCGACGGCTGGTTCGGCATGGGCTGATGGTTCGGCATCGGCTGCTGATTCGGCATCGGCTGCTGATTCGGCATCGGCTGATTCCCCGACATCGACGGCCGATTAGGAACTGGCTGCTGGTTCACGGAACTTTGGCCCGGTATGTGCTGACGGGACGGCCTCATCTGATTGCCTGGCATCAGCTGGCGGGACGTCCTTGGCTGTTGATTGGACATGGACGGCTGGCATGGCATGGGCGGCTGCCCCGACATTGGCTTCTGCCCTGATATCGGCGGCTGTCCTGACTTGGGTTGTTGACCCGGAATGAACGGCTGCCCTGGCATGGGCTGCCGACCCGGCATGGACGGCTGTCCTGACATCGGCGGCTGTCCTGACTTGGGCTGTTGCTCCGACATTACCGGCTGTCCTGACATTGGCTGTTGCCCTGACATTGCCGGCTGATTCATCGGATACCGATCCATCATCCGCTCCTGGTCCGATTGTCCCCCGGAGGCGCCTGTATTCACTGTTCCCCCAGGCATATGCCTGCGGGGCATCCCAGGCCTGGTCATAATGTTTGGTCTGGGAACCGTCCTGTTTTCCGGCATATTATCAGGCTGCAGGGGAATTCGGGTATCAGGAACCATGCCTTCTTGTCTGGGCGCTCCCATATTCAGCGGGTCATGGGCAGTATATAGTTCACGGGGCACGCTTTCATTTTCCTCATAAAGCTGTTTTCTGATAGATGTAACATTCTTTTCGTCCCAGCTGTGCTGAGGATTCTGCTGCTTTCCTAAATCCCATTTTCCGTTCCAGGCCCTGGGGGCTGATTCCTGCTCATTACCCGAGTCTGACATCATCATGCCATCCATCTGTTCCCTATCTTTCATTGGCGTGATTCCTGCCAGGCCGCTGTTTCGTAAACCTGCCGTATTCTCTGACTCTGACGCTTTTCCCAATCCTGCCGTTATCTCTGACTCTGCCGCATTCTCTGACTGGCTCTCTAATTGGGAATCCGGGATGCCTCCTGATTCTTCTGCTTCCTCTATTCCATCCGGCATTTCATCCGATATTCCATCCGGCAGGGATTCCGGCTCCAGCTTCATACTGTCTTCTGCATCCGGCAGCAGCTCCGGTTCCAGCGTCAAATCGTCTCTGTCATCCTGCCTCTCCTGGTTTTGGGACACTTGGGCCGGATCTGCTCCTGTTGACACCGGCAAAATTTCTTCTGCCCCGACTTCTTTTTCCGCAGCCTGATCCGATGCTTCTGCCATGTGATTGGCCTCATTTTCCGCCTGATATACTTCTTCTGACGTTTGGGCCAGTATCTCTGCATCCTCCGCGGCCCTTGCACCTTCCGGCGCCTCCGCGTTCTCTGCAGCTCCATGGCCGGCAGTCATTTCCGTAAAATCATCCTTCAATCCACTGTCCGCATCCGGTTCTAAAGAGGATTTCTGAATCCCGCTCTGTCTGCCGGCAGCACTCATCTGACGCGCCCCTGCCGGAGAGCTGCTGAGCACAGGGCCGTCTCCGCCTTCTGCTGCCTTTTCACCGGACCGCAGCTCCTGATTCAGTTCTTCCACTTTTCTATGTATCTGCGCTTCTGCATCTCCCACTTTACTGGAGGTCACATCCGCCAGCTCCACTTCCGCTGCATGGGCCACCGCATCCTCCCAGATGGTCGTATATGCCCGCCATGTATCCCCCTGTTCATGAATAGTCAGGCCATAGCACTGGTCCATGCTGCTGCCGGAATCAGCGGCATTTTCCACATTTACCACGGCACGGAACTCACCGCCGCCGCTGCGGATAAATATACTGCCCAGAAAAATTTCTTTTCCCGGGGCCAGCAGATAAACCCCCAGGTCGCTGCTTCCAACGTAAACCTTCTTTACATTTACGCTGAGTTTGCATTGCCCATTCCGGGATTCCAGCTTGGCAAACCCAATATTCTTTCCTTTTACCTCGCCTTCATAGGCGTAGATATAAGATATCAATCTCCGATAATTGGTCATACTTTCACTCCTCGCACCCATAATCTGCAGCTGCCCTGAACACGGCCTATCTGCTTTTATAAATATTTTATGCATTTACCCCTTGAAAGTATGTTAGGAAAATGTTATCCTAT
>ERZ1036407.388-NODE-388-length-33557-cov-4.221211_pt1 | contig 33557 bp, 32 predicted proteins | sample MGYA00514217_ERZ1036407 | MGnify/ENA primary metagenome ERZ1036407 (study PRJEB33795, sample SAMN09464943) | human gut metagenome | host: Homo sapiens | place: USA: Stanford, California | collected 2016-11 | study: EMG produced TPA metagenomics assembly of the... | reverse complement strand
TAACGGCAAAAAAATTCTTTATGAAGCCTTTTGTAAAATCTTATCTAAAAAAGCAACAAGCTCAATTTGTTGCTGATTTGAAAAAAGCAGTATTGTACTTAACGGAGGAACAAAATGGAATATAAAGTAAATGATACAAAACTTGTTGCTTCGACTTTCATTCCCTTTGTCAACCAAATATGGAAAGGTGACTATGATATAGAACGCACACAAGCCGCATTATCTAAAACGCTGAATATAACAGCGTATGATAATAAAATACTTGTAGGGTGTTTGCGTATTCTTACAGACGGATATTTTTTTGGAACAATTACAGAGTTGCTTGTTCTCCCAGAGTATCAAAAACAAGGCGTAGGCAGTAAACTTCTTGAACTTGCAAAGGAGAATACTCCGACCTTGTTGTATTTTGGCGCACAGCCGGGTGTAGAAGCATTTTACGAAAAAAACGGCTGTCAAAAAAGCCTACAATCATACATGATAGATAAAGCAAAAGAAAGGTAGGTGCGAGTATGGCATATTTCAAATATCAAGATAAATCCGTTTTTTATGAAGAATACGGACAAGGCGAGCCGATTATCTTCCTACATGGCGATACCGCTTCTTCTAAAATGTCCGAACTTCTTATGCCGCTGTATGCAGAAAATTTCAGATGTATTCTGATTGACTTTTTAGGCAACGGGCAGTCAGACCGAGTAGAAAACTTTTCGCCGGATATATGGCATGATGAAGCCTTGCAGACGATTGCGCTTACCGAACATTTACAATGCGGAAAGGTCAGTCTTGTCGGAACAAGCGGCGGCGCATGGGCGGCGGTCAATGCGGCACTGGAACGCCCCGACTTATTTCATGCAGTTGTGGCAGACAGCTTTGACGGGCGCACTCTTAATGAAAATTTTTCCGCCAACCTTTTATCTGAAAGGAAAGCGGCGAAAGAAGATACACGGTCAAGGCAATTTTACGAATGGTGTCAGGGTGCAGACTGGGAAAAGGTTGTTGACCTTGATACAGAAGCATTATTGAAGTGTGCGGAGGAAAAGCGTCCACTATTCCATAAGCCGTTGGAGGAATTAAAAACGCCCACCCTATTCATAGGAAGTAAAGAAGATGAAAGTTGCCGGAACAACATGGAAGAAGAATATAAAGAAATGGCTTCTAAGTGTTCTCAATCTTCTGTATTTCTTTTTCCAAGCGGAGGACACCCCTCTCTTTTCTCCAATGCGGAACAATCCGCAACGCTGATAAAGAAATTCATAAGCCAATACATAACTGAATAACTGCTACCCTTACAGTAGCACCACCGAGCAGGAAATCCAGAAAAGGACTTCCTGCTTTTCTTATGCCCGAAATCAGAAAGGAGAGCCTATGCAGGAAATCACACAGACAGCCACTAAGACCACCACCGCCCCGAAACCGCAGACCGTCAAGAGGAAAATCGGCAAGACCACCTATGAATTATCGCTCCATTTCAGCCAGACAAGCACAGAACGCATGAGCGATAAAGTCATGCGGCTACTGGAAAACGACCTATCCGCAAAGAAATGATGAAAACTTTTCTCTATGTCCTTGACAAACAGACCGAAATGGTATTGAGTATGCAGACATGCAGCTGATTGCACTTTGATTACTGCCGCCTGCAATGCCAGAATCATGTCCAACAGGATTGAAAAGAGAAAACTGGCCAATGAGTTGATTCCTGGACCCAAAAGAATATCTGCACCTGAGAAGGCAGTCATGAAAGAACTGGTTGAGCAAGGGCTGTATACAGCTAAGATTGCAGCCTATGCTCAGGGATTTGAACTGTTTGCCCACGCTTCAAAGGAGTATGGATGGAATTTGCGATATGGCAGAATCGCCGCGATATTCCGGGCGGGATGCATTATACAGGCGGAATTTCTGGGAGACATCACAAAGGCCTTTGAGAAAAATCCCGGTTTAGATAATCTGATGCTGGATTCTTTTTTCCTGGATGGCATCAGAAAGGGACAGGAAAGCCTGAGGGAGGCTTTATGCATTGGCATCAAGAATGGGATTCCTCTGCCGGCGATGAGCCAGGCAGCCGCATATATTGATGCATTCAGGGGTGTTCCCGCAGGGGCCAATCTGATTCAGGCGCAGCGGGACTGCTTTGGAGCGCACACGTATGAAAGAATTGACAGAGAAGGAATATTCCACCATGATTGGGGGCAGGACCATGAATAAAGGAAAGACATTTACGATATTCGGAGGAACCGGAGACTTGACATTTCGAAAGCTCCTTCCGGCGCTTTATAATATGGAAGCGGCAAATAAAGAAGAACTCAGCACACAGATCATCATCGTCGGAAGACGGGATTATACCAGCGAGTCCTACAGGAACCTGGCACGGGAGTGGGTGGAGAGATTTGCAAGACTTGATTATACCGTGGAGGCGTATGAAAGGTTTTCCAGAAGGATCATCTACTACCGCATGGATATTACAGATGAAGAGTCGTATGAAGGATTGAATGAATTCTATAAGAAAATAGGGGCGAAAGAGCATATATTCTACTTTGCGGTGGCACCGCGCTTCTTTGCAGGAATTGTCAGCGGGCTAAAGCGTATCTGGGGAGCCTGCGAGGGAAAGGTCGTAATCGAGAAGCCTTTTGGGGAGGACCTTTCAGCAGCCCAGAGTCTGAATCGGACGATGGAAGCCTTCTTTATGCCGGAGAATATCTATCGAATCGATATTGACCATCGTGGCTATGGAGCGGCCACAAAGTCCGGCAGTGAAAGAGATGTACCAGGAGCAGATAAAGGTGTTGGATGCGCTTAAGGCTTCGGAGGATATCGCGGAGAATATGGTGCTGGGACAGTATGAAGGCTACCGTCAGGAACCTTCCGTGAATGAAGACTCCGTGACCGAGACCTATGCGGCAGTACGGCTGTTCATAGATAATGATCGATGGAAAGGCATGCCTTTCTATATTCGTACCGGCAAGAAGCTTGGAAAGCGGGAGATGCAGATAGCGGTTGTATTCAAAAGCCCATTGCCGGGACTGGAGCCGAATATCCTGAATATTAAGATACAGCCTACAGAAGGGGTCTATCTGCAGTTCAATATTAAAAAGTCGGGGGAGTCGGACGATACCATCCAGGCGAAAATGGACTTCTGCCAGAGTTGCTCGCAGATTAATCAGATGAATACGCCGGAGGCGTACGAGCGTCTTATCGGTGCCTGTATTCTGGGAAACTGTGCCTGGTTTTCCCAGTGGGATCAGATCGAGACCAGCGCAGCAGGAACGCTGTTCCACATTGCTGTAAAGAAGATGTTCCAGGCAACAGGCAATATGATTCAAAGCCCATTGAAGACCGTTGCCGAAAAGCAGGGCGCCCGTAAAGAAGTAAAGAATAAGAAGACAAATCAGGACTCCTTAACCAAATAGAAGGTTTGTATTTTACCGTTTTTGTGGTATAGTTACATTAATTAATTCGACTGTGGGAAACGGTAGAAAAAAGGAGGATTAACATGGCATTTTATTATGAGGAGCCATCCAGGACATTCAGCGAGTATCTTTTAATACCAGGCTATTCTTCTGTGGAATGTGTTCCATCGAAAGTAAGCCTTAAGACGCCGCTGGTGAAGTTTGAGAAGGGGAAGGGGCCGGAACTGTCGATGAATATCCCTATGGTTTCGGCAATTATGCAGTCGGTCTCTGACGACAGGCTTGCGATTGCCCTGGCCCAGGAGGGCGGTCTGTCTTTTATCTATGGATCGCAGCCTATAGAATCTCAGGCAGGGATGATCGAAAAAGTCAAGCGGTACCGGGCAGGATTTGTAGTAAGCGATTCCAATGTATCGGCGGAGATGACGCTTCAGGATGTGCTCAGACTGACTGAGCGGACCGGCCATTCTACCATAGCGGTAACGGAAGACGGCAGCCCCAACGGAAAACTGCTGGGAATTGTAACGAACAAAGATTACAGGGTAAGCAGGATGACTCCTGATACAAGGGTCAAAGATTTCATGACCAAGTTGGATGACCTTGTATATGCGCAGGAAGAGACTACGCTGAAAGAAGCCAATGACATTATTTGGGAGCATAAGATTAACTGCCTTCCTCTGGTCAATAAGAACCAGGAACTGGTATATCTGGTTTTCCGCAAGGATTACGATACCCATAAGAAGAATGAGTATGAATTGATCGATAGTTCCAAGCGTTATATGGTAGGCGCCGGAATTAATACCAGGGATTATGAAGAGCGGGTGCCTGCACTGCTTAAGGCAGGCGCAGACATTCTGTGCATAGACAGTTCAGAAGGATTTTCAGAGTGGCAGAAATTGACGATTGACTATATCCGCAGAAATTATGGAGACCGCGTGAAAGTAGGCGCAGGCAACGTAGTAGATGCAGAAGGCTTCCGATTCCTCGCTGAGGCTGGGGCAGATTTTGTCAAGGTAGGAATCGGCGGCGGAGCGATCTGCATTACCCGCGAGCAGAAGGGCATCGGACGGGGACAGGCTACAGCACTCATCGAGGTGGCAAAAGCCAGGGATGCCTATTATGAAGAGACGGGAATCTACGTTCCGATCTGTTCTGACGGAGGCATTGTGCATGATTACCACATTACCCTTGCACTTGCTATGGGGGCAGACTTTATTATGTTGGGCAGATATTTTGCAAGATTTGATGAAAGCCCTACAAAAAGAGTGAATATTAATGGAAACTATATGAAGGAATATTGGGGAGAGGGAAGCGCCAGAGCCAGGAACTGGCAGAGATATGACATGGGAGGAGATAAGAAACTGTCTTTTGAAGAGGGCGTAGATTCTTTTGTCCCTTATGCCGGAAGCCTGAAGGACAATGTAAATCTTACGCTGAGCAAGGTAAGGTCAACAATGTGCAACTGTGGAGCGATCAATATACCTGAGTTACAGCAGAAGGCCAAAATTACGCTGGTGTCTTCCACAAGCATCGTAGAAGGCGGCGCGCATGATGTCATGCTCAGAGATAAGAGATAGAAGGGCGAAGTAGAGCAAAAAAGGGGCAGGACTCTTGCATTTGCAGGGACTGTCCTTTTTGTGTGCTGGACAATAAAGAAGATTACAAAGACTAGGCTTGACATGCAAATCTTACAAGTGTAATATTAAAAAAGATTACACTTGTAAGAAAAGGAGGAAAAAGATGAAAAAAGCGATTTTGGTCATTGTATTCTTACTGCTTGTCATGGCAGGATGCTCAGGCAAAAACACGAAGGATAGTCCTAAGGAGCATGCAGATAAAAAGTCGGTTGAAATTGCAAAGGGTTACCAGGATATATATGATAAAGCCTGTGAGGATGGAAAGTTAGATGATCTGGCAACTATCCGCCAAATCGTAGAACGTCTGGGAGAGGATGGACTTGTGGCAGTGGACGCTAAAAATATGGTTGATATGGAAAATGCGTCGCAGGCTGAAGCGTTCTGCAAAAGACTCAGTGAAGGAAAGGAGGCTGTCCAGACGATCATCGCCGTAAAGGACGATGGAGGATTTATACGCTATGACCTGCAGGCTTTGGATGGAAATTTAAAGGTGCGGCAGGGGTATGTCACATGGAGCAAAGGAAAGCCAGTGGAAAAGGAGACGGATGAATATCAGGCATATGCTTGGAGTTATTCCGGCAAAGGGTACCTGTTTTTTGAAAAGTACCAGCCACCCGGGTATGATGGATTTTCAGGGCATACGGCTATAAGAGTGAAGCCCCTGGATCAAGATTGCCGGGAGTTGAACCAGAAATATATCATTCCGGTAGGGTACTATCTGAATAATATGTTTCTGGAGGACTGGAGCGAGAATGATTATGGCGATTTGAATTTCTATGACATTTTCGAACCTATGTATCAGATGAAGTATGGAAAGAGACTGGATGTGGAATTTGCCTTTACAGGAAAGACATACAATGTGCCGGAAAAAGAATTCGAAGATGTTTTCCTGACTTTTTTTCAGATTGATCCAGCCATGCTGCGGCAAAAGACCACCTATGATGAAGTCAGTCATACTTACCAGTACAGGCCCAGAGGAATGTTTGACTTTGGCTCTACTCCGGATATTCCCTACCCGGAGGTGGTGGCTTATGAAGCGCAGGAAAATGGGACGATCAAACTCGTCGTGGATGCAGTATGGCCTGATCGGAATATGGAGAAGGCGTACAGCCATGAAGTTGTGGTACGTCCTCTTGATGGTGGCAGGTTCCAGTATGTTTCCAACCATGTGATTGACTCTGAGGATAATGCTGAGCCTATCTGGTATAGGGAGAGGCTCAGTGATGAAAAGTGGGACGAATATTACGGCGGTTAAATTTAACAGGAAATGTTGTTTATGACGATTATTATATATGTAAGGAAGAGTAAAGGAGGAATTAATATTTTATCTGAATATATCTAAATAAATTTACGGTAATATATTATTTTCAAAAGAATTTATGTTATACTGAATCCATGCATTAGATATATAATGCAGTTGTAAGGATGGATAAAGCATGGCATCTGGTAGATTAAATATGCTTATCCGGCTTATTCTAAGGCATGCAGAAGAACAGAATATCGTGGAGGAGAAGATGCTGACAATAGGAACACATATGTCTATTGCCAAGGGAATTGCCAAAACGGCTGAAAATGTGGTAGAGATGAAGGCCAATACCATGCAGATATTCAGCCGCAATCCCAGGGGCTCGAATTATAAAATCTACACGGAAGAGGAGATAGGAAGATTCCAGGAAATTCGTCGCAAAAACCAGTTTGGCCCCTTGCTGGCCCATGCGCCTTATACAATGAATCTGGCAAGCGACAAGGAGAAGGTCTATGAATTTGCCTGTACGGTCATCCGGGAGGATATTGCAAGGATGGATGCCCTGGGGATTGAAAATATTGTATTTCATCCGGGAAGCCATACGGGCATCGGTATCGAGGCAGGAATCCGGAATATTATCGCAGGACTTGACCAGGCAATTACCGGGGAAGAGAATATCATGGTGCTGCTGGAGACTATGACTGGAAAAGGGACGGAAATTGGAGCAAAGTTCGAGCACTTAAGAGCGATCCGGGATGGGGTAAGACATCCGGAGCGGATTGGAATCTGCCTGGATACCTGTCATGTGTTTGCCGCCGGGTATGATATAGTAGGAAATTTGGATGGCGTATTGGATGAGTTTGATAGGGTGATTGGCCTGGATTTGCTCAAAGCAGTCCACTTTAATGACAGCATGATGCCTTTTGGCTCTCATAAGGATCGGCATTCCACGATAGGAGCGGGCGAGATTGGCCTGGAGCCGCTGCTAAGGGTCATGAGACATCCGGCTCTTAAGGAACTTCCGTTTTACTTGGAGACGCCGCTTGGGGATGCAGAGCACAAAAAAGAGATAGAGATGATACGCCAGAAACTCTAAACGTGGAGGAAGGAAATGGGAGCGACGTTAAAGATAATAGCACGTATACACACGGATTTTCCATCTAAATTCGGCATTCCACGCCAAAGCGGACTGGCGGATACACATGGATTCATAATATTTGAGCCAAAGTTCAGAAACCCGGATTCCATTAAAGGAATCGAAGAGTATTCAAGACTTTGGCTCCTTTGGGAATTTTCAGAGAATAAAAGAGAAGCATGGAATCCCATGGTTAGGCCTCCCAGGTTGGGAGGAAACAAGAGAGTGGGGGTATTCGCCTCACGTTCCCCATTCAGGCCCAATCCTATCGGGCTGTCCTGCGTAGAACTGGAACGGGTGGAGGCAGAGACGCCCAAGGGTCCCATTCTCTATATCAAGGGGGCGGATCTGATGGATGGAACGCCCATATACGATATTAAGCCTTATCTTCCCTATGTGGACGCCTATCCCCAGGCAGAAGGAGGCTTTGCGGATCGGGTAAGGGATTATTGTCTGACGGTGGAATTCCCGGAGGAACTGCTTAAGCGGGTGCCGGCAGAGAAAAGAGAAGCGCTGGGACAGATACTGGCCCAGGATCCACGGCCATCCTACCAGGAGGATCCGGAACGAATGTATGGAATGGAATATGCGGGGCTTGAGATACGCTTCCAGGTGGAGGCGGGACGGCTGGACGTACGGGATGTCTATGCAAAAGCGGACAGGCAGGATATAGATCCCGGCGTGTGAATGGAGGAATTTGTACTAAAAATGGGTTTAAGATGGGATTCCATATTTAGCCTATAGCGAAAAATAAAGGAAGCTTTATTCAGGACCGGGAAACCGGAATCCTGAATGGAGCCTTTTTTAATTTGGCAGAAAAATGCACTTGCAATATACCCCATACGGGTATACAATGTGCTTGTAAAGCGAGGTGGTACAGATGGAAGAAATAAAAGAATGCTGTCATAAGAAAAAAGAGCGTTCTCAGAAGGAGTATAAAGATTTGATTCACCGCCTGAACCGTATTGAGGGCCAGGTGCGCGGAATAAAAAAGATGGTTGAGAGCGATACTTACTGTACAGATATTCTGGTACAGGTATCAGCGGTCAATGCAGCATTGAATAGTTTTAACAAGGTGCTTCTGGCAAATCATATCCGGACCTGCGTGGCGAACGATATACGGGATGGAAAGGAAGAGACCATCGATGAACTGGTGGCGACGTTGCAGAAGCTTATGAGATAGGAGGCAGAGTATGGAGCAATATACAGTGACGGGCATGAGCTGCGCTGCATGCAGCGCCCGGGTGGAGAAGGCGGTTTCCAAGGTGCCGGGGGTAACCTTCTGTTCGGTGAGCCTATTGACGAATTCCATGGGCGTGGAAGGGACAGCAGGGCAGGCAGACATCGTGGCAGCGGTGGAAGAGGCTGGCTACGGCGCTGCGCCGAAGGCTTCCGAGGCGAAGGGAAAGGCCGCTTACGGGACAGCGACGGATGATTTCCTGAAAGATAAGGAAACGCCGCTGCTTAAGAAGCGGCTGATCGCATCTTTGTGCTTTCTGGTGCCGCTGATGTACGTGTCCATGGGGCATATGATGTGGGGCTGGCCGCTTCCGGCATTTATGGCAGACAATCATGTGGCGATGGGATTATACCAGCTGATATTTACGGCTGCAGTCATGGTGATCAACCAGAAGTTTTTTATCAGCGGCTTTAAGAGCCTGTGGCACCGCTCGCCCAATATGGATACCTTGGTAGCCCTGGGGGCAGGAGCATCCTTTGTCTACAGCACCTATGCCTTATTCGCGATGACGGATGCCCAGATGCACGGCGACATGGCAAAGGTAATGGATTACATGCATGAATTCTATTTTGAATCCGCCGCAATGATCCTGACGCTGATTACCGTAGGAAAGATGCTGGAAGCCCGTTCCAAAGGGCGGACGACGGATGCGCTCAAGAGTCTGATGAAGCTGGCGCCGAAGACTGCGACGATCATCAGAGACGGCATGGAGGCAGAAGTATCCATAGACCAGGTGAGAAAGGGAGACGTCTTTGTAGTAAGGCCGGGTGAAAATATTCCCGTGGATGGCATGGTGCTGGATGGCAGCAGCGCGGTCAATGAATCTTCGCTGACCGGGGAGAGCATACCGGTGGACAAGGAAGTGGGAGACACGGTGTCCGCTGCAACCTTGAATCAATCAGGATTTCTCCGGTGCGAGGCCACCAGGGTGGGGGAGGATACGACCCTTTCCCAGATCATTCAGATGGTCAGCGATGCGGCAGCCACCAAAGCGCCCATTGCCAAGGTGGCAGACCGGGTATCCGGCGTTTTCGTGCCAGCGGTAATCGGCATAGCGGCGGGAACCATCCTGGTATGGCTGGTTGCGGGACAGAGTATAGGTTTTGCCCTGGCGAGAGGAATCTCGGTGCTGGTAATCAGCTGCCCTTGCGCGCTGGGCCTGGCGACGCCTGTAGCGATCATGGTAGGAAATGGAATGGGAGCGAAGAACGGGATCATGTTCAAGACCGCCGTTTCCCTGGAAGAAGCAGGCAAGATGCAGATCGTGGCACTTGACAAGACCGGGACGATCACCAGCGGGGAGCCAAAGGTAACGGATATAATTCCGGTACCCGGGATTACAGAAGATGAATTGCTTTGGATGGCCTACGGACTGGAGAGGAAGAGCGAGTATCCGCTGGCCCATGCGATCTTGGCGCTGGCGAGAGAAAAAGGTCTTTCCGATGGGCATGAGGTGGCGGAATTCCATGCGGTTCCCGGAAATGGACTTACCGGGCGACTTGGCGAGGATGTGCTGGCCGGAGGAAATCTTAAGTTTATCGGTGATAAAGCATCGGTGACAGAAGAGATGAGGCAGAATGCAGAACGGCTTTCAGAAGATGGAAAGACGCCGCTGTTCTTTAGCAGGAACGGAGAAATGGCAGGAATCATCGCTGTCGCGGATGTCATCAAGGAGGATAGCCCGCAGGCGATCAAAGAATTGCAGAATATGGGGATCCACGTAGTCATGCTGACCGGCGACAACGAGCGCACGGCTAAGGCTATCAGACGGCAGGCCGGTGTTGATGAGGTGATCGCAGGCGTGCTTCCGGACGGAAAGGAAAGCGTGATCCGATCATTGAAAAGAAAAGGAAAGGTTGCCATGGTGGGGGATGGAATCAATGATGCCCCGGCTCTTACCAGGGCGGATATTGGCATCGCCATAGGCGCAGGCACGGATATCGCCATTGACGCCGCTGATGTGGTGCTGATGAAGAGCAGGCTTAGCGACGTGCCGGCAGTCATACGGCTCAGCCGGGCGACCCTTCGCAATATCCATGAGAATTTATTCTGGGCATTTTTCTATAATGTGATAGGAATACCCTTGGCGGCCGGCGTGTGGTATCCGCTGCTTGGATGGAAGTTGAATCCCATGTTCGGGGCTGCGGCCATGAGCCTGTCCAGTTTCTGCGTAGTCACCAATGCGCTGCGCCTGAACTGGTTCAAGATGCGTGATGCAAGCAAAGATAAAAAAATAAAAACCAAAAAGAAAGAGGAGGAGACAACGATGGAAAAGACCATGAAGATTGAAGGAATGATGTGCGGACACTGCGAGGCGAGAGTAAAGAAATGCCTGGAGGCCCTTGCGCAGGTTGAGGAAGCAGCGGTAAGCCATGAGAAAGGGACCGCGGTCGTAAGGCTGAATGGAGAACTGGCAGACGATGTGCTGAAGAAGGCGGTGGAAGATCAGGACTACAAGGTGCTGAATATCCAGTAGTAAAAGGCATTTCTAAAAATTAAATAAACAGTCAGACAGTCATATTGACACAAAGGCATTTTCTTGCTAGGATAGCCACATAGTTCAAAATAGAACTAAATATGGAGGCGAGAAAATGCTTTTTGATTTGTGGGATGGATTATCCCTGTTTAAAAAAATCTATGACCAGTCGTTGGAGCCGGTCTGCAAAAAAAACCAGCTGACCCGTATGGAACTGGACATCCTTTTGTTTCTGGCCAACAACCCGGGCTATGATACTGCCAAGGATATCATCAAGCGCCGGCGGCTCACCAAATCCCATGTATCCATGTCTCTCAAGAACTTAGAGAGGCGGGATATGGTGCAAAAGGAATATTATCCGGGCAACCAGAAGACGGCGCATCTGAAACTGTCTTCGGCATCCATCCAGATGGTGGCAGAAGGGCAGCAGGCCCAGAAGAAGTTTTTTCAGACGGTTTTCCGGGATTTTAATCCGGAAGATGTAAGCCGGATGGAGGATTACTTCGAAAGAATGCGGAAGAATATGCAGAATGCGCTGAAGGAGGAATTATAGAATGCTTACAAAATTTATTGTATGCTTTATCGCAGGGATCGGGGCAGGCCTGGGAACCGGATTTGCCGGAATGAGCGCGGCGGCGGTGATAAGCCCGATGCTGATTACCTTCTTGCATATCCCCGCCTATGAGGCTGTGGGAATCGCCCTGTCAAGCGACGTTTTAGCCAGCGCGGTCAGCGCTTATACTTATGGGAAGCATAAGAATCTGGATATCAAAAATGGAATTGTCATGATGATTTCCGTGCTGTGTTTCACCTTGGTGGGAAGTTATGCTTCTGATTCTCACCAGCGTGTTAGGATACGAACTGAAGACCGCGGTAGGAACCAGCGTGTTTATTATGACCTTTACGGCATTTACCGGAGCGGTGAGCCACTTTGCCATCGGCGGCGCGCCGGACTGGTGGTGTATGGCTTTCTGTATCCTGTCTACATTTTTATGGGCAAGGGTGGCCGCCAAGTTTGCGAATAAGACGAGCCCGATCATCCTGAACCGTGCGACAGGGGTCGTGCTGTCCGTTCTTGGCATTTCTATTATTGCAGTGAATTACCTGGCTTAAAAATGCCTCTTTTGGTTAATAATGTCAATAAAGACGTTTATTGAGGAAAGAGGAAGAATAATGAAGACATTTGAAGAATTATATAAGGATGTTCTTAGCCAGAAGATATCTCTTAAGGAGCCGCTTCCATCGGAATATAATCCGCTGCATCTGGACTGCCTGCTCCATCCAAAGAATTATGCCCCGGTCATACCGTCCATCGAATGCGAGGAATGTTCCTATGAGCGTGCCTGCCAGAGAAGCTGCATCTTCGATGCTATCGAGGAAGGGGAAGATGGGAAACTGCGGATCAATCCCTCGCTTTGCACGGGCTGCGGCGTGTGCATGGATGCCTGCAAGGAGGAGAAACTGACTGCCAGCAAGGATGTGCTTCCCGCTATGAAGGCAGTCCGGGAGGCCAAAGGACCGGCCTATATGATGGTAGCGCCTGCATATCTGGGGCAGTTTGATGAGGCGGTAACGCCAGGGAAGCTGCGCAGCGCGTTCAAGGCCCTTGGATTTACAGGAATGGTAGAGGTGGCGCTCTTTGCGGATATCCTGACTTTGAAAGAAGCCTTAGAGTTTGACAGCCACGTGAAGGAGAAAGGAGATTATCAGTTGACCAGCTGCTGCTGTCCGGTGTGGATCTCCATGATCCGAAATATCTACCATGAACTGATGCCCCATGTCCCGGGAGCCGTATCGCCTATGGTGGCGTGCGGGCGCATGATTAAGAGGATGTATCCGGATGCGGTGACCGTATTTGCAGGGCCTTGCCTGGCGAAAAAGAAGGAGGCCCGGGAACCGGATGTCTCTGACGCGGTGGATTATGTACTGACATTCCAGGAAGTGAAGGACATCTTTGAAGCAGCTGATATTCATCCGGAAGAACTGGAAGATGACCAGAAGGAACACGCTTCCAAGGCCGGACGGCTTTATGCAAGAACCGGCGGGGTCAGCCGGGCGGTGTCGGAGATGGTGGAACAGTTAAGCCCCGACCGGAGCATAGCCGTTCATGCTGAGCAGGCCAATGGTACCAAGGAATGTATGGCAATGATCAAACGGATCCAGAATAAGGAGACGGATGCCAATTTCTTTGAAGGGATGGGCTGTATCGGAGGATGCGTAGGAGGCCCGAAAGCGATCCTTCATAAGGAAGAGGGAACAAAGTATGTAGATGAATACGGGCAGGAGGCGCCTTTTAAGACGCCGCTTGAGAACCCTTATGTACGGAAGGTTCTGAAGGAATTAGGGTTTGAGACGGTGGAGGATCTGGTAACAGACGATTCTCTTCTGACCAGGGATTTTTCAACTGCCAGGTAGGTAAAAAGTAAAAGTTGTGGTATGATGTAGGGGCACGCATAAGAGAAAGGACAATGAAGGAAGATGAACCGATACTATCTCGCCCCGCTGGAGGGCATTACCACGCATATTTACAGGCGGGCGTATCACGCCTGCTTCTATCCTATGAATAAATATTTTACGCCGTTTCTGGTGCCCCACACAAAGCGGGGATTCAATACGAGGGAATTAAATGATATCCTGCCGGAGAATAATGAAGGGATGAGGCTGGTTCCTCAGATCCTGACCAATGATGCCAAAGGGTTCTTACAGACAGTCGAGAAACTAGAAGATTACGGATACGAGGAAGTCAATCTAAACCTGGGCTGTCCTTCCAAGACGGTAGTATCCAAAAACAGGGGATCCGGATTCCTGGCTATGCCCGATGAACTGGATCGGTTTCTGGACGAAATCTACAGTGGGACTCAAGTCAGGATATCCATCAAGACCAGAATCGGGAAGCATGGTCCGGACGAGTTTGAGAGGCTGTTGGAAATCTATAACCAGTATCCGTTAGAAGAATTGATCATCCATCCCCGCCTGCAGCAGGACTTTTATAAGAATACGCCGAATCTGGAAGTATTTGCGAAAGCGGTGAGAGAAAGCAGGAATCCGCTCTGCTATAACGGAGACATATTTTCGGTGGCGGATAGGGACAGGATAGAGGAGAGATTCCCGGAGGTAAAGACCTACATGATGGGACGAGGAATCCTTGTGAATCCCGGGCTGGCAGGGGAACTGGCAGGCGAAGAGCCGGCGGATAGGGACAGGATTCGAAGGTTCCATGACCAGATCTATGAAGATTACCAAAGGATCAGCATGGGAGATAAGAATGTGCTGTTTAAGATGAAGGAACTCTGGTGCTATCTGGGACATCATTTTCCGGGCTGTGAAAAGCAACTTAAGAAGATTCGGAAGGCAGAGCGGCTGGACCGCTATGAAGCCGCGGTGGCGGAAATCCTGTAAGAGGCTGCCGCCGCATCTTGACAAATCGAGAAGGATACGGTATATTTAATAGCGTAAATTGAACAGGGGAGCCTATGGATAGGCTGAGAGGAAGTTGCGAACTTCGACCCATATACCTGATTTGGATAATGCCAACGTAGGGACGGATGTGAATTGTTTGCGGAAGGTGCCTTGGCATTTTCCGCTTTTTCGTATCATAGGAAGTTCCGCTTCTTTGTTCATTTGCAAAGAAAATGATATAGCAATACCAATGTGAGTGAACGAGAGTTCATGAAGGGGTGCACCACCGCGGGTGTATTCCTTTCATGAACTCTTTTTTGCTGCAATGGAGAGAGCGCTGTTGCGGCAAGACTTGAATTTTGGAGGGAGGGTGGATGATGGTAAAAGTGAACGGAACCGAAAGAGAATACAGGCCCGGTATGTCGGTCTTACAGCTGTTGGAAGAGATGGGGTATTCCATCACGCGCGTGGCGGTGGAAAAGAACGGGGAAATAGTCCCGAAGAACCGGCTGTCGGATTCGTACCTTGAGGATGAGGACAGCCTGGAAGTCGTAAGTTTTGTAGGAGGGGGCTAGGAGATGAAGGAAAAGAGACTGACCAAAGAAGAGATCAGCCGGGCGCTGACTAAGCGTCACACGCAGACGGTCCAGGAAAGGCTGGAGCGTGCAAGAGTGGCGATTGCGGGTCTTGGAGGACTGGGGTCGAATGTGGCGTTTTCCCTTGCGAGAATCGGGGTTGGGCATATCCACCTGATTGATTTCGACCGGGTAGACATCACCAACCTGAATCGGCAGCAATACTTTATTCGCCATATCGGCATGTATAAGACGGATGCGCTGAAGGAGGAACTGGAACAGATCAATCCTTATCTGGAGATCATAACAGATCGCGTCAAAGTATCCCGGGAGAATCTTGCTTCCTTATTTGCCGAAGACGAGATTGTCTGCGAGGCCTTTGACGACCCGGAGGCGAAAGCCATGCTTGTGAATGGAATCCTGGAGCATTATCCGGGGAAACTTCTGGTGGCGGCTTCCGGAATGGCAGGATATGGGGCCAGCAATGAGATCCATACCAGAAAGGTGGGAAGGCGTTTCTACCTGTGCGGGGACGAGACCTCGGAAGCAGGCGGGGATCGGGGGCTTATGGCTCCGCGGGTGGCTATCTGCGCGGCCCATGAGGCCAACCTGATCACGGAATATATTATCAATCAAGAAACTTAGTAGGAGGAGACAGATATGGAACATATAGCAAACGATGCATTTGTACTTGGAGGACATACATTTGAATCAAGGTTTATCTTAGGCTCCGGGAAGTATTCCCTGGAACTGATCCAGGCGGCAGTCGAAAAAGCGGGCGCGCAGATTATTACGCTGGCCCTTCGCCGCGCCAATGAAGGGGGGATGGCAAACATCCTGGACTATATCCCCAAGGGCGTGACGCTTCTGCCCAATACGTCGGGGGCAAGGAATGCCGAGGAGGCGGCGCGCATTGCCCGCCTGTCCAGGGAATTAGGCTGCGGCGACTTCGTGAAGGTGGAGGTGATCCATGATTCCAAATACCTTCTGCCGGATAATTATGAGACCATAAAGGCTACCGAGATTCTGGCAAAAGAAGGGTTCGTAGTAATGCCTTACATGTACCCGGACTTAAACGCCGCCAGGGACATGGCTAACGCAGGGGCTGCCTGCATTATGCCGCTTGGCGCGCCGATTGGCTCCAACAAGGGAATCTGCACGAAAGAATTCATTCAGATACTGATCGATGAGATCGACCTGCCCATCATCGTGGACGCCGGAATCGGCAGGCCTTCCCAGGCCTGCGAGGCGATGGAGATGGGGGCGGCTGCCGTGATGGCCAACACGGCGATTGCCACAGCTGGGGATATACCGGCTATGGCGGAAGCATTCAAGAAAGCAATAGAGGCCGGAAGGACTGCATATCTGTCAGGCATGGGAAGAGTTATGGACAAAGGCGCCAGCGCATCTTCCCCATTGACAGGATTTTTGCAGGATTAGGAGGCAGTTATGAGTACGGACAATCATGTGAACGAAAGCATTTTAAACAGCGATATCAAGGAATGGCAGAAAAAGAACCGTATCGACCACATGGCCTATCTGCCGGGGATGGAAGTCCTGGAGTCAGAGGTGCAGGCGCAGGTGATCGAATCGATGAATGTCTATGATTATACAATATATACGGAAAAGGACGTACGACGGGCGTTGGAGCATGATAACCGTACACCGGAGGATTTTGCGGCGCTTCTGTCCCCTGCGGCGCTGCCGCTTTTGGAGGAGATGGCGCAGCGTGCCAGAATCGAGACCAGGAGGCATTTTGGCAATGGCGTCTATATGTTCACGCCCATCTACATAGCCAATTACTGTGAGAACTTCTGTATATACTGCGGATTTAACTGCCACAACAAGATTAACCGGGCACAGTTGAACGTGGAAGAGATCGACAAGGAAATGCAGGAGATTGCCAAGACGGGCCTGCAGGAAATTCTCATTCTTACCGGCGAGAGCAGGAGCAAGTCTACCGTGGAATATATCGGCAAGGCCTGCCGGATTGCCCGTAAATATTTCAAGGTCATCGGGCTTGAAGTTTATCCGATGAATTCGGATGAATATGCCTATCTGCACGAATGCGGCGCGGACTATGTCACCGTGTTCCAGGAAACCTATAATTCGGAAAAGTACGAGACGCTTCATCTGGCCGGACATAAGCGGATATTCCCTTACCGTCTGAACGCCCAGGAAAGGGCTCTCAAAGGCGGCATGCGGGGCGTGGGATTTGCGGCTCTCTTAGGACTGGATGACTTCCGCAAAGACGCATATGCCACAGGAATGCATGCCTACTTGCTGCAGCGGAAATATCCGCATGCGGAAATCGCATTTTCCTGTCCCCGCCTGCGTCCGATCATCAATAATGATAAGATTAACCCTATGGATGTGCACGAGCCCCAGCTCTTGCAGGTGGTGACGGCGTACCGCCTGTTCATGCCTTTTGCAAGCATTACCGTCTCCACCAGGGAATGTGCCCGCGTCAGGGACAACCTGGTAAATATTGCTGCCACGAAGATCTCCGCTGGCGTAAGCACCGGAATCGGGGAACATGTGGAAGATCTTGAGACGAAAGGGGACGACCAGTTCGAGATCTGCGACGGACGTTCTGTGGAAGAGGTGTATGAAGATCTGCTGCATCTGAATCTCCAGCCGGTGATGAATGACTATGTCTATGTGTAGGCCTGGGCTTAAGGAAGGACAAAAAAATATGGGAATATCTGGTAACAGCGTAGACTTTTATAGCCGGGTGGTCGCCGTGACGAACCGGCATCTGTGTGCCAGGCCTTATCTGGAACAAATAGAAAGAATATGCCGGAGACATCCGAGAGCGGTTATCGTACGGGAAAAGGATATGGGGTCCGAAGATTATGAACTCCTGTATCGCCAGGTCCGGGAAATCTGCCAAACCTATGGCGTGCCGTGTATTGCCCATACCTACGCGAAGGCAGCGCTGCATGTAGGAAGCCGGGCGATTCATGTTCCTTTGCATTTACTCAAAGAAACTCCTAAGATCCGGGGACAGTTTGATATAATCGGAGTCTCCATCCATGGGAAGGAGGAGGCACTTCTGGCGGAAAGATTGGGGGCCTCCTATCTTACTGCCGGACATATCTTTGCGACAGACTGCAAGAAAGGCGTGGCTCCAAGAGGCGTGGAATTCCTTGAGAATATCTGCGAGGCAGTTTGTCTTCCCGTATATGCCATCGGCGGGATGAAAGGGGAAATAGCCTGCGTGGAGGAGATGATGGCCTATGGCGCCCGGGGAATCTGCGTGATGTCGGAATGCATGGGGTGGTAAAAGCGGGTTTGGGCTTTACTTTTTCCTGTGTATGCAATATAATAGAAAAAAATTCCATATACAGGAATTTTAAGGAGGAGTCCTTTTGGAGAGATTAAATCAAATCATAGCCGAGAATCTGAAAGAGATACGGAAAGGAAAAGGATTGAGCCTGGAGCAGGCATCTGCTCTTACGTCTATCAGCAAGAGCATGCTTAGCCAGTTGGAGCGAGGGGAAGTAAATCCTACCATCTCTACCGTGTATAAACTTTCGCTGGGATTAAAAGTTCCAGTGACGGCATTTACACTGGATAAGCCCAAGCCGTTTTCCAAGACCGGTAAATCCGAGGTCGTGCCGTTAAGCGGCGATGACGGAAGATACAGGCTTTATCCGATCTTCAACTTTCGGGACGGACAGGACTTTGAGATATTCGATCTGGAATTTGACGAGGGAGGCATGATGCCAGGGAACCGGCAGATGAACGGAACCAGGGAATTCATTACTGTATATTCGGGACAGCTTACCTTAAGTTTCCAGGATCGGGAATATGTATTGGAAGCTGGGGAGGCAGCCTCTTATAACGCTTTCGACGATTATATCTATAAGAACACAGGAACCGGGATGGTGACTGCCAGCATAGTAGTCCATTACCCGAATTAGAAAGGAGCATTGCAGCATGGAGAATCAGAAGCAGCGCGTGTATGACGCATTGGACAAGTTGAAAATCAAGTATGAGGTGGTAGAGCACGAGCCGGTGCACACCATGGAAGACATGGACAGGCTTGGCCTGCCGGAAAAGGGAACCCTATGTAAGAACCTGTTCTTAAGAGATTCTAAGGGAAAGAGGCATTTCCTGGTGACTTGCGAGGAAAGCAAGAAGGTAGACTTAAAATCACTGGGAAGGCAGCTGGGAGGAGGAAATCTCAGTTTCGCTTCAGAAGACCGCCTGGAAAAGTATCTGGGACTTAAGCAAGGCAGCGTGTCTCCCTTTGGCCTTATGAACGATACCGACCATGCAGTAGAGTTCTTTATCGACAAAGACTTAAGCAGATGCAAGAGTCTGGGTATCCATCCGCTGGAAAATACGGCCACGGTTTTTTTGTCTTTTAAGGATCTGGATAAGTTTTTGTGGGATCTGGATGTAGATGTGGTGAAGATTAAGTTGTGATTTTAGCGAGGTAGTGACGGCTTAGAGGCGGGCAATCCCGCGAGGTGCAGGCGGTAATGACGAAAAAAATGATTTAAGAAAGCATTATCTTTACCACGAAAAAGGCTCTTGAAGGAAACGAATAAAGTTGCCGTTTACTTCAAGAGCCTTTCTATTTGCCAATACAATAAAATCATTCTGTCAATAACCATATAATACTTTTATAGATGCGCCTGCGTAAAGTGTGCAGAAACGCCGGCACTCACCGCAGAATTCCCCCTCTAACCTGCTTCAAAGCCTTTGCAACCGGGGGAATGGAGATGATCACCAAGGTGATGACCGCCTCGGCGCCCAGATATCCGCCCTGGTACATCGCGGAATATGCCCAGGGATTCATACCTTTCGGGGCAAAAGAGGCGAAGAAGATAACGCCGGATAAGGTCGAGCACAGGAACCGTCCCAGGACGCCTGCAAAGTATCCAATCTGAAGGCCATATTTTCGATTGCTGAAAAAACCTGACAGGCCAAGAGCGCCGAAAGCCAGGGGATAATCCAGGATTACCTGGGGGATGGTCAGCATATAGGGATCAACGATGAATTGAAGCAGGCCATAGGCGGCGCCGGCCAGCAGACCATATTTGGGGCCGAACCAGTAGCCGATCAGACAGATAAACAGCATGGACATCAAAGTGATAGAGCCGCCCATTGGCATTTCCCATATTTTGATGTAGGATGTTACCATTGCAAGAGCGATTCCCATAGCAGAAAAAACGAGTTTCTTCGTTGCGGCGTGTGTTGCGCCACTTTTTGTGATACTTGATTTTGACATATTATATTCTCCTTCCTTACGCCGGCATTACCCGGATCAAGCTCAAGGGTCTGCGCGTCTTCGCGCATCTCAGCCATATCTGCGCCCCATATGGGTCTTATGATAGGAGTCATGCCCGAAATTGTCAAGTAGGAAAGAAAGTTTATACTTTTTTTATTGCAAGTTAGGGTAATGAGAAGTAGAATAGAGAAGGTATTGATAGATGAAAGTGAGGAAGCTTATGGAACAACAACAGAACAGACAGGGGCAGGGAGGCCAGGTGCCACCTATGAAGCCGGAAAGTTATGGCAAGCGGCTGTGGCACCTGTGGGGACCGGTCGTAATATGGCTGGTGATCGGGATGCTCGTAAGCATGATTGCAGAGTATGCTTTGACTTCTGTATATATAGTAAGCCATTATGGCAATGAATTGAATCAAGGAGGCAGCCTCAGCCAGATGATGGAACTGATGGAAAAGGACGGGGCTTCGATCATGGATGCTGTCGTCAGGCAGATGAATGCCTATTCTACTCCGATCAATGGAGTGCGGGCTCTGATCGTGATTCCGGTTATGGCATTCTTGTTCCATAAAGACAGGACAAATGAGAAGGCAAGGGGATTCCACCCCAATAAAAAGGCGCCTATTTGGAAATATTTCGCAGTCATTGTCATTGCCGCCGCTATGTGCCTGGGACTGAACAACCTGATTACCATAGGGAATTTCTCGGCGGCCAGCGAGGCTTATACAGAGACGCTGGAAGGGATGTATTCCGCGCCGCTGGCTTTGCAGATCGCGGTATTGGCAATTATCGTGCCCATCAGCGAGGAACTGGTATTTCGCGGGCTGCTTTTTAAGCGCTTTAGGGAAAGTGGAGGATTCATGCAGGCAGCGCTGCTGTCGGCATTCGTATTCGGATGGATTCATAATAATATCGTCCAGATGATATACGGGTTTGTAATTGGAATGATGCTGGCTTATCTGTATGAGAAGTATGGCTCGGTAAAGGCGCCGATTCTGGCGCATATGTCTATGAATCTTTTATCAGTGCTGGCAACGAAGTACAAACTGCTGGAATGGCTGGCAGAAGATGTTCTGCGTATCGGAATCGTAACGGTTGCGTGCGCGTCCATAGCTGCCACCATGTTTGTGTTCATCCAGAGAATAGAAGAGAAACCAGATATCCCGGGGAAATCCGAAGAACATGAGAATCTGGCAGCTGTATAAGTTGCCAGATTTTTTGCTTTCATATAATCAATAGTCTGATTATCTGACAATTTGAGAAAAAGTTACGGTTTACAAGCCGGGGAAAATGTAGTATAGTAATAAAAAATTAAATGAAAGGACTGAATATATGAGCGGACAGAGCGCAAGCGGTCAATGTGGCTTGTACCGTCCCGGGTTTGAACATGATAACTGCGGAATCGGTGCAATCGTCAACATTAAGGGTCGAAAAAGTCATAGTACTGTGGCAAATGCATTAAAGATTGTAGAAAACTTAGAACATAGAGCTGGCAAGGATGCCGAAGGTAAGACAGGCGACGGAGTTGGAATCTTATTACAGATATCCCACAAGTTTTTCTCCAAAGTCTGTAAGCCTCTCGGCATCCTTTTAAGTTCACAGAGAGATTACGGAGTCGGGATGTTTTTCTTCCCTCAGGATGAGCTGAAGAGAAATCAGGCGAAGAAGATTTTCGAAGTAATCGTAAAAAAGGAAAGCATGAATTTCCTGGGCTGGAGAGAAGTGCCGATTAAGGCGGAGGTTCTGGGAAGCCGTGCGCGGGAATGCATGCCCTGCATTATGCAGGGATTCATCGAGCGCCCGAAAAAGGTGGAGAAAGGCCTGGATTTTGACAGGCGGCTGTATGTGATCCGGCGGGTATTTGAGCAGAGCAGCGATGACACTTATGTGGCATCCCTGTCAAGCCGCACGATTGCCTACAAGGGAATGTTCCTGGTAGGCCAGCTGCGTTCGTTCTTCGAAGACCTGCAGGATGCGGACTACGAGTCCGCGATAGCCCTCGTGCATTCCAGGTTCAGCACCAATACGAACCCCAGCTGGGAAAGGGCGCATCCGAACCGGTTTATCGTACATAACGGAGAGATTAATACGATTCGCGGCAATGCGGACAAGATGCGGGCAAGGGAAGAGAACATGGAGTCAGAATACCTGAAGGGCGAACTTCACAAGGTGCTGCCGGCCATCAATATCGCAGGATCTGACTCTGCCATGTTGGATAATGCCATTGAATTCATGGTGATGAGCGGGATGGACCTGCCGCTTGCCGTCATGATCGCGATTCCTGAACCTTGGGCCAATACGAGGAATATGTCCCAGGAGAAGAAGGATTTCTATCAATACTACGCCACCATGATGGAGCCGTGGGACGGGCCCGCGTCTATTCTTTTCTGCGACGGGGACTGCATGGGAGCCGTCCTTGACAGGAATGGCCTTCGTCCTTCCAGATATTATATCACGGATGATGACACGCTGATCTTGTCTTCCGAGGTGGGTGTGCTTGATATTGACCCGGGCAAGATCGTTGTAAAAGAGCGCCTGCATCCCGGAAAGATGCTGCTTGTAGATACCGTGCAGGGGAAGGTGATCGACGATGAAGAACTGAAGGAGAGATACGCGAGTCGTCAGCCTTACGGAGAATGGCTTGACAGCAACCTGACAGAACTTAGCAGCCTTAAGATTCCAAACCAGAAGGTCCCGTCCTATACGCCGGAAGAATGCAAGCGCCTCCAAAAAGCCTTCGGCTATTCCTACGAGGAAGTGAAGATATCCATCATGAACATGGCGGAAAATGGAGTGGAAGGGACGGCAGCCATGGGAATTGATGCCCCTCTGGCGGTGCTCTCGGACAAGCATCAGAATCTGTTCGGGTACTTCAAGCAGTTGTTCGCGCAGGTGACCAATCCTCCCATTGACGCGATCCGGGAGGAAGTAGTGACTTCCACTACCGTCTATATCGGCGCGGATGGCAACCTGTTGGAAGAGAGGGCTGAAAACTGCAGGATGCTGAAGGTGGAGAATCCGATTCTTACCAGCACGGATCTTCTAAAGATCAAGAGTATGAAGGCAGACGGATTCCAGATAGCGGAGATTCCCATTATCTATTACAAGAATTCCAGCCTGGAGAAAGCGATCGACTACTTGTTCATCGAGGTAGACCGGGCAATCCGCGAAGGCGCTAATATCCTGATTCTCTCGGATCGGGGCGTGGATGAATATCATGTAGCCATGCCGTCCTTGCTGGCATTGTCGGGATTGCAGCAACACCTGGTGCGGACGAAAAAGAGGACTTCCGTCGCTATTATTCTGGAGACGGGAGAGCCAAGGGAAGTGCATCATTTTGCAACCCTTTTGGGCTATGGCGCTTGTGCGATCAATCCCTATCTTGCCCATGAGTCGATCCGGCAGTTGATTGATACGGATATGCTTCAGAAGGACTACTATGCGGCCGTGGACGATTATAACCATGCGGTGCTTTCCGGAATTGTAAAGGTTGCGTCCAAGATGGGAATATCCACCATCCAATCTTATCAAGGAGCAAAAATATTTGAGGCGATCGGCCTGAAGGAAGCGTTTATAGATAAATATTTTACCGATACCGTAAGCCGTATCGGCGGCATCGGAATCGAAGAGATTGCCGAGGACTATGTGGCGCGCCATTCGCAGGCATTTGACCCGCTGGGGCTGGAAGTGGATCTGACCTTGAACAGCATCGGGCAGCATAAGTCCAAAAGCGGCGGAGAAAAGCATCTTTACAATCCGCAGACCATCCACATGCTGCAGCAGTCCGCCAGACGCGGCGATTATGAAATGTTCAAGAAATATACGGATATGGTGAATGAGGAAGGCGCGCACATCAATCTGCGTGGCCAGCTGGAATTCAAGTATCCGAAGAAGGGGATTCCCATAGACAAAGTGGAGAGCGTGGATTCGATTGTCACCAGGTTTAAGACGGGAGCCATGTCCTATGGCTCCATCTCCAAGGAAGCCCATGAGACGCTGGCCATCGCCATGAATCAGCTGCAAGGCAAATCCAACAGCGGCGAAGGCGGCGAGGAGATTGAACGTCTGGATACAAACAGATGCTCGGCGATCAAGCAGGTGGCTTCCGGCCGATTTGGCGTGACGTCCAGATATCTGGTCAGCGCCAGGGAAATACAGATTAAGATGGCGCAAGGAGCCAAGCCGGGGGAAGGTGGACACTTGCCGGGGGGCAAAGTATATCCATGGATTGCAAAAACCCGTCATTCTACGCCAGGCGTAAGCCTGATCTCCCCGCCGCCTCACCATGATATTTACTCCATCGAAGATCTGGCCCAGTTAATATATGACTGTAAGAACGCCAATAAAGACGCAAGGATCTCGGTAAAACTGGTGTCGGAGGCAGGCGTCGGCACGGTTGCCGCAGGAGTAGCCAAAGCGGGCGCTGGACTGATCCTGATCTCAGGCTATGACGGCGGTACCGGGGCGGCCCCAAGAAGTTCCATCCATAACGCTGGCCTTCCGTGGGAACTGGGCCTGGCCGAGACGCATCAGACGCTGATCCAGAATGGCCTTCGGGAGCGAGTGCGGATCGAGACGGACGGCAAGCTGATGAGCGGCCGGGATGTGGCTATTGCCGCGATCCTTGGGGCGGAGGAATTCGGCTTTGCCACAGCGCCTCTGGTAACGATGGGATGCGTCATGATGCGGGTCTGCAACCTGGATACTTGCCCGGTGGGGGTTGCCACCCAGAATCCGCAGCTGCGGAAACGATTCACAGGCAAGCCGGAATATGTCGTGAACTTTATGCGCTTCATAGCCCAGAATCTGAGAGAATATATGGCGAGGCTGGGAGTGCGTACCGTGGATGAACTGGTTGGACGGACCGATCTTCTGAAAGTCAGGGAAGATGCCACCTCCGACAGGGCGGCCACGCTGGATCTTAAGCAGATTCTGTATAATCCATATGAAGGAACGAGGACGCCGGTTACATTTAACCCAAAGAAGAGGTATGACTTTGAACTGGAGAAAACGCTGGATGAGAAGGTATTGGTCAAGGAATTGCTGCCATCTCTGGAAAAGAAGCAGAAGAGAAGCATAGAAGTGGATGTTACCAATACAAACCGGACGTTTGGAACCATTTTTGGATCTGAGATTACCAGGAAGTATCCGGAAGGACTGCCGGAGGACAGTTACGTGGTAAAATGCAGTGGTGCCGGAGGCCAGTCTTTTGGCGCGTTTATTCCGCAGGGACTGACACTGGAACTGATTGGCGACAGCAATGATTATTTTGGAAAGGGACTTTCCGGCGGCAAACTTGTCGTATATCCGCCGCGCAGCGCAAAATACAAGCATGATGAGAACATTATAATAGGTAATGTGGCGCTTTATGGAGCGACAAGCGGAAAAGCATTCATCAACGGAGTCGCAGGGGAACGTTTTGCAGTGCGAAACTCAGGCGCGACGGCTGTAGTGGAAGGCGTAGGAGATCATGGATGCGAGTATATGACGGGTGGACGCGTGGCGGTTCTTGGAAAGACCGGTAAGAATTTTGCGGCAGGAATGAGCGGCGGCGTGGCGTACGTACTGGATATGGACAGCAGCCTGTACAGGAATGTGAATAAGCAGCTGGTAAATATCGAGCATGTGACATCCAAATTCGATGTAAATGAACTGAAAGGCATGATTGAGGAGCATGTATCCTATACCAATTCCCAGATCGGGAAAGAGATCCTCAATCATTTTACCGGATATCTGCCAAAGTTTAAGAAGATCATTCCGGTTGACTATGAGCGCATGCTCACCACCATCCTTCAGATGGAAGAGCAGGGCATGAGCAGCCAGCAGGCAAAGATTGAGGCATTTTATGCAATTAAAGGCGGAAGATAGGAGGCGCAGGAAAGTGGGAAAAGCAACAGGATTCATGGATTATGAAAGACAGGATAAGGCAGCGGAAGCGCCAATAGAAAGAATTCGGCATTTCAACGAATTCTATACGCCGCTGGCAAAGGAAGAGCAGGAACTGCAAGGGGCAAGATGCATGTCCTGCGGCGTTCCGTTTTGCCAGTCCGGGCAGATGATCATGGGAATGGCAAGCGGATGTCCTCTCCATAATCTGGTGCCGGAATGGAACGACTTGATCTATCATGGCAACTGGGAAGAGGCATACTACCGGTTGAAAAAGACCAACAACTTCCCGGAATTCACCTCCCGCGTGTGTCCGGCCTTATGCGAGGCGGCCTGTACCTGCAGCCTGAACGGGGATGCAGTCACGACAAAGGCAAATGAATATGGGATCATTGAAAATGCATATGAAAAAGGGTATGCATCAGCGCGTCCGGTGAAGGTGCGTACCGGTAAAAAAGTGGCTGTCATTGGCTCTGGCCCTTCCGGGCTGGCTGCTGCGGACATGCTGAATCGGAGAGGGCACAGCGTCACGGTGTTCGAGCGGGAGGATAAGCCGGGTGGACTCCTTCGGTATGGCATTCCCAATATGAAGCTGGAGAAACAGGTGATCGACCGGAAAATATCGATACTGGAAGAGGAAGGAATCGAATTTGTGACAGGGTGCAATGTAGGCAAAGAACGGAAGGCATCCACGCTCCTTCGAGAATATGACAGAGTCATCCTCTGCTGTGGCGCTTCCAATCCCAGGGATATCAAAGTACCGGGGAGAGACGCGAAAGGAATCTACTTTGCGGTTGACTTTCTGAAATCCACCACCAAGAGCCTTTGGGCGAATGAAATGCAGTTAAAAGACGGCGATTATATTTCTGCCAAAGGCAGGAAAGTCATGGTGATCGGCGGAGGCGATACGGGAAATGACTGCGTGGGAACCTCCATGCGCCACGGCGCCAAATCCGTGCTGCAGTTGGAGATAATGCCAAAGGCTCCGGATGAACGGACGCAGGATAATCCATGGCCGCAATGGCCCAAGATCTGCAAGACAGACTATGGGCAGCAGGAGGCCAAGGCAGTCTTCGGCCATGATCCGAGGGTTTACCAGACAACAGTCAAAGAATTCAAGAAAGATAAGGAAGGCAGAGTGTGCCAGGCTGTTCTGGTGAAACTGGAAGCAAAGAAGGACGAGAAGACCGGACGGATGATGATGGCAGAAGTGGCGGGGAGCGAATATACTGTAGAAGCGGACCTGGTGCTGATCGCTGCCGGATTCATCGGCAGCGAGAACTATATTACCAAGGCATTCGGAGTAGAAGTGAATGAACGGACCAATGTGGCAACGCCGGCAGGGGAATATGGAACCAACGTTGCGAATGTATTTGCCGCAGGGGACATGCACAGAGGCCAGTCCTTGGTTGTCTGGGCAATCCGGGAAGGCAGAGAAGCGGCCAGGGAGGTGGATATAAGCCTGATGGGCTATACGAATATGGACATACAATAAGGAAAATTGTTCCTGCAAGATGTTACAAAAGTGTTAAAAAATGTTGCAAATTTTAGTGTAATAGAGTATAATCAATTCTAGATGTAGGGGTACTATGTCAAATGAGGGTAAATAAGAGTATAAGAATAAGTAAAAAGGATGATTAAAATGAAAAAATTTGGAACAAGGCTGCTGACTGCTGTCGTTGCTAGTTCAATGATTGTGACACCAGTTTTCGCAGCGCCATCAGTCGATGACTTGAAGGATAACAAGGCAGCCAAGGAAAGCGAAGTGTCATCGCTGCAGGATCAGTTGACGGATATCATGTCCAAACTGGGAGATCTGGAGGAAAGCCTGATTGAAAAGGGCGAGGAAATTACAAAAGCAGAAGAAGATTTGAAAGAGGCTCAGGAAAAGGAGCAGGAACAATACGAAGCCATGAAGAAGCGTATCAAATTCATGTACGAAGAAGGAGATACGACTGCGTTAGAGACGCTGGTGACGGCAGAGAACTTCTCGGATCTTGTGAATAAAGCGGAATATGTACAGAACGTACATACATATGACAGGAAGCAGTTGGAGGAATACGTAGAGACAAAACAGCAGATTGCAGATCTTAAGACGACGCTGGAAAACGAACAGAAGAATATGGAATCTATGCAGGCTGAATACGAGGATAAGGAAAGCGAGCTGAGTTCTACCATCGAATCCAAAAAGGCAGAAGTCGCGAACCTTGACTCTCAGATTCAGGCAGCAGCCGAAGCGGCAGCGGCAGAAGCCCTTGCAGCACAGCAGCAGGCAGCGGCAGCAAATAATAACAATGGCGGGGGAAGTGGAAACCGTAATAATGGCGGCAATGGCACCAAGCCGGCACCGGCACCGGCACCGACCCCAAGTGGCGGCGGCTCAGGCAATACGTCCACTGCACAGGCTATCGTAAATGCGGCATACAGCCAGTTAGGCGTGCCTTATGTATGGGGTGGAACGACTCCGGGAGTAGGACTTGACTGTTCAGGGCTTACACAGTATTGCCACAGAGTTGCAGGTATCAGCATCGGACGTACTTCAGAAGTGCAAGGAGGAGGCGGAAAGGCTGTCAGCAATCCGCAGCCGGGAGATCTGGTATGCTACGGAAGCCATATCGGCATCTACATCGGCGGAGGCCAGATGATCCATGCGCCTCATACAGGAGATGTGGTAAGAGTTGCCAATGTATATGGATCCCCGTGGTATAGACGTTACTGGTAAATGGTAAACGAGGGAAAGTAAACAGGAGAACTTATGAGAAGAATTAAGAGTGCTTTGTTGGTCACGGTACTGACATGTGGATTGGTTGTAACACCGGTTTTTGCAGAACCGTCGGTTGATGATTTAAAGAAAGACAAGGAAGCAGCACAGAGCGAAGTTGATTCCTTACAAAGCGAATTGACGGATTTGTTATCCAAGATCAGCCAGCTTGAGGGAGACCTGATTTCAAAAGGCCAGGAGATTACCCAGGCGGAAGAAGACTTGGCCGCGGCTCAGGAAAAAGAAGAAGAGCAGTATGAAGCCATGAAGCTTCGCATAAAGTTCATGTATGAAGAAGGCGATACCAGTGTTCTTGAGACATTGGTATCTGCAAAGGATTTCTCCGATTTGGTCAACAAGGCCGAGTATGTGCAGAATGTTCATTCCTATGACAGAAAGATGCTGGAGGAGTATGTTGCAACCAAGCAGCAGGTTCAGGATCTGAAGTCTACTCTGGAGACGGAAATGGACAATCTGGAGAATATGCAGGCAGAATTTGAAAGCGATAAAGAGAATCTGGACGCGACGCTTGCAAGCAAGCAGGATGAGTTAGGCAGTCTTGACGAACAGCTGCAGGCGGCAGCCGAGAAAGCGGCCGAAGAGCAGAGACGTCAGGAAGAAGCGCAGCAGGCGAACAATAATAACAATAGCAGCAACAACAATAATAGCAACAAGAAGCCGAGCGGCGGCGGAGGCGGCGGAAGCAATCCTTCCTATGAAGGACAGGGAAATACTGCGGTAGCCCAGAAGATCGTGCAGGCGGCGTACAGCCAGCTTGGCGTGCCATATGTATGGGGCGGGACGCAGCCAGGAGTAGGACTAGACTGTTCCGGACTTGTGCAGTACTGCCATGCGGTTGCGGGAATTTCACTGCCGCATTATTCTGAGTCACAGTATGCCGGAGGAAGAAAAGTGTCCAGCCCGGAACCGGGAGATATCTGCTGGAAGCCGGGCCATGTAGGCATCTATATCGGCGGTGGAATGATGATTGAAGCGCAGCAGACGGGCACCAATATCATGATAAGCCCGGTGAGAGCGCAAGGCTATGCAAGATACTGGTAAGGAAGTATCTGGAAATTGTTGAATTATATTGAAAATAACTGGAAAATGTAGTATTCTGACCTTAAGGTATGCAGGGGAGCATATGATCCAATCGGTTGTATTATAAACTGATAAGATGAATAATTGATAAGGATGGGTGAGAATATGAAAAAAAGATTTGTACAGACACTCATCACAGTTTTTGTGATGAGTTCTTTAATTGTAACGCCTGTTTTGGCTACGCCACAGGAGGATGCCCAGTCTCTGGAGACGCAAAAGGAAGAACTGGAGGGGCAGGCGGCAGATATAAACAGCCAGCTGGTGGGCCTTCTGGTAAGTTATGATGCCCTGCAAAAAGATATGGCTGACCAGGAGCAGAAGATTACCCAGGCGCAGTCGGATCTGGAAGAGGCTCAGGCGAAGGAGCAGAAACAGTATGAAGATATGAAGCTTCGCATAAAGTACATCTACGAGCAGGGCGATACTTCTGCTTTTGAAGCGCTGGTTACCGCCAAGTCCTATGCGGAACTGGTGAGCAAGACGGAATACGTCCAGAACGTACATAGTTATGACAGAAAGAAATTAAAAGAATATGTGGAAACCAAGGAGAAGGTGGAAGCGCTTAAGACGGAACTGGAAGCAGGACAGGCAGATATGGAAGTGATGGCCGCGGACTTAAGCCAGCAGCAGACGAATCTTGAAAATACTCTGGCGGATATGAGAAGCCGTATTGCTGATTTCGACTCCCGGCTTGCAGACGCGAAGGCGCAGGCTGCGGCCCAGCTTGATCAATTGACGGAAGCCACGCAGAATGTAGTCGCTTCGGCGCAGACCGGAAATGGCGGGGGAGGAAAACCTTCATCATCGACCAATAATTCCACGCAAAAGCCTGGCAACAATACCAATAATAATGTGGCTAACAATGGGAACTCCGGAAATCAATCCAACTCTCAGGGCGGGGGCTCATCAAATAATAGCGCGCCGCCGGCTACAAAGCCAGGCAATGCTTCCCTGGGCCAGCAGATTGCGAACCGGGGATGCGAATATGTGGGGAATCCTTATGTATATGGAGGGACAAGCCTGACCAACGGAATTGACTGCTCTGCTTTCGTGCAGGCTATTCACCGGCAGTTCGGCATATCTACGCCAAGAGACTCATGGGGGCAGTTAAGCGGCGGTAAAGCGGTGGCTTATTCAGACATCATGCCCGGCGATGTAGTCGTCTACAGCAATCATGTGGCAATCTACATCGGAGGAGGTAAGATCGTGCATGCTTCTAACAGCAAGCCGTATCCCGCGGGAGGTATTAAGATTAGTTCTCCTTGGAACTACAGGACAGTTCTGGGAGTGCGCAGATACTGGTAATATCGGACATGGATTATGAATATGGATTGTATAAAAAGCCTTGCATTTGCGGGCTTTTTGTGCTATTATATTGCAGTCGCAAAAAATCACGCATTTGTTTATCCGAGATGGTGCCAAAGCTTGGCAACAAGCCGGTTTCAAGGATTTACACATATGCGGAAGCAAAAAACCAAATGGAGGAAAGAAACATGAGCGTTATTTCAATGAAGCAACTTTTAGAAGCAGGTGTTCACTTTGGACATCAGACAAGAAGATGGAACCCTAAGATGGCTCCATACATCTACACCGAGAGAAACGGCATCTACATCATCGACCTGCAGAAGTCTGTAGGAAAGGTAGACGAGGCATATCAGGCAGTATCTGATATCGCTGCAGATGGCGGAACAATCCTGTTTGTTGGAACTAAGAAGCAGGCACAGGATGCGATCAAGGTAGAATCTGAGCGTTGTGGAATGTATTATGTAAATGAGAGATGGCTTGGAGGAATGCTTACAAACTTCAAGACGATCAAGAGCAGAATCGCACGTCTGAAAGAGATTGAAAGAATGTCTGAAGACGGGACATTCGACGTACTGCCAAAGAAAGAAGTTATCCAGTTAAAGAAAGAATGGGAGAAGCTTGAGAAGAACTTAGGCGGCATCAAGGAAATGAAGAAACTTCCGGATGCAATCTTCGTAGTTGATCCTAAGAAAGAAAGAATCTGCGTACAGGAAGCACACACCCTTGGAATCCCGCTTATCGGAATTGCAGACACGAACTGCGATCCAGAAGAACTTGACTATGTAATTCCAGGAAATGATGATGCGATCCGTGCTGTAAAATTAATCGTATCTAAGATGGCAGACGCTGTTATCGAGGCAAACCAGGGAATGACAGGCGATGAAGTATATGATGAAGCTGCTGAGGAAGCATACGAGGAAGCAGTAGAAGAATAAGCGATTCATTTCAATACTAATATATGGAGGAAATTAAAATGGCAGTTACAGCTAGTATGGTAAAAGAATTAAGAGAAATGACAGGCGCAGGAATGATGGACTGTAAAAAAGCTCTTAACGAGACAAACGGCGATATGGACGCAGCCGTAGAGTTCTTGAGAAAGAACGGACAGGCTAAGGCTGAGAAGAAGGCTGGAAGAATTGCAGCTGAAGGTATCGTTATGGCTGAAGTAAAAGATGATAAAGTAGCAGCGATCGTTGAAGTTAACTCTGAGACAGACTTCGTTGCAAAGAATGCTGAGTTCCAGGGATTTGTAAAGGCTGTCGTAGAGCAGGCAATGGAGACGGAAGCAGCAGACATGGATGCATTCATGGCTGAGAACTGGAAGGAAGATACATCCAAGACTGTAAAAGATGCCCTTACTGAGAAGATTTCCGTAATCGGAGAGAACTTAAGCATCCGTAGATTTGAGAAAGTCGTATCTGATGGATGCGTAGTCGCATACATCCACGGCGGCGGACGTATCGGCGTTCTTGTAGAGGCTGACACAGACGTAGTCAATGATGAGATCAAGACATGTCTGAAGAATGTAGCAATGCAGGTTGCAGCGATGTCTCCGAAGTATGTATCCCGTGAAGAAGTTTCAGAAGAATATATGGAGCATGAAAAGGAGATTCTTCTCGCACAGGCAAAGAAGGAGAACGAAGAAAGCAATAAGCCAAAACCGGACAACATCATTGAGAAGATGATCGTTGGACGCCTGAACAAGGAACTGAAAGAGATCTGCCTGCTTGACCAGGTATACGTACAGGACGGAGACTTGACGGTTGCGAAATATGTAGAAAAGGTTGCTAAAGAGACAGGCGCTAACTTAAGCGTTAAGAAGTTCGTTCGTTTCGAGACAGGCGAAGGCCTTGAGAAGAAGAATGAAGACTTTGCTGCTGAAGTTGCAGCTCAGATGGGAAACTAATCTGAATGAAAATAAAGTCTGAAAATGTGCTTAAAGTCAAGTTATTACGCATGATTGAGGCAGTTTTGAACCTTTCGTAAATTACTGAAATCTATCGTAAAATATCAGGTGGACTAAAGTTTGCGTAGAATTTAACAGAAAGGGACAGATGATATTGAGTGTTGAGGGTATATTGCGAAAGCGATGTATCCTCATTTTTTTTGGAAGAAATGCTGTGTTTAATGAGTATTTAATAAAATATATAATAT
>ERZ1036407.385-NODE-385-length-33693-cov-8.407456_pt1 | contig 33693 bp, 28 predicted proteins | sample MGYA00514217_ERZ1036407 | MGnify/ENA primary metagenome ERZ1036407 (study PRJEB33795, sample SAMN09464943) | human gut metagenome | host: Homo sapiens | place: USA: Stanford, California | collected 2016-11 | study: EMG produced TPA metagenomics assembly of the... | reverse complement strand
GATACATATTGGTAACTGAGCAAAAAAGTAGTATACTATACTTTGTGGTTAGGTGAATTGAAAGGAGTGGGGAAAATGTTTAAAAAATTCACAAATGGCTGTGTAAAACTTGTGCAGAGATTTCTGCCTGACGCATTTGTCTTCTGTATTATTCTGACAATCGTCGTATTTATCGCTGCAATGCCGGTAGCCGGCATGAACCCAATCGAGGTGGCAAATGCCTGGGGTTCCGGTGTATGGGGTCTGTTAGCATTCTCAATGCAGATGGCTCTTGTACTGGTACTTGGTAGTGCATTGGCGAATGCACCAGCCATCAAGAAACTTATTGTCAAACTCGCAGGAGTACCGAAAAAACCGGTAGGAGCAGTGGCTTTTGTTACAGTGATTTCCGCAATCTGCTGCTTTATCAACTGGGGATTCGGTCTGATCATCGGTGCATTACTTGCAAAAGAAGTTGCAAAGAAGATCAAAGGACTTGATTATCGTCTGATCATTGCAGCTGCATATTCCGGATTCGTTATCTGGCATGCAGGTATTTCCGGATCTATTCCGCTTGGCATGACAGCATTAAACGCAGATGGTGTTGTAGATAACACTGCTGGGGCTGTTACGGAAATCGTACCGACCTCTCAGACAATCTTCTCAGCATGGAACCTGATCATGGTTCTGGCAGTGGTTGTAGTCGTTGCTTTTGTAAATGCAAAAATGCATCCGGATCCAAAGGATGTTGTATCTATTGATCCGAAATTATTAGAGGATGCACCGGATAACACAGAAGTAAAAGCAAGAAAAGATCAGACTCCGGCTGAAAAACTGGAGAACAGTATGGTTCTTTCTTATATCGTTGTAGTCATCGGTGCAATTTATCTGATTTATTATTTTGTAAATGCAGGTTCTATTCTGAATGCGTTATCACTGAATATCGTAAATCTGATCTTCCTGATCCTTGGTATTGCGTTCCATAAGACGCCGATCAGTTATGTCAGAGCGATTACAGAGTCTGCAGAAAGTGCAGGAGGAATCATTTTACAGTTCCCATTCTACGCTGGTATCCAGGGTATGATGGTTACGGTAGGTTCCAATGGTGTATCTCTTGCATCTGCTATCAGTACAGCATTTGTAAATATTTCTACACCGCGTACGTTCCCGGTACTGTGCTATCTGGCAGCTGGTATTGTAAACTTCTTCGTGCCGTCAGGCGGTGGACAGTGGGCTGTTCAGGGTCCGATCATGATGCCTGCCGGTCTGGAGCTTGGTGTTACACCGGCAGTTACTGCTATGGGTATCGCCTGGGGTGATGCATGGACAAATATGCTGCAGCCGTTCTGGGCGCTTCCGGCACTTGGTATCGCTGGCCTGGGAGCAAGAGATATCATGGGTTACTGTGCGATTGTATTGATTGCATCCGGTATTGTGACAGCACTTGGTTTCCTGTTCCTGGTACCGTTGCTGGCATAAAATAGAACGTAATTAATGTAAAACCAATAACCACAGAATGTAGCGAAAACGGATTGTGAATGTCCGTTTTACAAATAGTTCTACAATTAAATGTAGATTAGAAAAATTGAATATGTAAAAATATTTAGAAAGATTGTTTTTAAACGTATGGAAAATGTAACGATTGTCAGCCACCTTACTCCGCAGGAGTGGAAAAAATCCTGGGAGGATAAAGTGGTGGAAGATACCAAACAGAATATGCGGGCCTACCAGCAACAAAACTGTTACTGGGGGCATTTTAAAAATGACAGGGATTTTACAATCTGTCATCATAAGGAATTCGAGATCAAGGGAATGAGCCTGGGACTTTATTTCAATGGCCGGATCGAGGATGATGAGCGGGGCTGTAAGATCGTAGGAAAGTTTGGAAAAAAGCATTCAGCCAATTTATTTCTTGGGATGGGAGCAGCACTTTGTATAGCGGCCATTATTGGTGCAACTGCACGACAGGATATTGAGGTATCCATTGTGGCGACGGTACTGCTTGCAATCCTTGTGGTGGTCTATATGGCAAAGCCCAAGAAAGGGCAGCAGCGGATTTTAAATCAGCTGGAAAAGATTTCTTTTGATTCTAGGTATCATAAGAAGGGAAGTCATAAGGCAGCTGCAAAATCAGAGAAAAAGAAAAAACGCACCATGCGGGAAAAAGCAATGGTAACGATGGATTAGATAATTCATCAAATATAAAAAAATATAAAAAGATGTGAGTTCTGATGACACAGAGCGCACATCTTTTTTTGAACGCAGGTCGCAAAGCGACTGCGTTCATGAGCAAGTAGCGAAAGCGGATTGCGAATGTCTGCTTTACCGCAGGTCGCAAAGCGACTGCGTTCATTAGCTGTCTACGCTGACAAAATCCGTATCCACGTTGATATAAGGCAGCGTAAAGATAAATTCTGTACCAACACCTTCTGTGCTGATGACATTGATATTTTCATGATGGGCATGTACGATTTCTTTAACGATGGCCAGCCCAAGACCGGTTCCCTTTTTGTCTTTCCCACGGGAAGCATCCGTTTTATAAAAACGTTCCCAGATACGTCCGATACTTTCCTTTGGAATCCCGATTCCTTGATCTTTGACTGAGACAAATACTTTTCCGTTCCGCAGTGTTGTCTCAATGGTGATCTCGGAATTGCTGTGGCTGAATTTGAATGCATTATCTACCAGATTGTGCATGACCTGGTCAATTTTAGCACTATCTGCTTTGACATAAAGTTCCTCTCCGGTAAGAATCAGATGGAAGGAAACCATTTTTTCTTTACAGCGTCCTTCAAACATCAGAAGCGTTCGTTTGATCAGTGCATTCAGATCAAAAACAGAGAGATCCAGATAAGTACCCTTTGTGCCATATTTGTTTAGCTCCAGCAGACTCTGGGTCAGTTTCTCGAGACGTTCCGATTCGAATATAATGACATCCAGATATTTTCCCTGTAGTTCCGGTGGAATCGTGCCGTCGGCCATGGCCTGCGCATAACCTTTGATGGAAGTCAGCGGTGAGCGAAAATCATGGGAAACATTGGAAACAAACTTGTGTTGGTCGTTTTCCAGGGCATTCAGTTCCAATGCCATAAAATGCAGGGTATCGGCAAGTGTGCCGATCTCATCCTGGCGTTCCATCTCCAATGCTGTGTCAAAATTACCGTCCGCATAGTTTCTTGCGGCCCGGATGATTACCTGAAGTGGGCGATAGACTGCAAAAATAAATGTCAGCAGAATGATCAGTGCCAGAAGCAACAGAAAAATCAGGGACAGATAAAATCCGTTTAGCAGATCATACTGTAAAGTAGTGATATGCGACAGCGGAAGACAGATGATAGCGTAGCAGGTTACTTTGTAACTCCGGGTAATGGGAGTATAGACCGTCAGTACATCATCGTCATAGTGATCATAAAAAGTTCCGATGGAATAATTACTGCCACTGAAATCCAGAATATCAAAATCTTTGATGGATTCTGTTTCAGACGGCCGGATATATTGTTCAGAAGTAATCAGGACACGACCACCAGTGGTGACAATATAGATGTCCGCATCCAGATAACTGCTGACAGCCGCAATCTGTTTTTGAAATTCTTCCAGCGTCAACTCAGATCGATAGTAGCTGTTTCCGAAAGAATCTGCAATCTGACTGCTTTCCCGGCGCAAGGCAGCAGCGTAATACTGCTCCAGATAATTCTGATTGTAATGTGCGGTAAAGGTCGAGATCAAGATAAATCCCAACACAGCAAAAATAAGATAGGAACCGATCATTTTAAATAATAGCTTATGTTTCATATGTAAGTGCTACCGGTCAGGGGCTAGCGGCGTTCGAATTTATAGCCGATGCCCCAGACAGTGGTAATCCCCCAATGTTCGTGATCTTTGATTTTTTCCCGGAGACGTTTGACATGTACGTCCACCGTCCTGGTATCGCCCAGATATTCATATCCCCAGATGTTGTCTAACAGCTGTTCGCGGGTGAATACCTGATTCGGGGAAGAGGCAAGAAAATACAGCAGTTCCAGCTCTTTTGGCGGCATATCAATAATCTGTCCATAATACATAACGGAATAGTTGGTCAGATTGATGACCAGATCCGGGTATTCGACACATTTGATATCCGGTTCTTCTTTTTCCGGTTTGACAGCCTGGTAGCGGCGTAGCACTGCTTTTACCCGGGCGACCAGTTCTTTGGAATCAAATGGTTTAATGATGTAGTCATCTGCACCAAGTTCCAGTCCCAGCACTTTGTCAAAGACTTCCCCTTTGGCGGAAAGCATGATGATAGGCACGTTGGATTGGGTACGGATTTCACGGCAGACCTGATAGCCATCGATGCCCGGAAGCATCAGATCCAGCAGAATCAGATTTGGCTGATAAGTTTTAAATTCATGCAGGGCAGATTCTCCGTCTTCCACAATCTTTGTATCATAGCATTCTTTTAGCAGATAGAGGGAGATCAGTTCAGCAATATTGGCATCGTCGTCGACGATGAGGATTTTTTGTTTGACTGCCATAGGGGCCTCCTGTGTTTAGTATACTTAAAAATTTCAGAGCCATCTCGTCAAAGAGTCTTACAAGTATAAATATTCATCTCAGTCTGAGTTGAGACTCCCACTTCTGCAAGTGGTGAGTAATAACAAATCTTTCTCAGTGGGAGTTCAATCTCCGACTGAGATAAACGCTCCGCGAGGATGTGCAGTGATTCTGAGAAGAATATGTCAGCTTTCGCTGACCAGAATCACGCACCAAGTCTCACGTGCGTTCGACTTGAATCATGCGGGCATGATTCGTATTTATACTTGCAATCCTCATGGCTCTGAAATTATTCAAACTCTGCAATAGTTACACCGGCATCCCCCTCACCAAATTCTCCAAGGTGGAATGCTTTGACGTATTTTTGGCGTTTTAAGTGTCCTTGCACAGCTTTGCGCAGAGCACCGGTTCCTTTTCCGTGTACGATACGCACGGATTTCAGATGAGCGAGATACGCATCATCCAGATATTTATCTAATTCCATCAGTGCTTCGTCCACGGTTTTGCCAATCAGATTGATTTCCGGTGAGACAGATAGAGATTTGGACATCTTTAATTTGCCGGCACCGGTTTTTGTGTTGTGCACTGCCGGGGTAGCATCATCATTTACCAATATCAGGTCACGGATGTTAGTCTGGTATCGCAGGATGCCGGCCTGTACAAAGAGGTTTCCTTTTGCATCCGGAAGTGTGTGTACGGTACCCTTCAGATTCATGCTGAGAATTTTGACGGAATCTCCGAGACGCAGTTTTTTCGGTACATTATGGTTGATCTGTTCTTTCTTCTGGATAGAGGACTTGGATTGGGCTTTTGCCATTTTTTTCCGGATTTTCTCGCGGTCCTTTTCCATGGCGGAGGCATCCATATGGGTTTTGCCGTATTTGTGGAAGTTGCGGATGGTTTCATCAGCCAGATCCTTGGCTTCTTTTAAAATAGCGGCGGCCTGTTGGTTGGCTTCCTGCAATACACGGTCGCGGCTGCGGTTTAAGCGCTCCTGTTTTTCTTCTAACTGTTTCTTTAGGGAAGCAGCTTCTTCTTTATAACGGTTGATTTCTGCCTGCTCTTTCTCTATGGTCAGACGGCTCTGTTCCAGATCAGCAATAACATCCTCAAAGTTTTCATTTTCTTTTGTGATCCGGGTCTTAGCATCTTCAATGAGATCTGTCGGAAGACCGATCTTGCTGGAAATCGCAAAGGCATTACTTTTTCCGGGAATACCAATGAGCAGCCGGTAAGTCGGGCTCAGAGTCTGAACGCTGAATTCGCAGCAGGCATTTTCTACGCCGGTTGTGGAGAGGGCATATAGCTTAATTTCACTGTAATGGGTAGTAGCCATAGTACGGATGCCATCCTGACGCAGCCGGTCCAGGATCGAGATCGCCAGCGCAGCACCTTCATCCGGATCCGTTCCGGCACAGAGCTCGTCGAAGAGCACCAAGGACTGAGGCGTCGCATGTTTCAAAATGGAAACGATGTTGGTCATATGGGAGGAGAAGGTACTGAGACTCTGCTCGATACTCTGCTCATCACCGATGTCCGCATAGACATCATCAAAAATAGCCAGTTCGGATCGATCCTTTGCCGGAATATGCAGACCAGCCTGTCCCATCAGGGTGAACAGGCCAACCGTTTTCAGGGAGACTGTCTTACCACCTGTGTTCGGTCCGGTGATGATCAGCAGGTGGAAGGTATCTCCCAGATGCACATCGATGGGAACGACTTTTTTGGGATCCAGAAGTGGGTGACGTCCCTGCCGGATGCGGATGCGTCCTTCTGTATTAAAAATCGGTGCCATACCGTTCTGGATTTTTGCCAGGTTTGCTTTTGCAAAAATAAAATCAAGGTCAGCGAGGATCCGGTAATTATCCAACAGGTATGCGGCATACTGTGCAGTCAGATTACTGAGTTCTGCCAGAACTGCTTCAATGGCTTCCTGTTCTTTTAAAAATGCCTCCTTCAGGTCATTGTTTAATTTTACGACAGACATCGGTTCGATAAACAGTGTGGAACCGGTGGAGGACTGATCGTGGATCATACCCGGAACCTGTCCTTTGTATTCCGCCTTGACCGGCAGACAGTAACGTCCGTTTCGCATGGTGATGACTGCATCCTGCAAATAAGACCGTGTGGTGGAACTGTTTAACAGGTTATTCATGGCACCATGGATTTTATCATTAATATTACGGATGGTGCGGCGGACACTGTGAAGTGCCGGGCTGGCATCGTCACTGATCTCATCCTCTGCCAGAATGCAGCGGCGGATTTCCTCAAGCAACGGTGTCAGCGGTTCCAGTCCCGCAAAAAGTACATCCAGGGAGTCAGCCGGCAGATCGTCGCGGTTTTCTCTGGAATAGGCTTTTGCACGCCTGGTGATCTCCAATAAGGTACAGATAGAGAGTAGTTCTGCTGCATTTAAACAGCCGCCAATCTCCAGTCGTTTCATCTGAAAGCCCGGATCTTTTAATCCACCGAAGGAAATATTTCCTTTGCGGTAAATGCGGGACAGAGCATCTGCTGTCTGAGCCTGCGCATCCGTGATCAGTTGCTTATCTGTCATCGGAACCAGTTCCAGACATCGTTTTTTTCCGGCATCTGAAGTCGCCTGCTCTGCAAGCAGCTGAATGATTTTGTCATATTCTAAAACTTTTAAAGCTTTTTGATTCATAAACTCCTCCATGTTATAAGGGTATATTCCTGTATCGGAACAGTTCCATTTTAACGCATAATGAAAGAAGTGAAAAGTGAAAGTTCTATTAAAACTTTTCAGTTGCATAAGAATTACAGAAAACGTATAATAAGTGCAGGCGAGTTTGAAATATCTGACTTGAAGTTACCAAAAGAAACAGGTGCGGAGAGGTGCTTTGCAGTGGATAAAAAGAAACAGGAAGAATATCATTTTGTAAAAGAGCATATTAAGAAAATACCTATTGACCGGAAAAAACTGCGTACACGGCTGTTTGGAACGATTTTACTGGCCGTTCTGTTTGGCGTGGTGGCAGCAGCGGTATTTGCAGCACTCAGACCAGTATTTGACAATCTGCTTTACCGGAAGGACAATACTGTGGTGATTTCCGGAGAGGATGAAATTTCGGAAGAAACACCGGAAGAAAACGCACCGGTCTATATTACGGAGACGCAGCTCATGGAACCGGAGGATTACCAGGTGTTGCAGAATAAATTATATGCCATTGGCCGGGAAGCAAATAAATCCGTAGTAGCAGTCCGGGGAATCGGAGAGGCTACAGACTGGTTTGATAATGCCTATGAAACAGAGAGTCAGGGAACCGGCATTATTGTAGCGGACACCGGTGATGAGTATCTGGTGGTGACGGAGAAGAAAGTGATCTCAGATGCCAGTCAGGTAGAGGTGACCTTTTACAATAACGATACCGCTTCCGCGGTACTGCAGGCTTATGACGAAAATACAGGGATTGCCATGTTGTGTGTGGAAAAACGGCAGCTGTCAGCAGATACCACTGCTCAGGTGGCAGCTGCGACACTCAGCAGTTTTTCTGCATTGTCTCAGGGAACCATTGTGATCGCTATCGGCAGTCCGCTGGGGGAACCATTTTCCATTCTGACCGGAAATGTCACATCCAGCAGTTATGAGGTGTCCACCGTGGACGCGAACTATAAGGTGATTTCCACTGATATCAATGCCAGCGATGCAGGAAGCGGTGCGCTGATCAATCTGAAGGGTGAAGTGGTTGGACTGATGCTGCAAAGTTACAGCACGCGGGAGGCACAGAGTACGATGACTGCTATCAGCATTTCTCAGATCAGCAAACTTTTGGAAAAAATGTCAAACGGAGAATCACCGGCTTATCTTGGGTTGGAAATCTGTACGGTGACAGCGGAGATCGCAAAATCGAATGAACTTCCGAAGGGCATATATATCAAACAGGTGTCTCCTGATTCACCGGCAATGCAGGCCGGCATTCAGGTGGGAGACGTGCTGACCAAGATTGACAGTAAGGAGATTCTGACTGCAGAACAGTATGAGGACTGTATTATGAATGCAAAGGACGGACAGCAGAGTACCGTCACCGTCAAACGGATGGGTGCAGATGGGAAATATCAGGATCTGCGTTTCAAAGTTGTATTTGGTACGCTGCAGGAAAATTAACAGACGGAATAGTAAATAGCAATCGTATAGATTTTAGTTAGAAAGGATACCCATAGTGGGGATTGTGAGGAAAATGAGATTTATTGAAACATTACGTGAAGGCGAGAGAATCAGTGAGGTATATTTGTGCAGACACAAACAGACTGCTATGACAAAAGCAGGAAAGCCGTATGATTCGCTGACACTTCAGGATAAAACAGGTACACTGGACGCAAAAATCTGGGATGTATCTTCTAATGGTATCGAGGAGTTTGATTCTTTGGATTATATTTATGTCATGGGCGACGTGACCAGTTTTCAGGGTTCTCTGCAGCTGAATGTGAAACGAGTAAAAAAAATGGCAGAAAGTGATGTGAATCCGGCAGATTATCTGCCGGTCAGCGAGTACAACATTGAGGAGATGTATCAGAAACTTCTGGCATATATCGATCAGATGAAACATCCATATCTCAAGCAGCTGGCAGAATCCTTTTTCAAGGATGCGGACTTTGCAAAACGTTTTCAGTTCCATTCCGCGGCAAAAAGTGTGCACCATGGATTTGTAGGCGGACTGTTGGAGCATACATTGCATGTGGCACAGATCTGTGATTTTTTCTGCAATCTGTATCCTATGCTGAACCGTGATCTGCTGCTGACCGCAGCCATGTTCCATGACGTTGGAAAATTATCCGAACTGTCCACTTTCCCGGCAAATGATTACACGGATGACGGACAGTTACTTGGTCATATTATGATCGGAGCAATGGAAGTTCAGAAACATATCGATCAGATTGCAGGTTTCCCCAAGCGGACAGCATCTGAGCTGATACATTGTATCCTGGCGCATCATGGGGAACTGGAATATGGTTCACCGAAAAAACCGGCTCTGGCAGAAGCTATCGCACTGAGTTTTGCGGATAATTCCGATGCAAAACTGGAAACTATGCGGGAAGCACTTTCCAACATTCCGGAGAACAGCCTGGAGTGGCAGGGCTTCAACCGGTTCCTGGATTCCAACATCAGAAGAACAGGTAAGTAATTATGCAGAAGAATGATGAATTGATTTTGAAAATAGAAGATATGGGTGTGGACGGTGCCGGTATCGGAAAATCGGACGGCATGACTTTTTTTGTCAAAGATGCTGTTATCGGTGATGTGGTGCGGGCGAAGATTATCAAGTTAAAAAAGACGTATGGCTATGCCAGGCTGATGGAACTGTTGGAGGCATCGGCGGATCGTGTAGAACCGAATTGTCCGTATTACAGACAGTGTGGCGGGTGTCAGATTCAGGCATTGTCTTACGAAAAACAGTTAGAATTCAAAGAAAATAAGGTGCGTAATAATCTGGAACGCATCGGTGGATTTACGAAAATTCCGATGGAACCGATCGTTGGTATGGATGAGCCGTATCATTATCGAAACAAAGCACAATTTCCGGTGGGAACGGATAAAGAAGGTCATATTGTTACCGGCTTTTATGCAGGAAGAACGCATACGATTATTCCAAATCGCGACTGTGTGCTCGGGCTTCCGGTAAACAGGGAAATTCTGGATATTGTCATTGATTTTATGGAAAAATATCATATTTCCGCATACGATGAGAAAACCGGAAAAGGACTGGTGCGCCATGTACTGATTCGATGTGGATTTTCCAGTCAGGAAAAGATGGTTTGCCTGATCATTAATGGAAAAAGTCTGCCGCATGGGGAAAAACTGGTGGAAGCATTGCGAAAAATTGATGGTATGACAAGTGTTTCCCTTAATTGCAATACCGAGCGCACCAATGTGATTCTGGGTCACAAGACCATCGTGCTCTGGGGGCAGGAATATATCACAGATCAGATTGGAGATATTTCTTACGAAATTTCACCAGTATCCTTTTATCAGGTTAATCCGGTGCAGACGGAGAGGTTGTACGGACTGGCACTGGAATATGCAGATCTGCACGGGGAAGAGACTGTGTGGGATCTGTATTGCGGTATCGGAACAATCTCCCTGTTCCTGGCTCAGAAAGCGAAACAGGTGTATGGCGTGGAGATTATTCCACAGGCCATTGAAAATGCGAAGCGCAATGCTGTAAAGAATGGCATCGAAAATGCAGAATTTTTCGTCGGAAAATCAGAGGAAGTGCTGCCGGAGTTTTATGAAAAAGAAGCGGCAGCAGGACGGAAGGCGCATGCGGATGTTATTGTGGTGGATCCGCCGAGGAAAGGATGCGATGAAAAATTACTGGACACTATTGTGAAGATGGCACCGGACCGGGTGGTCTATGTCAGCTGTGATTCCGCGACGCTGGCCCGGGATCTGAAGATACTGTGTGAGCAAGGGTATGAACTGAAACGTGTACGAGCGGTGGATCAGTTTTGTCATACCGTGCATACAGAAGCGGTGTGTTGTCTGCATCGGGTGAACATGTAGAAATTCCTTACTGCACGTAAAAAAAGATTTCTGTAATATACTCACGTTCATCTCCGGAGGAGATGTAATCATTGATACAAAATTCATAGGAGTCGGAAATAATGTTAAGATTCTGTTCTTTGCAATAGTCCAACAGTTTTTTATAAGAATAGTCCACAGACTGATACGTGCCGTAATGATAGATACTTACGGCACGTCCTTTTGGGAGTATCATAATATTTTTCACATTTTTTGTCTTTTCAATTGGCAGAAAAGCAATGTTTGCTTCAGTATATCGGCCTTCTAAAATGTGTTTATATGGAACAATTACGCCCGTCTGAAAGAATATTGGAAGGGCGTCTTTGAGCGCCTGAGAAAAGCACTTCTTTGTAGCGATGCTTATTTCACTGAAAGAGTGTGGTGCATCTACTTCCGCATAGAGAAGGTAGTTGCGATTTATCTCTTTGATCGTAACCTCCTGGTTTCGGTCGCGCACTTCTTTTACAGTTTCCATTTGCTCGCATCTGTGAGCAAGACGATTTCGAACCAATTGTAAATGTCTGATTTGCTGATCGAGTACGGTCAATTGTTTTCTCAATGCGATCAATGACGTATTGATCGTATACGTTTTCATATGTTCCTGGATCTCTCCAAGTGAAAATCCCATTTCTTTCATAATTAAAATTGTATCCAGATAGTCGATCTGACTCGCTTTATAATAGCGATATTTATTATCCGGATCCACATATGCCGGACGAAACAGCCCGATTTTATCATAGAAAATCAGTGTCTGCTTTGAGATATTCTGATATCTTGCAAGCTCACCGATGGAAAACATATCTTTCATATAAACCTCACCTTGACACTATAGTTACTATATCCTTTATTGTATATTCATAGAAAGAAATTAGCAAGTAGGAGGCGTATAGAAATGAAATGTTTTGAAGAAAAAATGTCTTATCCACAATTTTTAAAATATCTGGTCCCGTCAGTGCTGACCATGATCTTTTTGTCTTTTTACACAACAATAGATGGATTTTTTGTATCCCGTTATGCCGGCTCGGATGCACTCGCAGGGATTAATATTGTGATTCCGATCACCTGTATTATTTTTGGAACGGCAGTCATGTTTGCAACGGGATCTGCCGCCATCATAGGTGAGAAGATGGGGCAAAAACGGGAGCAGGAGGCAAATGAGATTTTCACTTTTATCGCGATTGTACTGCTCATACTTTCCCTTGTATTTACAATCGGCGGTATCCTGTTTTTGAAACCGATCTGTATCTTCTTAGGAAGCAGTGAACGTTTGATGGAACATGTAATTCCGTACGCATTTGTGATATTTTTAGGAGCCGTTCCGATGTCATTTAAGCTGTTTTTCGAATATCTTGTGAGGACAGACGGGAGATCACAGATTGGAATGGTAATGTCCTTGGCAGGTCTTACTCTGAATGTTGTTTTCGACTATATTTTCGTAGTTGTATTTCGTATGGGGACGTTTGGAGCTGCGTGGGGAACATTTCTTTCCATTACAGTCAGCATGATAATTGGTTTGCTTTATTTTCTGAAGTACAGTCAGATCAGGTTCTGTAAGCCGAACGTAAATTGGAAAGTTCTTTTGAAATCCTGCACGAACGGAAGCAGTGAAATGTTGACGGAATTGTCTACCGGTATCACTACATTTTTATTTAACATTATTATTATGAAATACTTTGGGGAAGACGGAGTTGCGGCTGTGACGATCATCATGTACATTTATTATTTCTTTATTTCCTTTTATATGGGAATTGCCGTTGCAACAGCTCCGGTCGTCAGCTACAATTATGGAGCTCAAAATTACGGGAAAATTAAAGAAACAACGCGCTACAGTTTTATTACGATTGCCATCAGCTCCGTGTTGATCCTGGCAGTATCTTACATTTATGGAAAAGATATCATTCACTTATTTGTCGGGGATGGAAATGTGTTCTCACTGACCTGGGATGGGTTGAAGCTGTTCAGTCTGGTTTTTGTGTTTATTGGCCTGAATGTATTTCTTTCCGGATATTTTACTGCACTGGGAAATGGATTTATTTCAGCCGTGATCTCATTACTGCGTTCCTTGTTCCTTGTCGTTATATTCATACTGGTCCTTCCAAAACTGATCGGTGTGTCTGGTGTCTGGCTGACAATGCCGCTGTCGGAAGCTGTGACAATTTTCATGGCAATTTACCTGTATCGGAGATACGGAAAGCATTTCATGAAGGAAAAATAGGTATTCGATAAGATTTTTTGTTTTGATAAGTTTTTCTTATCGTGTACATAAAAAAGAAATTTAAAATCTTCAAAAATATATTGTGCAAGATATATAATACATGGTAATATAAGACATATAAGAGTACAAAATAAAAAAGCAGGAGGATTACGATAATGGAGAAATTATTAATTTTAAATCCGGGTTCTACTTCTACCAAAATTGCTTATTATGAGGATGAGAAGCAGATTTTTGTGGAGAGCATTTCCCATTCCGCAGATGAAATCGCAAAATATGACCTGATCGTTGATCAGTATGAGTTCCGTAAAGATATGATCATGGAAGTTCTGAAAGAGAAAAATGTAAAACTGGAGGAACTGACCGGAATCGTTGCCCGTGGTGGTTTACTTCCGCCTCTTCAGGCAGGTGCTTACCGTGTAAACGACGATATGGTATGGCAGCTGAAAAATAAACCGGCGATGGAGCATGCTTCTAACCTTGGTGCTATTATTGCAGATGCAATCGCAAAACCACTGGGAATTCCGGCTTTCATTTATGATGGTGTAACCGTTGATGAGATGATGCCGATTTTGAAGATCACAGGTTTGAAAGAACTCAGCAGAAAGGGGATCGGACACAACCTGAATACAAGAGCGGCAGCCATGAAATATGCCCGCGAGCATGGAAAAGAGTATAAAGACTGCAAGCTGATCGTGGTACATCTCGGTGGTGGCATTTCTATAACATTGCAGTATGGTGGAAAAGTGGCCGATATTATCAATGATGAGGATGGTCCATTTGCTCCGGAGCGTGCAGGGGGTCTTCCATCTCAGGATCTGATCAAATATTTCGGACAGAGTGGCATGACTGCAAAAGAGATGCTCAAGAAAATGAAGAGCCGTGGCGGTCTTGTAGCACATCTTGGTGTTAATGACAGTCGTGAAGTAGAGAAAATGATTGAGAATGGTGATGAGCATGCAAAACTGATCTATGATGCGATGGCATTAAACGTAGCTCGCAAGATCGGTGAGGAAGCTGCCACTGTCGCAGGTGATGTGGAAGCAATCATCCTGACAGGCGGAATTGCTTATTCTGAGTATTTCACAAGTGAAGTAAAGAAAAATGCAGAGTGGATTGCACCGGTGATCGTATATCCGGGCGAGAACGAGATGGAATCTCTGGCACTTGGCGGACTTCGTGTGCTGCGTGGACAGGAAGAAGCACATGAGTTTGTAAAAACGGAGTAATCATAGTCTGCATACATCATATTTGAACGCAGGTCGCAAAGCGACTACGTTCATGAGCAAATAGCGAAAGCGGATTGCGAACGCTCCGCGAGGATGTGCAGTGATTCTGAGAAGAATATGTCAGCTTTCGCTGACCAGAATCACGCACCAAGTCTCACGTGTGTTCGACTTGAAGTATATAGAGCCGCAGTGGCATGGCAGTTATCTGATTAGTACAGATAATACCGTTGCCACGGCGGCTTCTTTTATTGCGGCACGCTTTCTTGCCGGGAATTGTGACTATTCAGGATGCGATTGTGCGAATCGGAGTTTTTGTCACTCTGGAACCGTGCGCAATCGGTTTCCACTCTACTTTCTTGAACATTGCCATGAAAGCGATGGGAATATAAGTCAGCATATAGATCGGAAATGTGAACATATAGCCGATTTTTCTGTACCATGCCATATGGATATGTTTCCACTCAGTTAATGTGGTATAGATTCCAAGTACCAGCATTGCAGCAGAGGTATTGACCGTGAATTTTCCGACACAGAGCAGGGCAGATGTGAAATCCTGAGCGGTCAAAAGTGCCAGAATGGTTAGGGTAAGTCCTGCAAAAGTAGCTATCATAGTCAGAATAAAGGCCGGTAAATTGGACATCAGCATGTCAAAACAGGAGAATCCTCCTTTTTTGCCGACCTTTGATAATAACTGTCGGCCATACTTTTTATATACCTGAAAATAACCTTTTACCCAGCGCATACGCTGATGCCAGGATACGGAAAGTCTGGTCGGCTGCTCATCATAGAATTCTGCGCGCTCACAGTAACCAATCGTTACACCGTTTGCGATGCAGTCAGCGGTAAATTCAATATCTTCCGTTAACAGGAAGAAGTTCCATCCATCATTTTTCTCAATGAGTTCACGGGAAATCATATAGCCGGTGCCGGATACCATACAGCTGTTGCCGATACGCATTCTGCCGCGGTTTAAAAACTGTGCTTCATGTAAAAACCAGAGACCGTAACCATGGGAAATCCAGTTATCACCAAAGTTTTTGGAATTACGGTAGCTGGTGACGGCATCATATCCGTCATTGAAGGTCATATTCATTTCTTTTATGTAATTTTCATCCAGCAGATTATCTGCATCAAAGATAAAAAATCCGTCGTAATCTTCCAGATTATCACTGAGGGAAATCTGATCCAGCAGGTACTTTAAGGCATATCCTTTTCCAATCTGGACCCGGTTAAAACGTTCATATACATAGGCACCGTGTGCATAAGCAATTTCAGCAGTGGTATCGGTGCAGTTGTCCGCAACGACGTAAATATCCACCAGTTCGGACGGGTAATTCTGTGCGCGAATGCTGTCAAGCAGTCCACCAAGGACATTTTCTTCATTTCTTGCTGCAATCAGTACGGCGTAACGGTGCATCTGCAAAGGCTTGTGTGTTTTTTCTTTTTTAATATAAGGTGCGATCAGGTAGACAATCTGATAAGAAAAACATGCGATAAATGCAAATAAGATTGACCAGTTGATCACACGGGTGATAGTAACCAGCATAATTGTTTCCTCCCTGTACATTTTTTCGTTGTACCTAATATAGCAGGCAAATGTTAGGATTTATAATTGCAATCATTAACAAATCATTAAGAAACCCTGTTGAAAATATAAAGACGTTATCGTTCGCTCTGCTTATCTTCATAAATCGTTAAGAATTTGGCGTGGTTTCCGGAAAGAATTGTCTGTTAAAGTGTCAGCATAAAGGAATTGCGAGAAACATTCCTTTTCGAATGCATGCAAATCGAGTATAATGGCGGGGAGGTGAAAAATTATGATAAATATTTTAGTATGTGATGATGACAAAGATATCGTAGATGCCATTGAAATCTATCTGGCCCCGGAAGGGTACCGGATCTTAAAAGCATATGATGGTATTCAGGCAATCGAGATGATGCGGAAAAATGATATACAGCTTTTGATCATGGATGTGATGATGCCGCGTATGGATGGTATCCGTGCAACCTTAAAGATTCGTGAAGAGTCCAATATCCCGATTATAATCCTTTCAGCCAAGACGGAGGATACGGATAAGATTTTCGGATTGAATGTAGGAGCCGATGATTATGTGACCAAACCATTTAATTCACTGGAGCTTGTGGCAAGAGTGAAATCACAGCTGCGTCGTTATACAAAGTTGGGGACAATGATGCAGGAACCGACGTCGAATGTTTATAAAACGGGTGGTCTGGAGATCAATGATGATATGAAACAGGTGACGGTCGATGGCATAGTTGTAGAAAAATTAACACCAATTCAATATAATATCCTTCTTTTCCTGACAAAAAATAAGGGAAGAGTATTTTCTATTGAGCAGATTTATGAAAATATCTGGAATGAAGATGCTATCAATGCGGATAATACAGTGGCGGTACATATCCGGCATATCCGGGAAAAAATCGAAATTAACCCTAAGGAACCACGTTATCTGAAAGTGGTATGGGGAATCGGCTATAAGATGGAGGATATTAAAGTCGAGTAGAACAGGAGATCCTTATGAAGAAAAAACATTTTTACAGCATGTGGGCGAAGATGCTGACAACAGTGGTCCTGCTGGTGGCTGGCGGGCTGACCGCTGTCTGCGCCGGATGGTCCATTCTTGGATTATATGAGGGCATGAATGTGCAGGAAATTATGAATCCGGTTTCTTATGTGGACAGCGAGCAGGCCCAACGCTATGTGCGACAGGAAGTATATAGTCAGCTGGACAACTTTGCATCTGAAAATAAGATTTTGAATGGAATAGCCTATAACGGTGATCTGACCGTAGATATTTCAAATTTAGATGATGGCGTGAAGGCGGAAAATAAAGATCCGAATCTGGAATACAAATTGTCCGATCTGGATGCGTTTTATAATTCGGATGGTTATCCGTTCCTTCGCTGGCTGACCGAGACGAAAGATGAGTATGTGTATGATGAATACGAAGAAAATGATGTCGTAGATTCCGAAGATGATGAATCATCTGTGGCTGCAACGGAAGCGCAAACAGAATCTGCTGTGGATGGTTCACAGCCGGTTAATATAGAGACAGTGGATATCAGTGACTGGTTCAGTGAAAGTGATGATGGCAGTACCGCTGATAACAGACATCCGGAAGCATATAAGTCCTATCAGGTGAAATGTTATAACAATGGTGCGGATGTGTTGTATGGAAACGGACTTGAGATAGAGCAGAAGTTTATTAAGAATATCAACGGAATGACACTGGCAGAGTATGCCAGGACAAGTGATCAGATGAATCTGCTTTCGACTTATTACGACAATCTGCTGGATGCAGCCCGTCAGGTGCATGCACTGGTAGAGCAAAGCCAAAATATTGAAAAACAGTTTGCAAATACGAATGTATATGTATATTTGGTAAATGAAGAAGATGGCAGCGTATTTACCAATGTGCCGGCATGGAAAACAGAGCAGGCAATGTCTTTGACCCAGGTGGAAGAACAGTATCTGACAGAAAATTATTCTGCACCGGATCAGATCTTTTATTTGATGATCGATGAGGCAGCCGGAAAGGTTTCTACTCCGGTGCATTATATGAACGAAGAAATGAAAGAAATCGTCAGTGATGTCCTGGGAGACGGTAACTGGAAGATCTTTGTAGGGCTGGATACAAATTATCATTGTAAGACATCACCGTCTTATTTTGATTCCATGTTTTATGCATTTTATAAAAATACTTCCGAACAGCTCACATTTCAAGGTGCATCGGGAGAAAAGCAGATCAATGTGTTTGTTGCTATGTGGGTGTTCCTGGCTCTTGCAATCGTGATGCTGGTTCTGGTTGCACTGCAGACCGGACGGAAACCGGAGGATGATAAGATTCATCCGGTACTTATGGACAGATTTCCGATAGAACTTTTGATGCTTAAGGATATCATTCTGTGGACATTACTGGTGGTTTTATATGGAACCGGATTTGCTTGTGTCAGCCGTAACAGTAGTTATTATTACAGCATGCTGCCGCAGGTAACGGAAAATGTTATGGTAAGATGTGCCATTTGCGGAGTCCTGGCAACCGCATTGTTTGCCTGGAATCTGAAGAGTTACGGCCGAAGAATCAAAGAGGGTAAACTTGGCGGAAGTATCCTTGCAAGTATTGCGCATGCAATAAAAAGAACTGTGGATGCATCCAGAAAAACCATTCAGAATTCTTATCGTGCACAGAAAGCAAACAGACAGCTTCTGATCGCCTATATAGTATTGCTTGGCGTGCAGACGATTTTTATGTGGATCATCTGTGCATTCGGTTTTCATTATGCGGGCGGAATGGCATTTTTCTTCTTCCTTCTGATGATATTGTTTGATATTTTTGTATATCTGAAAATGTTGAAGAGCACCAGTGGAAAAGAAGCCATCAAGGACGGTATTCAACAGCTGGCAGCAGGTAATCTGGATTACCGTATCAATACCGAGCACATGTCGGGAGAAAATCTGGAACTGGCAGAAGAAATCAACAAAGTCCGTGATGGTGTGGAGAAAGCTGTGGATAATCAGATGAAGAGTGAACGTCTGAAAACAGACTTGATCACAAACGTGTCTCACGATATTAAGACACCGTTAACTTCCATTATCAACTATGTGGATATTCTGAAAAGAGAAAATATTCAGGATGAGCGGATTGCCGGTTACATTGAAATTTTAAACAGAAAGGCACTGCGTCTGAAACAGTTGACAGAGGATCTGGTGGAGGCTTCTAAAATCAGTTCCGGAAACATTACACTGACTATGCAGGAGATCAACCTGAAGCAGCTGATCAAGCAGACAAACGGTGAATTTGAAGAAAAATTTGCCGCAAAAAATCTGAATCTGATCTGTGATCTGCCGGAGGAGCAGATGCTGATTCGGGCAGATGGCCGCCGGATGTTCCGCGTTATTGAAAATCTCTACAACAATGCAGCAAAATATGCGATGACCGGAACGAGAGTTTATGTAACTGGAAGTGTGGAAGGCGATACCGTTGTATTTTCCATGAAAAATGTGTCCGAGAGTCCGTTAAACTTCAAAGCAGATGAACTGCTGGAGCGTTTTGTACGGGGAGATGTCTCACGAAGTACCGAGGGCAGCGGTCTGGGCCTTGAGATCGCCCGTAACCTGACAGTAATGCAGGACGGAACATTTGATCTGTACTTGGATGGGGATCTGTTTAAAGTAACGATCACATTTAAGAAGATCAGCAAAGCAGAGCCGGGACCGAAGAACAAACAGACAGAAGTATAACAAACATCGTATAGAAAGACTTGCATATTTTCTGTTCAGGATGTAAGGAACGTATAGGGACTTTCTTATTCTGTGAAATTATGTCGAAATTTTACGATGAGATTTTCTTGAGAACTGTCATGATTGTGCTACAATCATTGTAACAGTAATAAAGGAGGATTCTATCGTGAAAAAAGTACGATACATGATTTCAGATGCGGCGAATATGATGCAGGTAGAGTCGCATGTGTTACGTTACTGGGAAGAGGAACTGGAGCTGGATGTCCCCCGCAATGAGATGGGACACCGTTACTATACTGAAGAAAATATGCAGCAGTTCAGACAGATCAAGAAATGGAAGGAAGAAGGATATCAGCTGAAGGCCATTAAGATGATGCTTCACAATGAAAATCCGAATCTGGAAGAAGCAAAACAGCAGGAGCACACCACTACTATGTCCGGTGAGACAGAATCTGAGCCGGAAAAGGACGGACAGCAGATGCATGTTGCAGTTTCACATACCAATGCGGCACCGGCAGGGCTGACAAAGCTGGAACAGTTTCAGTTGATGATGAACGATATCGTGCGAAATGCCATCGCAGAAAACAATCAGGCATTGGGACAGGCTGTATCTGAGCATGTCGGAGAGAAAGTGATCAAAGAGATGAATTATCTGATGCAGGAACAGGAGGAGCAGGAAGAAGAGCGGTTCCGGAAACTGGATGAAGCAATCCGCAGCAGACAGATGAGTCGAAAAGAAAAAAAGCAAAAAGAGAAATTGTCCAGAAGAAAGGAAAAAGCCGGGAAACGACACTTTAGGACAAAAGAAAGTACAGTTTAGAAAAGATAATTTTATTCTGCTTAAAACGAAAAATAGTGTAGCAGCAAAATCGGAGAATTTTTCCACATCCGGCGATCGTGGAGAAATTCTCCGATTTCATCTCAGTCTGAGTTGAGACTCCCACTTCTACAAGGTGAGTAATAACAAATCTTTCTCAGTGGGAGTTCAATCTCCGACTGAGATAAACGCTCCGCGAGGATGTGCAGTGATTCTGAGAAGAATATGTCAGCTTTCGCTGACCAGAATCACGCACCAAGTCTCACGTGCGTTCGACTTGAATTTGTATAATTACAGATATCCTCCATCGAAGGATATGATCTGTCCGGTGAGGTAGGATGGAGCATCGATGAGCTGCTGCACAAAGTCTGCCACCTCAGATGGTGCCGCAAATCTTCCGGCAGGGATTTCATTTTCCAGTTCTGACCGTTCTTCCGCATCGAAGCAGGCATTCATACGGGTATCGATGACACCGCAGGCGATGGCATTTACCTGGATATTGCTTGGGGCAAGTTCTTTGGCCAGTGCCTGTGTGAACAGGTTCAGTCCTCCTTTGCTGGCGGAGTAAGCCACTTCACAGGAAGCACCGGAGCATCCCCATATGGATGAAATATTGATGATCTTTCCCTGCTTGCGGGTGATCATATCCGGGATTGCGTATTTACTGCAGGAAAAAGCCGAAGTCAGATTGGTGTTCAGTACCTGATTCCATTCCTCGATGCTCATATCCTGGAGCAGGCCGATATGGGAAATACCGGCGTTGTTGATCAGAATATCGATGCTTTCACCCAGAGCACAGATTTCTTCAAACATGGCATGTACCTGTTTATGATCTGAGACATCATAAAAAAGTGGGGTACATGGAACATGATATGTTTCTGACAGTTTGACCGCATACTCATATAAAGTTTCCTTAGAAGAGCGGCAGTTTAAAAAGAGCCGCATACCGCAGGCGGCAAGTTTTTCGGCAATGGCTTTCCCGATTCCGTGGGAAGCACCGGTGATCAATATTGTTTTCATAAAAACCCCTTTGTTAAAAAAATAATCGTATCGATTTTTTATGATTTTGATGCTAGTTTATCATAGAAACAGTCGAATGTAAAATCATGGATGAATCAATACAAATGAGAGGTTATGATGTGCAAGTGAACGGTAGGTGTGCAAACGTTAAAATGATATAATTAGTCAAAAAACAGGGGGATTTTGTAATGGAGTGTTATGAAATAGGTTCAGTGGTGCGATCTGCGCGGATCCGGCATGGAATGACGCAGGAGGATCTGGCTTTTGGCATTTGTGCAGTGAGTACATTGTCGAAGATTGAGCGAGGCATCTGCAGTCCGAAAATCGGAACTTTTGAGGCTTTGATGGAGCGGATGGGAGAACTTCCGGGGCGTTGTATTCTGCTTGTGGGGGAACAGGAATTGCAGCGTCAGCGAATACAGGAAGAAATTGCACTGGCAATCCGGCTTGGGAATCGTATGCATCTGGTGCAGCAGCTGGAGTTGTACCGGGAACTTTCCGGGGATAATAACCGGCAGGAACAACAGTGGCTCAGTCTGGGAGAAACAGTACTTCACTGGTGGTCTGGCGGGGAAGCTGTTAATATTGAACAATTGTTGCAGCGCATATTGGAGATGAGCGGAATGCCGTTGGCGGATGAGGATAGCGGATGTCAGGCAGTCGGAAGCTACACAGCATGCGAGATACTGATCCGGCAGCTTCTGGTTGCCTGTCGGAGCGGACTGCGGGAGTTTGACGGAGATATCTTACAGCTTCGCAGGCTGTTGGAGTACCTGACTGCCGCTGATCTGAATCTGAGGTGGCAGAAACAGGCGTATATTTCAGTCTGTTATCAGCTTGCGGATCTCAGTTCCCTGATCGGAGAATACCCCGGTTCTATCAGATATTGCAGGGATGCATTGATTCTTTGTGTGCAGACGGGAGAATTTCGTTATGCTCCAATGCTGCTGTCCCTGTTGGCCTCCGGCATGACAAAACGCGGGGATACAAAAAGAGCAGGAGAGGCAAAAGCCTTTGCCTGTGTGATTGATAAAATGTTAGCAGAACAGAGCTGTCTGCTGAAGTTTATAGAAGGAATATTATAGTAGTTTGTAGTTATGTTCCATAGCATAACTGGAAAATCAGAAAAAATTATAATATTTTATATTTGCGGCATTCACAAATAAAAAAAATGTGCTAAACTAAGAAGAAGTGCAATGGCGCAGATACGGTTCTGGGCAGTTGCCTTCAGATATAGAAAAATAATATTAAGGAGATTAATATAGTATGAATATTGTAGTTTTAGCTGGTGGACTCAGCACGGAGCGGGATGTTTCACTGAATACAGGAACAATGGTAAGTAAGGCATTGCGTTCCAAAGGACATAATGTTATCATGCTGGATGTTTTTATGGGATATCATGAGGAAGAGGAAGATATCACGGATATTTTTAATCATACAGAAGAAGCAAGTGCAGATGTTGTGCAGATTCCGGGTGAAGCACCGGATATTGCACAGGTAAAAGCAATGCGAAAAGATCAGTCAGCATGTTTCTTCGGACCGAATGTAATTAAAATCTGTCAGGCAGCAGATATTGTATTTATGGCACTGCATGGAGAAAACGGAGAGAACGGCAAGATACAGGCAGCCTTTGATCTGTTTGGTATCCAGTATACAGGCAGCCGTTATCTGGGAAGTGCCCTTGCCATGGATAAAGGAATTTCAAAAAAAATGTTTGAGGCAGCTGGTATTCCGACACCGCACGGTATTGCAATGAGTAAAACACAGCGTCATACTCCGTTTTCAGAGACCGGGTTAACGCTTCCGTGTGTTGTAAAACCATGCTGTGGCGGCTCCAGTATCGGTGTTACGATTGTCCGTACTGCAGATGAATATGAAGCTGCACTGGATGAGGCTTTTAAATATGAAGACAATATCGTGATCGAGAGTTATATTTGTGGACGCGAATTTTCCGTAGGTGTCATCGATATGCAGGCACTTCCGGTTATTGAAATCGCTCCGGTAGAAGGCTTTTATGATTTCAAAAACAAATACAAAGCAGGAAGTGCGGTAGAGACCTGTCCGGCAGATCTGCCGGAAGAAGTAGCAAAGGAAATGCAGAAACATGCAGTGGCAGTCTGCCGTGAACTTGGTCTGGATTCCTATGCGCGGATGGATTTCCTGTTGAATGAGAACAATGAGATGTTCTGCCTGGAAGCAAACACACTGCCGGGGATGACAGCTACCAGCCTGCTTCCGCAGGAGGCAGCCGTGATTGACATCGAGTATGAAGATCTGTGCGAACGATTGATTCAGATTTCACAGGAAAAATACGGAGGAAAACATGAATAATCATACATTACAGCAGATGACACTGGAAAATATCGCACGAGCATGCGGCGGTACTTATGTGGGAGAGGATACCCTGCGTGGCAGTGAGATCACCGGCGCAGTCATTGACAGTCGTCAGGTGGAACCGGGCTATCTGTATATCCCGATCCGCGGCGAGCGTGTGGACGGTCACCGTTTTATCCCTGATGTATTTGAAAAAGGCGCGCTGGCAGTTTTGTCTGAGGAACCGTTGGAAAATCCGGCAGGACCGTACATTCTGGTAGCATCCAGCGAGCAGGCGTTAAAGGATATTGCAGAATTTTACCGCTCCACGCTTGCAATCAAAATTATCGGGATTACGGGAAGTGTTGGAAAAACAAGTACAAAAGAGATGATTTCTGCTGTTTTGGAACAGAAATATAATGTCCTGAAGACAGAAGGAAACTTTAATAATGAAATCGGACTGCCGCTGACAATTCTGCGCATCCGCAGAGAGCATGAAGCAGCTGTTGTTGAGATGGGTATTTCCGAGTTTGGCGAGATGCATCGGATCGCTAAAGTAGCAAAACCGGACATCTGTGTTATGACAAATATCGGTCAGTGTCATCTGGAAAATCTCATCGATCGTGACGGTGTGCTCCGGGCGAAATCAGAGATTTTTGATTTCCTGAAACCGGACGGACATATCGTGCTGAACGGAAATGACGATAAACTCATCACGGTTTCCGAGATACATGGTGTGAAACCGATTTTCTATCATGTAGAAGACGGAACCGCACCGGCAGCGGATATTACATATGAAGTGACAGCTGACGAAATCGAGAACAAAGGATTGCGTGGATTGAATGCAGTACTGCATTTTCCGGAAGAAGATTGTCAGATCCATGAACCGATTCCTGGAGTACACAATGTATATAATGCCTGTGCGGCAGCCTGTGTGGGACGCATCATGGGACTTACAAATGAGGAAATCTGCGAGGGTATCAGTCATGCAAAAACTATTGCCGGACGTACAAATCTAATTACGGTGGGCGAACTGCTGGTTATTGATGACTGCTATAATGCAAATCCGGTATCCATGAAGGCATCTCTGGATGTGCTGGCTCAGGCAGACGGTCGTAAGATTGCGGTCCTTGGAGATATGGGTGAGTTGGGTGAAAATGAGTGTGAAATGCATTATGAAGTTGGAAAATATGCAGCAAATCAGGGAGTTGACGTTTTATTCTGCTGCGGAACACTCAGCGAGGAACTGGCAAAAGGGGCACAGCGCGGACATACACAGGTCATGTATTTCAAAACGCTGGATAAGATGATGCTTGCATTGGTGCCTTACCTGAGAAATGGAGACACTGTTCTGGTAAAAGCATCCCACTTTATGGAATTTTCCAAGGTAGTGGAGGCAATTTGTAAAGCCTGGGAGGAATAAGATAAAAAAGAGCCGGAAGCTTATAAGCTTCCGGCTTTTTCATGGTCCAGCATTTCCTGAATAATATTCTGTGTATAACGTCCCAGAGCACGTTTTTCTTCTTTTGGCAGTTCGTTTGGATAAACCGGCGTACCATACTGAATCGTGACATGGGTTGGTTTTACAAATGGTATGTGATCCTTAATGATGTCACGTGTGTGTGTGATCGCCATTGGAATGATCGGACATCCGGCCTTTTCAGCGATTTTCAGACTGCCTTCTTTAAATGGTGCCATTTCATCGCTGTCTCCGCGGGTGCCTTCCGGGAAAATGCAGATGGAAACGCCCTGTTTGACATATTCGATAGCCTGCAGAATGGTTTTCAGGCTGGCTTTCATGTCATCACGTTTCAGAAACAAGCAGTAAAGTCGTTTCATCCAGATGTTCAGCAGCGGCACTTTTTCCAGTGAATCTTTGGCAATGTAGCCTGTCAGATTTTCGCAGAGTGCATACGTAATAATGATGTCAAAATAGCTGTTGTGGTTTGCCACATACAGCACCGGTGTATCTTTCGGAACGTTTTCCTGACCGATAATAGTCAGTTTAACGCCACAGATCCGGTAGATGACCCGAAATGCCCACTGTACCATCCGCAGACTGCTGATATCGCGCAGATGCGGGTTCTTTTTTCCAATCAGCCATTCCACAAACAAAACCGGAATACCGAGAATGAGATAGCATACAGCGAACAAAACGGCGAGAATTGTTCGTAACATAATATTTCCTCCAGATGTTAAATTCAAAAATACTTATCTAGTATAACAGATAGTTTTTCATAAATCCATGCATATTTTTTATTTTCATAAATACAATAGACTAAGAACGTATGTGGGGCAGCAGATGAATAAAAAAAAGAGGATGGTGGCGTATAGAAAAGGAAATACAGAGCAATTGGATGCAAAACGACGAAAATGGAGTGTATTTGTGCTTTTTGCGGCAATTTTTATATGTCTGGTCAGTACAGGCATTGGTGGATGTGGATGGAAGAAGACCGGGGTAGAGAAACTGCGGGATCTGGATTATACCGTGGTAGGAGAAGCGGAATTGCCGGGGGAACTGAAGACAGAAATTGAGGCACGAAAAGCAGAGGATTTTAAAATGACATATCTGCTTGATGATGCGCTGTATATCGTGCATGGTTTCGGAATGCAGGAGACCGGAGGTTACAGCATACAGGTGCAGGCATTGTATCTGGCAGAAAATGCAATTTATTTTGAGACGGATCTTATCGGACCGGAAAATGGTGCCAAAGTGGAAAAATGTGTCAGCTATCCGTATATTGTGGTAAAGACGGAGAGACTGACAGAAAATGTAGTATTCGAATAGGAAATGGGAGTGGATGTAAGTATGGAGCTGAGAACAGAAAAAGTCTATACAGAAGAGAAAAAAGGACCGGCAACAACACAGCTGACGTTTGATGAGACGTATCATCTGCCGGACTATCTGCCGGATTTTTTCTCTGTGATCCTGAGCCGGGGGCAGATTCGTATGGATGAGACAAAATGCAGTCAGGGGCATGTGCAGGTACAGGGGACACTGCAGTTTCGGGTGCTGTACCGAACCGGGCAGAATGAATGGAATATCTGTAGTCTGGAGGGAGAAATTCCATTTCATGAGATGATGACGCTGGACGAAGCAAAGGAATTTGACATGGCGCAGACAGAAGCCATTCTGGAAGATCTGACGGTGCGTATGATAAATGCAAGAAAACTGAATATCCGTGCACTGGTGGAGATAAAAGTATGGGCGCGGGAACGAGTGGAACTGAATATTCCGGTGGCGATTGATAGCGAGTATCCTCTGGAAGAATTACATAATACGGAAGTATATCTGGAACTCTGCTATCGGGGCACGGAAAGGTGGAACCTGAAAGAGGAAGTGCGACTGCCTTCCAACAAGCCAAATATCCGCCAGTTGCTCTGGCAGCAGCATCAGCTGCTTGGCAGGGAAATACGGGTAAATCAGGGAAATGTGCAGGTGCAGGGAGAAATCCAGATTTTTTTGCTCTATCTTGGAATGGAAGAAGACCGGCTGCAGTGGCTGGAATTGAGGGTTCCCTATCAGTATGAGCTGGATGTGGCAGAGGCAGAGAGCGATATGATTCCCTGTGTGTCCGGGCAGGAACCGGTGATGATCTGCCGGGTGCAGGAGGATACAGACGGGGAGGAACGGATGCTTTTGCTGGAGGCAGATACGCCTGTGGAATTGCGTCTTTACCGGGAAGTGAAACGGGAGCAGCTTGTTGATGCCTATTCACTGGAGAGACAATTGCAGCTGCAGACAAAGCAGGTGAAATTTCCGCAGCTTTATATGAAGAATAGTGCAAGGTGCCGGGTGAATGACAGTATTGAAATAGAAAAACAGGAAGCAGAGATTCTGCAGCTTGGTGCAGGTTTCGGCACTGTGGAAGCGGAACACTGGGAAGTTACAGAGCAGGGCATTCATGTGGAAGGAACGGTGTGGGTCAGTATTCTGTATCTGACCAGTTCAGATGTGGCTCCGGTAGGAGCTGCGGAAGGTCTGGTGCCATTCCAGTATGATGTAGAGATACCGGAGATGAAGTCCTTTTATCAGATAGAACTGCAGACGGGTCTTGCACATCTGTCATTTCTGATGAAGAGCGGAACGGAGCTGGAAGTACAGGCCGTGGTGGATATAGAGACGTTGATCACAAAGGAAAAACAGTCTGAACTGATCACCGGAACAGAGGATAGGGAGTATGATATAAACTGGCTGAATCACATTCCCGGTATCGCAGGTATCAGACTGCAGAAGCCGGATGATCTGTGGAATATTGCCAAGAAATTCCATACGACGGTACAGGATATCAAAACAGTCAATGAACTGTCAGAAGAGAAAAGAACAGATGGAATGAAACTTTTGGTTGTGAAAAAATAACGTATAAATATTACAAAAATATTACAAAACAGTATGAAATATTTCTAAAATGGTGTTCTTTCGGTTGAAATTGTGACAGAGAGGTGTTATAATCCATAAGGAAACGAAAAAAGGAACACTTACGAAGGAGTATTTCAATATATGAAGAAGAAATTAATTGCAATGGGATTGGTTGTTGTTCTTGCGATTTCCGGTACACAGATGGCAGGTGCAACCACTCTTTCAAAGGCAAAAAACCAGAAAAATCAGGCACAGAGTAATTTGAATTCTGTAAACAGTCAGATTGACAGCATTAAGAGCCAGCAGTCAGCACTGCAGTCTCAGATTAATCAGGTAGATTCTGAGCTGGTACAGGTATTAGTAGATTTAGATGTTGTAGCCGGCGAGATTGAGAACAAGAAAGTAGAACTGGCACAGGCAGAGGCAGATTTAGAAACTGCAAAAGCAAAAGAAGCTGAGCAGTACGGTTCCATGAAAGAAAGAATTCGTTATATGTATGAAAATGGTGACAGTTCTTTCCTGGATGCACTGGTAGGTGCACAGAACTTTGCAGATGTATTGAACAAAGTAGAGAATTTCTCAAAAGTATATGATTATGATCGTAACCTTCTGGTTGAGTATCAGAATACCAAGACAGAAGTTGCTAATCTTGTGGCTCAGGTAGAAGAAGAGAAACAGGAGTTGGAAGAAAATCAGGCTACATATCAGGAACAGCAGCAGCAGTTAGAGACGCTGAAAGCTGAGAAGAGCAGCCAGATGGACAATTTCGACAGCAAGCTGGCAGAGGCACAGTCACTGGCCGCACAGTATAAGCAGACCATTGACCAGCAGAATGCAATCATTGCACAGGAACTGGCAGCAGCACAGACTGTCAGAGTGACTGCAGGTGCATCCAGTGTGGCAAATAATTCTTCTGCTGCATCAAGCAACAAAAAGCACAATACAACAAGTTCTAATTCCGGAAGTTCCAACAGTAACAGTTCCACATCCGGCAGTTCTTCTGATTCCGGAAGTGCAAGTACAGGATCCGGATCCGGTTCTGCAGTTGTAAATTATGCATGTCAGTTTGTTGGAAATCCATATGTATGGGGTGGAACCAGTCTGACAAATGGTGCTGACTGTTCTGGATTTATCATGAGTGTATATGCACACTTTGGTGTGTCCTTACCGCATTCTTCTTCCGCAATGAGAGGCGTAGGACGCGAGGTATCTGTATCCGACATGCAGCCGGGTGATATTGTATGTTACAGTGGACACGTTGCTATTTACATGGGTGGTGGACAGATTGTTCATGCAAGCTCCCCATCTACTGGTATCAAGATTTCCGGCAATGTACATTACAAAACAATCTTAACAGTAAGAAGAATCTTCTAGTTTAAATCTTGGACAGATTGGAATATGAAAATTGAAAATCCCGATGCGCATTGAGATAACAATGTGCATCGGGATTTTTTAAAACATCTTTAAAAAAGTTTATTTGCAAAGTTCAGCAACTACCTGGTTGATAACTTTACCGTCTGCTTTTCCTTTTAATTCAGCCATGACAGCTTTCATGATCTGACCTTTGTTTTTTGTGGCAAGGACATCAGCGAAACGTTCTGTCAGAATTATTTTAACTTCTTCTGCAGACAGAAGCTTTGGTGCATATTCATTGATGATGTCATAGCGTGCCTGATATTCATCTTTCAGATCTGTCCGGTCTGCCGGGCAGGTGTCTACCTGTTCTTTGACACTCTTTAATTCTTTTAAGATGACACGGTCAACCAGTTCCGGTTTGATATCATCCCGACATCCTTCATCGATAGCCACTTTTTTGACTGCGGATACAAGAGAAGAGATAGCATCTTTGCGGACTTTGTCTTTTGCCTTCATTGCTGCGATCATGTCTTTTTGTAATGTCTGTAATTCCATAATGATAGTACCTCCTGAAATTAAATATGGATTCTGCTAAGCAGTTTGTTGATGTAGTATTGTTTGATATGGTAATAATGCTTTCGGATACAGTCCTGGGCAATCTGTACATCTTTTTCTTTTATAGCTGCCAGAATCGCAGAGTGTTCTGCGAAAGACTGGCTGGCACGCTCTGTGTCATCCAGAATGGTGGAGATGAACAGCATCTGCTGACAGTCTAGCTGGTCATAAATTGTTTCCAGGCGTTTGTTTCCGGCATAACCGATCAGAAGTTCATGGAATTTCTGATCCCATCGGGTACATTGGAATATATCATGTTCGTTTAATGATTTTTCCATGTTCCGGAGTGCTATTTCCATGGCATCAACTGCCAGATCATTGTATTTATTTAGAAATGCTGCTACGGCATATACCTGCAGCAGTTCAATCAGATCATACACTTCCAAAATGTCTTCCGTAGTAAAAGATGCCACTACGGTTCCTTTGCCAGGAACGAAAGACAGCAGACCTTCGTGTGTCAGTTGCTGAAGGGCGTTGCGGATCGGAGAGCGGCTGACATGGTAAATATCGCATAATTTGCGTTCCACCATAACGGTTCCTTCCGGATATGTATTATTCAGTATGTCCTGTTTTATCTGTTGATAAGCCTGCTGCTGTTTGTTTTCAGCAGGCTGATTGAGTGCATCATATTTGCTGATTTCCTGATTTGACATTTACCTTCTCCTGTTTTGAAAAAATTAAGAATGTTTGGGTCATTCCTGATAATCCCTTTCTGTAAATGCTGGAAAGATCTTATCCTGATTGATAACCACTGGTATGCCGTGGCATACGAATGGTGTGTATCGCTTTGTTATGTAAAAAGTATAGCAAAAAACGAATTGGATGTAAAGAAACCTTTTTTTTTATTAAAAATTGTGCTAAGATATAAAAAATATGGCGAATTAAAGCGTTGACGTGAAAAAGAACAGGGAATTTGGAGGATATAGATTATGATATCAAAAAGATTAAGAGGATCACTGGATTCATCTATTTGCATCCGTGATATTTTTGAAGAAGGTAAAAAAATGGCTGCGATTTACGGCTCGGAGAATATATTTAATTTTACCATTGGCAATCCGAGCGTAGAGCCTCCGGCGGCAGTGAATGAGGCGATGAAAGAAATTCTGGATACAGAAAAACCGCTGGCACTGCATGGTTATCCGGCAAATGTGGGACATCCGGAAGTGCGCAGACATATTGCAAATTATTTAAATGGAAAATATGACTGTCACTATACCGAGCAGGGAATTATCATGACTAGTGGCGCAGCAGCAGCGATTGTAGTTATTGCAAATTCTTTGCTGGATAACGGAGACGAGGTGGTTACGTTTGCACCATATTTCTGGGAGTATAAAAGCTATGTGGAGACGCTGTATGGTAAACTCGTGCCGGCATTATGTAATATGGAGACATTGCAGCCGGACCCGGAAACTTTTGAAGCTGCATTGTCACCAAAAACCAGGTTTGTACTGATTAATACACCGAATAATCCAACAGGGGCAGTATATACAGAAGAGTCTATCCGTATGGTAACAGATATTCTGAAGAAAAAACAGGAGGAGTATGGTCATCCAATCTATCTGGTTTCCGATGAACCGTACCGGAAGCTGGCATATGATATTGAAGTGCCATATCTGACCCATTACTACGAGAATACCATCGTGGTATATTCTTACAGCAAAGCATTGTCTATTCCGGGTGAACGTATCGGCTATATCGCAATGGAATCCTGTGTGCAGGATTATGAAGATCTGATTGCAGGAATGACAGCCTCCATGCGTTATCTTGGCTATGTCAATGCACCGTCTCTTCAGCAGAAAATGCTGTTGAAATGTGTGGATGCATCCGTGGACATCAGCATTTATCAGGAAACAAGGGACATTCTGTATCATGCACTGACTGAGATTGGATATACTTGTATTCATCCGGATGGAGCATTTTATCTTTTTGTAAAAGCCCTGGAAGAGGATGATACGAAGTTTTGTGAGCGTGCAAAAGAAGAAAAAATTCTTATGGCACCGGGTACCGCTTTTTATGGACCGGGCTGGGTACGAGTCTCTTATTGTGTACCGGCTGATGTTGCAAAAAGAAGTGTGCCGGCATTTAAAAAATTATATGACAAATACCAGAAATAAAGGTGAAAGGTGAAGACAAAACCAGTTTCTGACTGGTAGCTGAACAGTATTGTTTTTTCAAGATCAGCGTGCATCGGAAGGTATTCTGATAAGAGAAAGAAACAGCGGGGCAAATAAAAGATGGATATAGCGATTTATTATCAGAAGTGGAATGCGAAGGAGAAAAATTCTCATACACTTCTAGAGCAGGCAGTTCGTCGGTACGCACGGGAGAATGCACTACTGCTTCCGGAAACACTGATACTGGCATCTGCAGAGCAGAAGAAAAAACCCAGGTTTCAAAATGCGGAAAGCATTCATTTTTCCATATCCCATAGCGGAGATTGGTGGAGCTGTGCCGTCAGCACTGAAGAAGTCGGGTTGGATATCCAGCAGGAACGACATTGCCGGGCGGAACGTCTGGCCAGACGTTTTTATCATCCACTGGAAGTAGCATGGCTGGAAAAAAACGGATATTCGCATTTTTGCAAACTATGGGCATACAAAGAAAGTTATGTAAAATATACAGGTGTCGGACTGATACAGGGAATGGACTATTTCTCTGTCATAAGTCCGTCAGGTATTCTGACGGGAGCAGCGGATGTCTGCCAACAGTTGGTGGCTTTTCAGCAAGACTGCCATATGGTGGTCACAGCGGAACATAGGAAGGATTTTTCACTGCAGCCGCTTGAAGGCTTTCGATAAAATAAAATTGTTGGAGTAGAAAGAGCTTGAATATTTATAGAAATATAGAATTGCAAAAAGAAAATCAGACATTAGTACTTTCTGTTGTCAGATCTGCAAGGAAAACGATCGGGCTCCAGGTGTGCGAAAATGGCGATGCAGTGCTTCGGATTCCGAATCAATTATCGGCAGATGCGTTACAGAAGTTTCTGGACAGCGAACATGCATGGATCTGGAAAAAAGTGGAGCAGATGCAGACGCGAATGGAACAGCGGCAGGAAACCGGTGCTGTTCCGGTGGGAGAATTATCCCGTGATGAACTGGAAAAAATAAAGAAAAAGATTGAAAGCCGGGTAAATGCTTATAAAAAAGTAATGGGAGTGACAATCGGGTGGATTACGATTCGAAATCAGAAAACAAGATGGGGAAGCTGCAGCTCAAAAGGAAATCTAAATTTTAACTATCAATTATACTATTTGCCGGATGAATTGTTAGATTATGTTGTAATTCATGAACTTGCACACCGACGGTATATGGATCATTCGAAGGAGTTCTGGGCTGAAGTAGAGAAATACTGTCCGGATTACAGGGAACGCAGACAGCAGCTGAAAAAATATAAACTGGTGTAATTCAAGTCGAACGCACGTGAGACTTGGTGCGTGATTCTGGTCAGCGTAA
>ERZ1036407.364-NODE-364-length-34976-cov-9.577274_pt1 | contig 34976 bp, 61 predicted proteins | sample MGYA00514217_ERZ1036407 | MGnify/ENA primary metagenome ERZ1036407 (study PRJEB33795, sample SAMN09464943) | human gut metagenome | host: Homo sapiens | place: USA: Stanford, California | collected 2016-11 | study: EMG produced TPA metagenomics assembly of the... | reverse complement strand
CCCTTATATTATGCAAGGGAGGACTTCTTTTTACCTATTTTTGTTCTGTATCCGTACTATCGTCTTTCGTACCACTATTTTTAAACTGCTTAAAAATCTGATTCGCATACACACTTGCACCGCTTACCAGTACACCTTGTGTCAATGCTGTAAAGATAGCCATAGCTACAGCCTGCGGACTACCTAGGTCACTGGTAGCCAGTACGTAGATGATAGATAGCAGGATACCCGCCGCACCTACTGCAAGAGGTATCAGCTTATCTGCTATTAGAGCTGTTTTCTTGATAGCCATACCAATCACATACAAAACAGGAACTAAAATTAGTAATTCTGGTTTGATGTATTCTAAAAAATCCATAGTTATTTTCCTCCGTTCTGATTTATCTTTCTTATCTCTTCCATTTCGCTTTCAACAAAACCATTTCCGCCCATAGCTTTGTAGACTTCAAAGAGAGATTCCAACGCAGCCATCGAGTAGTTGCTGACGTGTCCTTCTGCTTTCGCCCGTCTTAAGGCGGTATCTATCTGATAGCGTATCTGTGATACCAAAGCGGCGGTGACATTTTTAAACATTTCATTGTTTTCGATTGTTTTTGTTATCTTTTTATTTATCAGCTTGATTACGATAGCCACCGCAGCTGACGTGGATGTGATAACTCCACATATGTATAAAATGATGTCTAGATTTACACTCATAGCTACCTCTACTCAATGCAAAGTCTTAGCTCTGTGATAGGTACACCCATGATACCTGCATAGCCATCTTGTCCTTGACCTTTCTCATTGTCATACTGCCATGAGTAGCCATTGACACGGTATTTTGCTTTTCTGTATGGTCTGATGTCATCAGGGGTGAAAAAGTAAATTTCAACAGCATCTATTACTTTTCCTTCGCCCGCAAATCCATTTTGGTAGTCGTTGATGTTGCAGCCTGTTACGTATGGAAGCCAGCCTTCACCTAGTACGTGCACACGGTACTTCACGCTACCCCTGTCTACTCTGATAGCTACATCCGTTATCGGTGAGCCTTGAAAGCCTGCAAAGTCATCGTTATTTTTCACCTCTGGAAGCCAACCGTGTGCCTGTGTGCGTACTCTGTAGTATGCATTGATTTCTGCGGTTTGGGCTGGCGGTTGTGGCGCGGGTGTTGCTTGTCCACCATCTAAGCGCGCATTTACAAGCTCTACGATTTCAGGGAAGCGACCTTCAAGATACGCCCCAGGGCAAGCGGTCGCCGCAAACATTTTATGCATCGTTAGATTGCCATTTTTTGTGCCGTCAAAAGATAGTCGAAAACCATTTCTTTGACAGATGTCCACACATAGGTCGATAAGCTTATTGAAAGCGGCATCGCTTACGTGCCAACCGCCACCAATTTCGTCATTTGCCACTTCAATTGTCACTGCTCTGTTGTCGTTCCACGGTGAAGCGCTCGCCCAAGAGCGATTACCCTCATCTACATACAAAGCAACATTTCCGTTACTGTCGATGCCGTAGTTTGCGCTTGCTTCTCTGCTGGACTTTGAAAAACTTTCCCCCAGCTGCTCAAGAGAGTAGTTACCCGCCATATGGTGAATGGTGATTTTTGAGATTGGTTGGTTTCTTGGTGCGTTCATATTTGGGCTTAATTTTGTGTAGGTCACTAAGTTGCTATTTGACATGTTAAAATCTCCTTCTTTAATAAATATTTTTTACGACTGTTGTAAAATTTATCTTTTACAATTCTTTTATAGACTTTGCAAGGATGACCTTTTCGACAAGAGCAGTAATCGCAATAATAACAAACACCTGTTTTTTTATATTTTTTGTAATGTCCTTTATCCATAAGTAATACCTTATTCCTCTAGAACATCAGCAGCCCCTTCAAATATAAGCTCTTGCTTTAGCTTTTGATACATAGCTTCATAGCTGACAACTGAATTTTTATCTAGCGGATATTGAAAGGTATATACGAAAATAGCCAAGTCTAAAGGTTCCGGGAAACCGATTTGGTTGCTTTCTTCTGTCAACGCAATAACTTTTTCTTTGTCATATTCATCCCCTGTTTTTGCCATTTCCTCTTCAAGTTTCTCTTTCACTTCTTCCTGCCGCTTGATAAGTGCTTCTCTTTCTTTTTCCTGCTGTCTGTAACTTTCGTCTGTATAGCTTTTTACCGTGACTTTGATACCGTCTACCATAGAGATACTGTCTATTCTGTGGTAGGATGTTTTTACACCTTTTCCATTGATAAGCTCTTTTTCCAGTGCCATGTTCTTTCCTCCTTATGTTGTTCTTTTCCATATGTAACACGTAATGTATGGCTGTACAATGCTAGTCTCGCTCGTATCGCCTGTTGACGAAGCCTGTGCTACATCGCGAGTGTTTGTCGATGCCTGAATCCCTGCGTTTACACCTGCCTGTGTACTGCCTTCATACGCATAGGTACCATAACTTGATGTAGAGTATTTATATGCTTGTATCATATTGTCATCACTACCCACAGCAGTACCGTAGTAACCTTTATATCCAACCTTGAACTCGTGTCTTTCTGTTTTCTTGCCGCCTGTTTTTTCTACTGTACTAAAGTCGCTGTCAGCGGTATTTACCCCTACAGGGACACGACCGCCTCCCCACGCTGCCCATGTGCCGCCATAAAGTGTGCCCGGGTTTGTGGAAACAGTTGTTTCAAACAGGCTACCTATTGGGTGCGACAATAAAAATACATCACTCTCTTTTGCACACTCATCTATTTGTAGTTGTAAGTTTCCCGCAACGTCACCGGATAGGACATCCTTCAAATTTTCAAACCATGCTAAAAACTCTTGCTGTTCAACGCTTCTAAAGTCATTCAAATCACTCTGAATTTGGTTATATAGCTCGCTAGTGTCTATGTTTTCTACAAGTCCGACAACGATACCGCAAACATCTGTATCCAGTCGTGTGTCAGTAATATTCCCAGCAGTTATCTTCGTAGCGTTAGCAGGAACAAGAATTTTTGCTAAGCATAACTCGTATACTGATGAATCACGCTGTAGTGATGGCGTAATTGGGTCCCCACTTGGAGAACCTTTTTTTACAAAAACATCTATATTTCTGGCAGCTTGGCGATTATCCCACCTTAAAACGATAATATCAATTCTTGGCTGCGATGTACCAGCATCTAACGTGAAGTTTCTTCTGCTATCTTCCATGCCACAAGAACCATTAATCCAACATGTACCCTTATTTACCGATATCGTCATACCTTCACTAGGATTTACGATAAAACCTATTTCGGGAGCCATAGAGCTGGTTCTCGTTGATACTATTCCATTTGCTAGTAAGGATGCAAATGTTGCTCTTAGCTGCGCTGCACTATTAGGTCTGTCATATACAGGGGTTCCATACTCGTCATATGTCACCTGACTATCAAAAAATATACTTTCCAAAAAATCACCTTCCTTTTTATTTTCTTCTTGGCACCTTATCCCCGAAAATAACGTTTATTTCCCTTCTGTTTTCTTTAACAGTTTCATTTATGCCTATAATTCGAGATTGATATTCCCCCATATTTTTTAGAATGATGTCACACTTGTCGCCCAAGTCAAAGTTTTCTTTATATATCATATCTCCGATAAGGTCAAAGCTGATATTTAATATTTTTTTATGCTTGTTGAGGTATTCTGTACCTCTTTCCGCCAGTGTCTCTTCATATTGTTGCTGTGACATGCCTTCTTCCTGCTGCAAGTCTCTAGCGTCAACGTAAAGTCTTTTTAACTTTTCGCCGCCGGAGTTATCCACGATTACCTTTTGTCTTTGGTCTCCTTCTCCGCTTCCTGCTACGACTGCGTAGTTTTTATAGTTACTGTCGTCTGTAGTAACTACAAGATTTTTAAAATGCCCCCAGCTTTGACTAAAGATAGCAGGTTCATGTCCTAATATTGGTGCAATCTCCGATGTTCTATCAAATCCTGCCCACACCTTAAAATTTGTTTCATTGTTTATGTAGTCATAGCTTAATGAAATACTGCATTCATACTTTTGTAGTATCGAATACATTTGGGCGGCGACTTCTTCCCCGGTGGTTTGAAAAGAAATTGATGTTGTAGGAGCTTGGGAAATGTCAACATTAAGATTTGGAATATTTGTACAGTATGTCGATAACATCGTACCGATACAGTCCTTTACACTGCCACTAAAAGAGAATGTCGGATGTAAAATATAGTCATTTAACACACTTTCTATGAAAAAGCCGCTTATTTGTACAAATTCCCCACGTTCTTCGCCGGTATACACAACCTTTTGAACAACGCCTATTTCTCTTTCAGAGGCTCTATACACATATTGAAATTCCTTATCGAAATCCCTTGCTAAAATTTGTACAGAATACTGTCCACACTCGTAGTAGCGCCTATTCCATTGGAGATTAATATAGTCAACAAATTTTATCGTGTTAAAGTTTGAATCTAAAAAAACTAAATCCATTTTTATACCCCTGCGTAAAGCTGATTGTAATACAAGTAAATATGTGTACTTGTTTCATTTGAATCTGCACTGTAGGAAATATTGCATCCTCCCCGTTCTATTGCAAAAAAGGTGCTTCTGCGGTTAAGACAGTTCGGAACTTTTTTTCCGTCTATTTCAACAGTTCTTCTTTCAAAGTCAATTTTTACGGTCTCATAAGCTTTCAGTTCGATTGAAAATAAAACAAATTCTTCATCATTTTTATAAATCTTTAGTCCGTTAACATTCTCTTCCGGTTCAATTACAATGGTACAATATGTTTCTACTGCACCATCGTTCGGTACGAAAACGTGTTGCGCAAAGTTTCTCGCACTGGCAACAAAACCTTTTTCTGCTGAAATCATTAGAGGAAAGCCCATCATTGGAACAATTGTTGATAAGTCCTCCCCAAAATCATCATAGGATTTGAAATAAGGACTGGGGCAAAACACAGATAGCGTAAACATTTGCGGTGCAAAAATATTGTTTGTTGGTAAGTCTCTTGCATCCACAATACACTCACACCACACCGTATTGTTTTTATATGTGACATACATTTTAAAGGAGTTTTTCGGGTTAAAAAAAGAATTAATTTTTTCACGAGATGTGTCAAATTGTCCGGCATAATCATTACAGGCCGTAATAGTTACTGTTCTGGAGCTAACGCGTGTCCCTGTTATGATATCGCCGTCACCAACCGCACGCTTTTCTGTAAAAATTTCTTGTGTGATTGTGCCTAGCCCCTCAATACTGATGATTTTAAAATAATCCGTAATGTTAAGTGTTAAGCCGTCATCTCTTATGAATTTTATCATCCTTTATCACCTGCCAATCCAAAAGTAAAAATCCTGTTGATAGCCCGTGCTGTTGCGTCTGGGCTTTCTACAGGCTGGTTAAAATTAATTACAGTTTGCCTGTCTCCTCCACTGCTTGTACTTTGTGATATACCTGTATTTATCATATAGTTACTTCTCGCTGCCGCACCTGCTACAGCCGTTTGATTCGAGTATACCGCTGCTCTGGCTTGGTCCATAAGGGCTGTGGCGTCTAAACCTTTGATTTTTTCCAGAAGTCCTACCAGCTTAATTTCTTGCTCTGGCAGCTGGTCAAGTTCTCTTGTTAAACCCGACACAACGCCTTCTCCCAGTTTTGCGCTTTCTTCAGCAGCTTCTGCAGCTCTATCTCTGATTGAAAGGATAAAACCATCTACAAAATCATTTCCTGATTTTCTGGCCTTTTTGGATGGTGAGTGTGAATCAATTCCTTTACTGCTCCTTAAACCTGCGCCTGCCATTGCTCCTAGTACAGCACCGCCACCTAAAACTTTGGTCAAGTTTTCATTACTTGTCATCGCATTAACAAATCCAGCTACAAAATCATTACCTGCACTCGATGTATCTTCTGATTCCAGCCCTTCTTTTGCCTTTTTGGATACATTGCTTCCTTTCGTATATGCCGAATTCATGTTTTCTTTATTGTCTATCACAATCAATCCTGCATCGACTAAACTCTGCATGCTTGCTTTGACTTCTGGGTTTTTATCCGCAATTGCTTGAATAATGCTTCCTAGTAATCTTTTTTGGCTTTCTGCTGCTTCTGGAGTTGCATTTTTCAATACTTCTGTTTGTAAATCAGCGATTAGCTTCATCTGTTCTTCTACTGGCAACTGAGAATCTGTTATGGCTGCCACAATCGAACTCATGTTTTCTTGCATGGCTAAGTCAACGCCGACACCACCATTTGTTATACCGTCTTTTGCTCGGTTCATGAGCTCTTCATAGGATAGCTGGAATGTCTCACCGTTGGCATCAATCAATGTCACTTGAGTTTCCAGAGACCGCTTTAATTGTGCATTCTGTTGTTCCAGCCTATCAGCTTGTTCATTTAGTAAATCTTTTGTATATTGGTCATCCGCTCTTTCCGCCGCTTCTCTGAAAGACTGCGCTAGTGATGCGCGCTCGTCATACGTTTCCTTTTCAGTCTTAATTATTTTTTGACCAGCTTCATCAGTTGAAATTGATATAGAATTGATAAGTTCGTTCATTTCGTCCACATTTCCGGATGAGGAAACAATAAACGCTTTTTCCGAGAGGGCTATATCTGTATAAAAACCTTCAACGGTTTTCGTCGCTCCCTCAAGCTCACCTTTTACTTTGTCACGATAACTTTTTGCACTGAATATTACTTGGCTGTCATGCGTTCTAAGTGCTCTTTGGTAGCTATCCTCTGCATTTTCGTACTTTTGGGATATGGTTTCTAAATCTTTGTTTGCTTGTGTCAGATTTTCATACGCATGGTCAGATATTTCTTGTAAGCTATCTACAAGAGAACTCATTTTCTTTTTCGTAATTACTGCGTCAATCGATTCTCCGAGTTCTCCATATTTTTGAATCTGTCCATCAATCAGTTCAATTTCAATTCCAGTTGCATCACTAAGCTCTCCAGTGATAGCCTTTGCTCTATCCTCATAACCTTCTTTTACCTTGCCGTTGCTATCTACAAGCTTATCAAGCTCTAATTTTAGCGTAGTAATTTGGTCAATTTCTTTAAAGTCTGTTTCCAGTTTCTTTTGTTGTTCTGCCGCCAACTCTTCATGTGCTGTTTTCATTTCATGCATAGAAGTGACCGCATTTTGATACTCACTATTGGTGCCACTCAAAGCAATGGCTAAGCCACTTAAAACACCTACAAAAATGCCGATTGCGGTTACTACTTTGCCGATCGGATTGGATTCCATTGCGATGTTCCAAAGTTGCTGCGCTGCTTGCGCTGCTGTAATTTTTCCAGCTAATACTTCTGCTGCGGCTACTTTAGCCCAAATCAAACCATTTTGGATTGCTGATACCGTGTTTGACACAATTTCCGCTTCGGTGAACTTTTTTGTCCAAGTTGTCACGGTCTGCACAATTTTTAAAGCAGCAAAACCCCCAGCTACACCAAGCAGTATCGGAGCCATAGGTTTGAGTGCATCAATGCATATCTCAACAACTTTTGTAAGCAGCGGTATCACAGTTTTAGCAATTTTCGATACAGTGCTTATAAATGTAGAAAATGCAGGCTTTAAGCTATTCAGCGCACCTGTAACTGCACTGGCAATCGTCTTAAAGCTGTCAATGATTGTTTTTCCCAGTTCGCCAACGCTTCGACCTACATCACTACCCAAAATATTGGATATGAGGGCAGATATGATTTGTACCCCTACTTCTGCAACTTTTGGGATGATTTGAGCAATGCCGTTAATTAAAGATTCTCCTATTTTTACTGCGGCTTCTGCTATTCGGTTTGTGTTGTTTCCGATTCCGTCAAGAAATGACGTTATCATGGATGTTGCCGCATCTATCATTTTCGGTGCGCTATTTGCCACCTGTGTTGCCACTTCTGCAAAAACTGTGCCAAGCTCACTCACAAGACCGGAAAGTCCGCCATCTTTGAACGCCTTTGTTAGTTGCTCCACCATAGATGCTGCAGAATCAACAATTGTGCGTATTGGCGTGTTTACACTGTCGTAAAACTCAATTCCCAGTGTTTCAAGGGCGCCACCTAGTTGTTCAACACTACCTTTTAGATTGTCCTGCATGATTTTTGCAGCTTCTTCTGCCGCACCATTGCAGTTATTGATTTGCTCTGTTAGCGCCGCAAAATCCTCGTCACTGGCATTAACGATTGCCAGTAATCCGGACATAGCTTCTTTACCTGCAATACCTGCAGCATATTCTGCTTTCTGTGCTTCTGTTAAGCCATTAAACCCTTCTCGTAGGTCAATCATAACCTCGTTAAATGGCTTAACATTACCTTGTGCATCTGTTAAAGAGATTCCCAGCTCTTCCATATAGCCCGTCATTTGTTTTGTAGGCTTTGCAAGGTTTGTCAGTGTTGCTCTTAATGCTGTACCTGCTGTTTCCGCTTTAATACCGGAGTTCGCCATTAAACCAATAGCAACGGACATATCTTCTATGGAGTAGCCCAGTGCGCCAGCTACAGGCGCAACGTACTTGAATGTGTAGCCCAAGTTTGCAACGTCTGTATTCGTTGCATTTGCAGTCATTGCCAGTACATCAGAAAAATGCGCTGCATCTTTTGCTTCTAATCCGAATGCCGTTAGCGAATCTGTTACAATGTCCGCTGTTAAAGCTAAATCCTCACCAGAGGCAGCAGCTAAAGACATAACGCCTGATATGCCGTTTAGCATGTCCTCTGTATTCCAACCTGCTTGCGCCATGTACTTAAACGCTGCTGCGGACTCTGTTGCGCTGAATTTTGTTTCTGCGCCCATTTCTTTGGCTTTTTCTTTCAAAAGCTCCATATCAGAAGCACTTGCTCTTGATATGGCTTGTACTTCGGACATACCTTCTTCAAAGTCTGCCCCGATTTTGATAGCTGCACCGCCCAACCCTGCAAGTGCTGTTCCTGCACTGGCTATCGCGGTAAGTGTTCCTTTGATACCTGATTGGGCTATACCTGATAGCTTTGATAAACCTGCCTTGATACCACTTGCATCAAGGTCTGTTTCGATTACAACTTTTCCGTCTGCCATATAATCACCTGCCTATTTTGTCAATAAAAGCAGGCTCCGGCTCACTACTCTATGGTGTGGCTCTAGGCTCTGTCGTTTTTATATCAGTTGTCTTTGTAATCGTTATAATTTTTTTGCATCTTGTGCATTTAATTTCTACTTTTCCATATTCAAGTTTGCATAGTGTTTGTCCACAATTTGGACATTTTATTTTTTCAATTTGTACCACCTTCCTTTAAAAAGGTATAAAAAAAGCACCGTACATTTCTGTACAATGCTTATTTTTAAAGAGGTTTTTTAAAATTTTCCAATAAAAATACCAACTACCTAAAATGATAGTTGGTTTTTGTTAGAATTCATAATGTGACCACATGCTAACAATCATAATTGTTTTTTCTTTTTCTATCACGCGGTAAACAAGTCTGTGTTGCGCATTAATCCGCCGAGAATAGAAATCTCCCAAAGAACCTTTTAGCTTTTCATACGGAGGCGGATTTTGAAACGGATTATTCCTTAAAACTTCTAACAGATTTTCTACATTTCTTTTTAATGCAGGAATGGTTTTAATTTTTTCTTTATCTTTTTGTGCGGATTTTAAGATAACAATTCTGTACGTGTTTACCATTCAAATTCCTCACAGTCCGCTATTGGAGTATTTATACCTTCTTCTAAGCGTTCTTTCATACCTGGAATGCTTAGAAGATAAAGAGTTTCCATCAGTCCGTTATAGTCCTCTTCACTCATTACCACAGCGTTACCATTTTTAGTGTTAACAGTTATCACATCATTGTATTCTACAGCTAAATTAAAATATTCAAACGCGTTTTGTCTGAAATTTGTGACATTTGTATTTGTCATATTAATCACCTCTTTCTATTATATGTACATTATACCGTACATATTCATAAAAAACAAGTGATTTACAATAAAAATACCATACCCTAATTGAGTATGGTACTTAAATATTACAGACCAACTTGATTTACGCCATATACAGCTTGCTCATAAGTGTAACCTTCAAATTGTAGTTGGTCTATTAGTCCTTGACGAGAAAATGCCATTATATCCAAATAGTCTTGTGCTTTTTTCGCTGCCTGTTCGTTCCAATCAGCGCCGCAGTTATCTGCTGCATACACAGCCTCTTCATGAGAGTATTGCTCAAATTCTAATTGTTCAATTAAACCAGTATAAGAAAATGGCATTGTTTTTAAGTATTCTTTTGCTCGTTTTAAAGCATTTTTTTGACTTGTTGTAACTGTAGGAATTTCTGTTTTAGATTCAACTGCGGATATACTATTACTACTTGTAGTAGAGATAGAGTTTTCTAGAGTATTATCTTTTAAAGAAGCCAATATTTTCGGAAAATAATTAAGGCATTCCTCACGATTGTCAGAAAGACTAATGTAACATATCTGTACAAGCTTATCGTTATGATTAAACGAAAAACTATCTAAATAATATCTATCATTCATCCCCTCATATTTAGCAATCCCTGATAATCGTAATCCATCAAAATTTCCATTTTTTTGTTCTGAAATTGATAAAAGTGTAAAATCTTCCACTGACGATTTTAAACCTTCTACTATTGCATCTTGAACTTCTTTATTCCCCATATCATATATAACACCATCAGCAGCTGTTAAAAAACAAAAATCTTGATTTATAGAAGAATAAAAATAGGTCGTACTATTGGTGTTTTCTTCTTTTCTCCAAGAAGAAGGAATTTCTATTTTTAATCCATTAATATTATATTCTGTTGATTCCATTTCTATCATAGTTGATGATTGTGAAACTGTACTTTCTGTAGAATTTAAAACAGAAGAATCATTTTCACCACTCCCACACCCAGCAAAAACAGCAGCACATAACAGTGTTGCTAATACTAAACTGATTATCTTTTTCATACTTTCTCCCCCTTGTATAAATATTCCATATTTTATCATATTAAGGGAGATATAGCAATATTTTGTGAGTATTTATAACAGACCAGTAAGGTCTCCGCCGTTTAGCAATGCTTGTTCCAGCGCGGTGGTCTTCTCCCTTTCAGTTTTCGATACAGGGATAGCATATGTTTTCTGCATACGTCTGTAAAACTCTTTCTGCTGTGGGCTCATATCTTTTGTGATTGTCATGGACCTGTAGCCCATAATTTTCACAAATTGAGTTTTCTCACTGAGAGAATCGAACATTGCTTTGAATCGCCACCAATGTAAATCATGCTCCTGTGTTAAGTCGATTCCGTACTGCTCTAAAAATGCAGCATAGATATACGGTGCATCATGCTCAAAAGAATATATTTGCGTGCGTCTGTTGGTCGCTGTGCTGCCTTGTGAGGCGTTATCTTTGTCGCAGTGGTAAAAGTTCATTACCGCAGTGAAAGCTGCGCCTACGTCAGCAGGAACGCAAGCAATATCTCCATAGTATAGAAGCAGTATTCGCATTAATTTTTCTGTGTCATCCAGTTCACTGACCGCCGTCATTTCCAGCTTAATTCCTGTCCGAAAATCCGCATTGATATCATACATCTTGCCGCCTACCTCGACGGCTGTCGGCAATTTATCTAGTAGGATATTCATGCTTTTTTACGGCGTTGGCTGCGGTTTCCTTTGTACTTCTCAGCCCTTTTATTAAAGGCTTCCTCTTGCTCTGCTTTCTGCTTCATAAAGGATTCAAAAGCATCCATGCACAGGGTTAGGCTGACTTTGTCACCAAACAACTTTTCTGATGTTCCTTCTCCAAAAATATGATTGAAAAAGTCAAAAATAATATGGCACATTGCTTCTATTTGTTCGATTTCATCTTGAATGGGAGCGATTTCTTTATTTATGTTCGCTACTCTTTCGCTTCCTTGCTTAATCGCTTTTAAGGTTGTAACGTCTAAAACGTCACATTCCAGCTCAACGCCGTTAATAATCATATCGTATCCTCCTAACGTTATGCTCCTGCACCTGCGGCAGTAAATGTTTTTGTTTTTGTGTTGAACTCACCGTCAATAAAAGAACCAACATTGTTTAGGTTACCGGTTACTTTGACAGTCTCGCCGCCTGCACCCGCGAAAGATGAAACTTCAATGGAAACGTGGAATTTTCGGGCTTTGAAAGTGTTTTCTTTCGATGAAACAGGGCTGAAAAGTTCTACTCTTACATAGTCAGTTTCTGCTTCTGCACCTGTTTTCTGATTTCTGCCGACCTCATATAGATACATAACTGCTTTTTCTGATGCAATCAGGTCTGTATCGTATGGAAATTGCGCTTGATAACCTTTGATTGTGGATGTTGCGGAACGGTCATTCACATATGTTTTTGTATCCAGTTGGGCTGCTGGGTTTTCATCCAGTGTATTAAAGCCTGCACCCATTAGTTCGTATGTTTCTTCATCTGTGCCAACATTTAAGTAGTCGGCAATCTGATATCTTTGAATTGTTTGACTCATGTTATCGCTCCTTATAGTAAATTAATTTGCATTGGATTTGGTACCGTGCTGTTTTTTCAAGCTCATCCGCTTCCAATGCATATCCTGTTGAAATTGCTTCAATTTTTTGACTTTCCATACCTTGCGGCAATTTCGGAAGGTCACCGTTTAACGTTTGTTTCTCGAACCAATCAGAAAGATTTTCATAAAAGTTCGAGGAAAGCATATTTTGTATTGCGCTTTTGTCGTAATCGTCACGACTGGCAAAAATAAAAAGCACCTGCCGAATCGATGAGCCGTCAACATATCGTTTGACTATCGGTTCTGCCGGTACTTCTTCAATTACATATTCAATTGGGGTGTCCCCTAAAAAATTAACACGTACTTTTCCATCTTCATCAAGAAGCGGACAAGTACGCATATAGTCATAAATCGCATTGATAATGTTTATTTCGCAACACCTCCTGCGAATTTAGCCACACTTTTCACAATGGTTTTGCCTCTGTCAATCCACATACGCGGAACCCACTGCTTGCCACGTAAGCCTCCCTTATTTGTTCCCTGTGTGCCATACCCTTTGTTTTCATAGTAGTTTTTTCTGGCATACGGCTGAATGTACTCGATACGATTCGGATACACTCTAGCTGTATTTTTCAAAGGTCCTTTTTGAAAAGGCACATAAGGGTCAGACATACGACGTACTTCGCTGGAAAAGAATTTTTGTGCTTGCCCGTTTTGATTCAGGTTGCGTTTTAGCAGTATCTTGTCTACAGGGTCAATTTTAATTTTAATTCCGGCCATTTACACACCTTCTAACTTCCAATGCGGACATTGACCGTCTGTGTTATAGGTCACAGACTTTATTGTCACCGCGTTATACTTTCTCTTGAGCGCGCTGGCAGTAATATCTACGCCCACATTTTCGTTGCATTCTCCTTGCACAACAAGCATTTCTTTCTGCGGCGTGAAGCCTTCCGGTGCATTTTCAATGGGTATGCGAATTTTTACAAAGTTATCTAAGGTCAACCCTTTGTCCGTGGTACTCACAGCCGTCAACTCTCGCCATGTTGCACCAGTAATCAGATATCTTTTGTATGTTTCGTCTTTCTGTTCTACAAAGCAAGTAATGAGTTTATCTGCTCCTATCATGGCAATACCCCCGATATAACAGACCTGTGTTTGCTAAATATAAAGAAGCTGATTCTCTCAATTTACGTGCATTTGAGCGAGAATCTGAACCATAAGACAGTGTCTCACTGTATCCGTCATTGTTAAATGATTTCACAATACCTTTTGTTTTAATGGTTTTCTGCTGCTGCATTTCGTCAACTACACTACATACTGCTTTCTTTACTTCATCACACATCAAATTTGTATTTTCCTTAATTCGATTAAAAGTAATTGTATCTATGTAATCGGAAGCTCTTTCCGCCAAAATAGCAAAATTTTTTTGTTCAAGTTCTCCGCCCCACTGCGTTTGATAGTATGTATAGTCTGCATATGCCATAGCTCTATTTTAATTACGCTGCAGCTTCAACTGGATTTTCTGCAGTAACCAGTTTAATAGCTTTGCTTTCATCAAGAAGATAAACTGCATAATGCTCATCTGCTGTAATTTCGGTTAGCTTTAAGCTAATATCTCTTGCAGTTTCAACTTCTACCCCACGTTTCAGATAAATTGCAAGTGCGCCCGGTTTTACAATGTAGTTTGTATATTTGGAACCACTCGCTTTGATTTTGTTGGAAACGCAAATTTGGCAACCCCAAATTTCACCAATAACACCGCCCATAATTGCTTTCTGTGTCATTTCGGAAGGTTTTAAATAATCAGGGTCTTTTCGGATTTGTGCCAACTGAGCAGGGGCAATCAATAACACTTTTTCCCCTTCCAAGTCTTCACCGAATTTTACTAAACCATCCGCAATTACATGACTACCGATTGTATCTTTAGCACTTACATCAACGGTCATGTTTGCTTTAATTCCAGATAACGCAGCTAAGCAATCGTTGTCTACTTTAGCAGCAATAGACAAAGACAGTTGATTTGTTCCTTCTCCTACAGGGTCACCATATCCACTAAGTACAGCCTCGTCGGTTATTTTGATACCTTTACCTGCTTTTTTTACTTTTACTTTTGAGGTGCTAGTTGTAAGAAGTGCCATTGGAATAGCTTCACCCTCCGCAACATCAGCCGCATCCCCAATATATGCAAATTTAGGAAGTGTTACAGTATCACCTGCTCTTCCCTGCAAAGTAGTATCGATTTTTGCCAGTGGTGTAAATTTAATCAAATCGGTCAGTTTATCTCTAACGACATCTGCCATTACCTCTGGATTAATCATATTTGCAATTTTTGTTACATCTGCCATATTAAATTACTCCTTTAATTCATTATAAAGTTCGGGATTTTCAGACTTAAGAGATAATCTATCCTGATATCCCATTTTTCTAAAATCTTCCTTTGTTAGTTTCATTTCTTGTGATGTACCTGTAGCCGCTACAAATGTCGGTGTTGGTTTTGTGCTCTGGAACGCATCAGGATGAGATTCCTTAAATGGATTTACAACATCATCTGCGCCGATCAGTTTGTCACCTTCAAATTGCAGCCCTTTATCCAGCAGCATTTTTGTTACATGATTTTCGTAAATTTCATCCTTTAGCTTTAAACCTTTTACATATCCCGCAACTTTGCTTTCGTGGATAAACTTTTGCTTATCAGCTTCGGCTTGCTCTGCTTTTTGCTTCCAGTCATCACATGCTTTTTGGATACTCTCGATATCCATTCCTTTGAACTCTTCTATCTGCTTGTTGGCAGCCTCTAAATTCTCGTGTGCTTCGGTCAGCGCTTTTTCTTTTTCTTCAAGAGCAGATTTTGCTTTTTCGATATCCGCTCCGTTAATCTGCATGATTTTGTCAATCGCTTCCTCCGGCACATTCAGTTCAATTAGTTCTTCTCGTTTCATAGTTATCCTTTCTGTAGATACGCTTTTGTACGAGGTCGCATCTCTTTCTACTCCACCGATTACGCTCGTAGTCAGCCAAAATAAAAAAGCCTTTTAACGCCATGCCCAGGGCATAAAAAAACCACCCTAAAAATAAGGTGGTACATTACTTTTATCTTAAGTTTTTGTTCCAAAAATATCCAAAATACTTTCACATGCATTTCCTATGTCGTTCGGTACATAATCTTTTTCAAATCCGTGCATCATCAAATAATTCTCTACCGCCTCTATGATTTCAATAATTTCATCGTCAGAATAATCATAATCATCAGTTAAATGGTAGTTAAGTTTTTCAAGTAAATTCAGTTGTTTTTCATTAAACCAGCTCCGTAAACCCTTCACGATGTATCTCCTTTTAGTCTTTTAGCTCTTTTGGTACTTGTTGGATAAACGGTAATCAATGTACCGTCAGGATTAACAGATACCGTTGCTTTTTCTCCTATTAAACAGAAGCTCTCTCTGCCTTTTGTATCTATTTTCATTTTACTAATCTGCAGTGGCTTTGTCAAAGCATTCTCTATATCCTCTTTTGAAACATTCCGTGACATTGCTCGCAATCCAAAGTGGTCACTTGCTCCAGTAATTTTAATACCATTTGGTAATGTAATACCTTTAAAATCTCCATATGATTTTGCTGCCTTTTCTACCCACACTGCTTTGCTTGCCTGACTGTGCCCAAAACCATAAATTTGCGTTAATTCTTTCTGCTGTGCCATGTCAGCATGATAGCTAAACTCTTTGTACGCGTCACGCTGTCTTTTGAGTTTTACCGCGGCAGCTGCATAATCGTCTTTCAGTCCGGCAGAATCATATCCAAGTAACTCCCGTTTGGTTTTCCGTATGGCCGTTTCCATATCTCTTTGCTTTTGTGTAGCTTCATATGTGTTATAAACCTTACCGTTATATGTAAATGAAGGAGGGTCAATCTCTCGCAGTTGTTTTCGGCTGTATGTCCTTTCGGATATGCCCGGAAAGAACGGATGATATCCATGCCTGCAGTTTGCACCGCACAGCCCATCAACTCTGCCTAAACCTGTAGTTTCTTCCAAATCGGGGTAACCGTCTTTTTCTCCGCCCCTGTGATATACTTCACCTTGCCACACTCTGTGTGACGGTCTTGCGCCTGCGTGTGCAGTTACTTCAAAGAATTCACAGCCCAGTTCATCCGCTAAAAAATCTGTCATTCTCATAGACAGCTGATTCACACCTGTCATTACTGCCCGCCTTGCAGCTACATCAAGATGATTTGTCCAGCCCGATTCATAATCTATGAAGCGGATACCACTATCAGCAAGTCGCTTTACTGCTGTTCTTATCGCCGTGTTATAGTCCAGCGTTCCGGTTGATACGGATAACTGCGCCAAATCCAACTGTTTTTGATATGCTGTTGTAAGACTTACCGCATGAGATTTACCATTGACCTGCTCTACAAAACCCATAGTTCGGGTTAAGTTGTTCAGCTCTCCTTGTGTCTGCTTTATGATACTTTCAATCAGCATTTCCAGTTCGTTGTAGTCCGCAAGTTTCCTGATATTTTTATTTGCAGCATGATAAATAGCCGCTTCTGCATCAAAAGATGTTTGAGCGGCTTCATTTAGCATTTTTTCTATTTCCTTTTGTGCTTGTTTATCGGTAGCGGAAATAGCTTTTTTTATCTTCTCATCTGTGACGCCAATCGCGTTTAATCGTTCGATTTGCCATTGTGCTGTATCTGTAATTTTTCCGCTCTTTGCAATTCGTCTGGATATATCGACAAGTATCTCATCTTCTAAATCTTGAAACAAATCAAAGATAGGCTGAGGAAAACTTGCTAAAAATTCAGGAGTAAGCAAAAGTTATCACTCCTCAACTCGGCTCTGCGGAAGATTTTGGCGAGCGGTTTTAATCTCCTCTCCTGTGTACCATGCACGAAATTCATCTGCACCCAAAATCTCACCCTGTACCAACTGGAACTTCTCTGCAAATTCAGCTTTACGGTCTGTTACCAGACTGTCATCCCAACTGTAAGACGTTTCATACGCACCTTTCGGCGCAAGAGAATAAATACTGCACATGATATCCATAGCATAGATTAAATCTTCTAATGCACCTTCCAGTGCTTTTTGAATATCCAGAACAGAAGCATAGGATCGCTGTTTACTTGCTTTTATTTCCTCCGCTGTCTTATCAACCACTTGCGGGTCAGAGATTGTTCCATACGCAAGATTACAGTTAAACTCTATTCGCTGAAAGATACGATTTAGCCCATTTACAAGTGATTGGTCTCGAATTTGAGGACTGAATATCTGGTAAAAAGCATTTCCATTGGCTGGTGTATCAATATCAAGCCTTCTGAAAAGCCTATCACTATTTTTTGGCAGCTTCAAATCCTTTTTGGTTGGCTCTAAATACTCAATTGCGGCATCAATCGCAAGTTCTGAACCTTCAAATTCCCATAATAAACGGCTGTATTGCTCGTCAGCATCTTTTATCAACTTTTCCGCTCGTGAGTATACTGAAACACCAAGCGGAGAGGATGAATCAACTGTATTCGCAAGAGGTATTTTAAAGTACGCAAATAACGGTTTCTCTATTGGGCTTAGCGTTGTCTTTGGCTGAATATGCTTCCACTCTTCTACCAAAACCAGTGAAATTTCTTTCCCCAGACTTCCCTTGACCTTGCTCACAAAAGCTTTATTCGTTACTGTATATGTGTTACCAACCAAGCTGTGTTCTTCTACTCTGGTGTAAATATCCCCGTCACGCACAATCTGTGTGTAGAAAATACACCCCGTCATTTTTCCTGTGCCGTCAAAAGCTGTTGGCAAAAAAGTATCTGCTTGATTATAGTCAACCACAATATTGTTTCCTGCAACATACGGCTTAAGGATAATTCCGCCTTTTGCACAAGCATACTCAACATTGGGGCGAATCCCTTCAATCACTCGCTGGTATTGCTCATTTAAATAGTCTGCTCTCTTAGAACCTGTAATTTCTGTTTTCATTTCCAGTGTTACTAAACGCGCAAACTCCGAAGCTATGGCAGCAGGAAGGCTTAAACTCTTCACTTTATCTGTAAGCCAATCCGCTCGGTTATTATATAGCTTTGTCCATCTGGTAATTGCACTTTCCATACTGCTTGAGATAGAAGTATCAAAGCTTTTATTTTTAGGTGACACTGTCTTGACAATCTGCTTTAGCCATTCAATCGTTTTCTGAAACAACATCACTCCTCCAATCTAACCATTTGAATTTTTTACGTAATACTGTGTTACAGAAATAACGGACCTCGTCCATAGCGTGGTCATTTTCCTTCAACACAGTATCGGCTGTTTTCTTTTCATCCCATCTATATAGACCGAATTCACGTATACAGTCTTTACAGCTTGGGTCTATACGTATCATACCTGCGTTTAACAATGAACTTGTAATACGGATACCGTCAATAACACTGTTAATTGCAGGTTTTACTCTAAATTCGCCATGTCTGCGGATACACTCGATAAAGGAAGCGGCAGAAGGGTCAACTATAACTCTTGTAATTGGTACGTCATCCACCAATTCAATTAACGCTTGATAATGTTCCTCATCCGTTCTTTGCCTGCCTTCTTTTCGACTATCAAAATAACTTTCTCTTATGCGAGCGGCTCCCTCGCTGTTAACTCCCCATAATCCCATAGAGCACGGATTAATCGTACCGTAGTCAATACTGACATAGAACTCGCTATAGTCATCCATATCAACTGTTTCTACAATTGTATCCTTTTTGCTTTGGAAGAAGTCATATACCAATCCTTCCGCTACCACCCACAATCCACGGATGAATCTATCATAGAAAACCCCTGAGTACATGTTTTCATAACGTTTTTTTACCTTCTCAGATAAACTGTTGTTGTCTTTCATAGTGAAATGCAGGTATAAAGCGTTTTTCTCTTTGTGCTTTTGTATCCACTCCTTATAGAACCAATGTTCCGGGCTGTCGGGGTTGCAGTTGAACCAAAATTTTGACCCTTCCACAGAGCATCTTGCCAAAGCTTGTTCTACAAAAGAGCGCGGCATTAAAGCAACTTCATCAAACATAACGCCTGCTAAGGTCATACCTTGTATCAAAGCTGCCGAACCTTCATCTTTACCACCAAACAAATAATATTTATTTACTCTGCCATCAAGAGAAACCACCATTAAATTTTCACTTTTTCTCTCTGTGATTTTACATAGCCCCTCAAATAAAGTAGGCAACTGCGTTATAACATTTCGCCGCAAACTCTCAATTGTTTTTCCGCATATGGCAAAGGTCTTTCCGTTAAAGCAACTACAGGACCACAAAATAAAACCAATTGACATAGACACCGTTTTACTGGAACGTATAGAACCATCGCATATAATTGCGTCCTTATCCTTATACCTTTCTGTCTGCCACCATGTCATTGTAAGCAACGACCTCGGACTAAATGTCGCATACTTCATCTTCGTCTATTCCTTCCATAAGCTGTACACTGTCCTTTATTTTTTCAATCAAATTGTTTTCAGCAGTGTCCTGCGCCCGATTACTATCGAACATACCTAAGTGCCGTCCTATCTTTTCCAATGCGTCTAACTTGCTGTTAAACCGTATCTTTACACCATCTTTTCCAGCTTCGATACTTGCAACGGCTCCTATTTTATCCTTTGGTATATCTGCAGTATCTTTCGGGATAACACATCCATGATAAATACCTACAAAGTCTGTTATTTTAGCAAACCCTATGGTTGCAAGCTCTCTCAGGACATCCTCTTGACGAATGCTCGTTCTTTCTTGCAATTCTTTTTGCTCTTTTTGCATGTATTTTTGAATGTCAACATTTGTCAACAATCTCTGTCCAATAGAACGCGCTGTTTTTTCGCTGTATCCTGCTCGGATAGCTGCTTGCGTAGCGTTCAAATCTATAAGATATTCATCCACAAATTTTTTCTGTTTTTCTGTTAATTTAGACACCTCACCACCTCGATATATAATAGTAAAAAACAATAAGACCGTGCTTCTGCACAGCCTTATATTTGGACTAGCTGGCAAGGTCACGCCCTTGCTTGATACCACTTCTGCGATATAACCAGCTATGTATAGTCCGTGTCGCCAGCACGGATATTTTATGTGTGTTTCCGTGGAATGCCGCGGCACACAGGCGGTATGTCTAGGAGTGTCATGAGAATGAAATTACTTCAACCACAAATCCCAGTTTATATTTTACTATAGATTTTGTAAAAAAACTTATCCTCTTTTTATCATTGAGTATTGCTTGCACCGTATCTTAATATTGTAAACGAATAAAGAGATTCATTCTTTAATCTATATATATGTGCTTGCTCTACATGATACTTCTCCATTAAACGCTCAATATGTCCTTTGCTTCTGTCTATGAAAAACTCTGTTAAAATATCTTTTTGTTGTTTTGGTAACATATCCAAGGTTTTTTCCACTTGTTCAACAAATTCTTTAGCTAATCTTTTACTTTGCTTTAACTTATCCCTTTTCACGATATTATTCAACAAATGGTCTTCGCTTCTGCTTGCTCCACCGTCAACCGCCTCACTATCTGTCGCACAACCTTTTAAAGCAGCAAAATCATTTTCAAGCCATATCAGCTGATTGTCCACATTCTCTAAAAATCTTTTGCGCTGTCCATATAAACGCAAATCTGCTACAGATTCACTTATCCAGTTCATTCAATCCCTCCATATCAACTTTCAACTCTTCTTTCAGTATTTTATCCACGTGATACCAATAAAGCTCGTCATTCATATGCTCCCTAAACATAACAGTTACTGTATCAAGAAACCTTATTAAACGTTGCTGCCCAAATCCGAAATTTCGATTCAGATTGATAAGCGACACTTTAAGTATCTGCTCTATCAGCTTTTTGCTTTGCTCTTCTCTTTCTTTTGTGACAAGCTCTTGTATAGAGGCTTGCATCTGCTTTGATAGCTTTTGTCTGGCTGGTACTCTAGCTTTCATCTTTTCGCTTCCTCTCTAATATTCCGCTTACATACAAAATTACACAAAAAATTAGTACACTACCTGAAAGTATCATACCTATCAAAAAAGCCCACCAGTAATGTAAAACTATGATGAAAGACATATGTAAAGCAAGGGTTATTGTTGATACTAAGCAGATAAGAGAAACTATGATACAGAGAATGATGATGTTTTTATTTTTCATCTATAATTCTCCCGCACTTAACACATCGCTTGAACACTTCGACAATTTTCCCTCCTGCGCAAGTCTCCACTACTTCTATATTATCACTTCCACATTTATCACATACTTCACTACTTTCTCTCCTATTCCACACCTTCGCAGCTTCTTCTTTTGCGCAGTAACAAACAGATTCATCTACCCACTCTGTTGAAAGCTTGCACGTACTGCACTTCGCTCTTACTTGCTTGGGCATAAAATCTAATCTATACTCAAATTTCGTTTCCCCACCACAGCAAGGACACTTTTTTAATTTAATTTCTTTCATTTTTGTTCACCTGCTTTTTGTAATATCTGAACTATTCGCGCGATAGCTTCCGCATCATTTCTCTGTACTCCTTGGCTCATAAGCAACTTTATAAATCTTTTTCGTGTCATTCTGGTTCCTCCAAATCCATTTTTGTGATGATATACCCTTTGCATCTATATCCCCTACGGTAACAAGAAGCTACAGAACATTGGCGAACCCCCATCGCTTCGCAGGCTTCTTTTTCAGAATCGAACTTAATTTTCTCGTTTCCTTTTGAGAATACATATTGAACTCTGTTCGTTTTATGTAGCTTGCGAATATTCTTAATATTTCTTCTTCCTGCTTCGGAAAGGTTCACAGACATCGGGATAAAGCAACACGTTTTAGGACTATACTGCTTTTCTCCTCTTGAAAATAAATCCTTATCAATCGACATTTTGCCGTTCTTCATCCATTCAGAATATCCTGGTAATTTTTGAATATCTTCATAAAAGTTAGATAAATAAAACCATCTTTCACAAACAGAGCAATCCTTATAAGTTTTGCCTTTTGTTCGTTGCAATTGTTCCTCATCATAGCAACGACGCAGCATATCAAACCAAAGGGAATATACTCGTTTATTGTTTTTACTTTTAGTCCATCCAGCCGGCATATCGTTTACTCCACCGTACTTATTCTTTGCCATTATCGTCCTCCCGCATAAACGCTCCGCAATTAGGACAGAAATGCATATAATACAAGTAGTCTTCAAAAGACCACTCTCCTGTAAGTGAAAATTCAACTGCGCATTGAGAACATTTGGCGCAATCCTCATATTCATGTTCAACTAACTCCCATATTCCATGCGTTTGATTTTCCAGTATAAACAAATGCTCTGGAAGTAACGCTGTACCTTCAACAAAATCCTCATCTCTTGCATTGAGTACATATTCTTTATTGACTACAAAAGTATCCTTATTAAAAATAAATCCTTTTTGGTATCTATACATTTTTCATTCCTCCGGCAAGCTAGGTAATGGCATCCAGTGGGTAATCATATAGTCGTTGGTACAGCAATCTAAATACCAGACTTTATCATAGTAACCCGTGCGCACGTGAAGATTACGAGCATCTTCAAAAAATACAGCACAAACTAGGTATGTCCCCCTCGTTTCCGGCAGCCTATCTTTTACACTTATCCACTCCATATCACTCACCGTCCAACTCTGCTTGTATAAAAATACTATCTTCTCGGTCTCTCACCAAAGAGCCCACTTCCGCAGTCGATAAGTTTTTAATATAGCCGTTAAAAAAGTCAACAATACAAATATTTTTAATGTTGCCTGTTTTCATTCTCTCTAAAACTTCATCAAATGAAATAATTTTTGCTTTCATTTTTTATTCCTCCGTTCAATTAATTTTTCTATCTTTTTATCTTTCAGTTCGATTTCTCCACCTAAAAGTCGCTTTATCACTTCATGTGCACTCCTATTGCTGTTACAAACACAAAACGGATCTTTATCAATCAAGATTATGGTTTTGTATGTAGAACAATAATTTTTTACCCGTTTAGTTTCAATTAACATTTTTTATCCTCAACCAGCATTAAACGAAGCCAAAACAACGCCTTTTTCAACGGATTCATCAGCTACTCCAATCTTTCGGCACTTCACGTCGCTGGGCATTTTTACCCAGTCGTATGTAGCTAGCCACATACTATCAAAAAAAGTCCCGTCTGGATGAATCTTGACTGCTTCTTCTTCACTTTCTGCGCAAACAATAGCGGAATCGTATGTATCCCAACCCACGTTTACATCTTGCGTTAATAAATATAAATTCATATGCATACCTCTTTCATAAAATCCTTGTACATCATGCTTGATTGAATCCCTGTATTATTCTGATACTTCCCACTGTTATACAAATCATAGTCACCTTTTATGGTGTGATAATAGATTTGGCATACTTCAATATCGGGATAAATAATCAATGGATGAATACAATAAATTTCCAATGTCCAGTAACCTGCAAAGCCAATATCTCCGAAACCGGCGGTTACATGAATACACAATCCCAAACGACCTGTAGAGGAGCGTCCTTCTAACATAGGTACATATTTACTGGTAGTTGTAAATTCTTTAGTTCTTCCCAAATACAACTTATTTGGTTCTAATAATAACCCTTCTGGTGGAATCACTAACTTTTTAGTCGGATTAGGCTTTTTCATATCTAAAACATCATCTTCATAGACTAATAGCTCATTATGCAGCGTTAAGTTATAGCTGTTTGGGTTTACTTGATTAGGACTAAATTGATTTATCACGATATTTCCGTTATGTACTTCTCTTTCTATTTCTTTGCCTGATAAAATCATACCTGTATAAAACCTCCTCAAATAAACTCAATCACAAATTCTTTTCCAAACGCTTTCGCCACTCGCTCCAAAGTCCTAAGGCTGGGATACCCAACTCCATTAATTAACCTGTTAATTTGTGTGATACTCACACCCGAGTTTTCCGCTAAGTCGTTTTGATTCCAACCTTTTTCTTCCATCAGCTTTTTTGCTCGCTCACCTATAGTCATCTTCCATCACCCCAACTTTCGGAACTATATCAACACTTTTCCGTGCCGTCATACCTTTTACTTTTTTTACATACGGCGTGCCTTCATGCTTATAGCACTCTTGCGGTGTGATGCCTCTTTTCTCACCAGTATCTATCATGTAGTGACATGCATATACAGTGCCCCCTGCTCCTGTCATAGCTCTGCGATAGAAGCAATCGTAACATTTGTTATGCTTTACTTTTCTTTCTGACACTTTTCCGCATCCGCATAAATCCCACATTTTACTCTTTACGGTTTCACTGGGGCGCACTCGTCCAGATAAGATTGCATTTGCATATCCCGTACTTATACCGACACTGGACGCAAACTCTCTTTGTGTCATATTTTTACTTTTTATGTACAAACAAAGTTCTTCTCTTAATGTCATTTTTCGTCCCTTTCCAGCTTATACAGCTTGTCCAATGCCTCCTGTAGTGGGCAGCTTTTACACTCATAATCATTATCTTTGCAGATAATAGCGCACCCTTTTCCGCCTGTCTTTTTTAGTCCCACTTGCTTAAATGCGAGGTAAAATTCAGTTAGGTTTTCCATATCCACACTCCCACTCTCTGTAAAGCTCTATCCAGTCATCAAGCTCCATAGTCACAAGCCACTTGCTGCGGTTTTTTCGGTGCATAACTGCTGGCTTTTCACTGGCTTTTTTGTCCGCTTTTGCCTGCGCCATTGCATCATACAGGCTAAGTCTTTCTACTCTCTTGCACTCTATGTGTATATGTGGCAGTCCTACTACGTCTGCATCTCCGTTTGCCCCGCAATACTGCTGCCCTCGCCTTGTATCGTACCCATAAGACCTTAAGACTTTGGAAAGCTCTAACTCTCCAGTTTTTCCTTTGTTTCTGCTGTTCATTCTTTCAACCTCTGATTTTTATTTTGGTCTTTAGATAAGCTAAGCTGATACTTTTTAGTTCGTTGAAAAATTCTGCTTCCTACTGCTTCATCACAAGCGATAAGTTCACGTATCGTCATTTCTGATGAAATAATTGTTATTTTGCTTTGGTTGTATCTGTGATTAAGTATCTCAAACGCCAAGTTAATGTCTCCTTGTGTAGGAGGCACTCTGTTTCCCCTGTCATCTAAGGAAGTCTTGAAAAAATCGTCTATGTACAAAACCGGTATGGTTTTTAGCTCATACATCAAAGGTTCATAGCTATCAGCATCATTTACAACACTTTTTAGCTTCGTCGCTTCATCTTTCCACAGCATATACTTTGCTGCATAGCCCCGACTGATAAACTCTCCTACCAAAGCCGTACATATATGCGTTTTACCCGCTCCGACTTGTCCACCTATGAAAAACCAATTTTCTTTGTAATCATCCAAAAAGCTAATCGCTGTTTCCTTGATTCTTTCTTGCCACGGCTCTTTTACAATGTATGTATCAAACGTATTTTGCTCTAGAGCGTCTTCTAAGCCGCTTTTTCGTATTCGGACAAGTGTTTGCCTTACTGGCATACATTTACACTCCTGTGCGACCGTATAGCCCCCTTTGACGACATATACAACACCTTTGTTCTTGCATATCTCGCAATCATAGCCTTTTAGTTCACCTGGTAAGGAGTTTAAAGTGCGACACTCTTTTTCCTGATACGTTTCCAATGAATCAGAAAATTCCATCTTCGAAATCACTCCCGGGGGTGCTATTTTCAATATTTCTGCTTTGTAGTCCACTGTGTACATCCTCCAACTCATCCTCCCATCTCTTACCGTTTAGCCATGTTGCCGGTAGTGGGATATATCTACCGTTTTCTTTTTGCCAATCAAAAGATGCTTTTTGCGCTTCCAGTGCCTTTTTCATCTTTTCGAATAATGCCCTATCGGGCTTTATCTTCAAGTATGCTTTTTCTGCTGCTGCCTTTGCTTGCTTTTTAGGATACAAAATCCAAAAATCATCAAATGGCACATGCGCACACATAGTGTCTCCTTTACTTTTCTTTACTTTCCTTTCCTCTTCTTTCCTTTGTTGTGAAATGTCAGCATTTTCTTGAATAATGTTTACATTTTCTTCGATAATGCATGCATTTTTCGGTAAAAGGGCGCACTCAACCAAGAGGTATTGCTTTTTGATTTTGACTTGCTTTCTGCGGTCTACTGCTTTTAGATACCTTATCTGGATTCCTTTTGACGTTAGAATTCCGTATCTTTCAAACATGTCTTTATCAAAAATACCTCTTTTTATAGAAGCACTCACTATTTCAGAAACAACGCTGCCACCCGTACTGTTGCGCTTCGCGAACAACAACGCCACCTCACTTGTCCATTCACAATAGTAACCTTCGCCCCCATAAATGCGCTGTAAGAGCTTGACGACTACTGCAAATCCTTGTAAACCAAATTCTGCTTCTATTAACTCAAACTTACTGTCCAATTCACAATCCAAAGGAAAATATGGAATACCATCTTTCATAGTTTCCTCCGATTTTTAACTATCTGCCGTACGGAAACGCCAAGACCACCCGCGAATGCAAACAATCATGGAACCCCCGTATATATCCGGCTTAGTTATTCTTTAAAAACTTTCTTGCGCCTTTTGCGCTCCAAAAAATAGATTTAGCCCGTGCAGTCTCCTGCTTTAGCCAACCTTTAACGGCTGGTATATCCTCTTTTTCAGGGCGATAATAGCCGTTCCCGTCCTGTGCGTTAAGTATGCAGGTTTCCCGTCTGGCTTGTGATATAAGTTCACGGACAGTTCTATCTGGTAAGCCGATTCTTTTGCACAGCTCTGCTCTTGTGACGGCATTTTCCCGTCCTTGTGGTATGCAATCAACAATATTCATCGTATCACCCCGCTAAAAAGGCAAGTCCCCGTCGTCCATAATTTCCTCAAAGCCTCCGCTTTCAGGTGTGTACTGCACATCAGCACTGTCTTGCTTTTCCTTCTTGCTGTCTGCAAAATATACCTTTTCCGCTAAAACTTCAAATGCTTTTCGTTTATTACCGTCTTTGTCTGTGTAGCTTCTGGTTTGAATAGCTCCTTGAACGGCTATCTTTCTGCCCTTTTTGAAGTATTTGCAGATAAACTCTGCTGTACCTCTCCACGCTACAATGTCGATAAAATCCGCTTGTCTTTCTTCTCCTGACTTTTGGTATGGACGGTCAACGGCTATGCTAAAGCCTGTTACCGCATTGTCGTTTTGTGTATGCTTTAGTTCTGGGTCAGCTGTCAAACGACCGATTAAAACAACAGTATTCATGTCTACCCCCTGTATTCTCTGTCAATCTGATTTTCTAAAACTTTGATTTGCAGCTTGTAAACGTTGCATGCTTCCAAAGCTGCCTTATATGACGTTTCCGCTACATCTCGGTTGAATTTTAGCCCTGCGATTTCCGCGTTTCCTCGGCATATATCACTGATTATCGTTACAGGAGTACCTTTGTCTCGCTCCTCTAGTATCTTTTTTGCAAGAGATACCCTGTAATCTTGCTCTGCTTTTGCATAAGCCCTGCCCCTATTTCCTAGCTGCTGCAAGGCACTGTCTAGCAATGATACTTTTGCAGATAGCTCCTGCATAAGCTCTACGCCGCTCATAGGTAGTTTCTCCCGAACTCTGTCAAAAAGTCTTTGTCAGGATAGCTTTCAATAAAAGCTCTTTGTCCGATTTGCTTCAACCAAACATTCAACGCTTTTGAATGATGTACGCCTGGGTCACCTGGGATATTTTCATTGTGGTGCTTGTGACATAAGTACACTTTTAACCCGTATTTTTCACTTTTCTTGCGGTTGCTTGCACCAAAAATATGATGTTCTTCAAGACTTGCAGTTGTACCGCAGATATAACAAACTTTATCTTTTTGTATGATAGACTTGCTCAATTTTTAGTCTCCCTTTCAATAGCTTCTTTCTTCTTTTCCAAAGCCTTTATATATGGAGTAAACTGCTCCAAAGTAATTTCATCTATAGAGTGTGGTGCGGTATCGGGATATTTCTTTTGGAAGTATTTTAGAGTGCTTTCTATATCGCATCCAATAACCTCAAGAGAATCCAAAAGTACTTTTTTCTTTATATCGTCTATATACTCAACTTTTCGCTCTCGGCTGAATCGGTCATCAAGTTCTGCGCTTGATTCTTTTTCAGGGTCTTCACCTGTAGGAATCGCAAAGGTGCGTAAAAGAAGATACTTGTATGCATAAGTCATAGCTTTACCCACACCTTTATCTTGTGTGTCTACACCTGTACCACTGGACACGGCTTCTATATAATCGTTTTCATTCTCTATATTTTGGATGCGGTATGTAACATCTACTGTGGTTAAAACACCATCTTTACTGTGCTCTTGTTTTACTGGTACTATGACAATACCGTGAGTAATCAAACTTTTTCTTATGGTTGTTGTGACTTTTTCCTCCGAAATCGCTCGGTATTTCGTCTTGCCAAACTCGATTTGGTCGTCTTTTGCAAGGTACTGTACATCCTGCATTACAGCAGATATGCGTTGAAATATATTTTTACCACTCATGTCATTTCACCTGCAAATTCATACTCTGTTTAAGCTCTGCGCCTTCAAGCTCTTTTCCTTCTTTTATCATCTTTGTAACATCTGCTTTTGGAATTTTTATTGTGGTTTCCGTAATACATAAATCTGGATACTGCTCTTTGAACGCTTCTTCATCAGCTATGTACAAAGATGTTGATTTTCTGAAAGAAATAGCATTTCTTGGCGTTTCCAATCTCTCCATACCGATAGCCTGCATGGAGCAAGACAAATAGTGTTTCAGGCTATCAATCTGCGCTTTTTTCGACTTCATACGCTTATCCAAAGCTTCTTTCTCTGCTTTTATCGCAAGCATTTCAGCCTCTTGGTTTTTTATCATACATGCGATATTATCTGCCTTTTCGTTAAATTCTCCCTTGATACCCTCTAATGTATCTGCTACAGCTTCAATCGGGATTTCTTCATCCTCAACTGCCTGTAAAAATTGATTGTATTCGTTACTGATTTCATATAGCTTCATTTGTCTGTGTCAATCCTCCACTCATACTGATAAAATTCAACGTCTTTGTATATAAAAAACTTCTTATATGGATACATCCAGTCATCTTGCTCTACTGTGCTTAACTCGGCTCCCACGGCACTAGCTAAAACTTCAATACGTCCCGTAACTCGAACTCCTCCATTAAAAATCGGATACAGATTGGCTTTGCACTCTTGCTGTAGTGCTGTATATCCTTTGTATAGCTTTACCAAGTCTTCTACATCATCAACAGTGTTTTGCTTATCGTCTGCAAAAGCAGGATGATTTCTAGCCTTCATTTGACACATACACTCCTATCTGCTATACTTTTTATGAATATATTTTCTATTGCCCTTAGTAGGAGTTGCCGCTCCTCTAGGGCTTTTTCTTTTTTTACTCAAAAGATGATGGACTACTGCCAGCAAAGCGATACCTGCGATACACACTGCTTGTCCTATAAAAAAGCCTGCTGTATCAAGTCTGCCTTGCTCAAAGCTCCCGACTACGCCAAGGGCTGATATAGTCAAGGCGAAGGTCAGTCCAATTGTCACCCAGTCAAATATTTTTCTCATTTAGTCACTTCCTTTGATATTGGCACAGAGCACTGCTCAATCTTTTTCTTTATATACTCTTCGACATTACCACCAGATAAAATTTGCAAAAAAGCATCGGCATAACTCACAGTTCTTGATATAGTTACTTTCGTTGCTCGTCCCTTTATTTCATGCATAGTACCACCCCCTTTCAGTGATTATTTTTCACCTATTCTTGACTTTTAACATCTACCCATTAGCAGTGGCAAAGAACTTTGATTGAATAAAAATTTACCAACTGGGCTATAAACGTTTGTATAGGAAAGTCGTTACCAATGAGAAAAATCATGAAAAAGTATGTTAATATATGAATTTTTCTTTGCCACTGGTAATAGGTAGACATGTTGTCAAGTTGCCCTCTCTCCCATATAGTGGTAAAATTTATTTGGGAGGAGGTGATTATTATGAGATTAAATCCAGATTGTATTAAGGACATACTTCTATATCTAGAAAATAATGAACAGTTAATAATATCTCCAAATGATATAATTAAACGTGTAGAGCATAATGTGCCTGAACTTCAGCAATATTCCTTTGACGAACTCATCTACCACTCAAAGCAATGCGATTTATCTAATTTTATTACTAATTTCAAAACATATATTCACGGAGGAATAAACATTTCGTGTCTTACTCCAAAGGCGCATGAATTTCTCAAATATATACGTACGGATACTACGTGGAATAAAATCAAAGACAGGTTGAAAAAACTAGCAGTTCCTACGATGACTGCCTTAATAGAAATTGCAATAAAAACTGCGACCCAATAATGATGTACAATTGTCTTTTATAACACATCCATAGTGAGTGTTAACTGTGCTGCTTCACCTGCATTAACTTGTAAATTAAAACTAGTAACAGTTTTCAACTCTACCCCATTAAGATAAAGGTGATATGTAGCACCATCTTTTTTTATATCCAAGGTTGGATATTGTTTTTTATATTCTTCTGACATCTCATAGACTTTCATTCTCTTTTCTCCTTTCTAATCACTTACTTTGAACATCAATATTAAGTAAAATTTCTTTTGAAGCCAATTCATCTGCCAATGAGTTGGCTTTCTTTAATAGTTTTAATAGTTTTTTTGCTTTCTTTGTTGCTTCTACTACCTGTGAAGTATCTACATCAATAACAATGTAGCCTTTCGCTTCTTCTTTTAGTATGTAATTTTCCATTTTCTTTCTCCTTTCTTGTAAGTTAAGTTGTAAATTCTCATAAAAAATGGTAATATCTTCAGTAGGAAGGAGGTGGAACAATGGGATTAGTTGACCATACACAAGATGTTGTAATTGATTATCCGTGGGAAGCTGCCTTTAACGCGATTGAAAAAGCAATCCCAAACATAAAAGGCATGCAAATTGAAAATTCTAATAAAATTACAAAAACAATATCCGTAAAGGCCGGTGTCTCGCTATTTTCATGGGGTGAAAATATTACTATCAGTCTTGAACCATTAGAAGAAAATAGGACTAAAATTTCCATTTTATCAACACCGAAAACAGGGGTTATGTTTGGTGGTGCTATGGATATGGGAAAAAACAGAAAAAATATAAATGCCATCATAAATGAAGCAACAAAATACTTGTAATTTCCATTTGAGCATAGCAAACATCTATATTGTTATTTTAATAGAATGTATATTTGACACATACTCTCGCTTAGTCGAGCCAGAATTTCATCTGCCGTATCTTTTGAAACCTTCGCCAACAATTCCAGTTGTTGACGGAGGATTTCTTTTTCTGTCATTTCTTCAATTTTCTTTTCTTCCATGTTCTTTCTCTCCTTATTCGATGATGTCTTGTACTGCCACTCCTAAACCCGTAGCAATCTTTGCAGCTGTTTGCGGTCTGCAATTTTGTCCGCTTAGGATATATGACAAATTTGTTTTTGATACTGCGGACAACTGCGCTAATGTGGTTTGAGTAATTCCCATGTCTGCCATGAGCAATTCCACTTTTGTTCTGTTGATTTTCATGCTTTCTCTCCTTCCTTAGTCGGCTTTTGATTTGAATAAGGTTTCTATATCACTATTTGGGAAAAAAGTTGACTTTATCTGAAAACACTGTTCCCATTCAAAAGTACTTCTCCCCGTCAACTTATTTGAAAGTGTTTTTTCTGAAATTCCCAAAGTTTTGGCTATTGTCTTTTTTTTGATACCACCTTCCCAAATAGCTTTTTCTAAATTAGGATAGTATCTTTCATTTAAAGCTCTCTGTACTCTCATGCATATCACCTCCTCAAAAACTTCAATTAATTGATGTTTAATCATAGTTTACTTCAATAAATTGAAAATGTCAAGTATTTTTATACAAATATTTTTCATTTAATTGAAGTTTTATTCTTGACATGTTGGTAAAGTACCTATATAATATGAATAAAGGAGGTGTTCCTATTGGGATTTGAAATAATAAATGAATTAAAAAAAGAAAAAGGCTTAACAAATTTGCAGTTAGCAAAGCTATCAGGAACAACTCTCAGTACAATAGATAAAATAACTGCTGGGATTAACCAAAACCCAAAGTTAGATACTCTGAAAGCGATTTGTAAGGTGTTAGGATGCTCTTTAAATGATTTTGAAGATTCTCCAACGGTAACTACTTTCTCTGAGTTAGAAAAAACACACATAAAAAAATACCGCACTCTCGACGAGCACGGTAAAAAAGCAGTTGATTGTATTTTAAATGTAGAGTTCGAGCGTGTAGGAGCCACTAGAACGCCAGTAATACCAATAGGCAACGTTATTACTCTATCCGAGTTTGAACAGCCTGTATCAGCTGGTAAAGGTGTTTACTTGGGAGACGGCAGCCAAACCATTACAAGGGAAGTGCCGAGTAATGATTTAACAAGGCAAGCTGACTTTATTTTACGTGTGTCTGGTAATAGCATGGAACCTAAATATTCGGACGGTGACAGGATTCTAATAAAACGCCAACCTGACGTTAATATCGGTGAAGAAGGAATTTTTATTCTAAATAACGAAGGGTTTGTAAAAGTAAGGGAAAAGGACCGTCTTATATCTCTTAATGCAGAATATGAAGATATAGTATTCCATGACAATGATAATGTTGAGTGCAGAGGAAAAGTTTTAGGTAAATTATAAAGGAGGTTTATTATTATGAGCGATATTAAATTCGAGCCACTATTTGACAAAGGTGAAATTTATTATAAAGAGCCTAGAGACGTACAGATTGGAGACTGGAAAACTAAAGCGATTGGAGAAATGTCTGCTCCTGACGGAAAAAGAGTTCCTATTCTTAAAATGTCTGATAAAATATGATAAATAAAAAACGCCCCTACCCTGCGCCAACAGGATAGGGGCAATGCCTATAGTATATACAGGCAAACCAACACAATAACATTATACCTGTATATCCTATAAATTTCAATACTTATAGGAGAATTTTTATGAGCATTAAAGCAGTAAGCTATTGCAGATATAGCACAGACAACCAAACGGAAAACAGCATCATGTATCAAATGGCAGCAGCAGAGGAATACTGCAAAAAACACGGCATGGTTTTGATTGATGTGTACTCTGATGAAGCTAAAACAGGTACTAACACAAACCGTGAGGGATTACAAAGACTAATAAAAGACTGTGATACCTCAAAATTCGATGCAATTATAATATATGACCAATCAAGATTAAGCCGAAATATATCAGATTGGTTTGAGTTAAGGCAGCTATTTTCATCTAAAGGAAAGCAACTTTACTCATGCAATGAACAGCTCAGCAGTGACTATCTTAACTCAAATGCCTTTTTAAGTGAGGGCATTCATGCCCTTTTTGCACAAAACCACGTCATCGAGACACGCAGAAAAACATTGGATGGTGTAAAGTCAAAAGCAAAGCAAGCGGGTTTTTGCGGGGGAACCCCTCCCCTCGGATATGATATTGTTAATGGCGAATACGTCATAAATGAAAAAGAAGCTCCAGCAATTCGCAAAATGTTTGAAATGTACGCTTTGGGAAAGTCTTATGATGATATTATGCAGGTGCTTTATAGAGAAGGTTACCGCAGCAAGCGCGGAAATAAAATCAGCTCTAACGCTATTTATTACCTTTTAAGAAATGAGAGATATGTTGGTATATACTACTGGAACAAATATCAGTATACTGTAATGCGCAAACGTATCACCCGAAAAGAAAATCCCGAAATCGTCCGTATAGAAAACGCAATCCCCCCGATTATTGATAAGGAGACTTGGACTATGGTACAGGAACAACTAAGCAAAAATAAAGGAGCTTCCACACGAACAAAAAGACAATACTTATTATCAGGATTGATAAAATGCGGATATTGTGGAGGTACGTATACTGGTTTTGCAAGCAAAAATCGCAGAAGCGGCGAAGAAACCGTTTACTATACATGTTCCACAAAAGAACGTTTGAAAACTTGCAAAGCAAAAAATATTCGTGGTGATGAAGTTGAATCTTTTGTATACTACACACTAAAAGACAGAATTTTTAATCAGGATTTGGCGGAGCAAGTAGCAGATATGATTATAGACCAAAGTAAAGATATAGTAACATTTGACCCGACTTCCGTTAAGCGTGAAATATCCAAAAAGAAACAAGCTATAAACAATCTGTTTCAAGCCATAGAGAACGGTTTAAACGCTGAAATAACAACCGATAGGATAAATACCTTACAAGATGAAATAAAGGCGTTAGAACTGAGCCTAGAGCAAAGCATGAAACAAAATGACACTGTTATAGACAGAGAAAAGCTGATTCAAAGTTTACTAGAGGACGCAAAGAAAATTGACCTTGATTTTGAGCATCGTCGTGCTATCATTCGCAAGTATGTAGTAAAAATAGAAATCACCGATGACACTGTAAATTTACACTGCATCGGTGATTCCAGTACGACTGGAGGTGCCACCCCGCAGTATGGTGTACTGCTATTTGCCATTGATAGAATATCTCTAAAGAATATAGTGAGACAAGTCCCCACTCCTACAAGCAAGGTTTAAGAA
>ERZ1036407.337-NODE-337-length-37527-cov-23.399979_pt1 | contig 37527 bp, 64 predicted proteins | sample MGYA00514217_ERZ1036407 | MGnify/ENA primary metagenome ERZ1036407 (study PRJEB33795, sample SAMN09464943) | human gut metagenome | host: Homo sapiens | place: USA: Stanford, California | collected 2016-11 | study: EMG produced TPA metagenomics assembly of the... | reverse complement strand
TTACCGTACACCTCAGCGTTACCGTACACCTTAGCGTTACCGTACACCTCAGCGTTACCGTACACCTCAGCGTTACCGTACACCTTAGCGTTACCGTACACCTTAGCGTTACCGTACACCTTAGCGTTACCGTACACCTTAGCGTCACCGCACACCTTAGCGTCACCGTACACCTTAGCGTTACCGTACACCCAAGCGTTACCATCTTGTGCGAGGTTTTCCTCTTTCTCTATGTACCCGCCCAGTTCTCCGGCACTTACATCGCCAAATTCTATAAGCGCCTTGATGCGGAATAACTTGGTCCCTAACACATTTGTGATAAATTCACTGGTCAATTCAAATTTCTTCATTTGACGTTTCCTCCAATTTATACTATAATTACTTTGATTGATTATCTGAGTGCCCGAGGCCTTCCAGCCTATGAAGGCGCTCTTTTCTTTTCCATCCGTCTCCGATGCTCCCAGAAGAGAGCATCATCCAGCACCCTGTATACCGCCACCGAGAATGCTAATGCCCCTCCGCTGGCTGCCAGGATCGCTATGCCCTTGAGCATGTCCATCCCGTTTTCGATGCCTCCTAACGTCCCCAATATCAGGACCGTGGCTGCCACGCCTGTTGCCTGGGCTATCTTCTGCCCTGCCAGGATTGCAAGACGTGTCTTACTCTTGATTTTCCTCATTGCTTTTGTCATGGCTTATCCTCTCTGTACAGAGCCGCATTCTCTGTAATTAATTGTTTCATTCTCCATTTCTCAAACTCCGCCGTGTCAAAAATGATCGGGCTTTTCTTCTTCCCCGGAGTCATCTTCTGGGCGAATGTCTGTCCCTTCGTCCTATATGCGTTCAGAAGCATATCCTCCGGGAATCCCATATCCATTAATGCGGTTAATCTCATTACTGGTCTTGGATACTCCATATAGACACCTCCTATCTTCTGGAATCTCCCTCAACTCCCCCTATCTTGCTTTTCCATATTGTCCTAACTATAATGTACTTACAGGCACTGCCATGCCGAGTACAAAAGAAAGGAGAAAACGATATGTATGATGTTTACTTTCAATACTTTGATGGAACCGATTATTTATGCCAAAATATTAGCAAAATATCTGTACCTGGAACGAATGGTTACAAAGAAATAACCGGCGACGAAATAATGAAACAGAAATACAGAATCCATAAGGAACTATATTTATACTCTGAACAAAGCGTGTATACCGTTTCATGTAGTAATCTCAAGTCCATTGAAGTACGTAAGAAATAATTTTTAGCATTCAACCTCTATGCGGAATGTTACATAGGGGTTGTCTGCTTTAAGTTCCTTGATTTTATTTAAAACCTCTTTTAAATCTGCAATATATTTCACCTTGACAATAACTTCTAATTTTCCCATCTCACATCACCTCCATCCTATCCTGTTCATTTCAATTCCAAACTACATAAAGATGACCCTAAAACGGTTATTGCCGATCCGAGCCAGCACCACGTTACCGCATCAAGATCCATAAACTTACTTTTCACCGCTTTTATCACGCCCACAGATGCAGTCAAAACACCCGCAAGTATAAGGACTAGGCTAATCACTTTACACCACCTCCTATCCTGTTCCAGTCCGTTTTATTGGACACCTTTGCTGATAACATGTAACTGCACTACTCAAGGAAATACTCAATAGATACACCAAAGTAATCCGCAAGCGTTTTTAATTTATCTGCTTTTGGTGTGTAATTTCCGTGTTTCCAATTAGATAAAGTGGCTGTAGAAATACCCGTGTCTTTTGCTACTTGATAGGCAGTTTTGTGTGTTTTGTCTAATAACTCAGCGAACTTTTTGTACAATTTTTCACCTCCAATACCACCTTATTATATTGACATTAACTAAGATTTCTTATATAATCAAAGAACCACCTAAGTTAAATAAGAAAACGCATTCATTCTTAAATTATTAGTTAATGTTTCAAAGGTATGGCTATACTATAGCATTGATTTCTAAGTGTGTCAATACTTTTTAACTAATTTTTCTAAGTCTTTTTTGCGTAGAAAGGAATATACATGTACGAAATATTTCAAAAATTATTAGACAAGCATGGAATCACTGCATATAAGGTAGCAAAAGATACTGGTATAACTACTGCTACACTAACTAATTGGAAAAAAGGAAGATATGTACCAAAACAAGACAAATTACAAAAAATTGCTGATTATTTTGGTGTAACTGTAGAATACCTGATGACAGGCAAAATGCAAGAAAATAGTGGTTCAAAACTAACATTAAAGGATGAACGTGACATAAAATCTATTCTTGAAAGTACAGAACAATTATTACAACAAGATGGACTTATGTTTGATGGCGAACCAGCAAGCCAGGAGGCAATTGATTCTATACTATCTGCTATGAGAGTAGGAATGGAACTTGCAAAGAAAAAGAACAAAGAGAAGTACACTCCCAAAAAGTACAAAAAAGAGGGCTGATCTATATGGATATAAAAAAACTGGCTGATTTCATAGCCAAGAAGTACCAGACAAGAAATCCTTTTGAAATTTTAAAAGGTATGAATACCATTCTGGTATTTGCTCCGCTTGTAGATATTCGTGGATTTTATCAATCGTTTCAACGAAACAACATTATCTACATAGACGAAAATCTGCAAGAACATGAGCAACGCCTTGTATGCGCACATGAACTCGGACACATGCTATTACACAAAAATGAAAATACCGTATTCATGGATTCACGGACACACCTTAAGACATCTACCTATGAGACCGAAGCAAACAAATTTGCCGTAGAACTATTAATTCCAAATGAAGTCATACTGGAAAATTGGAAATGCACAACAGAACAATTGTCATTCCTTACCGGGTATCCAGAAGAATTAATAAAACTACGGCTACAATAGTATATTACGCCGTGGCGATAATATAGTCTTTAAACAATGAGTATAGGGAGGGAAAAAATGAGTACAAATGAAAAAAACACAAATCAAGATCAAAATGGTATTGACGAATCAACAACACAAGATACCAAACAAATGGAACCAAAGAATGCACCAGAGAATGATGTGATTCCGCAGGCGGAACAAATACAAAATCAGGAGGAAAATCAGAATGACCATGTAAGTGAAAGCCAGAGCGGCACCACTAAACAAGATTCTATACAACAGGCCGAAATGCCAGAATCCAAAAAATATGACTCAATAAAGAGCATGATACGTATGGGGCTAGAGGTCGTTGGATGTATTCTGATTTTGGTTCTTGTTATGTCAAATTTAGGAAGGGTTCCGAAGGGAAGTTATGATGGTGTAAAGAAGCAGTATAAGGAATTGCAAAAAGAATATGATGATCAATCCAAAGAATTAGAAAGCGTTAGTAGAACACTACAGTCTGTAAGATCAGAATATGAACAGTATCGATCGAAAATGAGTAAATTTGATGATCTAACAGATGATGAGATTGACGCACTGATCGGTGAGGCAGAAAAGATAACAGAAGAGAAAAAGGCTGCCGCAGAGCAGGCTGCCGCAGAAGAGGCTGCAAAGAAAAGGGCTGCTGAAAGCGCATCTATTGAGCAAAAAAACGCATTAAATTCTGCTAAGCAATATTTGAATTACACTGCCTTCTCGTATAGCGGATTAATTGGACAACTAGAATATGAGGGATATTCAAATGAAGCCGCAACATATGCAGCAGATAATTGCGGAGCAGATTGGAGCGAACAGGCAGCCAAAAAGGCCAAAGAATATATTGATTATACTTCATTTTCTAGGCAAGGACTGATAGATCAATTGATTTATGAGGGATTTTCTCAAGAGCAAGCAGAACATGGCGCATCTGCTGTAGGATACTAAAAATAAACCGCCCCTGCTGGTAACAGGAACGGTTTTAGATACCTCCGAAGAGATACACTTATTCTGAACAAATATATTGTATCATCTTCGGGCAGCCATCGCAAGCAGAACAGATGTTTCCCGCTGGCTGTTATTTTTATACAAAAAAAGGAGGATGATATTATGGCAACTGCAAAATATACGAAGGGAAAAGACGGATATTTCTCAACTAAAGTGTGGGACGGCACCTATGTGAACGGAAAGAAACATAGAGTCAATCTGAGGACGAAAAAGAGCAGCAAGGCACTGGAGAACATGGTAAAGGAATTCGAGCAGGAAGTAGAACAGCGGAAGTACATAAAGCAGTCTGACATCACATTCCTGCAATATGCGCGTACCTGGAAATCTGTATATAAGGATCAGCGTCAGAATGCCACGAAAGCCATGTATGAGAACATTATAGAAAAGCACTATATCATTCTTGGCGATATAAGGCTGCAGGATATTGACCGTATCCACCTGCAGATGCTGATTAATCATGCGGACGGAAAGAAGCGCACCCAGCAGCAGATCATGCTTACCTTCAAGCAGGTGCTGAAATCCGCCGTAGCGGACCATCTCTTCCCAGCGAACGTTATGGAGGATATCTTCCGAAATATCGAGCCGGTCAGATACGCTCCTGCAGAAAAGCGTCCTCTGACAGATTACGAGCGTAAAGCCGTTTTTAAGGCAGATTTTAAGGAGCAGGATAGAATCTTCGTCTACCTCCTCTATGGGTGCGGATTAAGGCGAGGAGAGGCCTTGGCGCTCACGATATTCGATTTCAATTTCGTTCGGAAGGAAGTGACGATCAATAAGTCGCATGAATTCGTGAAAGATAAGCCACAACAAAAAAGCCCGAAGTCTGCAAACGGATTTCGGACAATCCCGATGCCTGACAGGGTCCTTCCTGCGCTAGAGTCCTACGTCACCTGGCTAAAGCATAAGGATAAGACCTATCTCTTCACCATGCGCAATGGACGGCCACTCACAAAGAGCAGTTATGACAAGATGTGGGCGCGGATCAGGAGCCGTATGCAGGAGGCATCCGATCAAGAGATCAGCGGATTGACTGCGCACGTGTTCCGTCATAACTATTGCACGAATCTCTGTTACCAGATTCCAACTGTCAGCATCAAAAAAATTGCGCAACTGCTCGGCGATACCGAAAAAATGGTCCTGGAAGTATACAATCATATTATCCTGGAGAGGGAGGACGCTGCCGCCGCTATTGCCGCCGCCATGAATGACTAAAAAGTGAGACAAAAATGAGACATTGAGACACGGATGAGACATTTTGAAGCGTTAAAATCTGCCAGAATCGGTTACTTTAGAATTTGCAAAAAATAGCGCAACCCCTTGAAAATACAGGGATTACGCCACTCTCATTCCATGAGCGTGCGGGGATTCGAACCCCGGACAACTTGATTAAAAGTCAAGGCATTTAAGTGCATGAGAAGCGCATTATTACTGATACTGTGAGATATTCCTGAGACACATTTGAGACATATTGATTTTATTTACTCTAGTTTTTGCTCAAGATTCTAACGATATCGCTTGGTACTAAGAATCATTAAAGGCATCAAAAAGTATCAAAAAATATTTAAAACCATTGATTTTTGTTGTTAAATGGTTATAATTAAGATATATGAGGTATTATATTTAAACACATATAACTACTTTACGAATATGATAAAAGAGAACAAGAGTTGTGTTGAGGAGATTTGGAGGTGAAAAGTATGGCAACGAAGAGCATTTTAAAAAATATTAATATAAGTGATAAGCAATTCGCCCGTACATTTGTAGAGGCTTTAAATGAGGCAGAAAACACTAAATACAAACCTGCGCAACTTACACGAGAATGTAAAGAAGTTACGAGCGATAAAAAGATTAAGGAGTTTTTTGGGAAATAGTGAAATTAACAGATATTATTCCAAACACACATTTTGTTCAATTTAATTTAAGTGATTTATTGGAACACTTAGGAGAGGATAAAGTAAAAACTATCCTCTCTTCTTTTTCGTGTCCCCAAAATGCTGATGTAGATAATTTTTTAAAAACGAAAGCAATTGAATTTTCTAAAAGAGGATTTTCCAAAACTCATCTGGTATACTGGGAAACCGAAGATAATAAAGAAAGAGAATTTGTAGGATATTATACTATTGCCTCAAAATTTATCACCGTTCAAAGAAGTGCTGTAACCAGCAAAGAAGCCCGGAAGTTAAGAGAGCATGGAATCTTTGACACAAAAACAAATGAATATACTGTTGCAGCACCGTTAATTGCACAATTAGGAAAGAATTTTTCTAACGGAAATAACGCATTAATTTCTGGGGCTGATTTATTACAAATGGCAATAGATAAAGTAAGAAAAGTACAGAACGAAGTAGGCGGACGTTTTGTATATCTAGAATGTGAAGAAGAACGTAAATTGATTGAGTTTTACGAAGCGAATAATTTTAAAATGTTTGGGAAAAGAAATTTGGATCGTGACGAGACAGATATCAAAGGGCACTACTTATTACAATACTTTGCCATGCTATAAAAATACATAAAAATTTAACATCCATCTAGGTATCTCTTTTATCTAAGTTTCCAAGGAGCACGACAGTAAACCCGCCTCCGAAGAGACGGGTGAGGAAATCCACTGTTACATGGAAATAATCCGCAATAGCACATAGCATCTCTGCATCCGGCATACACCTGCCGGCTCCATATCCCGTCAACTTATCCGTCAATCGATTTCTTTCTTCCTCGCCTCTTTGCGTCCGCCTTTCTCTGCCACTCCCTCCTTCTTATCCTATCGCATTCGGGAGAGCATACCTTCAAGGCCGTTCCGCACGGGTCGAATTCCCGACCGCATATGGAGCATTTCCTCTTCTTGACCTTGCGCCTATCATAGCGAATCGGATTGTATGTGTCGGCATTCTTCTTATACCATTCAAGCCCCTGGTTTCTGTCAATCTCCATGATGGCAATTTTCGAACACTCTTCACAATATCTCTGCGTTCCGGAGCACACGATGTATTCCTTTCCGCAACGCTGGCATATATCTGTACCTCCCAACTTCCTAGCATATCCGTATGTATTATATTTCTTTCTTCTCTCTCGCTCTCTTATTAAGCGGCATTCCGGGCAGTACCATGCCCGCGGACCGCCCGAAAATGCCTTGCCACACTCCCGGCATATACGAGTTCTCATGTTGTTCATGCCTTAATCCCTCTATAAGAATCTATTGTTAATGATATCTTCCTCATCCCTTGCCTGATTCATTTCCTCGATCTGCCGATCTACTGATATCCTCAGCAGAGAACCATCTTTTTTCTTGTCCTCTTTCACGCATCTTTCAAGAAGATACAATACATAATCCGGGCATTTCCTTCTGCCCGCCTCCCAGTCCTCAAGCGTTCGGACTGGAATCTTATATATCCTTGAGAATGCCGCACGTGATAATCCAAGAAGTTCCCTCATCTCCCGTACCGTCATATTAGCGAATCCTCCTTACGACTTCTGCTCCGTTCATTACGATTTCGCCCTCATCCTCTCCCCATTCCCATCCCCAGGAACTCTCTATTTCTACAAGATAGAGGCGTGAGCCGTCATAGCAATCTTTTTCAACCCATTTATTATATTTATCCAGTTCACCGAAATCCGCTTCTTCGATTCCGTCAAGATAGTCAAGAAAATCGCTCTCGTCAGATACATAGATTGCACATGTCCCATCTAATTCTTCTCCGGTATCTACTCCGTTGTCCCAGCGGCTGCTCTTCGGCAGTTCCTCGCCAATCTCAAATTCTCTATCGTCCCATCTCAATCCATATATCTTGCTCATTGTTCTTCCTCCTTGTGATTTCTTATCTTGTATATATAATACCACGCATTGCGTGGTATGTCAATACTTTTTTGCAATTTATGCACGAAAAAATAGGCCCCGAAGTTCTTACGCCCCGGGGCCTTAGTGATATTATTAATTGATTGCAGTAAGGAATGATTTTCTTCCGGCAACCCCGTCCTGCACCAGAGACTTATCACCCTGGAACATTCTTGTAGCCGCTGCGCATCCGCTTCCGAATTCTCCTGGATGCTCCACGCCATTAGGATCATACCCGTTAAGCAGCAGGAGTATCTCCCATGCAGTAACCATGTACTGAGTCTCTCCCTCGCACACGTAATGCTGTGCGAATGTCGCATCTGTCTTTTTCCCCCAAATGCCGTCTTCTTTCAATCCGGCATTGTAGTCCATATTCATTGCATGCTGTACGCAGCGTATCGCCGCCTTCTTGGTCTCAGGTCCGCGGATTCCATCCACGCCAATCTTAACTCCTGTGAAATTGATCGCATGCTGCTGTCCCTGCCTGATAAGGTCCTTTCTGTGGATTCCATAGGCTCCATTGCTTCCGGATTCCACAACAACCGGCGATGGCATAATGATAGTGGCGCTTCCCCAATTTGGGCGCCCATATCCCATGATTAGATTGCTCCACTTGCTGATCGTGCGGTCACATACCATGTCATTTCTGTTTCCCTCGCGGACGGTGAGGGTATTCCCGCTAACCTTAATGATCGCTCCAACATGATCTGACACTCCGTCTCCGCCCCAGTCGTAATAGATGATATCTCCTACAGCCGGAGCGTAGTTTCCTGCATATCGGCCTGTCCATAATCCCCTTGCCTTGAACCAGTTGATTCCATACGGGCAGTAGGCTGTGTTAGGCACTCTCCCCTGGTTTCCTGATTGGTACCCCGCCGCGGATATGGTGGCGTGGCACCACGGATCCTGATGGGACATCTTATAAGATTCCACTCTCTGCGAATTGTAGATATCAATAATGATATCATCCTGACCTCTTGCCTCGCTGTATCCGAACCATGAATCTAATACATTTCTATATTCTGTCCAACCCATATCATATTCTCCTTCCTTGCGACGTCGCAACTAATCTGCAAATACCCAATCCTCTGCCAGCATATCTGCCTGGCTTGCAAGCCATCCCATCTGTACACCGGATGTACCGACAAAGGCTACTGCCATATTACCAATGGCTTCATGTGCACAATTCACAACCTCCCCAGATGCAGCCTTGTATGAGATTCCGGTAGCAAGTTGAATGTACTGACTCTTTCCGTTCCATCCTTTTCGCTTCACTCTCAAGCCACGTTTCATGTACTTGATTGCTTCTCCGAAAGAGAATGTGGCAACACCACCAAGTACCGGGCAATTCTTTTCGTTTGCAATCTCCCATTCGTCAGATGCCACATTGAGAAGAGTGTACTCAATTCTCTGTGTTTCTCTGATATCAAGTAATTCTCCATTATCACTGTCCTGTGGTCTACATTGAATCATTACCGTTTCCTTGTCCGAATCCCAATACCAATAGCCACCCCAAGATGGCAGTTTTACTTTCTCTCCGTTTTTCATTGCCTTTAATGCCTGTTCAAATTTCATAATCGTTCTTTTCCTTCCTGTGCGACGTCGCACTAAAAAGAGGACGTTGTTACACGTCCTCTGAATCCTGATTTTTGATTTCAATTTCCCAGAAGCCGCCGTCCTTCGTCCAGATCTGGACTCTGTCTCCGTCCCTTTTGACGTGATCTACCTGCGGACTGCGGCATACCTGTATGTACTCCTGCACGGACAGGATATTGCCTCTTGCCCGCACAAGATCGTCTATCTCCCAGGTGTACATTATTCGTCCTTTCTCAATTGCTTAATAAACTGGTTTACATACGTACTCAGGCCAGTCACTAATACGCCTTGTACGATTGCTGTAAAGACCGCCAGCGCAATATCCTGTCCTGTCGCAAATGTAGCCGTAGCCATTACCCAGATGCCGCATACGAATATCCCAACAATGCCAAGGACTAGCGGGATATACTTGTCCTTGATAAATGCTGCCTGTTTCAGCCACAGCCCAAGGAAATATAGCGCGATTGCTACAACAATAAGTTCCGGTTTTATATAATTCATAATCTGTTCCATCTCTTAATCTTCCCTTTCTATCAATTCGTCAAGCCGATGGTGTGCTGATTTTGCAGACTGCTCTACGACTGCCATCCTCTCGACAAGGTTGTTATGTTTCTTCACTTTTTCTTCCAACTGCTCAATCCTGTAGTTAGTCAGCCTGTTCGCTGTCATGATTCCGGCCAGGCTGCCTACTAACGTTCCAACAAGAGAGCAGATGGCTACAACAATCTCTGGCTCCATCCTGTTACCCCCTACTCTGCAAGTTCTGGAACTTCTAGATCCACAAGTATCTCTTTTACCTGTTCCCGAATTTTCTCCGGTACCTGGTCGATCGACTTTTTCCCCTTTACGATCAAAGTTGCATAAATCACTGCCATAGTTTCCACCTCCTTCCGAAACACGATTTTAGTTATTGATGAGAGCAGCCATTTAATCACTGCTCTCATCTTCTGTCTCTGCTGCCAAGATCTGTCGTACCTCTTCCCGTAATGCTTCCGGTACATCTTCTACAGTTTTCTTTTCTTTTGTAATTAGATCTGCGTATACTCGTGCAAAATAAGACATCCTTATACCCCCGTTCCTTCGTAGAGTTCGCAGACCGCCAGTTGTAAATCAGTGATCTGCCGACCATTATTTTTCGCATTCTCTATCAATTCATCTGTCTTTTCTTCGGTCTCTGCAAGACGTTCTTCCACAGATTTCCCAACCTGGTTGACAACCACTCCGTAGATCTTTCCGGTGTACTCTTCGGTTCGGTAAAATTCCGTATATTCTGCGTATTCTGCAAGCGTCTCTCCCCTCTCTGTTACCTTCATGTATCCAGTCTTAAGAGGATCTGTAAAGAGCGTACGTAACTGTTCCGGTTGCGTACCCGCTACCAGGACTTGCAGCCTACCACCGGACTCTACAACCTTTTGGACCTGGAGGGATGTCCCATCCTTAAAATTTAACTGCATAGTTTTTCCTTTCTGCCGGTAATACCACCGGCGGAGCACAAAAATAAGAGCCGACATGGCTCTTGGTTTACGAGTTACATATTTTTTATTGGTCAACTAAATAGAAATTTGGAAGCCACTAAAAATAATCTGTCGGGCTTGCAAGTGCTTGAGTGTGGCTCAAAAATAATTACCACCCCGAACGGGTTATATACACTTAAGGGTGACCTACCCGAGGGGCGTAGTTATGTAGCCCATGTGATTAACGGTGATTATAATGCTAATCCCATAGAGATCAAAAAAGTAATAATCCAAAACAACAGCGTTATTGTACAGTTTACTGGTGCAGTTAACAGCCCTTGCAGGATTAATTACGTAATATTTTCTGTTCCAATTTAATCTATAGTTTATTTCCAACGGCCAATGGCGATATATGTGGCTGTCTGAGATGCACCATCTATGTCTCCGTAATCCCTCCTAATCTGTGCGGTAAATCCTGTCTCTGACAGGCTCATTACATATGCAGTATATGTATGTGTGTTACTAGGGTCAGCCGCAACAACCATATTCGACATGGACGGGTTCGCGGAAAAGGGAACCGGGAATGTTACTGGCGTATTATTCCCAAACGTTCCCCAGCATATCTGTACGCCATCAGGATATTTTATATAGTTTGTGCCAATCGCTGGCAATTTTCTATTTAGTTCATCGGTCATCGTCTTAAGTTCTGCCATAGATGTAAGCACTTCATATAATTGATTTATTGACACTATGTTGATTCCGTCAAGCGTAACCTTGTACAGAGGGAATTCAGAATATATATCTCCAGCCCTGATATTCCCATCTATATGGCTTGGAATAGCCGGGCTTTCTACGGATGGAGTTCCCTTGATGGCCTTAAGAAACTCTGTTTCTATTCCGCTTGTGGTATCCTTGCTGTACACCGATACAATCAGATCAATCCTTTTTTCCCCCTGCGTACCATATTCAATTGTTACCTCTTCACTTTCGCCTTCCGGTATAATTACATGCCTTCCCTGGTGGATCAGGCTGCCATCATGCACACGCACCACATTATTTGACAATAACTCAGCCTCCATCTTTCGACCGATATTCAACACATAATTGTCCGGGCCTGTAATGGCTTTCTGAAAGTCAGCATCATCTTGAGAATCAATGTGATCCGTTGCGCCCACTCCTGTTATGAGTTCCATCTAATCATCTCCTTCTATGGTGTAATCTATTGTTTCTCTATCGTCCGTAATTTTAAGTATCTTTCCAACCACAGGCTTCTTGACATATATCCCTGTTATATAATCTCTGCCGGATACCGTATCGCCAACCTCAAGTTCCACATTGTCTACTGACATCTCGAATCTCTTGTAATTCATGAGTTTTTTTAAACGCTCTATACCATCCTTTTTCAATTCCTCCGCATCATTGATGGATGTGTAAGAATAGAGGGCGGTTCTTTCATCAATCCCCGTATAATATTGGGTCTCCCCTATGTTTCCGTCCGCATCTGCATATAGATGGAGTACAAGACGGCTTTCCTCTTCTCCCTCTCCTGCACATATGAGATGATTGATGCCATTCCTGCACTCGCGGGCCTTAAAATTGATATGATAGTCCTGTGAGAATTCAATGCTCTCTGAATAATCAGACGCCTTTACTGCGCCGATTTCCACATATCCTGGTCCGTCATTTCGCTCTATGTACTTGATTGATAGCCTATATCCCACCTGAGATAGCATCTTGGTTAATCCGTCCAGCATAGTAGTATAACGGTCAAATTGATAATTTACTATAATCCCGGTATCCCGTTGAGAAACGGAAAACAGATCGCCGAACGAATTTCCAAGTATTCCTGATATCACGGCATTAAGTTCTCCTGATACAGTAAGATGTGATGACCCTTTGGGCGGCTCTACGATCTTCTTTCCCAGCATCCCGCGCCATGTATCGCCGCGTACAATGACCCGTCCTCTTTTCGTTGATGTTTCTATATCTCCTATAACTCCCCCATATTCTGTCTCTGGCACGAATAGCCTATATCCATAATCAAGGCTCGAGTGATTCCACTCCGTAAGCGATACCCCAAACTGGAAGTCATTGGTATCGCCTATATCAAGATCAAGGTTCCTCTCCATATCCCAATACCTGAGTTCTCTTCCATTCGCATCCGCAATTATCAGATTAATAGCAGTTCACTCCTTTCGTGGTACAGGGTGATGTCTATTCCAAATGACCCATCCCAGATCACATTGCTCTTGCCAGTCGGTATCAATTTGAATACGGATGATTCCATATTCCTGCTACCAAATTCGTTGACGATCTGCTTGTTGGCCTTATACCGCCTTATGGTCTTGCTTTTGGAGTCAATGACCATATATTCGCCGTCATCAACGCTTGTGAACACCTCATACACGTGTCCGTTAATGGATACCCTTGGATTCAGGCTTTTTCCATATATCGTCATAGAGAAATTGCAGTCAGCATAGTGCTCATTACGGATTATCCCGTTCCCCTTCTGCGTATTCGTGTAATTGTGCGGATAATTGTACGGATAATTCTGGCCTCCAATGCTTTTGCTTTCTGCGCCAGAGTATGGCAGATATTCGAAAGTCTCTTCTGTGATCCAGTAAGGCCAGTCCGTTACAAATTTGATGTAAACTAACGCAAAGTCAACGCCCATGTTCCAGTCCTTTTTCTTGCTGGTAACGGCGTTGCAAAGGACGTACTGACCATGATAGTACAGCCGCCCCCTCGCATTGTTAAGCACATCCGTTTCCAGTGCCTCAAACAACCTCTTTCGTGCCTGTACATATTCTTCATGCGTATTCGCAAGGATATTGATAGTTATAGGTATCTCGCACACCCCACGGGAAAATGATACTACCTTTTGTGCATCGTTGGCCTCGTAATCCCAGGAGTAGTCTGTTATCTCATTGATATCATTGACTAGATAAGGGAAGGACGTAAGATCAAGCACCACATTATTACTATTCACATAACATATATCTGGGTACATCTAAGCCCTCCCTTCTGACCAGCGGGAATATGCACGGCCCATCTCCCTGTCATTCAGTTCTATCACGATCCCCTTGATCTCGCTTCTGACAATGTTTCGGATATAGTCATAATTTGTATTGTCCCTGCCAGATGAATACTCCTTGTTTTCCTCGGAAGTAAGAACTCGCTCACCCTTATGCAATACTGCTCTGTATCCATCATAAGGAACATTATCAAGACCGTTAAAGTGGTGAAGTTCCGTAACTCCATCCCATGCCGCAATAGAGGGATTATCCATATACTGCGCTGCAATATGAATAGTCCTGTCCCTTGTTGCATAATCTGCCTTATCGTTAATTTCCTGCAACGCTGATATCGTCCCGTCCTTGTTTACGGTAATGTTATAAGGCGTATTGTTGATGTTGACAATTCCCGTCCTGGTTCCGTCCGTATGCAGTTTCAAGTCATCCATAGATGCAACTACATTTCCGTTTGCGCCCATAATTTTACCCGTATTGCTTACATACAGTCCCATTGATGAGCCTATTGCCTGATATGCGCTGTTCTGCCTACGTGCCATGTTTTCGGCATCCTGCGCCATCTTTTCCGTGTATCCTCCGCATTCTGCCGTAGATTCATTGTATATGCCTACAATTGCGCCAGTATTTTCATCTACCGTAACACGCATATTCTGCCACATTCCGGCTTCCTTATTGTATATCTGATAGCATCCGCTTTCGGTTATCTGGTTCAGCCCGTCATAATGATTCATCATATTGTAGAGCCTCTCCTGACAAGCCTTGTCCTCATTCGTAAGTATTTCCCCGTTAAACTTGTTAATCACATCCAGCAATTCGGGGTTCTTCTCCCTGATGATATTCATATACTCGTCATAGAGTTCATTCTGCTTATCAATTTTCTTCTGCTTATCGCTCTCAAGATTGGCAATCTGCTTCTCCATTTCCTCACGCTCCGCGCCAGTACATTCTGCTGCTTTTGACTTGAGCATTTCAATCTGAGTATCATATGACGCCTGAATCTGCACGATTTCATCATCTCGCGCTTTCGCCTTTTCCTGCATCAATTCAGACGCGCTCTTAGCATCCAGGTTCTTGACCCTCGCGGCAAACTCATTCTTAGCATACATGATTTCTTCCTGGGTTCCTCCGAGATTTTCAAGTTCGATCTGCTTAATTCTCTGAGTCTTTTCCTCTACTGCCGCAACCTCCTGGTCATTCAACGCTCTTCCCTCATCTACTGCCGCCTGCTTGATCGCCAGAATCTCATCCTGTAGTTTCTGCACTTCGCTGATCTGGTTATCGCTTGACCTGGAAAGTATATCTAATACCCTCTGCTCGCTTTCATCTATTACTTCATCGTCAGCAACAAATAATTCCTTCAAGGCCTTCTGGCTTTCTTCCTTCTTGCCAGATATGGTATCAACAGCCTCCTGGCACATATCCGATATGCGTCTTGTGAATTCTGCGCTTTCCTCTTGCGAAATCACATCATCAAACCCAATCTCATTGAGGAATACGCTGAATTCCTGTAGTGCCTCCGTGGATTTTTCTACCTCTTTCTGGAATTCCTTGCTGATTTCATCTGAGAATTCCTTATGTACAAGCCCTAGTTTTTCTAACTCTTCCCTAGACTTCACTTCAACGCCATTGAGTTTCGCAAGCGCCTTTTCCATTCCAGACATTTCATCGGATGACTCTATCACAGATCGCTTCATCAACTGCGTATTCTCGTGGGCGGCGTACATTCCGGCTCCGACAGCAGAAACGCCAACCACAAGCGGCGCACAGATAGAAGCGAGACTTCCAATGCTTCCAACCAGCCCTGCCCCTCCAAGGCTGCCTAACGCTGTACTTACACCGCTCATAACGCTACTTAATTTTGTGAATGTTCCTATCCCTCCGCCTACCACTTTAAGCACAGGGCCAACGGCTGCGGCCAATGCCATCCATTTTATAACATTCTGCTGCTCCTGCTCTGACAATCCCGCAAATGCGTCTCCTGCCTTGCTTAATACCTCAGATACTTTTGTGATAACTGGAATAAATGACGCTCCGAACTTTATTCCTTCATTCCTTAATTTGTTCAAGGCTCCTTTTAATTGCTCTGCTGGGGTCGCATCCATTTTATCAAAAGCCGATTGCGTAGCACCCGCGCTCTTGTTCATGGCGTCCAGCATTCCATTGTACTCCTGACCATTTCCTTTCGCGAGAACCAATGCCGCTGATCCAGCCTCCACTGAGCCGAACATGTCTTTCAGAGTTATTCCGTTCTTCTCTGCGTACTGGCTCATCATGTTCAGAATGTCTGACGTTGCAACGCCTTCCTTCTTGAGTTCCGCAAATCCTTTCCCAGTCAGTTCCTGGAGGGCCTTGTCAGACGTACTTCCTGTTTTCCCTAACTCGGAAAGCATCTGCTTTAGGTATGTTCCGGCCTCCGCTGTAGCAATACCGTTCTTAGTCAACTGCGCGTATGATGCAGATAGTTCATTCATCCCAAAATTGACAGAACTGGCAATAGGGATTACCTTGCCCATGCTGCTGCTCAATTCATTTACGGTGGTCTTGCCGAGATTCTGCGTTGTAATCAGCATATCAGAAATTTTTGTAGCATCTTCCGCGCTCAGGTTATATCCATTGATCGCAGTTGTAAGGATATCTACAGCACTTGCGCCGGATGTGAATCCGCCTTTTGCTAATTTCATGGCCTCAGTCGTAAACTCGACAGCCTTGGTCTGATCTACGCCTGCGGATATGGCCTGATACACGGATTCTGAATACTCATCAACCGCAACCTTGGTTTCATTTGAGCCACTTATCAGTCTGTCTTTATATTCTGCAAAATCCACGACGCCATCATCAAGAAGCGTACTTACTTTCGCAAAACTGCTTTCAAAGTCAACCGCCATCTTGGTTGTTGCAACGCCTACACCAACAATTGGTAGGGTTACGGACTTCGTCAGCACCGATCCTACTTTTCCAAGCGTCTGTCCAGTCCTTGTCAATCCTGCCAGGCTCTTCTCAACCCTGTCAGCCTCGCTCTTTCCCAGTTTTGCGGCATTCTTCATGTTTCTCTTGAATTGTTCCGTATCTACTTTGAGTTTTGTTACCAGTGGTGCTAACTCAATTCCTGCCGCCATTACATCCACCTCCGCTATGCATTCTCACTGATTTTTCATCAGCCTTGGTCTGCCGCAATCTCCATAAGTTCTTGAGTATCTCCATGCCTTCCTTGGATTTGGTGTAACTTGCGATCCAACTCTCCTTGTTCAGCAGCAAAAAATAAGGATAGGGAAGTTCCAAGATTTCGTTAAAATCGAATCCCGTATACTCGCTTATCCTTCTAATACTCCCAGTTTTTAGCCTATACTCTTTTTCCCACTCCTCTTCCGGGAAGTATTTTTCACATATCGCCTTTCCGATTTCTCCCGTAGGAATGGGAATCATTAGTTTGGGTCTGTTTCTGCCTCGTATCGCAATACTGACATTGTAGTTATTACCTTGGTAATCGCATCCATAGTCCAGTCGCATAAGTCCTGCTTTTCGAACTTCCGTCCCTCCTTGTTATGGTTCAGGAACAGTACAGCGGTCTCTAACCGCTTACCGCGAATATTATCTTCAGTCAAATCACTCTCGATCATATCTATCTTGTCTATCATTCTTAGCGTGGGCTGCATTACATGTATGACTTCTCCGCCTATCCTCATTTCCACGCTGTTGTCCAAATACTTGTCTAAGTCCAGCATCTTTTATCCCCTTTCAAAATAAAAATAAGGAGGGCGCATTATCGCGCTCTCCTATGCTGCTACGATCGCGGAAGCCTCTTCATCTGTAAGTTCTTCCTCAAACTTCGCCAGAAATCCGTCAATCTTGTTGATTGCCGATATCTCCGCATCAATCGTCAGTTCCTTGCCCGTGAATTCAAGCGCGAATCCAGAGCCGCCCTGTCCGATCATCGTGAATCGAATCTTCTTCCCGTTCTCCTTCTTATGAACGAATCTCAGAAGCACCGTCTTAAGCGACTTTCCCTTTCCAGTAAACACGATGGTTCTTACCTTCTTTTCCTTGTCCTCTGTATACTCGCCAGTGGATAGCATCGAGATATTCTCCATGTTCCAGGTAAGCACTCCCGTCTTAGCCGTGATCTCTTCCTTCGTGATGAACGATTTCACGATCTTCTCATACTGGTTTAGAACGTCATACTTGGTAGGCTTGTAGTTTATGGAGAACCCGCCGCTGCAATGCCCTACGTTGTGATCCGCGCTCTCAATCGCTGAATCTTGTGGCAGTTCCGTTCCCTCAAACTCATACATATAGACTTCACCCGCTCCAAGCAAAATCTCATCCTTATTCTTTGCTCCCATTAATTGTCCTCCAATCTATCAGATAATATTTTTTCAGTTCCCATTTCTGCAAATCCTCATTAAATATCCGTGCGCCGCCAGATGAAAGCACAGACCGAAACCTTGTATCTCCATATGATATGAATGGCGCGTCCTCTTCCATTGCAAGCAGTTTCGCAATTTTGTTTTGAGCATCCATGCCTGAATCATAGTCGTCTGAGATCACATTAAGGGTCAACTGGCTTTGGCTCAAGTGCCCCGATGAGATATCCGTAAATGTATAGGCAATGTTAATCCCTTCGTCCGGGTCTACAACCATTACAGGATATAGCCGCAATGCAAATTCCGGGATCATGTACTCTATGTAATTCTTGATGTCCAATTCCATTGCTATTTACCTCCCAGAATCCTTGCTACTGATGATTTTTTTGAAAGTTTCGCATCTTCCAGAAACGGCTGCGGCCTTTGCCCGCGTGTCCAATGGAATCCCTTGTATTTTCCTGCCATCACCGTATAGCCCCACGGAGTTTTCCTGCCATTTCCATCCTTCGCATAGATTCCAGTCCCATCATGCACATAAGGCGCATACTCAAGTGTACTGCCTATCATGCCGACTATCTCAGAGCCAGAAATATCAACCTCACTGGTAATCGATGCCCTAAGAATACCCTGGTCTACCGGGCAGTTCTTTTTCGCCTCGGCTTCAACGACATAACACGCTTTTTTCATATTTCTTCCTACATCTGTAATGATTTCAAGCATTGCCTTATTCATGCTGGCCTCAAATGCAGAATTATCCGACATCCGTAGTCACCTCCTTGAGAAGCAGGCTTGCCAGCCTTCCGGAATCGTTGCAGGATATCACCGTATATACAGTATCGTCATTCTTAAGCCGATATTTTCCAGCCTTGAGGCCCTTTCGGTATGTAAGCCCTGTATGCGTTGATACCTTGTATACCTCGCTTGCATGCGTTACGTACTCATCATTTTTATATACGGCGACATCGGCCTCGGAGACATATACCCATTCCGGCTTAAATCCGCCAGATGGACTTCTGACACGCTTTTCTTCCTGGATCGTGTATCTGCTCATATCCCGGTTTATTGACATCCTATTTCCTCCTTCGTAATCTCCTGTGGCGATATATGATACGCTTAACAGCAGGCGGCAACTCATTGATATATGACACTGATACTCCGCTATTGCTCTCGCTTGCTATGCCCTCTGTTCCGTCTCGATTGAACCTGATAAGCGTCAGTTCTTTCACTGCCAATTCACATGCCTCTGGCAATTCCTCGTCTTTTTCATAGTTGATAGCGTCCCGGATTTCCAGAACGCTATCATGTACCATATCCTCAAGGATATATCTCTTGTCACCCAAGCCAGGACGTTTTAGCAGGCTCTCTAATATTCTCTCTTCCATACGATTAACTCCTACAGTTTGTGTCTGAACTCAACAATCCTGATCTGCTTTGGTTCATATACGGGGTTCCAATTCTGCGCGTCAGAAAGTTCTGCTCTTGTAGGGCCTTCCTTCTTGCTGCTTACCTTGGCGTTTGTGAACTGAATTCCGCGCGGATGAAGTATGTTCGTCCATCTGTTAATCAGGTAGTCAATACCGGAACCCTTCTTCTTGTCCCGATCTGTCTCGGTTGGCACGAATCCTACTGGATTTCCATTACCAAGCGCAATTGCGCCCTGACCGAAAAGGTATGTAGAGAATACCTGATTTGAGCCAGAGCCAGTTACAGGACATCCGTCATCCACAATGACTCGTTTCCCCTGATATAATCCGAACGACACGTCATTCGATGGCTGTACGGTCTCAATAAGATTCTGCTTCTTAAGTGCCGCCTCCGTAGCACTATGCATTACAACACCCGTAAGTGCCGTCTTATTGTCTCCAAGCAACTGTTCTGCATCAATGAAAGCAGACCCGCTCCATTTAGCCGCCGTTCCTGAACCGCCAGAAATGTCTAATATATTGCTTGCAAGTGGCGTTTTCGCCGAGGGCGCTTCTGATTCTGTATAAGAGCCGAAAATTCCCTTTAGAATAGCAACTAATTCCTTTTGCATATCACGCGCGCGGAACCCTGCCACCAGTGATGCAATCGCAAGCATCGGATCGCTTCCAGCAAGCGCGGCAGACAGATCAGTAGCACTCCACATCTTTGCGCGCCTGATGATTACTGCAACGTCCTGCTCGGATTCAATTCCAGACGGCGTCAAATCCTTCCCCTCAACTACGGACTCTGACTCACCCGTCAAATCCTCGAAAAACGGCATATTCACTAGTGGAGAGGCCTGTGAAGCCAGTTCGTCAAATTTAGTATCATTAACAATAATTCCACAGTTATATAATGCTGATTTCTCCATTGTCTTCTGGATTACGTACGGCGTAAATAACTGTGGTACAATTACATCTGATAATGTTGTTCCTGCCATGTGTTATCACCTTTTTAACCTTTCTTGTTCTTATAATGTTACTCCTGCTGCGGCTGCCATTTCCTGTGCCTGTGCGGGGTTTTCCTTAAGCATTTTTCCTTGCTCCGTCAGATTGAATGTCTCTTTTGCGAATGGGTTAGTAGTCGCTGCTCCTTTGCCGCCCTGCGGATTGTAACTCTGATGCTTCTGTACAGTAGGAAATAGCATAGGCGCTGATTCCTTATAGGATTTCACAATCTCATCTACCCCAACAGGATTTCCGTCCTTGTCGAACGTGAACTTCTCTAGCCCGCCATGCTTGTAGATCAGATAGTCGGCATCTATGCATCCGGCATTTGAGATCATTTCCTTGAGCCTGTATGACTTCTGCATGTCCTCATTCGCTTTCTGCAAGTTTTTAATTTCTGTCTCATATGTCTCGATCTTTCCTTGCAGTTCCTCATTCCCCTTAGTGCTTTCCTGCAAATCTTTGATGGTGGCATTTGCCGTATTAAGTTCTGTAACCTTTGCGTCGTACTCCCCCTTTGGTATGATGTGGTTCGGCGCCTCCTTATTGATTTTTTCCAAGGTCTTTTCCACATCCAAATTCCCATCTTCTCCATATACCGCATTGCTTAAGATTTTCTTTAACCATTCCATTTAGTTTCACCTCCATAGATTTTTATTCCGGCTCTCCCGGTATGGAATGTACCGTTGTTCTTTATTCCCTGCAACACTTAAAAAAGGGTAAAATAAAAGAACGCTTACGCGTCTTTCGTTTTTGCTGCTCTTTTTTGAATTACCCCGGCTTTTTCCAATTGCCTTTCCCTTGACTCGGAAACCTCAATCTCTTCGCCTTGTCCTATGTTCCTGTGCTTTTCCACATCATAATAAGACCTGATAACTTTTACAATCAACCCCATCACCTCCAGACCTAAAATAAAACCACTTGCTAAATAGTTCCAGCAAGTGGTCAATTACTAAATCATGATTATCTTGAGTTATAAAGTATTCACAGTAGGTTCATAACTTCCGTTTTCATTATCGAACATAACTATACCAGCCGACTCACCATTATGTTCTACAAAAACCGTAATACTTGTTATTTCATTTTCATTTAATAATGTTTCTTTAGTTGTAGTTAATATGGCCATTTTATTGATAGTTGCGTCTTTACTTTCTAACATTTCCATGTGAATGGACATTTCTTTTCCGCCGTCTTTTTTGTCAATTATATATTCAACACTTAGTTCTGGTATATCGTTTTGTATATTGCTAATCAAATCAGCATATATAGTTTTACTTTCTTCTTGCCTTTTTAATAATTCTTCTTCTTTCTCTGCCGATAAACCATCATCATTTTGTTCTGGCTCACTAGATTCATATGAATATTGTGTTACCGCTTCTGAATCCGTTTTCTCTTCCTCAGGTTCTTTCTCTCCGCATCCAGAAATAATCCCAAAGCACAAGCACATAATCAATAAAATACTTACAATCCTTTTCATTTCAAATCCTCCTTGAAATATATATTATATCCATATATTACCATCTTGGGAGTCTGTATACAAGCGATTATTAAGAGCATCCATGAGATATTTCTTACGGTCACATAATATCTTGCAGGCCTCCGGGTTATTCGTCCTCCTTGCCTTGTCAATCAACTTCTGTATGCGCTTGATCTCGCTGTTAATGTAGCATACATGGTGCTTCGATTTGCAGTGCGGGCAGAGATAATATACATCTATCAGTCCATCATCCTGCACATGCTCTATCATCATCTTCGCCGTTGGCTCAAATGACTTTCCGCATCTACACTGAATCTTCAATTTCTTATTTGCTGTTACCTTTAACGATTTCATACAATCCTCCTATTCTACTTCCGGCAAATATGTGCACCGGCAGTTTGGGTGAAGTGGAAGTATAGGCTCTTTTCCAAGCAGATATACCTTATCATGATATCTCATGCATGTCTCGCATGTCCGCTCATCCAATGCCGCCCATACCCTCACTCTCTCTACGCCTCCATCCTTATATCCCATGAGTACCGCACTATTGAGGTAGTGCATCGTCTCTGTCCGTATGAGCCTGTGGCAGTTGTTGAAACTGTTGCCAGTATAGTTATGCAGGCTTATAGCGATCTCTGTTACCGTCTTTCCTTGCTGAAACCCGGAAAGAAGGATATCATTTAGGCCAACCGCAAGTTGCTTCTGATTTTCCCATATCCTGCCGGAGAAACTGTCACCTCTCCAAGGTTCATTTATCAACTTATCCATAAGTTTTCTGTTGGGAACCGATATCCCCTCGGCTTCTAGGAACTCTGTTGTTGCGACATACACATCCTTGAACCCATCCTGCATATTTTCGGTGGCCTCGCTCTGCACTTCCTCTCCAAGACGCTTGATAATGCTCTCGTATTTCCTGCATAGTTTTTCAAGTCGGTCGCGCTTATACATATCCGAAAGCGATAGCGTGCCGTTCCGGCTGTACTTCTCGGCAATATAATAGAGTTCCTCCCTGACCTGTCGGCTTGCATCAATGTAGAACTCCAATATTCTGCGGTTCTTTTCCTCTATCGTGTTGTACGTCTCCCAGGTAGTATTGGCAATACGCTGTTCCCAATACTCTGCGCTATTCTTCTTCGCCATCTCCTAACCCTCCATCGGCTTTCGGGATATTGTCCCATTCCTGCTCTTTTTCCTTCCTCTGCTTTTCAAGCCTTTCCATCTCTTTTGTTGGATCATCTACCCAAGGATGTCTGCGTACGATTGTCTCGTCTGATATGATTCCCTTGCTCTTCTGCGCTATGTCAGAGAGTTCCGCATCATTCGTGACGCTCGTCCTTGTCCACGTCTGCTCAATATTTTCTGCTGACAGATTATGGAATCTAAGGATAGCACGCACAAGCCTATTGAATGATATTCTGAATTCAGTTTCCATTAATCCAGTCTTAAGTTCAAGGAGCGAATACAGATATCCTAATGCTACGCCTGAACTGTTCCCGAAATTCTGCGGGTCCGGGTCAATAGCCATTCCTTGCTCAAATATAGACTTCCGAGTCATTGTCAATAGTTTCTCCCTGGCCTCTACTGGTATCTCTATTGCCAATGTGGATATACCTGATTTGTCGTTTGGGCCTTCGCTTTCCACCTGTATTATCTTGGTATTGTTGATTTCCCGTAGTATTTCAGTCGGAGTGTCAGCCTTTCCACCATAATTTGTGATGACGAAAATAATCTCCTGAATATCTTCCAGATCGTTCACGAATCCTGAATATATCTTGTCATAAGAGTCTATCAGTTCCTTGATGTCGTTGAGATCATTCGTTCCTTCATCGTTGTTGTTGAAGAATATGAACGGCACTTCCCCAAGTCCATGCTTGTATACGCTCTCGTAAGTCTCAGAGTTAGTATCTACATTTAACGTAAGATACTGGCAGTAAGGTTCCAGCATATCATAGCCATCACTATCAATCCTGCGCCTGAATGATTCTGCCTCTTCATCCGTCCAGAATTCATAGATGAAATACTCGTCTCCTGTAGCGTCATCAATATCACGGTATGTACGGAGTACTGCCTTAAGTTCCTTCTCCAAATCCTTGTTCCATATTGGCACTACCTCTCTTGAGTCCAATACCGAATACTTGAATTCCCCGTTCTCGCCTTTCCAGTAATGTATCCAGCCTACGGATGTGTTAGCAGCCTGCACACATAATGCCTTGCACTTCTTCTGAAATGCATCACCCAAGGCTTTCTTAATGGTTTCATTTGCCTCGTCATTCCCTGCATCAAATAACACGCGGTCTGTGAATGCGTATGCAGCCTTCTGGTTGACTTGTAACTTATAGAAGTTACTCGGTATCCTATTGTCCGCGTTTCTTAGCGGGTCATCCTCTATTTTATCCTCGCGCTTGATCGTCAGGATATCATTTTTCTTTCTGTAATACCTGTTAGCAGTATCTGCTTTGGAAACAAATTTCTCATGTCCAGGCATATACGATCTTAGCATTTTCTTAGCAATCTCTAATTCCATATTCCCTCCATTATCCCATAGACACGCCGCCAGAGTGTACCGTGTTCTCCGCTACTCCCGTAGTCGCATCTGGTGCATCGTCATGCGCATTTTTCCCTTCCCGCTGATACTTGTGCATTGCCTTGTAGTAATCCGGCCATCTGTCTTTCCAGTTCTTCGGGTAATATATGTGGTTCATAACCCAGGTACTGTTTGACAATATTCTTGCGATCTTGTTCTCGGACTGATGGAACCACCTTACCTTGGTCTTGTTGCTCTTATACTCCTGCTTGAGTATGCTGTTTACGGACCGTGCAAATCCGCGGCCTCCGTTGTTCGATTCAATCTTCGCCCTGTTCACTCCATACTCGAATAACGCCTTCGCAACCATTGGCTCCGTATCCTCCATTGGCTTCTGAGTATATATGACATCAAGAATATATGCCTCCTTGTTATATACGCCATACGTGATGCTGCACAGATAATCGCTGCCTTCATCTGCCGTATCCGTATAATTCCTGACGGAAGAGAATAGCGGCTTGCCGGTAGTGTCCCTTGGTACGTCATCATAAGTCTTGAAGGACGTGTACAACTGCCCCTTAAGATCAATAGGCTCCTGGTTATAGTTCGCGCTTGCTATGTCCTCTCCCATTGCGCTAATCTTGTCCATATAAGAAGCATAAGAGAGGATTTCGGGGCACAGCATCGTATGGCTCTCCTTGTCTATAAGTGCCTTCATGGCAATATGGCGATATCTCTTGCCTTTCTCCTTGCACCATTCAAGAACTCTTCCAGCCAAATCCTCGCTGTGCCAGCGCGTCATTATTATGATGATCTTCCCGCCCTCTTCAAGCCTTGATAGCATCGTATCGGTGAACCATGTCCAGTGTTCTTCAAGCACCCTGGCATTATAAGCCTCTTTTGCAGCCTTGATTAGATCGTCTATAATCATCAGATCACACCCGAATCCCGTAGCCGTTCCAGTGGGTGAAGTAGCAAGGTAATTGTTATATCCTCCCTCAAGGCTCCACAGGTTCATTGCCGCATCACCATACTTAATGCGGACTCCTGGAAATACATCAGAGAACACCGGCTTATATATATCTGCTTTCACAGCCTGTATGCTGTTCCTTACGTTCTTCGAGAACATGGTCGAGAGTGTTTCGTTATATGATCCAGTCATAATCTTTTTTGTTGGGTCATTTCCAAGAAACCACTCTACGAGATTGCCAGCCGTACGGCTCTTGCCATGCCGCGGAGGCACATTAATAACGCATACTTCCTCGTCCGACTCAACAAATTCCTGCAAAGAGTTGCATAGCTGCGTCAGGTATTCCCTATCGTCCTTATAAAAATCAGGTGCTTTCAGTTGGCAATAAAAAAAGAACTCGCGTCTTGCAAGTTCTGTCCTGGCACCCAGCCTGATTAGTTCCTTATCCATCCTTAATCAACTTCTTAAGTTCTTCTGTCGTAAGCCCGTTGTATGGATTATTGACATTCATGGCTCCTTCCACGCTATAGTCTCTCTTGTCCCTCCAATCGCTAGGCTTTCGATTCTTAAGCCAGAATATTTGTGCTGTCGTGTCCGGGGCCATCTGCTTCTTTACAATCTTCGTAACAATCAACTCCGGCTTGCCAGTATCTTCATTGAACACTCTTTCTCTCGTAACCTCGTCATACTCGTATCCAAGAGCCTTTTTAAGCAGCGCATTCTCTACTTCCCGGTCTACTACTTCCTTGCCCTTTTTTAAGGCGTTAGAAAAGTCAGGGTACTGCTTCTTCCATGCGTATATGGTTTCTCGGCTTATGCCGATGTTTTTTGCTATCTGCTCATCCGTCAGTCCATCTCTGGCCCATCCTTCGATCTTAAGCAAGCCTTCCGGCTCTATCCATTCTTGATACTTAGCCAACCCTGGATCACCTCTCTTCCCTATGCCTTCTTCTTAGCCTCCATGTAATCGGCTAACTCTATCTCATACAGTTTTTCATCGTAGTATCTTCCATCTGTCAGCCTTGTACGGTTTTTATACGTCCCTACTATCCGGCCTCCATACTTCCTGCATATCCTGTCATATGATTCTTCTATAGGATTTCCGATAATGACAGACCATTCCAGGCGGCGTATAGCATACCTGGAAAATATCTTGTCTAATGCCTCTCCCAAATCATAGCCAAACTCAAATGACGGCTTATCCTCAAAATTGATTATCCCCAGAGCATATGCATATTCGCTTGATCTGTCTATCTTGTATTCGATCGACCCTATGACTTCTCCGTTCTTAACCGAAACATACTGATGGCAATTCCATGTATCATGCTTGATATCAACATCCTCATAGAAATTTCCGGCATAATACCACTTGTATCTATCATCCATCCATGTTTCCCTAAATTTTTTTATCAATTCTTCTTGGTAATTCAATGCTAAATCTAACATGCTCTCTCTCCTTGTTGTTTTGCGGTTTTTTATCTATCATTAAAGGAGGTTTTTCGGATGGAAATCATATATTGCGAAGAAACCGCAAAAACTCCACAGTCGGGATACCTGGACTCGAACCAGGGGCTTGCTGCATATAAGGCAGTTGCTCTACCATCTGCGCTACATCCCGTTAACGGGCCTCTGCGCCCGTTAGCAGTAATATTTATCGTGCCTTGCGCTGCACTATCTGATTTTAGGGTTCAGCAACCTCATGCGCTACCGAACGAACCGAGTTACATTCCCTCTGCCTGCATGCAAAAAGCCACCAGCAGGATGGCTCCTTCCGATGGCCCATTACAAATTCAGGGGGATGACATTATGCACTGTCTTACGACCATACACTTTTGTCATTATAATAATAACACAGGTAAAATGGTCGGAACGGTCAAACATTATTTTCTTATGCCAATTTCTCTTTCAAACGCCTGTCTGCAACTTTCTGCCGTGTGCGGGTGTCCCATTCTCCGCGCTATCTGTCCCCAACTCAGAGAATCATCCAGACACCTGAATCTGCATATCCTCCTTATGCGGCTGTCCGAAATGCTCTCTATGTACTGCTCTGCCTCAGCGATCTCCTTATCAATCTTCGTGATTTGATGCTCAAGCATATTTCTGTATGCGCGCTTGTACCTCAATCTCTTCTCATACTCCGGCATTGGGAATCCGGTAATACGCTTCGTTCCCAGCGGTTTCTTTCCCTTCTTCCCGCATGTAACAGAGTCTGACACTACCGTCCCCTTATCCTCAAGCCTCTCTATCTCCCTGTCATTATCCTCTTTCCTGCGCCGCAAATCAGATAACTCCTTCTTGTGACTGCATAACTGGGTTAATATAATCTTGTCTATCTCCATCATTCTCCTTTCCTATGCTGCTGCCCTTCTCCTTACGTCACGCAATGTGTCTGGCGTGGACTCTGCATAATAGCGGCTCGTAACGTTCGGGTTGCTATGTCCAAGTATCTCCTGGATATCCCCGATGTCTACTCCCTGGTTCTTCAATTGCATTCCCAGGGTCTTTCGCATCTTGTGTGGATATACGCGGCACTTAAGCCCTACGCGTCCGGCAATCGTCTTAAGAGATGCCCTGATACCAGTCTTGTTAAGACGGTTATGCGGCGATCTCTCCCACACAAATAATGCCTCGTTATCATCTTTCCTGCTCTCCACATACTTGCGGAGATGATACCTTGCTACCTCATCCAGATAGATCACGCGGTATCTTCCACCCTTCTCGCCAAGGATGGTCACATCTCCCGTATTCCAGTCGATGTCATCCCTATTGATCGGAACGATCTCGCCTACCCTGGCCCCGGTGCTTCTCAGGGCTTCTACCAATGCCCTGTCTCTCAGGGTAATGCATCCTTCCCTTAGTTCCTCCATCTGTCCCGGCCTGAAATAGTCTATCGGTTTCCTGCGCTCCCTCTTCGGCTCCACGCATTCGACCGGGTTATATGTAACAAACTTCTCCTTGCGCAGCCAGGTGAAGAATGCAGAGAGGTATCTGCGCTCGTTATTGCAAGTGCTGGCCTGGTTCTTGCCTCTGTTGTTCTTCACATTTCGATTCTCGTAATACCGGAGATAGTAGTCTATATCTATCTCGTCTATGTCGGTAAGAGGCTTGTCTACCTGGGTAATAAGACGCGTTATCGCTCCTATATACTGATCCATCGTCTCTTTTGCCAGTCTGCTCTTCTTAAGCCTGTACAAGTCGATGAGATAGTTATTCTTTTCCTCCGTGCTTGTATCCACTTTGGCCGGAAGGGTCGTGATCCTCTCCACATTCAGAAATACAAACTGTTCCTCTACGACTTTCTGTAGGATGTCCAGCGTTACCGCATCCAGATATACGGACATTTGCAGCATAATGTTGTTAATAATGTTGCTCTTAATATTTACATTCTCATTTGTATACATAACATTTCCTCCTTGGTATTGCCTAAGAAGAAGTCTTATGATACAATCTTCTTAGGTGAATGAGCAGTGGAGAATATACTTTGGACGGTATTCCACTGCTTGTTTTATTTTATTTTCAACGTACACTCACCCAATTTTTTAAAAATATACTCATCTACCGTATAGTGCGGCAGTCATTCTATTTTATCTGGCTCTTCTGCGTCCGGTCCTTCTCCAAACAGTTCCGCACACGACTTACTGTCTGGAATCAAGAACTCACACGCTCCTCCTGTAACCTCACATTCCCATCCGTGGTATTCATCTGTTGGTTTCGCGCATTTGCAACTCATCTTCTTCTCTCCTTTCGATTTCTGCTATTGCTTGAAATATTGGGTAGAACTGCTGTGGAACTACTGCGTTTCCCAGGCATCTAATTCTGTCCACCCTATTGGGTACCCCATTAGCCACTCTACCCACATTGGGTTCAGTTGCCCACCAATCTTCGCCGCCAGGTCTCCATGCTTCCGTCCAGATTCCGAACTTCCGTTGCTCCCTCCTGCCCGTGGGGTCGGATACATTGCAATCTGATCGTTTAGATTCCTGCTCCGATGTTCTTTGTCTTCCCACCGGCTCGCCTGTCCCGTCCGGTAATCCCTTGCCTGTGGGGTCGCAAATTGCTCCCTCATTACATCCCCAACAAGAGAATCCCGATTGATCTGGCTTTTCGGAAGCGTACTGTTCTTCGCATCTTGGGCTGTTGGAGTATTGTACATCTTCACGGCTCCGCTCAGTGTTAAGGTTTTCTTTTCGTGGTTTCCCTGGCTGTACTGATAATCTCCGCTCTCTTTTGCCCGTGGGGTCGGCCACATCATCATAATCTTCGGGTCTACCTGCTCCCTCAGATTTGATGGTCGCTTTCTCCCCCTTCTGCTTCCGGCCGCCATCTTGCGTAGAGACTCTTCCGACCTCTGAGCCATGTGATCCATTGCTGTCGGAGTAGCCCACAATTGCGACTCTGTATCTCCGGTGGTTGGCTCCAACAGCGCAAGCTGGAATAAGAAATGCCCTTGTCCGATATCCTTCGGCTTCCAATTCAGATAATATATCTGCGAGTGCCATATTGATGATTCCAGCAACATTTTCTCCAACAACCCAAGTGGGCCGTAGTTCTTTGATAACCCTAACCATTTCTGGCCAGAGGTAGCGGTCATCCTTCTTGCCTCTTTGCTTCCCGGCAACGGAGAAAGGCTGGCAAGGAAATCCTCCGGAAATAACGTCAACTGTCCTTCTACCTGTTCGCTCATAAAAACTTTCTCCTGTTAATGTCCTTATATCTCTCCATCTCTGGACGTCCGGCCAGTGTTTTTCCAGTACCCTCGTCGGGTAATCTGCGAACTCACACTGACCAACCGTTTTGAATCCAGCCCATTCCGCAGCCAGATCAAGACCACCTATGCCGCTGAACAGACTCAAATGTGTCAATTCCATCTCTATCACCTAAATTCCCATTTATTTAATAAATACCAACCACCGTGTCTTCCCTCTTTGGTCACCCAGCAGAGGCTTTCTGTCAAATGCCTCTAGTACTCTAGACATTTTGATTTGTTCTTCGTTCCACTTGAAAACCAACAGTCCGTCTGGCTCCAGAACCCGCATACACTCGTCAAAACCTCGTTTCAGGTATTCTGGCCAGTCTTCCGGAAGCACTCCGTACTTTTTTGCAAGCCAACTACCTGTCCCCGCATGAATCAAATGCGGAGGATCAAATACTACAACCTTAAAACTATTATCTTCATATGGCATATTCCGGAAATCCATCTTTACGTCCGGCTTGATCAGAAGTTTCCTTCCGTCGCACAAGGTTGTTTCCACTTCTCTGTTATCAGCAAATATAGTATCTGGATTCTCTTTGTCAAACCAAAACATCCTGCTTCCGCAACACGCATCTAAAATTCTTTTCATATTAATTTCCTCATTAAATCTCAGTTTAGTCTACTTCGTTCCAATCAATTGCCTGTCCACAACGCTCACAATATTTAGGCTTGTTTCCCAAATGGTAACCATCGCTATATATCGTCAATGGAATCCACCCACATTCTGGACATTTATAATGTGTTTTTTCGTCCGTTCCCTGTTCTTTTGGCTTCTTCGGAATCTGTTTTTTCTACTGCTATTCCGCATTCTTTTATTGTTCCGATTGCTCTATAATCTTTGTATTCGCAATCAAATTCGTTCATGTTGTTACATACTCCGCATATCGAATATGAACACGATTTTATATGACAAATCATTCTTTACCTCCACTAAAGCCTAAGTTTAATCGAATAAGCTCATTTGCCTATCCGGTTCATAATTCATCCACAAGACTTCTCTTTTCTTGCTACAGACCTGCGAATAACATGTTGTTTCTTGCCTGTGCCAGCTGTGCAATCGATCATTATACAGGTCATTGTCATACCCACTCAGTATTACCGGTCCCTTATGCTCCAGAAGAACATCAAGCAGATTTTCTTGCTCCTTATCCTCCATTTCACAGCGATACTGTTTCCCATGCCTGGTACCGAGTACATAAGGTGGATCTGCGTAAATCAGGACATTGGAATAATTAAACCTCTGTATCACATCTACTGCCGGCTTATTTTCAATTTGTACTCCTCTCAGCCGTTCAGCTGCCTGAAGGATTTTCTCTGGCAGATTACACCAGTCCTGCGATGCATAGGCTCTTTCTCTTCCCTGCACATCATTCTTCCAACCCACCTTTTCTCCGTTCGTCCGGAAACCATGTCCCATATTTAAACGTATGTAGAAGTTCACTGCTCTCTCGAAACTATCCTCCGGCACAGATTCAAAAGCTTCATCGTAGATCTGCCGGGCATACGGTGTATAATAAATCTCCCTGGCCAGACGCTCCGGTTCCTTCCGTATCCATTCAAACAAGTTTACCACATTTCCGTCCAGATCATTCACCGTTTCAATGTGGCTCCTGGGTTTATTAAATAAAACAGCTCCGCTGCCGAAGAACGGTTCCAAGTAGCTGTGATGTTCCGGGAAGAAATCTATAATCCATTTTGCAATAGACCATTTGCTACCTGGATATTTCATTACTGCTTTCACCTAATCACCTGATTCCTTAAATTCTTTGAGATTTTCCTTTATCCATTCTTTGTATTCTTGTGCTTCGCTGATTAAGCAGTTCAATACTGGCATAATAAACATCAATCTTTTTGGATCCTTCTCATTGCACATTTTTATGCGTAGCCTTGAAATCTCTTCTGCTGAATCGCAAATATCATTCTCGTATTCAAGTGCTTCGTCATGCAATTTATATATGTCAACCATATTTCACACCACCTAAATGCTAATTTACTTATGTTTCATCGTTTATTCGCATACATAACACAACCCCTAGCGGCTCACCAGTTATTCCTATCGGTATAACAGCCGTTTTATTTTCTATTGTCACGTAACTCATAGCGTTTTTGTACTCTCTTATCCAGTCATTTCTATCCCATATGTGTTCACCTTCATCTGTGTCAAATCTGCAAGCAATCCTTCCTGACTTGCAGATAAGCAAATGATTGGTTCTTTTGATCTTTAGTAGTTTAGTGTTATTTGGGTCGAATTCTTCGGCTGCTTTGACCTGATTTACTTTTGACAGATCAATCATCGCCATTTCTTTTTTTATGTATGGCCCTTTATGACCATCCACCAATAGCACTACTTCTCCATAGTCCATAACTCTTACTTTTGATGGATTTTTAATTGCTTCTATTTGCATTTTTATATCTGCTTCCATACTTACTTCTTACCTCCTTCTCCGGCATATACGTATATGCGTATATCGTTGCCATCCCTGCCGTCATTCTCGATCTCTATGCGCCCGTTGTATACGGATTCCCTGACTCCATCCCCGTATACTACCACCGTGCCTGTATGGCATGGCTCCGGCTCCGTTATCACAAGCGGCTGCGCCTCTGGCTCTGGCTGGTCAGGCTTCGCATTTAGATGCATCCTCCCGGCTGCCGCCGCAGCGAGCACAATCAGGATGATTGCCGCTGCTATCAGTTTCTTCCTCATGGCTATTTCCCTCTCTTGATGATCTTCCTCTTCCGTTTGCTTCGTCCGTACCTGAATGCATTCATGTTTCCCGGCTTGACATTAGGTACTACGATCTGCTGCTTGCCGGAAGAGTGCGTGTATCTGTTGTTTTCGAACATGTCATATCCTCCATACAGCCTTCTGGCTCTTCCCGTATCCTGTCGTGGATACGCGTACATCGAGTTTCTTCTTGGCCCTCATGATCTCCTTCCGGGAGATGCACATTTCATCGGCCTTGGCGAAAATATCCTGTGCCAGGGCCTCCCCGGCGCCCATCATGTCCGTAAGCAGCTTCTCTGCCCGGTCGCTCTCCGTCTCAGCAGCGGAGATGAGCATGTCCTTGATCTTCTCGATCTGGATGGTGTTTGCGTTCGATTTCCCAAATATCTTCTCAAGGATTTCTCCCTGGTCCCTGACCGCTCCCTCTATCTCGCATAACTTCCTGTGTATGTTTTCCAGCACCTTCGCTTCTGCGCCCTTCTGCAAAGCCTTCTCCTTCTTCACAAGGCTGCCGGCTTCAAGTCCCAAAAGCGTGCACATCAGGCTCTCCATATTCTCCGGCTGCTCCGGCCTGTGCTTGATGCTGACTATGTAGTCCTTCCCCCTCCCAATTTCAAGGGAGAACCCCTGCTTCGTCTTTCCCTGCCGATTAAGTTCTTCGCACAGTTTTTCATAGTCTATTGCTACTTTTTTAATCAACGTTCTATATTCCCTCCTACTGTATTAATTTTCTCTCCAAGTCCGACATATCCTTATAGTCGCGGCCTTGGAAGTTGTTGAAGCCATTATTTACGCTTCTTGTCTGCTTTGCGGATGGGGCCTGTAAATAATTCTCAAATTTAGTCCCAAATAGCGTGGATGGCCTTATGTATGGCCTCATATCCTTTTCCCCGGGCTTCGGCTCTCCACCCCACTCCTGTATCTTCTTGTCAATTACAGCCTTTAAATCCTCAACGGTATACCCCTCATTCACGCGTGCCTGGATATGCTTGCGCGTGTCCTTGGATGTCGAACGATATGATGTCCCGGCCTTCTGGTTAAGATAATCAACAATCTCCTTGTACGGGTACTCGGGATCGCGCTCGGCACTTGTGCCAGAGGACATATTATCTATACCATTCTTATCATTCTTATCATTCTTTCTTTCTTGGTTGTGTATCCTTCGTGGTCTCCTTTCGGTTCCTTCGTGGTCTCTTATCGGTTCATTTTCGGTTCCAAAATCCTGATATTTTCCGTAGTTTACAACGTTTATTACGGTTCCTTGACGGTTCCCATTTTTCTCTATCATGTTGACCGACACAAGAAGTTCCAGAAACCCTCTTACCTTCTTTTTGCTCCATCCCCAGCGATCCATCAGTTTTAGTTCGGATGTCAGGAAACTGCCGCGGCTTATATGCTGCATTCGGTTTCCAACCAGAACGTCCTTACCCTTGTGGTTCGCAAGCAGGATTATGTCTATCCAGGCCTGCCCCTTGCTGAATGGCCGGTCAGACCAGATGGGATTGTCAAGGATGCTCCTATGTACTTTTATCCACCCGTCCATACTCATCAAGCACCCTTTCGGATTCCGGCTCGCCTCGCTTTTTCCACAATCCCGTTTCTGCTGGCTTTCCAATCTATGCCGCAGTTCCGGCATGTCCGCCTTGCAGATGCAAGAGACCAGCCTATGCTTCTAAGCCTGTTTTCCTCCTGCCTTACATATGCGGCGAGCATGCCTCTCTCAACCTCGTCATTCATATCCGGGATAAAATAGCCCCTCCCATCCTGCATGTTGAGTATCGGAATGTCTCTCCTGGCGTAGTGGATCAGGTCCCTAACCTGTCGGTCTGATATGCCTGTGCGGATGGCTAGAGCATGTCGTGTGATGGCATTCACGCGGCCTGTCGGAATGTAGTCTAATATGTTGAGGGATTCCCTGTTGATTGATTTCAGGTAATCCTCTAATTCGATCTGTCCTACCATGATCCTCCCTTCTCCCAGGCCCTTACGCCTGGGTGCTGGCGGTCAATAAGTTACTCGTGATACATTGTGTGCAACACGGCTGGTTGCATGTATAGTCAAGCCTTATGGCTAACTACTGTAATAGAATTCCTGCCGGAACTGCTCTTCATTACCATAGTGTGCTATGTAATATTCCTTGCACCTCTGCCGCAATTCCTTATCAACCTTCGCCGCATCCTTTCCGGCATGTACGCCGTTCGGATGCAGGGATGGGGTCAGCGGTGCTATGAAACCGTACTTCTCGCACAACTTTCGCTCCTGGGAAGTATGGCTGAATACGTGGTGACGCTCCACGCCGTATCTCCCGGTATACATGCAGCAGTCCATGTCATCCGTGAATATGCTCCATAGCCTCTTCATGCCTCAACCCTCCATTGCTGCTTCATGCGCTCTAGTTCGTCCGGGGTGGCGGTCTCTATGCCCTGCTCCTTCGCGTCCTGCACGGTCCCGTCAATCAGGGACGACATCTCCGCGGTATTGTAGGTATGGGAGCCGCGCAGCAGGAGGTACACCCGGTACGCCTTGCCGTCATCCATGATCCTCGTCTTGTCCGTTGGCCTGACGTGTATCTCTTCGCGCTCCATCATGTCGATGTCATCCCGGATGATTAGCGGCACGATGCTGTCATTCTCGATCGCCAGTTGCCCGTACTTCTGCAAGAGCGTGTTCTTCATGTACGCCTTGCTGGTCCCTAGCGTATCAGCAAGTTTCCCGACCAGGACGTGGAAGTATGCGTTCGCATTCAGCGACCGCTTCTTCCGATATTTCTTGATGGTGATGGATAGCGGAGAGTCCTTGAGGCCGTCGAATGCCCCTCTGGCATCCTCATTCAGCGTCAGGACGGCTTTTTGCTTTCCAGCCACCAAGTCCACCATCAGGCTGTCAAAGTGTCCTGTAAAGTCCATTAATCATCACCGTACCTATCCTTGATTTCTCCAAGCATCTTCGCCGCCTCGACTTCGGTAAGCGTCTCCCACGTCTTTCCATTCCCGCATACCCATGCGTCACCGTCTATCCCGTGGCTAACGCACAGGTTCTTTAGCGTCTTGATCTTGGCCTGCGAGGCCGGCTTTTCAAGCGTGCTTGGTATAGACATTTCATTATTGCCTTCCTCTTTCAGCCAGAGTTCGAATCCAAGACCGGTATGTATCGCTACGCATTTCACGAATGCCCTGCACATGCTGTTCCATACCCTCTGCTGGTTCATGGAATTGTCTCGCACCGGGTTTGATCCGTTTGTGACCGGCGTCTGCATCTCATATACATTATCATCTATGACAACCTTGATCCTGGTCTCATAGCATCGGTTCGAAATGCCATTCTTGTCCATAAAAACCGCTCTTGACATTCTAAGACTGCTCCCCGTGCGCTCGTCCGGGATAGGATCAAAGTATACGCACTCCGCCCCATTCTCATGCAACAGTTTGATGCATTTCGCCCAGTTCAGATAATACATCCCATCCCGTTTATCGCAGTAGGGGCGCACATCAACCTTTCTCATTTCTTCATAACTTTTCAATGCCATCTATAACATCCTCCTGTAATCATCGTTCAGGCAGTCATCACATAGTTTTTCACCATCGACAACGGTTATATAGTCTCCAGCATACAGGCCACATCCGCATCTATCGCAGACATCTACCGGATCTGGATCATCTGGCGGCGTAGTCTTCCAACTGTCATATCCTGGTATCATACGATTCACTCCTTATTGATAACTGCCCGTTGCTTTCAGTTTGCAGCATCTCCTTGAGTCTTTCTAAAAATTCATTATTTCTTTCCCTGCAATCACAAGTCTCTCCCGGGTCTAGGTGCGCTCCGCAGTGTTCGCAGATGTATCCGTACATTCCTGCACCTTCTTTCTCAGATCAATCAGGTGTTTCTTGCAATTGTTGTATGTGCGTTCGCTTATGCCGTCAAATGCAAATCCATAGATTCCGTCATATCCGTGACCCGGCTTGAATCCATCGTCCATTATCCGCACTTCTATGCTCGTGCCATAGTTTGACGCTTCAAAATCCACATATGGATATCCGTTTTCCCCATAACCATGCTCCTGTATTTCCATGCACAGGCACAGGAGTTCATGAATCTTCTCTCTGTTCGTCATTGATTTACCTCCTCTTCTACATCCATCTCGCGCGAAAATTTATATTCCATCAGGTCCGCAAGCATCAGGTATTCTTTTGCTGTCTTGCTGTCTCCATGCGTCTCCCGTACCTTATCCCGGAATTCTTCCAACGTGCCGTAAAAGCATCCACAATTAACACCAATAGCCTTGTCCTTTGTGCGGAAGAATGTTGTAGTACGAAAAATTCTGCCAAAACCTTTCACTGTCGAATAATCAGCGTCACCGCACACCTCAGCGTTACCGCACACCTCAGCGTTACCGTACACCTCAGCGTCACCGCACACCTCAGCGTCACCGCACACCTCAGCGTTACCGTACACCTCAGCGTTACCGTACACCTCAGCGTCACCGCACACCTCA
>ERZ1036407.332-NODE-332-length-38086-cov-6.792170_pt1 | contig 38086 bp, 36 predicted proteins | sample MGYA00514217_ERZ1036407 | MGnify/ENA primary metagenome ERZ1036407 (study PRJEB33795, sample SAMN09464943) | human gut metagenome | host: Homo sapiens | place: USA: Stanford, California | collected 2016-11 | study: EMG produced TPA metagenomics assembly of the... | reverse complement strand
CTCTAAGCCATTCAACTTCTCTTTGAGAATCAATATTTACAATACACTCATTTTGAAGTGCTTCCAAAAAGCTATTTTTTGTTTTAATTGGCCCATTATAAATAATTCGATTTTTTGCCACTCCAATAAGTTTTGCAAGATTATATTCATCTTCAGATACCGTTTCTGCATAACAACCTAAGGAATCAAAATGTTTAATAATCCACGGAAGCGCATTAGTTTTATATGAATATCCTATAATGTAATTATTCCAATGCTTTTCCAATGCATCTTTTAATTTGTTAAAATTTTCGTCCAGCTCATCTTCATGTATTACATAGTACGGAGTTTTAAATTTCACCAGTCTTTTTTCTCCTCGCTTTTTTCTGTTCTTCCCATTGTTTTTTTCTAAAATCATCAAAATTAGTCATATCTTCAACACTAATTCCTTCTCTTTTAAACACTATTAAAATTGTTTCAATTAATATCTTTACATCCATTTTTAAAGATACATGTTCTGCGTAATATACATCCATTTTCATTCTTTCAGCCCAGTCAACATTATTTCTTCCATGCACTTGAGCATATCCTGACAATCCAGGTCTTACACTATGTCTCTTTCTTTCTTCATCTGTATAATAACTTAGATACCTCGCCATTAATGGTCTTGGTCCAATTATACTCATATCGCCCTTTAGTATATTGACCAGTTCAGGTAATTCATCAAGAGAAGATGCTCGTAAAAAACGCCCGTATTTATTTAACCGCACTTCATCTGGTAATAACTTACCTCTTTTATCTTTTCTATTATCCATTGTCCGAAACTTTATTAGCTTAAAAATTTTTTCATTTTTTCCGGGACGTTCCTGCGAAAAAAAAGGATTTCCTCTCATAAACACAGTACCCAATATTATTAAAACTAATAAAAGTGGCGAAAGAATAATTAATGCTATCAGGCTCAACAAAAAATCTATTACTCTTTTAAAGCATTTTGCATACATACTATTTTCTCCATTACATTGATTAAATCATTATTCAAAACAAGCTCTTATAACTTCAATAATTCTCTCCTGCTGCTCTGCCGTCATCTTATTATCACTCGGCAGACACACGCCTCTCTGGAAGATATCTGCTCCAACATCTTTGATTCCACCTACAATATAAGCATTTGTTTTTGCTCTGCCAGAGCCATTTGCTGTTACAAACTCATGCATTCTGTACATCGGCTGCATATGCATCGGTTTCCAGATAGGTCTGCCTTCCGCATTAATAGAACTAATAGCCTCTAAAATTTCTGTCGGACAGCTTTTCCCTGCTTCAGCAACATATAATGCCTCAGTATCACTTCGTACCTGCTTACACATTGCTTCTTCATCAATCAATAAACTACTCAACCAGTAGTTCGGCTCTGCTTTTGTTTCATCAAACGGATTCATCTGTACCGGAAGATCCTTGAATCCTTCTTTGTATCTTTCATAGATTGCTTTCTTCTGAGCAATATGCTCATACAAATGATGATACTGATCTCGAATCACACCGGCAATCACATTGCTCATACGGTAGTTATATCCAACCTCTTCGTTCTGGTACCAAGCTGCTGCTTCTCTAGCCTGGGTAGACCATTTACGAGCCTGATTTGCATCTTCTAATGAGTCTGTCAATAAACATCCCCCTGCTGATCCGGTAATGATCTTATTTCCATTATAAGATACAGCGGCATAATCACCATACGAACCGCACTCATTTCCTTCCCAGATTGCTCCCATTGCCTCTGCGGCATCTTCTACCAAAAGTGCTCCATGCTTCTCACAAATTTCTTTTATCTCGCTGATATTTCCCGGGAAACCATATAATTCTGCATATACAACAAGTTTTACATCCGGATACATTTCAAATGCTTTCTCTAATGCGACCGGATCCATGCCCCAGGAATCGTACTCTGTGTCAATAAAAACTGGAATTCCACCTTCGTATACAACGGGGTTCAGTGTAGCATTGAATGTCATATCGGTACAGAAAACGCGGTGTCTGGAAAGTGCTCCTACTCCTACCGGTGGCTTACCGTATAATCTTTCTCCTGCCAGTTTCATGCAAAGATGAAGCGCAGCTGTACCACAGGATAAAGCTACTGCGTATTTTGTTCCGGATGTTTCAGCAGCCACTTTTTCAACTTCATTAATATTCGCTCCAACTGTTGACATCCAGTTTGTTTCATATGCTTCCATTACATACTTCATTGATTCTGGATACATTGTCGGTGATGACAACCATATTTTCTCCGTAAATTTTTCAAATCTTCCATTGTTTACAAAAGCCATTGTTTCTCTCCTTTATGCAATCTCTCTATTCACTTCTTCCGGCTTCTTAAACGTCGGAACCACTTCCCTCAGCGCCTCTTTTGCGATCAGATCATCACCTGTATCACAGGCATCTCTCAGTATCTGAATCTTTTTATAGATTTCTTCCTTGCTCAATGCAGTATCTCGTTCAATAAAGATCATACTGTTATCGGTTGTGTCGAGTTCTTCCGTCTTGACAAGTAATTCCTCATACAGTTTTTCACCCGGTCTTAATCCGGTTTCAACAATTTTAATGCCATGGACACCGGATAAACGGATCATATTTTCTGCCAAATCCATGATTTTAACAGGCTGTCCCATATCCAGAACAAACAGCTCTCCATTGTTGGCAATCGCTCCACTCTGAAGAACGAGCTGGGAAGCTTCCGGAATGGTCATGAAATAGCGGATGATTCTCTTATCGGTAACGGTTACCGGTCCGCCGTTTGCAATCTGTCGTTTAAAGAGCGGAATGACGGATCCGGCGCTGCCAAGTACATTTCCGAATCGTGTTGCACTGTATTTTACGTTTCCATGGGTACTTGCACTCTGTACGATCATTTCGCACATTCGTTTTGTAGCACCCATAACGTTGGTCGGATTTACTGCTTTATCTGTGGATACCATCATAAAGCGCTCTGCTCCGTATTCCTCACAAAGTTCTACCAGATTCTGGGTACCAAATACATTGTTAAAAATAGCTTCTACACAGTTGTGCTCCATCAGAGGAACGTGTTTGTGAGCAGCTGCATTGATAATGATCTGTGGATGATATCTCTCAAATACTTTTTCAAGTGCTTTTCTGTGGGTGATAGAACATATTTCAATCTGCAGATCCAGACGGTTTCCGTAAGCGATTTTTAATTCCTGCTGAACATCATATGCTCCGTTTTCATAGATATCCAGAATAATGATCTTTTTCGGATTCATTTTTGCCAGCTGTCTGCAGAGTTCTGAGCCAATGGAACCGCCGCCACCTGTGATCAGCACAACTTTTCCTTTATAATATTCGTTTGTGTGCTCATTTGAAACAGCCAGTGGTTTTCTGAATAAAAGTTCTTCTATATCAAACTCACGAAGATGTCTCTTTCCTCCGGCCGCATACATCGTCGGATAGTCATAAACTTTTAATTTGTATCCGGCGCTTCTGTAATATTCATAAAGAGCTTTCTTTTTATCGGCATTCATGGACGGAATCGCAAAAATAATCTCCTGTACTTCAAATTCTCCCAGACGGTTAAAGGTTGCTTCATCCTCTGACCATACCGGAATCCCGTGGATATCCCGTCCGACTTTTTCTTTTTTGATGTCAATGAAGCATCTCGGTACATAGGCTGCTTCTTCATTGTTCAAAAGTTCTTCTGCCAGACTTACACCGACCCGGCCGGCGCCAATGATCGCAACTTTGATTTTCTGTACTTCCTTCTTATTTCCGGCATCAACTCCGGAAAAGAGATGTAATAATAGCGAAAGGAACTTTCCTTTTGCTGTTTCCTGATTTCCACATTTGTATGCATAGCGATACATCATGCGGAGTGCCAAAGCACCTAACAGATTCAGGCTGACCAGAGAAAGCATTCTGGCAAATGTGATTTTTTGAATTGGAAGCAAAAGTTCCAGACACAGGTACACAAGAAAAGCAATGGCATCCGTAAAAAGTAAACGGATGTAACACTGTATTCCACCATATCTCCACACCTGTCCGTAGATTTTACCCAAAAGACGTACTGCAAAAATGCATACCGCAGATAAGCATACTTGTTGAAGTATGCCGGTAGATGATAATTTGTCCGTGCCGCCATAAGCAGCTAAAAGTATCGATGCAACGATTGCGTATACGATCAGATCATATCCCACTAACATCCATCGTATGTTAAGAGCATCTTTTTGTTTCGTATCCTTCAAATTCGTACTGTTTTTCATTTGTTCTATCCATCCTTTTACCCCCCCCCCCGAAAAAATCGGGGCAGTTTATCCTTTTGTGTCTATTTTTTCTGTTCATTGTTTCCGGACTCACTTGCCTTCCGGCATCTGGTAGGTAGGCACGATCTCCTTTACCATTGCACGGATTGCATTGCTGTCCGCTTTTGCTGTTTCCCGCAGCTGAATCAGCTGACACATAAATTTTTCTTCATCCATCTCGATCGGTTTGCCGATATGGATCAGCTTGTTCTCGGTATCCTGCAGACCTTCTTCATCCATGAGCAGTTCTTCATACAGTTTTTCTCCCAGACGGAGTCCTGTATACTGGATTTCAATGTCTTCCCCCAGTTTATAGCCGGATAACCGGATCAGATTTTTGGCCAGATCTGCGATTTTTACCGGCTCGCCCATATCAAGGACAAAGATTTCTCCGCCCTTCGCATACGCGCCTGCCTGAAGCACCAGTGATACTGCTTCCGGAATGGTCATAAAGTAACGGATGATATCCGGATGGGTCACGGTCACCGGACCTCCGGCTGCGATCTGCTTCTTAAATAACGGAATAACGCTTCCGTTGCTGCCAAGTACATTTCCGAAACGGACTGCCACAAAGTCTGTCGCATAGAAATGGTTCAGGGTCTGGACGATCATTTCACACATTCGTTTGGATGCGCCCATGATATTAGTCGGATTTACAGCTTTGTCGGTAGAGATCAGTACAAATTTCTTTACCTGGCTGCGCCCTGCCGCACATGCTGTTTTGTAAGTACCAAACACATTGTTTTTGATTGCCTCATTCGGGCTGTCCTCCATCAGTGGCACATGCTTATGTGCTGCCGCATGAAAGACGACTTCCGGATGGTAGGTCTCCATCACCGTATTGATACGGTGTGCATTTCGCACGGATCCGATCAATACCGTAAGCTTTAATTCGGGATGTTCCCACTTCAGCTTCTGCTGGATCTCATAGGCATTATTTTCATAGATATCGAAGATCACCAGATGCCCGACCTGGTGTTCTGCCAGCTGGGTACAGATCTCACTGCCGATGGATCCGCCGCCTCCGGTTACGAGAACGGTTTTTCCTTTGATATAGCCAAGGATTTCGTCCAGATTGACTTTGATCGGCTCTCTGCCCAGCAGATCTTCGATTTCCACATTTCGCAATTTTGATACATTGACTTCACCGTTGACCAGCTGATATACACCCGGCACGGTCTGGATCTGGCAGTCTGTCTGATTACAGATCTCCAGGATTGCTTTGACATCCTTGCGTCCCGCTGTCGGAAGCGCCAGAATGATCTTATCAATGTTATATTTATCTACACTGGCAAGGATCTGGTCACGTCCGCCTGCAATGCGAACGCCATCCAGATACTTGTTCCATTTTTTTTCGTTGTCATCAATAAAAATTTTTACTTTGTCTGTCAGATAATAACTGGTGCGATATTCTTTCAAAAGCATCAGCCCGGCTGCACCGGCTCCGATGATCATGATATTTTGCCGCACCGGATTGGCCTTTACGCCTTCTGCCTTGATCCGTGCACGGCGTAACAGACGGTACATCATTCTGCTGGAAGCGGTCAGTGCAAACACCAGCCCCCAACCTACCAGATAAAAGGAAATCGGCATACGGATCACTGAAATCGTATAGGTAACTCCCGTAATCGCAGCTGCGATCCCGGAAGTGACAAAGGTACGCAGTACCTCCGGTATTCCGGCATAAGTCCAGACACTTCGGTATAATTTTGCAATTGTATAGCTGGACACCAGAATGACCGATGCCAGAATAATGTAGAACAGATATCCGCGGATATATTCTGATGGTACCGCGGAGTAACGCATATCAAATCGCAGAAGTAACGCCAGTCCGTATGCGATGCATACAGACAGAACATCTGTGATCACGATCAGTAATTTCTTTTTCATATTTTCTCAATCCCTTGAAATGTCTCTCAATTAATTCCTTGAAATGTCTTTTCACATGAGAGAAGAATCCTGCATTCAGGATTCTTCTGTCTCATTCACTCAGTCAATTTGATTATGCATGTTTTCTTCTGGATGTTACGCACATTCCAGCTGCTGCAGCTACTGCTACTGCTACCACACACATCATTACTGGCGCACTGCCGGTTTTCGGAGAAACAACTTTTGAGCCGTCTGTTCCGTTCGCACCATTTGCGCCGTTGTTTCCACCTGCTGCATTTGTATTTAATACATAGAATGCAATCGGGGAAGCACCGTCAACAGTTACTGTTACATTTCCATCACCAACAACACCGTTGATCTGTACCCACTGTCCATTTACATAGCGAAGTACAATTACTTTGCTTGTGCTGTTAACGCCATTTACTTTAAATGTCAGTGTCAATGGGAACTGAACATCACTGTCAGCTGTAATGTTGGTTACATATGCAAGGCCATAGCCGTTTGCATTTGCTGCACCGACTGCGTCTTTCAGTACGCTCTGCGGATTTGCTTTGATTTTCTCCACACCCGGCGCATCATTTGTTGAATAATTGTCAGATGTTTTGACTTTGGACAGATCCACATCCTGGCCACTCGCATTTTTACCGGCAACGATAGTACCTGTTGTCGGCTGCGGGCTTGGTGCTGCGAACGCAGCGGTTGCCATACCGATGGTCATTACAGCAGTCATTAATAAAGCAACGATTTTCTTCATGATTTTCTCCCTTCTTATATATTTGTAAAATGATACCGGCAATTGCCATACCATATTTACAGCTTCTTTTACTCTGGAGATCTAGTTCACTTCTTTGTAATAGGTCCGGATAATCTGTTCCTGCAAGGATTCCTCATCCGGATGGAATTCTTCAAACTCTTCTCCCATTACTGTTTCTCCCGGCAGATACGCCACCTCATCTGTAAGGTATGTGTAGCTGCTCAGAGCATCGATCTGATCTCCGTCCAGATCTGTTTCAATATATTTATCTAAAAACGGGGAAATGAGATTGTATAAAGCACTTCCTCCGTGTGATCTGGCATTTTTGATCAACGCTGTCACATACTTCACCTGACGCTGCATACGTCCTTCATTGCTGTTGAACACATTTGTATCACGATAACGTACATAGTTCTCCGCATCCGCTCCTTTGAGACAGACTTCTTTTCCCGCCTCAAACGCCGGATTGATCGCAGCATCTTCTTCTGTCATTTCCACCGTGACACCGCCCAGCGCGTCATTGATCTCTGAGATTCCGTCAACAGATAAGGCAAAATATCCGCTGATTGGAAGGTTGTACAGCAGCTTTTTTACTGTTTTTTCGGTAGCCCAGCAGCTGCGGCTTCCGCCGATGCAGTACGCATACTGCGTTGCAAGCTGTGCATTTACCGTACCAAAGGCACTTCCGGTGGAATCATAGGTATCGATCTGTGTCATAGTGTTTCGGTTGATCTGAAGGATTCTTCCTTCTTTTGTCTCTTTATCCAGTGACAGCAGCATAATGCAGTCTGCCTGTCCGGCATCACCGGGCATATAACTGGTATCTATATCATTGGCATGATCAATTCCCAGAAACAGGATATTGATCAGATTGTTATTGTATGTATATCGTTTTCCGTTCCATTCAATGGTATCGTCTTCTGCCTGGGAAATGGATTCCTCCGGCTGACGTGCCTTTTCCTGCTGCTGTTTGTGATGCAGCACAAACAGAACGGTCACAGCTGCCACTGCTGCCAGTATAACAGCAACGGTGGACAGAATATGTCTTTTTGATTCTTTTTTCATAAAATTATTGTTCCTCTGTCAGGACCGCGCAGATCAGAAAGCGCTCGTCATGATTGCCGTTGCAAGTAGACAATACGATCATCCGGTCATCTGTCGTCACCGGCAGCGGATCTTCGATCCAGGTCGGCATGATACGCACCTCTGACAGAGAATCCAGAAATGCCTGATAGCCTTCCTTCGTCCTGCAATTATAATTGTATAAAATATGTCGGTTGTCATAAGTGACCGCCGCGAACACACGGTATTTGTAAATGTGTTCCGGTGTGTAGATCTCGATATAGGGATGTTCCTGGCGGAAGGTCTCGTCCTGATAATCTTTCAGTCTGCTGAAGAAGGAATCGTTCAGCATGTTATGACCATAGACAACCGTCACAGCATCGGATTCAAAGGGCTCCGGATTGTAGCTGTATTCTGTCATGATTGCTCCCGGAAGACCTTCTTTGTCATCCACGGTATGATCCATATAATAATCATCGTCCACCTTGCTTTGCAGGATCGGATAATCAACCGGTGTATCTGCAATATGGATCCACGCATAGATATCCGGATTTTCTGCCTGCAGGACACTGAAATCCACCGGGATCTGTACCGGTGTTTCCTCAGCTTCTGCGGATACTTCCGGCTCTTCCTGCACGGATACCGCTGCTTTCTCACGCAGCTTCTGGTCTTTGTCTTTCTGAATATGATCCCGCACCAGCAGTCCTATGATACCTGCCACAGCTACCAGAAATATCACAAGGAATATTCGAAATAATAGATTCTTCTGTTTCACGTTCTATGTTCATCTCCTTTGATATTGGCTGTTTCAGGATTTTTTTCTTTTCTTGTGAGAACGACGTCTCTCTTTTTCTGTCTTTTCTTCCTGTTTGCTATAATAAGCAAGTTCTTTGTCCACCGGGATCACAGCCAGTACGCTTGTCTCCAGGTAATCCTCGATATCTTCTTCTGTCTGGATCTTGTCATTCATGATAAAGCGGATCGTGAGTACCATGCCTACCAGGAAGATTCCGAGCACAATGCCCATGGCCAGTTTTTTCATCATGCCGTTGTCTACCGGCGCAGATGCGACTTCCGGATGTTCTACAATGGTAGGCGGATCTGTCTGTGTGATGCTCGCCATCTGATCCACTGCCGCATCGGTAATGGCATCTGCCACTGCACAGGAAAGTTTTGCATCATCGCTTGTCACCGTGATGGACAGCATTCGTGTATCTGTCTTGTTTGCTACGGTAAGCATTTTTTTAATTTCTTTCCGGGTCAGCTTGATGTTGTCTTTTTTCAATGTTTTGATCGCGCCGTCGATAACCGGTTTACTGGTAGCGATAACGGAAAAATCGGACGTCAGTTCCGTTCCTACCTGCAGATCTGCCATAGATGTAATGCTGGTTGTTTTGGACAGCACATACAGGGTTGAGTTCGATTCGTACATCGGTGTCTGGAAAAACACCAGTGCCCCTGCGAGTACAACTCCTACGACCGCTCCCAGAAACAGCAGTTTCCATTTGTCGATCAGATAGAAAAACAGGCTGACAAGGTCAATCTCCATTTCGTTCTCTTCTTTTTGCTTTCTATTCTCCATTTTTTCTCGTTTCCTTTGTCTGTATTATAACTATTTATTCTTTCGGATTCTGTCCATATCTTCCGTAACCATAGCCATAGCCGTATTTGCTGCCATAACGCTTTCCGTAACCGTAATGCTTTGTTCCTTCGTCTGCTTTATTCAGAATTACGCCCAGGAAATTCGGATTTGCATTGATGAGCTGTTCTTTTACGCTATTTGCCATTCTGCGGCTGACAGCATTGGCAGAGATCACCAGTACGGAAGCGTCTGCCGTTTTTGCGATCAGCGCTGCATCGACAACACTTCCAAGTGGCGGTGTATCGATGATCACATAATCAAAGGTCTGCTTCATGCCCTCGATCAGAACTTCATACGCTGGTTTATTCAGAAGTTCGGTCGGGTTTTTCGGAAATCTGCCTGTCGGGATCACATAGAAATTCTTATAATTCGTTGCGTATATTACTTCGGAAGCGGCATTCTTGCCGGCCAGATAATGGCTCAGGCCTTTCAGGTCATCCGCGATCCCGGTTCTCTTCGTCAGTACAGAATTTCGCATATCTGCATCGATGAACAGCACGCGTTTGTCATTTTCTGCCAGAATCTTTGCCAGATTGAATGACACACTGGATTTTCCGTCATTTTCCATACAGCTGGTCAGGCAGATTACTTTATTTTCGATTCCGGTAAACTCGAGATTTGTCCGGAGTCTCCGGTATATTTCCTTCATAACGGGAGATAACGTCGTTTTCTCCTCCAAAATCAGTTCCTGCATCTATCGTATTCCTTTCTCTCTATGTTAAAATTATCTTTTTTGGTATATGAATAAAAATTGTTTCCGCTTTTTCCTGTCCGAACTTCCGGCTGATCAGCTCCGCTGCTTCCCGGATATTCACAATACGATACTCGGTATCGTGTGCATCGCTGGCCATCAGGTCAATCTGATCTTCTTTTAACAGTTTCATACAGAAATGCTTTGCCTTTCTGCCGCATTTTCCCAGAATACTCTCACAGTTTATCTGGATGTATGCGCCCTGCGTCTTCAGTTCTGCGACCCGGTCCCTGCCTTTATACAGACATTCATACCGTTCCGCATGTGCAACCACCGGCTGTAATCCCATCTGACGTACTTCAGACACGGTCTGCATGATCCATGCATAAGAAGCCTCATACGCAAATTCCATTAATACGGTGCGGCTGCCTGCCATGTAATACTTCGGATTCCCGCGCAGGCGTTCCACCGATGCATCGGAATGGATGTAATACTCACATCCCAGATAAAATTCCATCTCCGGAAATCGGTCTGCTGCCATTTCGCAGACGCGCGCATAGACCGTCTGTATTTCTTCTCTCGGTATCGCAAACATGTCACGACGGTAATGTGGTGTAAAAACGATATGGCGCACGCCCTGCCGGTATTCTTCTTCCAGCATCTCCATCGTTTCACTCATGCATCCGGAACCGTCATCCACACCTGGAAGTATATGATTATGTATATCCCAGTATCCTGTCATGTGCTATTTGCTCCTTTTTTGTCTCTTTTTATCCATTTTCCTTATATACATGCAAAGTTATGGTAACTCGCACTACCAGTTTTTGTCAACGTTGAGATTAATTACTTCTGTTTTTCACATTTTTTTGTTTCATATATAATGATTTTTATGCACATTTATCCTTATGCGGTATTATATTATTACTTACCACTTGCAGAAGTGGGAATCTTCTCGACTGAGATAAAATGTTTTTTACGCAAACAGAACCCCGTTATATTCAAACTGCAATATAACGGGATTCTTTCTGTTCTACAATGATGTTAATGGATATATTGTCTGTGTTTTATTTTTTCAGCGGATATTTCGCGGTCAGTTCATCTACGATCGCACGTGCTTTTGCTACGCCCTCATCGCCTTCTTTGATGACGATGGAAATTGCTTCTGCGATCTTGTCCATATCCTCTGGATTCATGCCTCTGGATGTAACAGATGGTGTTCCGAGACGGATACCGCTTGTGACAAACGGAGATTTCGGATCGTTCGGGATCGTATTTTTATTAGCTGTAATATGAGCCTCATCCAGAAGTTTCTCGATGGCTTTTCCGGTCAGCTCAAACGGTGTCAGGTCTACCAGCATCAGATGGTTGTCTGTACCATCGGATACGATTTTGATGCCACGGTTCTTCAGACCGTTGCACAATGCCTGTGCGTTATCTACAATACCCTGCTGATATGTCTTGAAGCTGTCCTGCAATGCCTCTTTGAAGCATACGGCTTTTGCTGCGATGACATGCATCAGCGGTCCGCCCTGAATACCCGGGAATACGGCTTTGTTGAAATTGAAGTTATTTTTCTCCATGGATTCTTTGGATACCAGGATCATACCGCCTCTCGGTCCGCGCAGTGTTTTGTGTGTCGTAGTGGTAACGACGTCTGCATAGTGGATCGGGCTTGGATGAAGTCCTGCTGCCACCAGACCTGCGATATGTGCCATATCTACCATCAGGTATGCGCCGCATTTGTCTGCGATCTCACGGAAACGTGGAAAATCAATGGTTCTCGCATAAGCACTTGCACCGGCAATGATCATTTTCGGTTTGCACTCCATCGCAATCTCTTCTACTTTGTCATAATCAATGAATCCTTCATCGTTGACCCCATAAGGTACGATGTGGAAATAAGTACCGGAAAAGTTGACCGGGCTTCCGTGTGTCAGATGTCCGCCGTGATCCAGGTTCATACCCATCACAGTGTCACCCGGCTGAAGCAGTGCAAACTGTACTGCCATATTTGCCTGTGCACCGGAGTGCGGCTGTACGTTGACATACTCTGCGTCAAATAACTCTTTTGCACGCTCGATTGCAAGATTCTCTACAACATCTACACACTGACATCCGCCGTAATAACGTTTTCCCGGATATCCTTCTGCATATTTATTTGTCATGATGCTTCCCTGTGCTTCCATAACTGCATCACTGACCCAGTTCTCGGATGCGATCAGCTCGATATGGCTGTTCTGACGGTCCATCTCCGCTTCGATCGCTGCTGCCACGTCTGCATCAACTACTTTTAACTCTTCTAAATTCATCACTTTTTCCTCCTGCCGCATAGGTCAACTCTGTTGTCTGAGGTTTTTTCTTTCTGTCAGACAACTTAATTGTTATCATAGCTTAGATTATGCATAAATGCAAGAGTAAAAAATTATTCCTCATGCATCTAGTCGTATCCTCGCGGAGCGTTTTTATGTAACAGGAATATTACGTAGTAATTTCCTATTACATAAAAAATCCCACTCACACGGGCAGAGTCCTGCCAGTGCAAGTGGGATTTTCGGGTGGAATGAATTCTAGTTACGTTTGTTCATACGTTACATTATTTTTTATCTTTTGGTTTTTGGTTATAGGATTCAGTTGTTGTTTTTCTTATCTGATTACTATCAGTTTATATGTTATGCATTTGCTGCAAGTGCTTTTCCTGCTGCTTCGCATGCGGCCTGTGCGTCTGCATCCGGAGCTTCGTTTGCAATGATACCTTCGGCTTCGATCATCTCAGCGCCTGCACCTGTCATCTGCTCGACCCAGTTGCGCATCCATTCGCCATCTCCCCAGCCATAGGATCCGAATAACAGGATCTTTTTGCCGGATACGCTGCCAAGGATTTCTTCTACAAACGGCTCCATACTGGATTCTTCCAGCTGCTCTGCTCCCATGGACGGGCAGCCAAGTGCAAATGCTTTTACATCTGCGATATCTGCTGCGCCTGCGTTTTCAACCGGAATGATCTTTGCCTCTGCACCTGCTGCTGCAACACCATCCGCTACGCTCTGAGCCATTGCTGCTGTATTTCCTGTACCACTCCAATAAATGATTTTAACTTCTGCCATTTTTTTGTCTCCTTGATTTTATATTTTTTATTTTTTCTGTATACAGATTCCGCTCTTTCACACTTGTATGACTGCTTTGGAAGCGATATACAGTTTAAACCTTTTTTATTCTTTTTTTCGTTGTATTAGCCACACTTTTCTGTATTTATTCCGATTGTGGCAATTGCGTGAACGTTTTACCTTATTATCAGCAGGCAATCTCACTCATGTGTTTTCCTGCCATATATTCCATCACAGCACATTCTTTGGCATCATCATATGCCTGAAAAATCTGCTTCGCCTGTGTCACATCACCATAGACTTTCCAATATCCGGTATAGCGGCTTTCCTTTCCCTCATGCCGGATAAATCCTCTGACATCCTCCAACGGATAGCCGAGAAATATACCCATTTCATGGGGATAATGCTCCATCCCCCGGGCCGACAGGGAAACGCGCGCCCCTAGATGATTCAGACAGGCTTCTGCCTGCGTACTTTCATATCCGTACTGCTGTAAAAATGCAGCCACCTGCGGATCTTCCAGACACTGCTGCACCTCTGCTTCCCGGTATACATATACCACTGCACGTCCTGCTCCCTGGCACAGACATTTGACCCGGATCCCGGTACCTCGAAATGCGGACCGTACAAATTTCAGGTAAGCCGCCGGAACGGTAAACATACTTGACATTTTTATATCTTTTAAAACCGGTGCACAATGCAGAATGATCTGCATCATGAGGCTTTCTGTGACTTTCCTGCTGGAAAGCTGGTTTAATACGGCTTCAGTTGGCATTTGCTGTCCTCCTCTCTGCTCTTTTTAATATCTCGTTTAATGCGCTGGCGCTGCTGCTGTGGGAACGTTCCACTATGATATTCTTGCGTTCTGCTTCTGCCACGGCACAATGTACCATCTTATGAGAAACGGTGGAGGTAAAGAGAATCAGCAGATCCGGACTTCCGATTTTGTTTTTCAGATCTGTTTTCATTTTCGTAAATACTTTTGCCTTACATTTGTACTGTTTGCAGATCTGTTTGTACTGTGTTTCCATTCTTTCGTGTCCTCCGATAATTACGATACTCATGTTAGCCTCCTTCATCTATTATTAGTATTTCCTAACCGCAATTTTTAAAAGAAAGCGGATTTCCTAGTTATCCGCTCATTTTTTATGTAGTTAGTATAAATTAACCCTCTTGTTTCGTCAAGAGGGTTAATGATTATATTTTTTCATTTTGTTTCTTCGTTTTTATCAACCTCTGATATAATGTCCGGATTTTCCGCCGTCTTTTTCCAGAAGTAAAATATCTTTGATCACCATGCCGCGATCTACTGCTTTGCACATGTCATAGATGGTCAGCAATGCTGCAGATACGGCGTGCAATGCTTCCATCTCGATCCCGGTCTTTCCGGTAGTCCGCACAGATGCGATGGCTTCGATCTCTGCTTTTTCCGGATACAGTTCAAAATGAATATCCACACCGGTCAACAGCAGCGGATGACACATCGGAATGATCTCCCAGGTCTTTTTCGCTGCCATGACACCTGCTACCTGTGCTACGGCGAGCACATCTCCTTTTTTGATTTTGCCGTCTGTGATCAGTGCAAAAGTCTCCGGCTGCATACAGATCCGGCCGGAAGCCACGCCGATCCGCTTTGTGTCTGCTTTTTCTGAAACATCCACCATTTTGGCTCTGCCCTGCTCATTGATATGTGTTAATTCTGCCATTTTTTTCTCCTTGCATTTTAGATGTACTCTCGGAATCTTTTAAATGAAGATTTCTGAGAGTACATTTAGTACCATTCGAATCGCTTACGATAGCGTTATTTTCCAAATCCACAGTTTGGGAACGTACAGACCTCACAGTTCAGGCACAGACCGCCCTCACCCAGTCTTGCAATATCTTCCGCGGTAATCTCATCCTCTGCCATCACTCTTGGCAACACCAGATCAAAGATTGTGCGTTTTGCATACATGACGCATCCCGGCAGACCGAGGATTGGAATTACTCTTCCATCTGCTTCGTTCGTATAATAAGAAACAAGCATCATCGCTCCCGGAAGCACCGGTGCACCGTAGCTGACAATCCTTGCTCCGGTTGCCATGATGGCACCCGGGGTACAATCGTCCGGATCCACGCTCATGCCTCCGGTACAGATGATCAGGTCTGCGCCTGCCGCGATCTGCTTTTGAATAGCTTCCAGAATATGTGTCTTCTCATCATCCACATAGATCTGACTGATTTCTTCGGATGGAAAAGCTGCCAGTTTCTCCCGGATGACCGGACTGAACGTATCTTTGATGCGTCCTTTGAACACTTCACTGCCAGTGGTCACAATCGCATACTTTTTCTTTTTATATGGTTTGATCGTAAAAATCGGCTCCGTGCCGCCCGCTTCCTTTGCACGTTCCATTTTTTCTTTTTCAATGATCAGCGGAATAATTCTCGTTCCTGCCAGTTTATCCCCGGCACGCACCGGGAAATCGCCATGCCGGGAGGCGATCATCATCTCCCCCAGACTGTTGACTGCTACCAGCGCTTCACGGTTGATTTTCAGTAATCCGTCTGTATCCGCAATGAGTTCGATCTTTCCTTCTTTGATATCGGAAGGATGCATATGCTCACCGGCACAGATTTCATACAGAATCTCCGCTGCTTCATTTTCATGCCATTTTGTGTCATCCTTTTCCCATACATACAGATGCTCTTTCCCTACGGAAAGCAGCACCGGAATGTCCTCTGCGGCCACAATATGTCCTTTGCGGAATACTGCATCTTTGGTCACCCCCCGGATGATCTGAGTAATATCATGGCAAAGTACATGCCCTACCGCATCTTCTGTTTTTATCAGTTTCATAATATCCTGTCTCTCCTGTCACCTGTTTTTTACCATTCATACATGCCTTTGCTCTGATTCATTACTTTCTTGCGCACTCGGCATCGTTACCAAGCAGAATATCCAGCCCATGCTTTAAGGAGGGCAGAATATAACTCAATGCTTCATCCACAGCCTTCGGACTGCCCGGCAGATTGACGATCAGTGTCTCTCCACGGATGCCCGCCGCTGCTCTCGACAGCATCGCCCGCTCTGTGATTGTCAGCGAATATTGCAGGATTGCCATGGGAATTCCCGGCACTTCCCGCTCGATCACTGCCTTTGTTGCCTCCGGTGTCACATCCCGTTTGGAAAAGCCGGTTCCGCCTGTAGTCAGGATCAGCTGGATATCATCATTGCACATGGCGATCATTTCATCCTGCAGCATCTGCTGCTCATCCGGCAGGATTACTTTCTTTCTGACGGTATAGCCCTGGGCTTCCATAATCTCTGCGATTCTGGCTCCGCTGCAATCTTCCCGCTCTCCCAGATACCCCTTGTCACTGGCTGTAATAATTCCTACATTCATGTATTGTACTCCTCTGTTATCTGAATCCTATATTGCATTTCCCTGTCTTTCAGTATACCACACGAATACACTTATGTCACGATATACAAAAGGTCTGAGTCCACCTGTGCTTCCACAAGGGTGGATAAATGACCTTCTGCTATCTGTAACGAAAAAAAGGACCGGAGGCTCAGAAAATCATACAAGCGGACGTTTTCGTCTGCGGTATTCTTTTCTGAGCCTCCGGCCCAACACAACCTTATGGTTTATCTCATGGTGATGTATCCACGATAATTTGCAAGGTTGTTGCTTGGTGTATAATCAGCAACTGCTGCACTGCAAACATTGTGGTATGGTTTCAGGAACGGGAAAGCATCCTGCTGAGCCCATGACGGTTTCTCAAGTGCTTTCATGTCATCTACCATTACTTTGTACCATCCGGACTGATTCTCAAACCAGATTTCAAGTACCCAATCCATTGCGCATCCGTTGATGTCTTTCTTTACGGCACTTGCAAGTACACGTGTACACTCCGGAGCTGCCTGAAGGATCGGAACTACTTTCTCAAATAACCATTTTTCTCCCTCTGCTTTGTCTACGCCTTCCGGGAAACCGATGGTCATATTGAAACGATAGTTTGCGCCATCCTCGATTGTACGTCCTTTTCCTTTCAGGTCTTTCTCCCACCACATCGGAAGGAATGCAAAGATAAATGGATTTCCTTCTGCATTGTTGGATTTACGGGCTGCATTTCCTGCATCTCCGTCAGAATCAATCTGAGCGTCTGTATGAGCTGCTGCCGGGATCTGTCCCTGCCATACAAGTACGTCCATCGGGAATGTCTCAGCGATTGCTTTGATCTCAAGACGAGGATCAAGGTCGCTTACTAACCAGTGATGCTCTGTCAGCTGCATTCTTGCGTATCCGAAACGATCACCCTGTGGTGGAATCGGGAAGGACGGATAAAATGCATATTTGGTAACATACGGCTCAAACTGAGAGATGCTGTCCGGAACATGTACTTTATAAAGCCATCTCTGAAGTTTTGGTCTGTAGTCTTCGCTTACGCAGTCAACGTAGATAAGACTTCTCATTGGTTCGAATTTGAAATCTGCCATTTCTAAATACCCTCTTTTCTCTTATTTCTATAACTTATATCAGACGGGAACCATTTTTTGTCCCCGCCTGTTATAAACTTTATGGAATTTATTTCTGTTTGGATGGAGCTGGTGTCGGCTCGCATACTGCTGTATAATGCTCTTTACGTTTTTTGAACTCAGGATCTTTGTAAAGGTTCATCAGACGACCCTCATTCTCAAAGATATCCTGTCCATGTAAGAATTTACCGGAAAGAATGTCATGTGCATGATGCTCTGTAGCCGGATCATATTTGAATTTGAATGCTCCGTCAACGATCTCCAGTGTTCCCTCAAGACCACACAGCTCACATACACAGTGTGTTGTACCCGGATAAATGTAGAAATTGTTACCCTGGCAATGTGGGCAAGCGCCTTCTTTTCCTTTCCAGAGAGAAGTTTTCTCGGATCCTTCGATCTGCATATCTTCATCAATGATCTGCTGTGCAGCATCTGCAAGGTTACGTCCGATTTCTTTCATACGCTCAACTTTGTCATCCTGCATGATAACGTCTTTACACCAGGAGAAGAACTCGTTGTTTACTACTTTCCATCCCGGACTTAAAGCGAACATCGCATGATCTGTCTCACAACGAACTGCCCAGTCAGATCCACCGATTCCTACGAAAGAAAGTGCTTTCTGACGGAAGTATCTTGGATTCAGACCTTCTTTTCCAGCTTCTTTGAGTTTTCCATCGAGCATTTTCATCATACCTGTATCATGTCCCGGTCCCATACGATCTGTGATGGAATGATATAAACCGGTTGCACCGGACTCAAAAATCGGATCTACGAAGAGAACTCCATCTGCCTCGACAACTTTCTCATAGAAAGCTTTGAAATCATCCTGACGGGAGCAGATCATTCCTTTGCCCATTACAAGGCCACGGGAACAGGCAACACAACCGGAGCAGTACTGGATATCCCAGTCAAGAAGGTGGATAAATTCGATCTCTGCACCTTTTTCTTTTGCTGCTTCCAGAGCCACACGACACATGGTGTCATTGTTACCGTTTTTTGTTCCAAGTGAAACACCTAAAATTTTCATACTTGTCCTCCTTTAATTTACCTGCATACATTTGATTTAGATATAATACGTTTTCCCATATTGTAAAAATACGTTTGCATTTTCCTCACAAAGCGGATGTCATATTTCTGCATCATCATGTAACATTACTCTTATTGTCACTCTTATGATGAAACCAAACCTATGTGTCAAAATCCTATCCTATTTCTATATTTCATCGCCTGTTTTCGTGCACAGCAAATGTTTGTAACCGTTCTGGTTTTACCAGCTGACCAGTTACTCGTATTATATCACAATCTTGCTTTTCTTTGTGTATTTTTATTATAAATTTATCTTATTTTTTAGTCAAATGTACATTTTGCATCAAAAAGCCCCGGGAATTCTCCCGGGGCTCTTATAACGCGTATATTTTTTAACAAAATTTCACGAAAAATCATTTGTATTCCATTTTTGTTATGCAAAAAGTGGATTACTGACTTTTTGTACCTGTTTTAATACATAAGCTGACATATTTATCTCAGAATCACCGCACATCTTCGCGGAGTGTTTATCTCAGGAAACCGTTGACAATCTGCTCTTCTGCCTCTTCCTCTGTCAGACCCAATGTCATAAGTTTGATGATCTGCTCACCGGCGATTTTTCCGATGGCTGCCTCATGGATCAGCGCCGCGTCCAGATCATTGGCCTCCAGCTGCGGAATTGCAAGAATCCGTGCTTTGTCCATAATAATGGCATCACACTCGGTATGACCGCTGCATGGTGCATTTCCGATGATCCTGGAATCAAATTTCTGATAGGAGGTATCTTTTGCCACGGAACGGGAAATGACATCCGCACTGGCTCCCTCACCATTCAGGCTGACGGAATATCCACTGACTGCATGCTGGTCACCATGTGTCATCAGACGCTCACGGACTACCAGCTTGGCACCTGCTGCCAGTTCTGCCTTCGTATCACGCTCCGTAGAATCTACACCTTTGATCTGGACCATTTCCATCTCCATGTAGCTTCCTTCTTCCATATACACTTCCGTGCCCGGATTCAGGATACGTTTTCCTTTTCCGTCACCTGCACCATAATGTTTTTCCACATATTTTACTTTTGCATTTTTCTCGATGAAGAAACGGTGGATACCATCATGCTCTGCATCCTGATCCCCACAGTTGTCGATACCACAGCCAGCTACAATGACCACATCACTGCCTTCTCCGATATGGAAATCATTATAAACCATCTCTTTCATGCCGCTCTGGCTCAATACAACCGGAATGTGCACACTCTCGTTTACGGTACCCGGTTTGATATAGATGTCGATACCGCTGACATCTGTCTTGGATACAATATCAATATTTGCCGTTGTATTTCTGGCTGCCATCTGACCGTTTGCACGGATGTTGTAAGCTCCCTCCGGAACTCCATGCAGATCAGCGACTTCCGCCAGAAGTCTTTTCTGAATCTCATCCATCATATCTATCTAATCCTCGTTCTTTCCTATATATTCATAGATTGGCTAAATTTCAACTAACACCATTCGTTATTCATTTTTGATCACTTCTTATTCCTAATACCATTAGGGTTTCTCTTTTCAACTAACAGTGTTAGTCCTTTATTCACAATATAGATTTCTACTTGTTAAATTTATCACACATATTCACTGCGGAAGATGTTCCCAGCAACTGCGGAAGTATCTCATCCTTCGGACCGTGGTTGATGATCTGTCCTGCAGAGATCACTACGATCTCATCTGCAATATCAAGGATACGCTCCTGATGAGAAATGATCAGGATAGAACCGTCTTTTGTTTTTTCCTGCATGCGCTCAAATACCTGGATCAGGTTCTGGAAGCTCCACAGATCAATACCGGCTTCCGGCTCATCAAATACGGAAAGCTGTGTACCTCTTGCCAATACCGTAGCAATTTCGATACGTTTTAACTCACCGCCGGAAAGGCTCGCATTTACTTCACGGTTGATGTAATCCTTCGCACAGAGTCCTACTTCAGACAGATACTGACAGGCATCTGCTGCGCTCATTCTGCGTCCTGCTGCCATACGGATCAGATCCAGCACCTGAATTCCTTTGAATCGTACCGGCTGCTGAAAAGCAAAACTGATACCCATTTTTGCTCGTTCTGTAATACTTTTTTCTGTAATGTCCTCACCGTTAAATAAAATCTGACCGGAAGTTGGTTTCTCGATACCAACAATTAATTTTGCCAGGGTGGATTTTCCACCGCCGTTCGGTCCTGTAATGACTACAAACTTGTTGTCGTCAATTTTCAGATTAATTCCTCTGATAATCTCTTTTTGTGCTTTTTCGTCTGATACTTCAAAAGACACATTTTTCAATTCCAGCATCTTGTTTCTCTCTTTCTGTTTTTTTAATCATTCCATTCCGTCTTTTTCGGAATTTTTTATTCCCATATCGGATTTTGGTTTTATATCCTAGCGTTTTTCTTGGTTTTCCAGCAAACGCAAAGAGCAGTGAAAAGACTTTTGTCCTCTCACTGCTCATATTTTTTAATTTTCATACACTTTTCATGCATGTTGCCTGCTATTTTTTCTGCAGCATCATCATATCAATGCACGAACGAAAACAGCATATCTTAGTCCAGTGGTCTTCTCGGAATAATGACCGCTGCCAGAAGATAGATCAGTAATCCGCTTCCTGCTGCAAATGCAAGTACCACCCAGATCAGTCGGATGATCGTCGGATCGATACCAAGAAACTCTCCAAGACCGCCGCATACGCCACACAATACTTTATTGTCCTCTGATTTGTATAATTTTTTATTCATTCTTTATCCCTCTTCTGCTTTACCTTCATACAGAAAATTACTGTATGTCTCCTGCGCATTTCTGATATATTTTACTATATAAGTATTTTTTTCGCAAGAAGATTCTGTGCTTCTGACTTCACTTAGCCATCTGGTGAACTTACATTGTAAAGCGGACATTCGCAATCCGCTTTCGCTACTTGCTCATGAATACAGTCGATTTCTGCTTTTTACACATTACCATACAGCGTTTTTTATAAAAAGCAATTCCGTAACACAAAATCTCATTAATCCCCTGATCTTCTAATATTTCTGCATAATGAACCTCTGTGGTCTGAGCAAGTGCTTTCCTGCAGGCCTGCTCCAGATTTCCATCCTGAGCATACTTCAGTTCCAGAATCATTCCTTTCTCCGAATTTTCCGTCTCTACAACAATATCGCTGTATCCATCACCGCTTTCCCGATTCGATGAAACCGCCCATCGTTCTTTAATACCAAGAATTCCAAGCAGAATGCCATGGTAAAAGTTTTCTTTCATCTGCTTTTGTACAAATGTATCACGGATACTAATCGTTTTTTTCAGATACTGTTGTAGAATTTCTTCCACTGTTTCGGCATCACCTTGCTCCAGTGCATCACAAAAACTTTTCAGTGTTTTCCCATCTGCCTGTACATTTTTCCGAAAATATTCCATAATCTGTGTTGTAAAAATATTTCGAATTTCAAGATTCGGAATTGCAAGACAAAACCGGTTATTTTCCGGTTTCCCATGGTAAGTCAGGTAACCTGTCATAAACAGCACACTCCATATATTTTCAATATTGGCATACATATCCTGATAGGTCAGTTCCTGACAGATTTCTTTTTCTATCTCTTCTCCGGCAATCAGTGCCTCTATTTCCTGTCTCGTCATTCCACTGTCCGACTTTTCAATAAATCTGCGCACCACATCATTACTGCTTGTATTAATCCAGTAATTCTGTGGTTGTACCGATGGATCTGCCAGCAATTTCTGGCAATGGTTCAGCACATCCCACGGGCAATATACATCCACATTTCCAAAACGATATCCGTCATACCATTCTCGAATGCTCCTATATGACTGCTCCTGTCTATAATAGCACAGTAACTGTCTGACCTCATTATCCGTAAAGCCAAAATACTCATCAAATCCTACATCCGATATGGACAGAACCTGAAAATTATTCAGACCGGTAAAAATGCTTTCCCGGGAAATCCTCATACATCCGGTTAAAACCGCAAACTGAAGATTTCTGTTTGTTTTTAATGCCTGTTCCAGAAAATTCCGCATCGTAAAGATCATCTGATCATAATATCCGTTTTCATATGCCTTCGCCAGCGGCACATCATATTCATCGATTAAAATAATAACTTTTTTATCAAAATGCTTTGCCAGCAGCCTTGACAATTCTCTCAGACTGACATAAAATTCTGCCTCGTCCATGTCACGTTTTAATAATTCACGATAAGATTCTTTATCATTTTTTGTTAATCTTTCACTTTGTTCCAGATAATCAACCATAGCTGCACTCTCATTGATTCCCCGTACAGCAATTTTAAAAGCAGTTTCATAAGAAACCGCATTGATTCCTTTTAAACTCAGTGATATCACCGGATACTGTCCCATATATTTTTGACACAATTCTGGTTCTCCCATGATCTGAAGTCCTTCAAACAATTCTGGTTTTCCGTTCAGGGAAAAAAATTGTTCCAACATGCTCATATTCAATGATTTACCAAATCTGCGTGGTCTTGTAAACAATGTCACCTCTGCGCCATTTCGGATAATATCCCCAATCATACCTGTTTTATCCACATAGTAATAATCTTCCTGTCGGATTTTTTCAAAATCTTCAATTCCTATTGGCAATCTCTTCATCGCTGTCCACCTTATTTTTTCAATCTGAATTTACTGTTCTTCCATGCAGATTTATTGCAATTCTCCGGTTTCAAAAAATTCCGGCCTGTGAAAATCCGGTTCCGGCACATCTACCGGCGAATAACTTGCATAATGAATCTGTTCGGCATTACCGCCTTCACACACTTTGTAAAAATTACAGGCAATTTTTGTACCGGCAATTTGCGGAATCGGACCACCAATTTCTTCCAGCAGTTCTAACGGCAGAAAGAAACAGATTTTCCAGCTTTTCCATATGTTTTTGGAATTGCTTTTGTCCCCCATAAAAGATGTGTGATTTCAAATGTTTCACACTGTGCAAATTGTTCTTTTTCGTCTATGATTTTTATATTCATTCTTTATCGTCCCCCGATCAATACTATTTTTCCCTCAAATGCAAATCCATAATGATGAATCTGCTCCGGTTTTATATGAAGCTCCAACAACTCCGCATCATACTGTTTTTCCTGAATCTGCATTAATGCCGCCTGTACAGTTTCCTGCAAAGATTCCTCTTCTTCCGGATCATGCACCTTAAATTCCAACACATACGCCTGTTCTGTGAAATCCCGCGGAATCAGCATCACATCATATCTGCCATATCCACTTTCCCGGTTCGATTTCAACACATATTGTTCCCGAAGTTCTGCCAGCAATCCAAGTACAAATCCATGATAAAATCGTTCCGGCTGTGCCTTTCCCGATGGATGCCGTCCGGTATCAAAGCTGCTGAATGTAACCTGTGCCACATCATTCATATATACATTCATCTCTTTCAGATTTCCCTGCAGCAATGCCTGAACAAACGCATTATAATTACAATCTGAAGCCGAAAACCAGCTTTTAAACATTCCGGTAAACATTCCAAGTGTTTCCAGATTTGTGATTTTCAGATGATACCACGGTTCCAACAAAATGCCACGTTGTTCCACTTCCAACACTTTCAGATATCCACTGGCAAGCAGCAGACTCCAAATTGCATTTTTATCCTGCTGTAACTGTTCGAAAACAATCTGTTCATCAAAGGTAACCAAAATCTCTTTTTCCTGCAAAAGAATTTCCATTTTTTCTTTCATATCGGTTGCTGATTGCTGAATCAGGCTGTTGATCAGCGTGTTGGAACTGGTCGCCGCCCAGTACGCCCCGATTTTCTTTTTATCCAGATAATTTGTGATTGACCATGGATTATAAATATTCGTATGATTACCAAATGTAAATCCATCATACCACTGTTTCACCAGTTCTTTTTTATCTGCCAGGCCAAATTCTTCCAATGCCTGAAATACTTCCTGTTCTGTGAAACCAAAATAAGTGGCATATTCATCCGACGTTGTCGTGATCACATTCAAATTATTCAGATCAGAAAAAATAGACTGCTTTGATACCCGTGTGATTCCTGTCAAAACTGCACGTTCCAGATATGGATTTGATTTGAATGTCGCATTGAAAAGACTTCTCAAAAAAGAGGTAAACGTATCCCAATAACCGTGTACATATGCCTCCTGCATGGGCGTATCATATTCATCTAACAGCACAATCACTTTTTTCCCGTAATAGCGATACAAATACTGGCACAATAAATTGATTGAAAATGAACTTTCTGCATCTTCCATATACATCGATACGTTTCGATACATTGCTTTCTCATTTTCACTAAGCAAATTTCCATCCAGAAGATAGCGGTGTTCCTCATATAACCGTGCAATCTGCATATTGATCTGTTTTTTCACCTCTGATAACTGATCTGCTTTCACTGCCGCAAAACTCAGGAAAAGTACAGGATACGTGCCCTGCAATCCCCTCCATTTTTCTTCGGTCCAGATAGAAAGACCTTCAAACAAATCTCCTCTGTCAGCATACTGATTTGAGAAAAAACATTTTAGCATATCCATATTCAGAGTTTTTCCAAAACGGCGCGGACGTGTGATCAATGTAATATCATCCTGTGATTCCCACCATACCCGGATCAAGTCCGTTTTATCAATATAAAAACTGTTCTGTTCTCTCAGACTCGCAAAATCCTGTTTTCCTATACTGACTGTTTTTGTCATCTCAGTGCTGCACCTGCCTTTCTGTATTATTATCAGTATAACATTGCGTTTCCAGAAACACAACGGCACATAGCAAAATATGTCCTATAGTAAAATATCAAAATGTGCTATCATAACTTTCATAAGAAAAGCTATAAATAGCACATTTTTCAGCTATATCATTACCGATACAAGGATTTTATTCTTTTTATTTTTTTATTTACTGATTTCATCCGCTTCAATCTGAATTTACTGTTCTTCCATGCAGATTTATTGCAATTCTCCGGTTTCAAAAAATTCCGGCCTGTGAAAATCCGGTTCCGGCACATCTACCGGCGAATAACTTGCATAATGAATCTGTTCGGCATTACCGCCTTCACACACTTTGTAAAAATTACAGGCAATTTTTGTACCCGCAATTTGCAGAATCGGACCACCAATTTCTTCCAGAAGTTCTAACGGCAGAAAGAAACAGATTTTCCAGCAATTCTTTTCAATGACCGCCTGCGGCTGACAAATTCTGATCTGCTCTTCTGTGAAAAATGTCCGATCCGTACGCTCTGTCCCAGACTGTATCAATGTGGCTCCGTTTGCATTCATCTCCACATTGACATACAAAGGTGTCTCTTCTGACCAGAAACCAAGAAATGCCTCCATTCCACTGTCCTGGCTCACCGGATCATTCATTTTGAGATAGGTCCGGAGCGGATCTGCTTCTTCACAGGTCATTTCCACCAGAAATCCATGCTCTTTCCAACAGGCAATTTTTCCATATGTTTTTGGAATTGCTTTTGTCCCCCATAAAAGATGTGTGATTTCAAATGTTTCACACTGTGCAAATTGTTCTTTTTCGTCTATGATTTTTATATTCATTCTTTATCGTCCCCCGATCAATAATATTTTTCCTTCAACACATACCGGTCCCGAAGTTCTGCCAGCAATCCAAGTACAAATCCATGACAAAATCGCTCTTGCTGTCTCTTTCCCGATGGATGCCGTCCGCTATCAAAGCTGCTGAATGTAAGCAGTGCCACATCATTCATATATACTCATCTCTTTCAGATTAGATATGTACAACTTTGTATTAATAAAAAAGAACCCCCTTTTCTCAGGATTCTTTTTTAGTTATTTCTAACACCTAATTACATTTACCATATTTTTTTCACACGTCAACACATAAATACTTATTCACATATCAGGATTGCTCCACTGCTACACTTTTATGCAATCCTCGAATGCCTCAGTCTCCACAAAACATCGATTTCACAGCATGTTTTCCACTTCGTTACATATTTTTTCAACTTCGTACTCCGGTGCATATTTTTCTGCAATATTGCAGATACTCTGAATTACGGAAAAATCCTCTTCCAACATGTCTGCAATATCTTCCACAGAAGTACCTTTTTGCATTTTTTTAACGCATTGTCTTATCAGAGTCGTTAATTCTCCACGCTTTGCACTCTGTGCGGCTTCTCTTTTTACCTGATCTAACTCTTCGTTTCTCTGATTCAGTTCTTCGTTCTTCTGATCCAGTTCTTCTTTTTTCTGATCCAGTTCTTCTCTTTTCTGATCCAGTTCTTCTTTTTTCTGATTCAGTTCTTCGTTTTTCTGATCCAGTTCTTCCTGCGTCAAATCCAACATTCCCTGCGCCTGATCCAACTCATTTTGCAGATCATCAATCATCAAACGTACTGTATTCTTATCCAACTGTCTCAATTCTTCTGAAAACATTGTCATCACGCCCTCCAGATTCCGGCAGATCACATAGATTTCCTGATACATTTCCTTAAAATCCGGATATTTTTCACATATTTCTATGATAATTTCCGGATCATCACTACTAAAAAAATTCAGCCATGCATCCAACCGGGTTTCAATTAACTTGTTGTCATTTTCACCTTTATTGTGCTGAATTTTCTGATAGATGTCAAGCGGAATAAAAATAAAATTCTGTAAAAGATTCAATTCTAATCCACTGTCAGATTTTTGTTTAAAACGATGTAGATAAACATTTGGAAATTCATGAAATTCTTTTGAACTTCTTTCAAATAAAACAATCGCATATACATCCTTAATATCATGATAATTCAAAATATTCTTTTTACTCTGACTACGAATTCTCTTATACTGACGCAGTAATAAATCAGCTACATAGCATGCAGCACGCTCTCCCGGAAATTTATATCCTATTTTCTGAATTTCAAAATCAGCCAGTCTTCCATCTTCCAGTTCTACCAACAAGTCCATAATGACAAGTGTCTGATCATCTGCGATATGTCCTCCCTCCAATGGAAGAACACTTTTAATTCTGACTTTTTGTTTCAATAAAACAGATAACAGATCATTCAAACGTTCCGGTGCCGCATCAGGATTTAAAACAGATTTACTCACAAAATCATACATTACATTAATTCCTTTGACTCCTGTGCAAAAGTCTAAAAATTCCTGCTGTCGCTCTTTTGTCCAGCTATTATAAATCAAGGTCAATCCTGTTCTCTGAGCAATTTCATGTTCCACCGCTTCCCTGCTTCGAATTAAATCCGGAAAATATTTCTGCAATTTTGTTTTCATAAACTTTTTCTCCTTGCTGCCTTCCTGTAAATTTTTACTATCGTCTGATTACTGGCCAATACGAAACGATTAATATAGTGCAAATTATATTCTACAGTAATATCACTGTCAATTGATGTATACCCGTTTTTTTGGCGTTGTGCATATTGACGAAAAATTTTCACAAGAAAAAAAGTCAGAGTTTTCCCGCTAAATTCAAGGGATGTAGACGATACATTTCTTTCAAAATAATCTTGCTCCGGATGTATTTTCTACATTTTGCACATATACAATAATATGAAAGCACGGAGCAATCCGTATAATCAAGATTTGGGTGTTTTGACACCCAAATCATATGATTACAGTTTTTAAAACTTTCAGGAAAGGAATCTGCTATCATGAATAATGAAAAATTAGAAAATCTCCTGAATCTGGCATTGAACGCCACACCGGAAGAACGCGAAAAATCTTTAGAACTGAATGTTGGATATGATACTGCTTCCCGCAGCTGGGAAGTGATTGTGAAAGCCTCCGGTGGCTTTGATATGCTTCCGGAGCTGTTTCCACAGATCACGATCCATCCGTTATTAAATGGATACGGAATTCTGACAGTACCTGCCGCTCTCCTGGATGCCTTATCAGAACGCCCGGAAATTGAATACATGGAAAAACCGAAACGGCTTTTTTTTGCTGTCAATAGCGGGCGATCGGCTTCCTGTATCACGCCACTTCAGACAACACCTGCTCCAGAACGAAACAATCTCTATGGTTCCGGTATCATCACTGCCATCATCGACTCCGGCATTGACTACGCCCACCCGGATTTCTGCAACACAGACGGCACCACCCGGATCCTTGAACTCTGGGATCAGAGTGTTGACCGCATTTTCACGCAAGCTGAAATCAACGAAGCCCTGCAGGCACCCTCGTCTCAGGAACGATACCAACTTGTCCCAAGCCGGGACTTATCTGGCCACGGCACACATGTAGCCGGAATTGCTGCCGGAAACGGACGTGCATCGAACGGCCAGTACCGCGGTGTTGCCCCGCTAAGTTCCCTTTTGATCGTAAAACTTGGCATTTCCGATCCGGATGGTTTTCCCCGAACTACGGAACTGATGCGTGCGGTAGATTATGTCCTGCAAAAAGCGTTTTCATGGCAGATGCCCGTGGCCATTAACTTAAGTTTTGGCAATAATTACGGTTCCCATGACGGTGCAACCCTGCTGGAAACTTACCTTGATAATGTATCTTCTTATTGGAAGTCCTGCATTGTCACCGGCACCGGAAACGAAGGTGCTTCCCGGATTCACACTTCCGGATCATTTCTCACAAATAGTTCCCCCGTCACCATTCCATTTTCGGTCAGCGATTATGAATCCGGACTGAATCTTCAACTCTGGAAATCTTACGCGGATGAAATTGAAGTAACCCTGCGCCATCCGAACGGCACGATTGTCGGGCCATTTCAGGAACGGCTTGACACCTATCGATTTAGCGCCGGAACGACCGAACTTCTGGTGTATTACGGAAAACCAAGTCCCTACAGCATCAGCCAGGAAATCTATCTGGATTTTATTTCCCGGGGAAGCTACATAGATGCTGGTATCTGGGAACTGACGCTTAATCCCCGCCGCATCACCGCCGGTTCCTATGACCTGTGGCTTCCGGGAGAATCCGTAATCGGCAGCGGCACCGGATTCTTATATCCGACAGAAACCACTACGCTCACGATTCCCTCTACTGCTGCCAAAGTTATTTCGGTAGGTGCCTATAATGCTGCTTTCAACAGTTATGCCGCCTTTTCCGGGCGTGGATTTACCCGGATGGAGCACCGGGTCAAACCGGATCTGGCAGCTCCCGGCGTCAATATCATTTCTGCCGCTCCCGGCGGTGGCTATACATCCAAAAGCGGTACTTCCATGGCCGCTCCTTTTGTCACCGGAAGCTGTGCCCTGCTGATGGAATGGGGGATTGTGCGAGGCAATGATCCCTACCTGTACAGTGAAAAAGTAAAAGCTTACCTGATTCGGGGCACAAAAAAACTGCCTGCCTTCACGGAATACCCCAATCCCTATATCGGATGGGGCACTCTGTGTACGGCAGACAGTATACCAACTTAAAATGCACAGTGATTCTAATAAGAATACGTCAGCTTACACTGATCAGAATCACGCGCCAAGTTTCACCTACGTTCAACTCGAATTTACTGCTCTGTTACAGTTACCTTTACTTTATCAAGATGCCAGATATCATCTACGTACTCCTGAATGGTTCTGTCAGAAGAGAATTTTCCAACATGTGCCACATTCAGCATAACGAGTTTTGCCCAGCCTTTCTCGTCTCTGTAAGCTTTCTCCACACGCTCCTGAGCCTCTGCGTAAGAACGGAAGTCTTTCAGGCAGAAGTAAGTATCAGCGAACTGTGTGCACTGTGTATTGAGCAGTGAATTGTACAGATCACGGAACAGCTCTGTATCATTTCCGGAATAGAATCCGTTGATGAGCTGCATCAATACCTGACGGATTTCCTGATCCTGATTAAAGATATCCATCGGATTGTAATCGCGGTTCTGCTCATGCGCGATGACTTCATCGGAACTCATACCAAAGATAAACATATTCTCTTTGCCGACTTCCTCAGCCATCTCTACGTTTGCACCGTCCATTGTTCCAATTGTTGCAGCACCGTTTAACATAAATTTCATGTTACCGGTTCCGGATGCTTCTTTACTTGCAGTAGAAATCTGCTCGCTGACATCTGCTGCTGCAAAGATCCACTCAGCATTGGATACTTTATAATCTTCGATAAATACAACTTTCAGCTTGTTGTCAATACTTGCATCATGGTTGATCACATCAGCTACGGCGTTGATCAGCTTAATCGTCAGTTTTGCATTTTTGTAACCGGCAGCTGCTTTTGCACCAAAGATGAAGGTTCTTGGATAGAATTCCATATCCGGATGCTCTTTGATCTTGTTGTACAGATACATAACATGCAGAATGTTCATCAGCTGACGTTTGTACTCATGCAAACGTTTTACCTGTACATCAAAGATGGAACGCGGATCTACTTCAATGCCGTTGTGCTCCTGGATGTATTTTGCAAGACGCAGCTTGTTCTGATATTTGATCTGCATGAATTCCTGCTGTGCTTTTGGATCATCTACATAGACAGCAAGTTTTTTCATGTGGCTTAAATCTGTGATCCAGTCGTTTCCGATCTTGTTGGATACCCACTCAGCCAGCAGCGGATTTCCGTGATACAGGAAACGACGCTGTGTGATACCGTTTGTCTTGTTGTTAAATTTCTGCGGGAATAACTCGTAGAAATCTTTTAACTCCTGTTTTTTCAATATTTCTGTATGCAGTCTCGCTACACCGTTTACAGAGTAACCTGCAACGATGGCAAGGTGTGCCATTTTGACCTGTCCGTCATGAATGATCGCCATTTTATCTTTTTTATACTGATTTCCCGGATATTCCTCTTCTACTTCTAGAAGGAATCTGCGGTTGATCTCCTCAACGATCTGATAAATACGCGGAAGCAGACGGGAGAAGATTTCAATCGGCCATTTTTCCAATGCTTCTGCCATGATGGTATGGTTGGTGTATGCACAGGTCTTTGTTGTGATCGCCCATGCCTCATCCCAGGTCAGACCTTCCTCATCCAGAAGGATTCTCATCAGCTCTGCAACTGCTACGGTTGGGTGTGTATCGTTCATCTGGATGGTTACTTTCTCAGAAAGTTTGTGGATATCCGGATGATATTTTTTATAACGGGCTACGGCACGCTGTACACTGGCAGATACGAAGAAATACTGCTGTTTCAGACGCAGCTCTTTACCCTGGATATGGTTGTCGTTCGGATAGAGAACTTCTACCAGGTTTCTTGCAAGGTTTTCCTGCTCAACGGCTTTTCTGTAATCACCTTTGTCAAAGGAATCCAGCTCAAAACATTCCATCGGCTCAGCATCCCAGATCATCAGTGTGTTTACCATATTGTTGTTGTATCCAACGATCGGCATATCATACGGAACAGCCAGTACGGACTGATAATTTTTCTGAACGAATTTTGTCCGTCCGTTCTCAGCCGGCTCAGCCTGTACATAACCACCGAATTTGACTTCAAAAGAATGCTCCGGTCTGCGCAGCTCAAAAGGATAACCGTTTTTCAGCCAGTTATCCGGTACTTCCACCTGATAACCGTCTTTGATCTTCTGTTTGAACATACCGTAACGATAACGGATACCACATCCGTAAGCAGCGTAGCCAAGCGTAGCAAGGGAATCCATAAAACATGCAGCCAGACGGCCCAGACCACCGTTTCCGAGTGCCGGATCCGGCTCCTGGTCTTCGATCATATTCAGATCAAATCCGATTTCATCCAGTGCTTCTTTTACTTCCTTGTATGCGGTCAGATTGATCAGGTTGTTACCGAGGGCACGACCCATCAGAAACTCCATAGACATGTAATATACCATCTTCGGATCTTCTTTGTCGAACGTCTGCTGGGTAGCAAGCCAGTTGTCAATGATAACATCTTTTACAGCATAAGACACCGCCTGGAAGACTTCCTGTTCGGAAGCCTCCTCCATGGTTTTGCGGTAAAGTGTTTTCACATTGTCTTTTACACATTTAATGAATTCTTTTTTGTCAAATAAAATATTTTTCATTACTGTTTTTCCACTCCTAACTCAACCTTGTGGCCGTTGATATTCCACTCTTTCTGGTAGCCTTCTAATGCGCCTTCTTTGATATCTACCGCAAGTACTTCACTCTGAATTTCTTCTTTGTGTGCTGCAAATACTTCACAGATTGTTTTCTCTGCTTTGAAGGAAAGGACGATCTTATCCATTACTTCAAATCCTGCCTCTTTACGCATTGTCTGTACCTTACTGATGATCTCGCGGACAAAGCCTTCCTCAATCAGCTCCGGTGTCAGTTTTGTATTCAGTACAACAGTGATGTCATTTCCGGTCTCAGTAGCAAATCCTTCTGTCTGAGCTACAGAAATCAGTAAGTCTTCTTCTGTCAGAACGATGCTATCATCCACTTCAGATAAAGTGATGGAACCTTCTTTTTTCAGCTGTGCCATTGCTGCGTGTCCGTCAATATTTTCCAGGGCAGCTTTGATCTTGCCCAGGAATTTACCATATTTCGGTCCTACGGTACGAAGCTGCGGTTTGAAGCTGTAATTCGTATATACACTGACATCCTCGATGAAGCTTACTTTCTTGATATTCAGCTCATCCTCGATGATCTCCACAAAGAACTCCGGTACTTCAAACGGTGCTTTTACATACATATCGCCGATCGGCTGTCTGTTTTTGATATTTGCACTGTTTCTTGCCGCACGGCCAAGTACAACGATTTTCAGTACTTCTGCCATATTTTTCTCAAGTTCCGGATTGATCATTGCCTCGTCAACAACCGGGAAGTCACACAGATGGATACTTTCCGGAGCATCTTTATCAATACTTCTTACCAGATTCTGGTAAATATCTTCTGTCATGAACGGAATCATCGGAGCAGCTGTCTTGCAGATTGTTACCAGTGCGGTATACAGTGTCATATACGCATTGATCTTATCCTGCTCCATGCCTTTTGCCCAGAAACGCTCACGGCTTCTTCTTACATACCAGTTACTCATATCATCTACGAAATCCTGCAGTGCTCTTGCAGCTTCCGGGATTCTGTAATTTCCAAGGTTGTCATCGACTGCCTTTACCGTAGAATTCAGTCTGGACAGCAGCCATTTATCCATAACGGATAATTTATCATATTCAAGTGCATATTTTGTTGCATCAAATGCATCAATGTTTGCATACAGAACGAAGAATGCGTAAGTATTCCACAGTGTACCCATGAATTTACGCTGTCCTTCCATAACGGCTTTTCCGTGGAAACGGTTTGGCAGCCATGGGGCAGAATTGATATAGAAATACCAGCGGATGGCATCTGCGCCATATTTCTGCAGTGCGTCAAACGGATCAACTGCATTTCCTTTGGATTTACTCATCTTCTGTCCGTTCTCATCCTGTACATGTCCCAGAACGATAACGTTCTCGTATGGTGCTTTGTTAAATAACAGTGTGGACTCTGCCATCAGGGAATAGAACCATCCTCGTGTCTGGTCTACTGCCTCTGAAATGAACTGAGCCGGGAACTGCTGCTCAAATACTTCTTTATTTTCAAACGGATAATGATGCTGTGCAAATGGCATTGCTCCGGAGTCGAACCAGCAGTCGATTACTTCCGGTACACGGTGCATGTCTTTGCCACAGTGTGGACACTTGATGGTGACAGCATCGATATACGGACGGTGAAGTTCTACTTCTGCTGCTTTCGGATCCCCACTCTTCTCAGCCAGCTCTGCACGGCTTCCGATGGATTCCATATGACCGCACTCACACTGCCATACGTTCAGCGGAGTTCCCCAGTAACGGTTACGGGAAATACCCCAGTCCTGGATATTCTCCAGCCAGTCACCGAAACGTCCTTTACCGATGGATTCCGGAATCCAGTTTACTGTAGCATTGTTGCGCACCAGATCGTCTTTGACTGCTGTCATCTTGATAAACCAGGATTCTCTTGCGTAATAGATCAATGGTGTATCACATCTCCAGCAGTGCGGATAACTATGCTCGAATTTCGGGGCATCAAAGAGCAGTCCTTTTTCTTCCAGATCTTTTAATACCATCGGATCTGCTTTTTTTACAAATACACCCTCATACGGTGTCTCTTTTGTCATCTCACCTTTACCATTTACTAACTGAACAAATGGAAGGTCATATCTGCGTCCTACCTGGGCATCGTCCTCACCAAATGCCGGAGCGATATGAACCACACCGGTACCATCCGTCAGTGTAACGTAATCAGCGCATGTGACAAAGTAGCCTTTTTTGTGCTGTTTCTCGCAGATGTCTACGGCACAGTCAAATAATGGCTCATATTCTTTGTACTCAAGGTCTTTTCCTTTGTATGTCTCAAGTACGTCGTATGCTTTTGTGTCTGTCTCTTCATCTGCCAGTTTGCCAAGAACAGTGTCGCACAGTGCCTCTGCCATATAATAAGTATATCCATCAGCAGCTTTTACTTTCACATAAGTCTCTTCCGGATTTACACAAAGAGCTACGTTGGACGGCAGAGTCCATGGTGTTGTGGTCCATGCAAGGAAATATGCATCCTCATCTTTTACTTTGAAACGAACCACTGCAGAACGTTCTTTGACATCTTTGTATCCCTGTGCTACCTCATGGGAAGACAGCGGAGTACCGCAGCGCGGGCAGTAAGGAACGATCTTAAAACCTTTGTATAACAGGCCTTTGTCCCAGATTTTTTTCAGTGCCCACCACTCAGACTCAATAAAGTTATTGTCATAAGTAACATATGGGTTGTCCATATCTGCCCAGAAACCAACGGTTCCGGAGAAATCTTCCCACATGCCTTTGTATTTCCATACAGACTCTTTACATTTTTTGATAAATGGGTCAAGACCGTATTCTTCAATCTGCTCTTTACCGTCAAGGCCAAGTAATTTCTCTACCTCCAGCTCAACCGGAAGTCCATGCGTATCCCATCCTGCTTTTCTCGGAACCATTTTTCCTTTCATGGTCTGATAACGCGGAATCATATCTTTGATAACACGGGTTAATACATGACCGATATGCGGTTTTCCATTTGCAGTAGGCGGTCCGTCATAGAAAGTGTATGTCTCACCTTCTTTACGATTTTCCATACTTTTGCGGAAAATGTCATTTTCTTTCCAGAATTCTTCTGTCTTTTTCTCACGATCCACAAAATTCAGATTTGTTGAAACTTTTTCGTACATTCTGTTCTCCTCATTTCATGTTATATTTCTTTCCTATTTCTTTGCAGATTGTCTCTGCTTATTTATGATTCTCACAGGAACGCATTTATTATAGAAAAATCAAACTTTCCTTTTTCTATAATTCACAGAAAATTGTATAAAATTTCCTGCAAAATAAAAAGCCTTCGTCCCGAAAAGGACGAAAGCTTTTAACAATCGTTTTAACCACCTGTTCGAAGTACGCGACATATTTGCCGGATACCAGTTCCCTGTAACGGTGGAAACACCGTCAGCTCCTACTCTCTGAAAACAGCTATGATATCTGTATCATTTCATAGAATCATGATCCATATCTACTCTGTTTTTTGTTTCAGAACTGCAACTCAGAAGTGATTTTCCACTGAGCGGTACTGATACCGGCTTCCACCGTCCCGGCTCGCTGTAATGCTCCCAGTCAGCGTACTCTCTTCATCATAGTTTTTGCATTTGAATATTTTTTAACAATGCAATTATAAGTATTCGCTTACTGGTTGTCAACCTTGTTTCAGGAAAAATGCTTCTTATTACATAGAATTTCAGTATTTTTTACTTGTTTTATAACTTTTTAGACAGACCAGCTTTGGCTTGTCGATATGATTTCTTTTCCAGGATTCTTCACTGCCTCATCCATTAGAAAAGACAGATAAGCATCCTGAAGTCCTTCACGAAGTGAATAAAACTCTTTTCCTGTCTCTACATATTGTTTCATGTGAGCCAGAAGATCGGTCACTGCAATCTCATCATCATTTATCCGTGCACCCGGAAATGGATTTTCATAAATTCGTTCTCCACGAAAACTGATATATCTGTGACTCCAACCGTCTATATTATAAACTCCATCATCTTCTCTGTGCATCTGCTCGCTTACCGGACGATTCTGATGATCCATGTAACAGATCTGATCTCCCCGAACTTCTCCTCTTGCTCCCTGTATCACCCAGGAACGACTTCGTATTGGAGAAAAATACTGTTCATCATCAAAATCATAAAATGCAGCTTTTCCATTTTCAAAAATAATATCAATCCGTGCCCGATTTCCGGTTAAGATTTCTCCGGACGTATGCCACCCTGCCCGATCTCTTGTTTTTGTCACTGGAAATTGATACGTTTTTCCACTGATTTTACAATTTTCCATTCCAATTCCAAGGAATTTCCGAAAAATACTAATGGCATGATACCCATGAATGGCTGACATCGATACATTTGAAATTTCTCCAAGAATCCCACTGTCGATCACATTCTGAACCGCTGCATAATACGGTTGCAAAAAATATTGCTCTGTAACCTGAACTTTTCCATGCAAGATTTGAACTTCTTTCCAAAGATTATTTAATTCTTCTATATCTTGCCCAGGCGGAGTCTCACAAAGTACGGGAATCTGCAACTTGCATAGTCGCAAAATCCATTCTTTCATAACACTTCTCGGTACACACAACAAAGCAAATTCCGGCTTTGTATCTAATGCAGTTTCCAAATCAGTCGTTGTTAATATCCCTGTCTCTTGCTGGATCTCTTGCGCACGTTTTTCCGAATGCATTACAATCGCTGATACTTCCAGCCTGTCTGAAAGTATTTCAGCTGCGCGAAGAAAATACTGTGCCCGCCAGCCACAACCAATCATTATAAATTTCATACTCATAAGCGAAAACTTCCTCTCCTTTTTCTACATCTTTTACTGTATCAAAATCTGTTCTTTCTTATCATACATCAATTTTTTTCTCTTGGGAAGTTAGAGCCTATACAAGAAAATAAAAAACACTGAAAAACATTTCTGCTTTTCAGTGTCTGCTACAGGGACAGAAGGACTCGAACCCTCGACATTTGGTTTTGGAGACCAACGTTCTACCAACTGAACTATATCCCTATATTTTATTGAAGATATATACCTTCAAAACTTCATACAGAACCAGTGTCTTTCCGTCACCATTCAATTTCTCACTTTTGGTCAAGCCCTCAAACGATTAGTAACAGTCAGCTCCATGTGTTACCACACTTCCACCTCTGCCCTATCTA
>ERZ1036407.265-NODE-265-length-47131-cov-6.805379_pt1 | contig 47131 bp, 48 predicted proteins | sample MGYA00514217_ERZ1036407 | MGnify/ENA primary metagenome ERZ1036407 (study PRJEB33795, sample SAMN09464943) | human gut metagenome | host: Homo sapiens | place: USA: Stanford, California | collected 2016-11 | study: EMG produced TPA metagenomics assembly of the... | reverse complement strand
GATTTTTTTCTTTATGTATTTAGATAATTTCCATTGCTGCGGTCCAGCCTTCTCTTACCGCATCACCGATCTGACGCGCACGGACACAGTCACCGATCTTCCATACCGGAATACCAGCTTCTTTGAGGGCTGTCTCAAGTGCTTCTGTCGCATGCGCACGGCGTCCCATTGCATTGACAACAGAATCTGCTTTGATGGTAATCTCTTTCCCATCTTGTTCCGCTACCACAAAATCTTTGCCAACTTTGACAACTTTTGCATTTACTTCGTATTTGCCGCCGTTTTTGTCGATGAAATCATGTACAGCTGTACGGTACAGACCGGTTGTCTCCGGCATCAGCGCACCTTTCATTTCAACAATCGTTGTCTCTACACCGTGATCGATATAATCTGCGGCTGCCTCACAGCCAACCAGACCGCCACCGAGTACGATGGTGCTCTTTCCAAGACCTGCAAAGTCATTGTAATATACGTCCATTGCTGTTACCGCATTTTCGATTCCCTCGATTGGAAGGATCAGATCATCGGATCCGACTGCTAGTACAACTGCTTCCGGAGCAATTTCTCTAATGAGTTCCGGTGTTACTTCACAGTTTAATCTTACTTCGATCGGACGTTTCTCCACATCGCGGATCAGCAGATCTTTGAAGTTTCTGATATCTACTTTATGATCCGTATGATCCGTAAAATTGATCAGACCGCCTAATACTCCGGATTTCTCGCACAGGATTACCTGATGACCTCTGTCTGATGCTGTGATCGCTGTCTGCAGACCGCCGCAGCCGCCGCCTACTACCAATACCTTACGGCTTGCTTCCGGTTTCGGCATGCGGTCCGGAAGGACTTTATGATGAGATGCCGGCCATACATCATATGGATTGATGGTACAGGAATCCAGTGGTGGGAATTTCACCGTCCAGATCTCTGTTTCATGCTCACCGGACGGACCCGGATAACATCTTCCGCAGCGCAGACAGCGACGGATCTCATCTGCATGCCCTTCTTTTGCCTTGTTTGGAAATGCCGGATCTGCAAAGAACTGACGTCCCATGGATACCATATCGATTTTTCCTGACGCGATTGCCTCTTCCGCCTGTTCCGGAGAATTGATGCCGCCGACTGCCGCAACCGGAATGGATACGTTCTGTTTGATAACAGCTGCCGGTTCAATATTCGGACCATGCGGTGCATAAGCAGTTGTGAACTCCCAACTTCTGGAAGAACTCAGGTAATGACCACAGGAGACATGGATCATATCAATGTATGGCTCACACAGTTTACAATAATTTACAGCATCTTCCAGCTCTAATCCGCCCGGTAAATGCTCAGAGCTGCTGACACGGATCTCGATCACGAAGTCCGGTCCCATAGCTTCACGAACAGTTTTTAACAGATCAACGGTAAATCTTGCTCTGTTTTCAAAAGATCCACCATACTCATCGGTACGTTTATTGTATTGCGGAGACAGGAACTGTGCCGGAAGCCAGCCATGTCCGCAGTGGATCATAATGCCTTCCCAGCCTGCTGCCTGGAACCATTTACATGCAGTTACATAATCTTGATAACAGCTTAAAATCTCTTCTTTTGTAAACGCCTCCACATGAGAGCCATCCGGAAGATCTTTCTCAGATGGTCCCTTCGGATTGATACCATCTCCGATATTTGTCTTGATCTCACCGCAGGAAAGCAGCTCGCCCATCGGAAATGCCCCATAGCTTTTGATCATCTCCGCAGTTTCCTTCATAATTTCAAACTGCTTATCTGATCTGGATGTAAAATCAAGATACGGTTCAAACGGAAACCGTTTGTCATACTCATGATTCGGGCTTAACTCACCCAGACATACAATTCCTGCGCCTCCTTTTGCCTTTGCCTCCAGCATACGGAACGCACGCTCCGGAACCGGTGTGGTATAGCCAAACGGATCCGGATCCAGTTCGATATAATGCTCGAATGCAAATAAAGCCGGCGCTGCCTCAATACGGTTCTTGATAGTCTTTGAACCAACTTTTAACGGCTCAAACAAATGTGGAAAATACTGATTTTTTTCTGCCATAATCTCTTACCTTGTCCTTTCTCAAATATCTGATGTAAGTACCAGATAATATGTCCTGCCTGTGTTCATGCTCATAACAATCTTTTCTGAGTGATTTTTTCACAAGAAGCTCTTTCTGTTATCTAAACTGTATCAGAATCCGCCCATATTCTTCAAACACCAGCTTATTTTTCACTGTTTTATATTGCGATATTTAAAGCATTTTTGTCGCATTGCATCTGGATAAATACAGAAAATCATGCTATGATTCTATTATAGCAATGTACACCCGGCATTTTTCAAGATAAAACACTGAACGTACATGAATAAAATAATGGGGGAAACAATTATGGATCATCGCGCAGAACGAATGAAATCACTGATTATCCAGACTTTTTTTGAATGTCTGAAAACAGAGGACTTCTCTCAGCTAACCGTAGGGCAGATTGCGGAACATGCACGGATCAACCGTTCTACCTTTTATCGCTATTTTTCTGACAAATACACACTGAGAGATGAAATTGTGGACAATATTGTTCAGGATTTTGCGGAACATATGGAAGTGGATTTTCTCCACATGAACATTGAAGATGAGGTGCATACACGATCCCTGCAGGATGGACTGATCCGCCTGTCCTCACAAAAGTGCAGACTGGAAATTCTGTGGAATCAAAACCTGCTTGGAAGAAATGTCTTTGATGAAATGATGAACGCCGGTGCCCGCAAAGTAGAAGCTGAAATTCTGAATCATCCGACCATCTCAGCAGAAAGAAAGCAGCTTGCCGACTGGTATGCAAAATTGCTGGTAAATAATTTTCTCGTCACCGTCCGCTGGTGGTTTTCTCACAGTGACACTGTTTCAGCAAGTCAGATCACAACCATGATGAAACGCCATATGCTGTACGGAACGATTCCGACATTAAAAGAAAGCCACTGAGACAGTGGTTTTTCTTTTAATATTTTTTTCATTTGTTCAAGAATGCCTATCTTTCACTACACTGCAATAATAATCTACAAACTGGAGCGTTCCCAGATCCACTCTGTCTTTGCGCCAGAACAATCCACTGCAAAATACCGGTGCGTTGACCAGAGGCACTGTCACAAGTCCCGTCATATGATTCATTGGTGCCAGGTCGGATAAAATCGTAATACCAAATCCGCTTTTTACCATCATCAGCACCATCCCCACATGATCAAAACATTCAACGATATTCGGTTCAAATCCACAGCGCTGGCACCATTCCCGTGTATTGTTATATTCACTGGAAGAACTGTTTTTTCCCAAAAATACAAATTTTTCACCTGCCAATTCTGACATATGTAATTCTTTTCTCTCTGCAAATGGATGATTTTCATTCATGATCACAGCTAAATGGGATTCCTCCAAAATGCGATAGTCCAATTCAGGAATCACATCCTCCAATGTAAATAATTTCAGACCAACATCAATCTTTCCTGCCATCAGATCTGCCGTCAGCGTTGTCCGTTCAATATATGATTTTGCTTTCAGATGTACATTTGGGTACTCTTTTTCAAATCCGGAAAACACTTCCTGCATCTCATAGATTTCTTTATAAATCATATACCCAAATCGCAGCGTTTTCTGCGTATCATCCTGAAACTGCCGCATCTGATGCAGCAGATGCTCTTCCCCGGAAAAAATCCGCACACATTCCCTGCGCAATGTTTCCCCGGCAGGCGTCAACATCAAATTCCGTTTCTCACGATCAAAAAGTGAGACCCCAAAAAATGCTTCCAGATCCTTGACTGACTTACTGAGCGCAGGCTGACTGATGTATAACTGCTGCGCTGCCTGATTCATACTGCCACGCAATGTAATAATATAAAAATAGTACAATTTCATGTGAATTCACCATAACTTTCTCTCCCCTTTATAACTTTAAGTTATAGCTTACTTTTATGATATTCTAATATTTTCATTTGTCAAGTTATGATATATTAAATTTATGGAAAAAAATCCCAAACATATGTAACGCGGACATTCGCAATCCGCTTTCGCTGCTTGCTCATGAACGCAGTTGATTTGCTTATTCTGCGTTCAAAACACGGAAGGAGAATTCTTTATATGACAAAACTACTTGAATGTGACGTCGCTGTCATGGGAAGCGGCGTTGCCGGTATGGGGGCAGCATATAAGCTTGCCAATGCCGGTAATTTAAAAATTGCGGTATTTGAAAAATATCCGGCTCAGGGAGGTGCCGTATCAAACTGCCCCATGAGTTTTTGCTCTACCCCGGACATCCCGGAAGCACAGAAAAGTGCCTATGAAGTTTTTGCCCGTTTTTCCAATTACAGTGCTAATATGGGGCTGATCAGCAAAATGCTGAAATATTCTTCTGAAATCCCAAAAATCATCTGTGAAGAATGTAAGATTGAAGCACCAATGATCGTTCGGCGGAATCCGGCTGAATACGGTACTCAGCGCGGTTATACGGTTGGACATGCCAATGGTCTGGATGTTGGAGACATTTATTTTCTGAAAGGCCGTGGTCAGGGACATGCTTTTGCCCTTGCACTGCTTCGTCTGCGTCTGATGCTTGAAAAAAAAGGCGTGGAATTCTTTTTCCAGACCCCGATCAAAAAAATCATCCGCGAAACCGATGGAAAAGTAACCGGAGCGATTGCATATGATAAAGAGGGGAACGAAATCCAGATCAAATGCAAAGCACTCATCGTTGCTTCCGGTGGTATGACAGGTAATCTGGACTTAATGAAAAAACTTGGCGTTGTAAAAACAAAATATGATTATGTATACACGGATGGTTATCAGGTAAATATCACTTTTCCGGACAGCTGTCAGGACGGAGATGGTCACCTGGCCGTCTGGGATATTGGTGGCAAAAAAACAAAAATTGCCCTCAGTGCCGATCCACAGGTACCAAATCCGGGTGTACGGATTGGGCCAAATACACCATGGCTTGCGGCTAACCAGGTGAAAATCGTAACCGAACAGCCTTATCTGCGTGTCAATGAACTTGGAAAACGTTTCATAAATGAAGAAATGTCAAATCAACATACCGCTATGTCCACTGCCATCATTCGAAACAATACAAATATGTGCTGTTTCCTGATTTTGGATGAAGATACGGTAACTTCTCTGGCAGACCATGTGGAAAATGATTATGTTTACTTCATCTTCAAAGGCGTAACGATCCATAATCTGCGTCAGCAGATAGACGAAGCCATTGCAAAAGGCAATAAACATATGTGCCATTTTGATACGATTCATGAAGTCTGTGCATATATGGGCATTGATGAAGCAAATTTAAAACATACGATTTCCCGCTACAACCATGCAAAAGAAATTGGTTACGATGCAGATTTTCATACAAATCCGGACTATATCAAACCCGTGCGGGAAGAATCCGGACATATTTACTGTTTCCGCATTTTTGCAGGAGGTTATGATACCATGGGCGGTATCGCCATCGATGAAAATGCAAATATTCTGGATGAAGATAATCTTCCAATCCAGGGACTTTATGGCGCCGGTGATATGGCTGTCGGAAGTCTGTACGGAGATCCATCCAATGCAGGCGGTAATGTACACGGTTCCATGCCATCTGGTCTCTTAGCCGGTGATTCTGCTGCCGCATATGTCAAAGGGGGTTGTAACTAATGAAAATTGAAATTGCTGATTACTGTATCCGATGTGGAATCTGCGAAGACCTCTATCCGGATCTTTTCAAAAGAAATTACAAGGATCACTGCATCGATATCCTGATGGATGAAATTCCCGATACAATGGCTGACCGTATCCGTCAGGCTTCTGATGACTGTGCGGTAGCTGCGATCCGGATCAACAAATAGAATGCCTGTTCTTATGTATCTTATTGTGGCATTATGAAAGCGAAATCGAAAACTCCTTCTGTGAACACTAGTCGTGCACAGAAGGAGTTCTTGATTTCGCTATTTCAGTTATTTTGTAAGTTTGTTGTTTGCTTTTGTCTGGAATTTCTCGTTCTGTACGATGAACCGCTCATGTGTGCCTTCACCGATCAGACCAGCTTCATCATAAGCCGCTACTTTAAATACAAGACGACGACCGTCTACTTCTGTAAGCTCTGTCTCGCAACGAACAGTCATTCCGATCGGAGTAGCTGCTACGTGACTGATCGTTACCTGTGTACCAACGCTGCCACAGCCTTCTTCCAGATAGGGAGCTACGCTCTCGCTTGCTGTTTTTTCCATTAATGCAAGCATGCATGGTGTTCCGAATACTTCCAGTACGCCGCTTCCTACTGCTGTTGCGGTATTCTCATATACAACCTCTACGCTCTGTTCCCCTTTAATTCCTGCTTCTAACATTTTATGTCCTCCTCTAAAATTCATCATTATGGAGTAAGTATATCATAACTTTTCTTATGCTTCCAGAAGTTTCTCCACGCTTGCAAGTTTTGCACAAACGATAAATACCTCGCAGGCCTCTTTCAGTTCTTCCATTGGCGGAAGTGTCGGAGCAATACGGATCACGGAATCCTTCGGATCCTTTTTGTATGGGTATGGTGCGCCTGCACCTGTCAGTACAACACCAGCCTCTTTTGCTTTTGCAACGATGTTCTTTGCACAGCCTTCATTTGCCTTGAAGGTGATGAAATATCCACCATTCGGACGGATCCAGCTTCCTGCGCCAAGACCTTTCAGTTCTTCCTCAAAACGATCCAGGATCATCTCAAATTTCGGACGGATGATTGCTGCATGTTTTGCCATATGTGCTTTTACGCCATCGATATCCTTTAAGAATTTCACATGACGCAGCTGGTTGATCTTGTCAAATCCGATGGTCTGAATGGTCAGACGTTTCAAGATATCTGCTTTGTTCTCAAGACTTGTGATCAGGCCGGATACACCTGCACCGGAAAATGTGATCTTGGATGTGGAGCAGAACTCGATCGGAAGGTTCGGGTTTCCGGCTTTCTCGCACTCACCGAGGATCTCAAGGATCTGATCTGCTTTGTCCTCATACAAATCATGTACACAGTAAGCGTTATCCCAGTAAATACGGAAGTCTTCTGCTGCCGGTTTTAAGCGGGCCAGTCTGCGGACAGTCTCGTCAGAGTAGGAAGTTCCCATCGGATTGGAGTATTTCGGCACACACCAGATACCTTTGATGCTGTCATCTTCGCTGACTAATTTTTCTACCATATCCATATCCGGACCGTCTTCGTAAAGCGGTACGTTGATCATCTCGATGCCAAAGCACTCTGTGATGGCAAAGTGACGGTCATATCCCGGAACCGGGCAGAGCCATTTTACTTTATCAAGTTTGCACCATGGTGTGCTTCCGTTTACACCAAACATCATGGATCGAGAAATGCAGTCATACATGATATTCAGACTTGCATTTCCGTAAACAATGACATTATCATATGCTTCCGGACCGAGTCCGACTAAGCTTGCGATGAATTCCTGTCCCTCGGTGATACCATCGATCACACCGTAGTTACGGATATCTGTACCTGCTCTGCTGACTAGCGGAGTCTCACTGGTCAGAACGTCCATCATCGGCATGGACAGCTCAAGCTGCTCTTTGGATGGTTTACCTCTGGACATGTCCAGTTTCAAGCCCTTTTTGCAGATTTCTTTGTACTGCTGTTCCAGGCTTTCTTTCTCTCTTAATAATTCCTCTCTGCTCATTTCCTGATAAGACTGCATTGATTTTTCCTCCTGTTGTGTATTGTTAAATCATTTTTTACAACTTCTTTTTATTTTATATTCAAAAGGAGATTTGACAAAAATTTACTCCTGTTTGATTTTTTTAAAATATTCCCGAATGGTCTGCTCATAACCGTTTTCTGTCGGCTCGTAAAACGTCATATCTTTGTACGCATCCGGCAGATACTGCTGTTCCACATAATGATTCGGATAATCGTGGGCATATTTATATCCGATGCCTCGTCCAAGCTTCCCAGCACCTTTGTAATGGGCATCACAGAGATACGTTGGAACCGGTGCAGTTCTCGACTCTCTGACAACGGAAAGTGCTTTGTCCACTGCCAGGTAGGCCGCATTGCTCTTTGGTGCGCTCGCCACATAAGTGACAGCCTGTGCCAGCACGATCCTCGCCTCCGGCATTCCAAGCCGCTCCACTGCCTGGGCTGCGCTGACTGCCACGGTCAGGGCGTTCGGATCTGCATTTCCCACATCTTCCGATGCACAGATCATAATTCTCCGGGCAATAAATGTCACATCTTCCCCGGCGTACAGCATTTTTGCCAGATAGTAGACCGCTGCGTCCGGATCAGACCCCCGCATACTTTTGATAAATGCGGAAATGTTATCATAATGGCTGTCGCCATTTTTATCATACTTGATCACGCGCTTCTGGATACATTCGGAAGCCACATCCAGCGTGATATGGATGAGCCCGTCTGCACTGCGTTCTGTGGTAAGGATTCCCAGTTCAATGGCATTTAATGCGCTGCGGGCATCCCCGTTTGATACATCAGCAAGAAACTCCAGTGCCTCTTCATCCGCCACTGCACGATAGGCTCCCATACCTTTTTCCATATCCTCTAAGGCACGATGCAGCAACGTCTTGATATCTTCTTTCTCCAACGGTTTTAATTCAAAAATAATGGATCGGGAGATCAGCGCTCCGTTTACCTCAAAATACGGATTCTCCGTGGTGGCACCGATCAGTGTCACGGTACCGTCCTCCACAAACGGAAGCAGATAATCCTGCTGGCCTTTGTTAAAACGGTGAATCTCATCGATAAACAGAATCGTACGTTTTCCGTACATCCCCTGCAGCTGTTTTGCCTTTTCAATCACTGCTTCCATGTCCTTCTTGCCGGCGGAAGTCGCATTGATCTGCATAAATTCTGCACTGGTGGTCTGTGCGATCACCTTTGCCAGTGTCGTTTTTCCGGTTCCCGGAGGTCCATAGAAAATAACTGACTGCAGCTTATCCGCTTTGATGGCACGGTATAGCAATTTATCTTTGCCGATGATGTGCTGCTGTCCCACTACTTCTTCCAGTTTCGTCGGACGAAGTCTGGATGCCAGTGGCGATTCTTTTTCCTTATTTTGTTCTCTCATGTAATCAAATAAATCCATTTTATATGCTCCATTTCACGTTTCATCCTTTAAAAATGAATCTTTTTCACGATACAAAATTCATTTTCAACTGCTTTCATCCTGTAAAATGCATGGATTTTAAATATTTTTGCATGATACCAATACGATATCTTTCATATCCATGCTATACAATACCTTAATTTTACCGCTCTGACAAGTTATTTTTTTGACAAAGTTCCATTTTCTCCGATTTTCCCATAATTAGGAAGATTCCCAACTATGTTTTCTACATTGTGCCGAAAACAGTTCACTTATCACATGTATTCTGGATAACGATCATGCTTGCATGAGGAGTTATCCAAATACATTGTGATAAAGGGAGCGCCATATCATGAGCCAAAATAGTAGCATCGCTACGGAGAAGCCCTGAAAGGGCGTTTGGCGAATGGCGCGAGTGAACTGTTCATAATTGCTCACTCTTCTGCCAGTTCTCTCACTGCCTCGATCGCTGTCTCTACTTCCTGTTCGGTATTATAATGGGAAAAGCTGAACCGCACAGCGCCCTGTTCCACTGTCCCAAGTGCCTCATGCATCAACGGTGCACAATGTCCCCCCGGTCTGGTGGAAATCTCCCATCCTTCATAAAGTTCATCGCTGACCTCTGCGGAATCATAATCCCCGATATTAAAGGATACAATGGGACACCGGTTTTTCTGTGAAAAATCACCATAAATCTTTACGCCTGAAATGTCTCGGATACCTTCATAAAACTGCCACATCAGCGTCTGTTCTTTTTCACGGATTTCGTCCATTCCTGTCTGCTTCAGGTAATCCAGGGCCGCATCCAGCCCTGCAATGCCATGTCCGTTTAACGTCCCTGCTTCCAGCGCCGTCGGCATCTGCTGCGGATGCTTTTTGCTATACGTCTGCACGCCGCTGCCTCCGCTCTTTAACGGTCGAAGCTGCAGACCGGTTCTGACATAGAGCCCGCCGGTTCCCTGGGGGCCAAGCAGGCTTTTGTGCCCGGTAAAGCACAGAATATCAATATGCATCGCCTGCACATCAATAGGAAATACGCCTGCTGTCTGTGACGCATCCACCACAAAAAGAATTCCATACTTTTGCGTCATTGCTCCGATTGCCGCAATATCCACCAGATTTCCGGTGACATTCGATCCGTGCGTACAAATAATGGCTTTTGTCTCCGGTCGGATTGCTGCCTCCATATCCGCTATTGAACATCTGCCCTGCACATCCGCTTTTACAATGGTCAGATCCACTCCTTTTTCTTCCATTTCATAGAGTGGACGGAGCACGGAATTATGCTCCAGCTGTGTGGTGATCACATGGTCTCCCGGATTTAATAATCCTTTGATGGCTGTATTCAGACTCTCTGTCGCGTTGCCGGTAAACACCATACGCTCCGGGCTTTCCGCATGGAAAAATTCTGCCAGTTTCCGTCTTGTATCGTAAATCGTGCGGGAAGCCTGCAATGTCGCCTCGTGTGCCCCTCTTCCTGCATTTCCAAGCAAGCAGAGTGCCTCCGTAACTGCCTGTACAACTTCATTCGGTTTCTGTCTGGTCGTTGCTGCATTATCAAAATATATCATGGAAAAATCCCCTTTTGTCATACACATTATATGATGATGCCAGGGTCAAAAGCCTGAAACCACGATGTGCTTGCACAGGAGTGGTTTTATGGCTTAATGACCCGCCCCGATATGAGCATAAAAGTGGATCGTCAGCTTCACGATATGCGAATATTGGGTAGAATTGTGGGAGTACGAAGTACGGAACAATTCGTACGGCATCTTTTGACCCCAAATCTTGATTATACGGAATATATTTTATCATAAAAAGGAGTCCTCGCCAATCTGCGAGAACTCCTTCTTATTAATCTGACATTCCGTCAGGCATTTATTTTTCCGTTTTTTTCTCTTTCGGCAGCACCAGATTCAAAAATACTGCAGTTACGGTTGCAATAACAACCGGTGTCTTACCAAATACGGTTGTCACCCATGCCGGAAACATTCCAAGGGATGCAGAAGCCTGGGTCACACCAACACCAAGTGCCACAGACAATCCCACGATAGAAGTATTGCGATAACTCATCGGCTGACTGGTGATCAGCTTGATGCCTGTCATTGCGATAGATGCAAACACAGAAATAGTCGCTCCACCAAGGACACACTGCGGAATTGTTGTCAGCAACGCGGAAAACTTCGGCACCAGACCGGCAATCAACAGAATACCTGCAGACATTCCCAGAACAGAACGGTTGATAACCTTTGTAGTTGTAACGATACCTACGTTCTGACTATACGAAGCCGTTGGAAGACCACCTAAGAAAGCTCCAATGATATTGGTACATCCATATCCAACGATTGCACCCTTTAACTCTTTATCTGTCGGCTCACGGTCCATACCGCCGGTTGTTGTTGCCGTAAAATCGCCGATGGCCTGAATCGCATTGATGGCAAATAATAATCCAATGGCAATACAGGAGGATGGATCAAACTGAATACCAAAATGCATGATCTGCGGCATCTGGAAAACACTTGCCTGTGCCACTGCGGTCAGATCTACCATACCGAAACATGCTGCAATGATGTAACCGCAGATGATACCGATCAGAATAGACGCAAGTTTAACAAATCCTTTGGTAAAATGATTCAAAAATGTAACGATAGCCAATGTGATAATTGCTACCAGCCAGTTGGTCCAATGTCCGTAATTTGCACTGGATGCACCGCCTGCCATATAGTTGACAGCAGTCGGATATAAGGAAAGTCCGATGGTAAATACAACCGTTCCTGTTACCAGTGGCGGAAACACCTTGCGGATTTTATCAATAAAAAATCCGATGATCATCGCGATGATACCGCCGATGATCTGTGCTCCAAATATCGCTGCAATGCCTACATCTGCCGCAATAGCCTGCATGCTTGCCACATAAGCAAAACTGGTTCCCATGATGACCGGCAATCCGGCCCCCAGGCGGAATCCCTTTTTAGATCCGATTGGGAACAGCTGTAAAAATGTAGAAAGTGCAGAAACTACCAGTGCAGACTGAATCAGCATGACACGGTTTGTACCCTCAAGTTCTGCCACTCCTGCCACAATAATGGCTGGTGTCACACATCCAACGATCATAGCTACCACATGCTGCAAAGCCAGCGGAAGTGCTTTGCTTAACTGCGGAATACCATTTAACTCGAAAATAGACGCATTTGTTCCTTTTGTCTTTTTCATGTACTAAAATCCTCCATCTTTTATGTTACAGGTAAAGCGGACATTCGCAATCCGCTTTCGCTACTTGCTCATGAACGCAGTCGCTATGCGACCTGCGTTCACATTCCATTTTTTTCTCAGATATTATAACGCAGACAATTTACGTTTTACAACTGCTCCACTTATGAATTGTATTTATGGTATTCGTTAGCACTGCTAATAAAAAGTTTTCTTTTTTCGTGATTCCTTTTCCTTCCCGCTTGATTTTTGCGGCCAACTCTACCGCATCCATGATTTTTTTATATCCGGTACAGCGACAGATATGATATAGTAAGACATAGTTTTGACTGATTATTCAATCAAACAGAAGTGTACAGAAAAGCTTTTCGTATCCACATAGTAAAGTTCCTGTAAAAATTGGATTAAAATTCCCCTTCTTTTTTCTCCATTGCAATTCTGATCTGCTCAAGCACCATTTCTTCTGCATATGCAAAATAACTATCTGCGTCAAAACCTTTTCCATCCACCAGCACCTGAATCGAAGCCCCCTCAAGCAACGATACTGCCATGTACGGAATCAGTTCTTTGTCTGTCTCATCCATATTCGGGCAAAAACGAATAATGATCTCCCGGATATTATCTCTCCAAACCGCATATGCTTCCTGAAAACGTGCTCTGATGTCTGCGTCAATCCTTGTCTGAACAAGAAAATCAATTTCTGCAAAATCATATTCTTTCTTCTTTGTCAGCAGTATTTTTTTCTGCTGAAAGAAAATATGTAACTGATCTTCCAGTGTATCTTTGCTTGATTTCTTGCTCACTTGCTGCATATCGTAGCATTCTTCTAAAATCCACTCCTGCAGCCCCTTTAACAGTTCCTGCTTTGTTTTATAATAATAGTGAACATTTGACTGGACCATGTCTGCCTTTTCTGCAATCAGATGCATTCTGGTTCCACTGATCGTAACATCATTTACAACTTTCAGTGCCGCATTCAGAATCCTTTCTTCTGTTTCTGTAACATGTAATGTTTCTGTTTTCAAATTCTTGCCTCCTGCCTATAAGATTACCCTAACATTCGGTTTTTATTTTATTTTTTCTTACAGGCAGTGTCAAGAATTAGCTAAAACTTATTTTGGTTTAACCCGTCGTCCTTGTATACATTCCTGTATTTCTTACTTTTCAACAGCAATTGCTTCAATCTCTACCAGAGCTGCTTTCGGGAGGTTTGCTACCTCTACACAGGAGCGGGCCGGTACTTCATTTGCAAAATATTTTGCATAGATCTCATTTACTTTAGCAAAATCAGCGATGTCAGCTAAAAAGATTGTTGTTTTTACAACGTGATCAAAATCAGATCCTGTGCCTTCCAGAATTGTTTTCACATTCTCAAGACTCTGAATTGTCTGTGCCTCAATACCTTCCGGAAGTGTACCGTCTGCCGGATTTAACCCTAACTGACCGGAGATGAAGATCATGTTTCCTGTTTTTACAGCATGTACATATGGACCTACTGCTGCCGGTGCTCCGTTTACGTTGATTGACTGTTTCATAATCATATCCTTCTTTCTTTTTAAATTGTGAAATAAACTATTTCATCTTTTTTATTATAATGCAGTACCTTACTGCTTTACAAGCAAACTTTTGAATACAGATTTTCAGTATCCTTTTGTTACAGCTGACGCGCTATTCTGTGAATGTATTTTCCTTTTTACTCGGTATGAACCTTGCCATACTCTGCCACCGGGCATCCTCTTAAGCCGTCCGGAATTCTGGTAAAATCATCTTTACCACGCGTCTTCTGATCTTTCATATTGAAACTGCAGTGGTCAGTGCCAAGCATATCAACTTCGCCCTTTGCAACAGCTTCCCAGAGTGCCTCCCGGTCTTCTTTTTTTCGAAGCGGCGGTGCACATACGAAAGCAGCTCCTGAAAATCCCGGACGGTTGTATTCTTTCTCATCCAGTATCAGATACTGCGGACAGGTCTCTACAAATACCTGCTGACCTTCTTTTCTGGCTCTCTGAACTACTTTCAATCCCTGTCTGGAACTTAAATGTACGATATTCACTGGTGTACCTGCCAGTTTTGCAATCGTCAGCAACCGGTTGACGGCCTCGGCTTCCGCCTCTGCCGGACGGCTCTTCGGATGCAGGCGTATGCTGTGGCGTTCCTCTGCTTTGAGTTTTTCTGTCACCGCCTTGATGATGTCACCGTTTTCACAATGGACACCTGCGATGCCGTGTTCTTCCTCGATTGCTGACAAAATCTCAAATAATTCTTTGTCATTTACTCTGAGATTATCATACGCCATATATAATTTATAAGAAGTGACCCCCTGACGGGTCATTTCTTTGATTTCCTTTTTTGCCTCATCATTCCAGTCTGTGATCGACATATGAAAACCGTAATCACAGGAGCTTTTTCCATCTGCCATTTTGTGCCAGACATCCAGTACTTCGGTTAAGGTCTGCCCTTTTTCCTGCGTGGTAAAATCAAGGATTGATGTGGTTCCTCCTGCTATCGCAGCTTTTGTTCCTGTATAAAAATCATCTGCGGTATGAAAATCTCCCGCATCCAGATCGAAATGATCAACAATGCAATGGCAGCATATTCCAAAACAGAACTTTCTCATCCGGCAATCACACCGCTCTCCGTCTGTGTTGCCATGAGTCAGGCATATATTGGTTACGATCTTCAGAATGCATTAAAAGAGGAATTATTAAACCGCGGCATCAAGAAAAATGTTGCCACCGTGATCACACAGGTTCGTGTGGACGAAAATGATCCTGCATTCGAGCATCCAACCAAACCAATCGGTCAGTTTATGACCAAAGAAGAAGCCGATGCTGCTGTAGCCAGCAGCGGTATTCAGGTCATGGAAGATGCAGGACGCGGCTATCGTCGTGTCGTTGCTTCTCCGAAACCGGCAGAAATCATTGAAATCGACACAAAGATCTCTTAGAAGCAGGCGAAGTCGTCATCGCCAGCGGTGGCGGTGGTATTCCTGTAATCCGCCGCGGAAACCATTTAAAAGGTGTTGGAGCAGTTATCGACAAAGACTTTGCAAGCTGTCTCCTTGCACAGCAGTTAAATGCAGATTTCCTGATCATTCTGACTGCAGTTGAGAAAGTAGCACTCCGCTTCGGTACTCCGGAAGAGACATGGCTCAATGACATCTCTGTCGAAGAGGCAAAACAGTACATGGAAGAAGGACATTTTGCTCCAGGTTCCATGCTTCCGAAAGTACAGGCAGCTGTAGAATTTGCCGAATCAGGCGAGGGACGTACCGCCCTCATCACCCTTTTACAGAAAGCAAAAGACGGTGTAAACGGTACAACAGGAACACGAATCATCAAAAAATAATTATTTTATCTTGTTTTTTGATTGATTATTCGATAAAACTTTTTTAACATTTTCCCTCTATTTTACAATATACAAAGCAAAGAAAGAGCCCCGATCCTAACCAAATCGGGGCTCTTTCATGTGGTGCATCTTTTATATTACGGAAATTTATGAAAGCGGGCACAGATTATTTTGTCTTTCGAGCTAACAATCGCTTCTCAAGAAAAAATAATCTGTGCCCGCTATTTACAATGTGTATCTTTTCGCACTAAGTAAGAAAAGATGTTTGTAAATTACATGATCTTGCGGAAAAGTTCTTTCAGATCTTCTACACTTGCATCTTTCGGATTGCCCGGTGCACATGCATCTGCATGAGCAGATTCAGCTAAGAACTGAAGATTTTCTTCTTTGATCGCATCCAGTTTTGTCGGGATTCCAACATCAGCAGAAAGTTTCTTAACCGCCTCAATAGCTGCTTTTCTGTACTCTTCCTGAGACATTGCATCTACACTCTGTACACCCATTGCTCTTGCAATTTCACGATATTTTTCACCGGTGCACTCCTGGTTATACTCCATAACGATCGGAAGCATCATTGCACATGCTACACCGTGCGGTGTGTCATAAACAGCGCCAAGTGTATGAGCCATGGAATGTGCGATTCCAAGTCCTACATTGGAAAATCCCATACCGGCAATATACTGACCGAGGGCCATTCCTTCACGTCCCTCTTTTGTATTATCAACGGCTCCGCGAAGAGATTTGGAAATCAGTTCAATAGCTTTCAGATGGAACATATCTGTCATTTCCCATGCAGCTTTTGTCGTATATCCCTCAATTGCATGTGTCAATGCATCCATACCGGTAGATGCAGTCAGTCCTTTTGGCATGGAAGACATCATTTCCGGATCGATAATCGCAATGATCGGCATATCATGCGGATCTACGCATACAAATTTACGTTTTCTCTCTACGTCTGTGATAACGTAATTGATCGTAACCTCCGCCGCTGTACCTGCTGTCGTCGGAACTGCGATGATCGGTACACAAGGGTTCTTTGTCGGTGCCACACCTTCGAGACTTCTCACATCCTCAAATTCCGGATTTGCGATAATAATGCCGATCGCTTTGGAAGTATCCATAGAAGAACCGCCTCCAATTGCGATCAGATAATCTGCGCCGGAATTTTTAAACGCCTGAACACCATGCTGTACATTTTCGATGGTCGGATTTGGTTTAATATCTGAGTATACCTCATATTCCAGACCATTTTTATCAAGAATATCAGTAACTTTGCTTGTTACATGAAATTTGATAAGATCCGGATCTGAGCAGACAAATGCCTTGTTAAATCCATGTGCTTTTGCTTCATTTGCAATCTCTTCGATTGCTCCTGCTCCATGATAAGATGTCTGGTTCAAGTTGATTCGGTTTGCCATAGTGTTTCTCATCCTTTCTCTTTCTAAAATAATTGCCATTTTTATAGGCATTTTTCCAACACGTTTTCTGATTCCAAACCAGTTTTTTATAAGTATCTTATTTCTCGTATAAGAATTCTTCCGGAAGCGTTACGTTAAAATCTTTTGCAAGATGGCGGAAATCATCCGGTGTGATAGTCTGAAGCTTATCCGGTCTCATGGATAACATTTTCACCAGGATTTCTGCTGATTTCTCTGCTGTGTGCATCAGTCCGAATGTCAGGTCAAAATCAAATCCTGCTGCAAACATTCCATGATGTGCCCAGATCGCCAGATCATATTTTTTCATTAATTCACTTGTGGCAACGGCGATTTCTCTTCCGCCCGGAACCATCCACGGAACGACACCGATACCATCCGGGAATACAACCGGACACTCGGTAGCCATTTCCCACAACTCTCTTGTAAATACACGATCCTCTAACGGAAGCACGAATGTCAGAGCAATAATATTTGTTGTATGTGCATGATATACCACACGATATCTCTCATCCTGCAGTTTCTTTACTTCCAGGTTCATCAGATGGCTTGGAAGCTCAGAAGTCGGTCTGCCGCCGTTTACAAGTCCCCAGACGATGCGGTAATTCTCACCTTTTTCATCCAGTTCGATCATGCAGATGCTGTCTTCCGGTTTGATGCTGACGTTACGGAAATATTTTCCACTGCCGGTTACAAGAAAATACTCGCCTGCGAGGTTTGGTACGCTTGTGCCGATCGGCTGCCACTCTTTTGCTTCAAAGTTTTCTTTTACATTCTCTACTTCTTCCGGTTTCACACGGTAGGAAAGGTTTCCGCCGTTTCTCTCATGCCAACCCTGATTCCAGCCGTCATCTGCCATTCTGATAAATCCCTGTACAAATTCTGCATCTAAAAATTTCATAATTTCTCCAATCTGCTGCACACACAGCCACTTCTTTTTTTATCTATTGCTATCCTTGTTTATTTCATTCAAGAATGCCCTCTCCATTCTTGCTGCGAGATGCACATCATGCAATGCATGACATATTTTTCTGTGTATCTCTGTTATCTGCAAATGATATCAACAGGTACATTCAATATTTTTGCAACTTTCAGAATCGTATCAATATGTCTTCCCACTGCTGCTGCCATATGATGAGTCGGACCTGCCTCGCTCCATCTGTTGCAAAATTCTCTTGCACCGATGGAAAATCTGGTTCTCATATTGGTATCACCGAAAGTAAAGATCGGTCCGTCCTCGTTTACGCCTTCTGCCACAACAAATTTGAAATGTCCGTCTTTATCCTGTGTGATTCCGAGGTAAGTCACATCTCCTGTCGGCGGATAGAACTGGGTCAGATAACCGCCGCCTGTTTTTCCATGAAAGACATCAACAATCTTCATCGACGGTTTGCGTGCCTGTGAAATATCCGCATCGCCGGATCCGGAATGTCCGATAATGCAGATGTCTTTGTTGAAATCGATGGAGTACATCTCAGAGAGCTGACCGGTTCCGGAAATTGTTTTCAGGATGCTCATGGCCATAGCTACTTTCATATCTCCTTCTACGGCACAGGCGGTACCCTGTTTGATCAGCATGGAAAATGCCGGAATCAGCATACTGTCCAATTTTCCTGCAATACCTTGTGCAAATCCATCATAATGGGATGCTACAAGTGCAATGTCTTCTGTTTTTACCCATTCTTCGAAAGCAACCACGTATCTTGCCATATCCCAGACAGTCTCGACAGTGGCTCCGCCTTCGATATCAAAAGTATCAAGAATTTCTTCTGCTTTTGCACGGATGGCTGCCTCATCAGTGATATGATCTGCGATGGCCCACATTTTCTCCCAGTCAAACTGCTTGGTATACAGACCCATACGGTTGTAAAGATTGGTCTCATCAATGTAGAGATCCATCATGCCCGGATACGGTCTGCCGATCTGTGCAATATTGGTATAACGGAATCTTCTTCTTACCTGCGCTGCACGACACCACTCATCAATCTCCTGTGCCACATATGCATCGCCGCCTTCTACCACGCCTGTAATAACAGCATGTCTCTTTCCGGCACGCTCCAGATCTGCTACCATCTCACCAACTGCACCACATGCATATAATTCGCCCAGCCAGGTAGCTGTATCTGTATGTTCATAATCCGGCGCTTTTTTCTTCTGTACATTTACCAGAACCACCGGCACGTTCAGATCACGGATCGCTGGAAGCATGTTATAACTTGTTGCGTAAGTAAGCAGCTGTAAAATAACCAAATCTACATCTGCCGCACGGAATTTATCACCTGCTGCCATAGATAACTCTTTTGTTGTAACAATTCCTCCGTCCACAATTTCTACCGTGTCCGGAATTGTCTTTTTGAACGCTTCATACTGCTGCTCAAATTCCGGCACCAGAGACGGGAACTGTGGCAGATATGCGCCCAGTGCGATAGAAAAAACACCAATTTTTGCCTTTGTTTCTACTAACATATGACTCCTCTCCATACTTCGTAGTATATTTATTGTTTCCATATTTCTTATTTCTCTTCTATAAAAACAGATTGATATCTGCTCTATGCTTCATATTCAGCGATGTCAAAAGAATGATAAATACATTCTCTCGCAGTTTTTAAATTTTCCAGTTCACCGGCAGCGATCATCTGCGCGGAAATATTTCCGATAGCGGTTGCCTCGATCGGTCCCGCACAGACTTTTTTCTGACATGCTTTTGCAGTCAGCCGGTTCAGATAATCCGCATTTGCTCCTCCGCCAATGATATAGATGCAGTCATACGATACACCTGTCATTTTTTCAACTTCATGAGCTGTCTGCGCATAACATTCTGCCAGACTGTTGTAAATCACTGCCGCTGTTTCCCAGATGCCCTTCGGAACCTGTTGACCACTCTCAGCGCAGGCGTTCTGTACTTCCTTCGTCATGCTCTCCGGTGCAAGGAAGCAGTCAGAGTTCGCATCTACGATGGAAGAAATGCTCTGCTTTGCCGCACCTTCGCAAATGTCAGAAAAGCTCATATCCGGTGCCAGCTCTTTTCGTGCGGAATTGATCATCCACATTCCCATAATATTTTTCAGATAACGGAACCGGTAATCATATCCACCCTCATTGGTAAAATTGTACCTCTGGCTCTCTGCGGTACAGATAGCCTCTTTCACTTCGGTTCCCATCAGAGACCATGTGCCGGAACTGATATACAGCACTTGATCATCTGCTGCCGGGACAGCCATAACTGCTGCTCCTGTATCATGTGTTGCCGGAACGACTACCGCACAGTTAAATCCAACCTCTGCGGCGATCCCCGGTGTCAGACTTCCAAGATTTGTACCCGGAAGACAAATTTTCCGGAACAGTTCTCTCTTATAGCCCAACCGATCAATGAGATCCCAGTCCCAGTCCTTTGTCTGCGGATCCAAAAGCTGTGTGGTGGAAGCGTTGGTATATTCCGTCACTTTCTGTCCACTCAGCAGGAAATGCAGATAATCCGGTATCATCAGAAGCGTTTCTGCCTGCTCCATCTGTTCCGGTGTCTGCTCTTTTACAGCCATCAGCTGATAAATCGTATTGAATGGCTGCTTCTGAATGCCGGTGCGCAGATAAAGTTTCTCCTCACCGATCACTTCATAAACTTTCTGATCCATCCCCTGTGTTCTGTGATCACGGTATCCGACTGCATCACCAATCCGCTGATCCTGTGCATCCAGAAGCACAAAATCTACCGCCCAGGTGTCTACGCCGATACTCTCCGGAAATTTTCCGAGTTCCGCACATTTTTTCATTCCGGTAATAATCTCAGCAAACAGCTGATCCACATCCCAGGTAAGATGCCCGTTTTGCATTTCCATTCCGTTTCCGAAACGGTGTACTTCTTCCAGAATCATTTTTCCCTCTTCCCGGTGTCCCAGGATCAGTCTTCCGCTGGAAGCCCCGATATCCACTGCAAGATAATATTTCATGCAATTCTCCCTTCTGCTATTTTCCTATTCTGCTAATCTATCCAAATTGATCTTCATATTTTCAATTAAAATTCAAAAAATATCCCTTAGAAAAACCATTCCATCAATTCTTCCATTGCATTTTCATGGGATTATTTTATAATGATATCAGATAGATTTTTAGGCTTTTATTTTCAAAAAAACAGGACTTTATTTGCAGATACGGAATTCCATTTTTACGATGTCTGAAAATCCGGATGCAAACTCAGTTCAGACTCACACAGATAGAAAAGGGGAAAGACATGCAGGAGGAATTACTGAACAAACTCAGACAGGTCACAGAAGAGGAAAGGCTCATTCTTCAGGGTGCTTCTCAGATTCAGTCGAATCTCTATACCACGCAGTTTGCAAAGCCATCTGATTTCACCATTGACAGCAAAAAACTGCTGGAAAAAGGATGTCTGATCGAAGTTCGTCCTCATACGAGATTTGTACATTTTCCACGACACCGGCATAACTATGTGGAACTGATTTATATGTGCAGCGGAACGACCACACACATTCTAAACGGTACAGACAAGCTGGTTTTGCAGGAAGGTGATCTTCTGTTTCTGAACCAGAATGCCTCCCATGAGATATTACCGGCCGGGGAAAACGATATTGCTGTGAATTTCATCATTCTTCCGGAATTTTTTGACCGTTCAGTCTCCATGATCGAGCAGGAAAACATTTTACGAGATTTTCTGCTGAGTGCTTTATCCGGCAGCACTTCCCTCTACAGTTATCTGCATTTTTCCGCAAAGGATATTCCTCCGGTGCTGAATCTTTTGGAAAACATGATATGGACAATTTTCTGGAATAAACAGAACACAAATACCATCAACCAGACGACCATGGGACTGGTTCTGATGAACCTCTCCGTATTTGCAGAAAAATTAAACTGCCCGGTGCCGGAACAGTACGAACAGACACAGATTTTTACGATTTTGCAATATATTGAGACGCATTATAAATCAGGGACACTTGCGGAGATTTCCGCACAGATCAGACAGCCCACCTATTATGTGAGCCGTCTGTTAAAAAAGCATTTACAGAAAAATTTCAAGCAGCTTCTACAGGAACGTAAATTGCAACAGGCTGCTTATCTGTTGAGCCAGAGTTCCCTGAGCGTAGAGCAGATCATGGAAGCCATCGGATACAACAATAGCAGTTATTTTTATAATAATTTTAAAGCGAAATACCATGATACCCCGCGGGATTACCGGAAGAAGATGCGCTTGAAACCGTCTGTTCCACTTCCTTTCACACTATAATATCATATATTCAATCGTCTCGGGAACATCAGCTTCGACTTTTACATCACCATTTTCCCGTGTCACATGCACCGTAATTTTTCCTTTTACGGAGTTATAACTGCAGGTAAATTCATTCATACTCTCCGGCAGATACGGTGCGATTTCGATTCTGCCAAATCCCGGCTCCAGCGGACGGATACCAGCCAGTCCATTGTAATACCACTCGATGATGTGTCCCATCATATCATGGCAGTGGCTTCTCGGATTCTGCTCCCAGTATTCACCCAGTGTTGTCTCACCATCCAGCACAAAGGCGTAGTAGCTCGGATGCTGGGTTCTGGTGATAAACTGACAGATCAGATCGTTCATACCATATTTTCTCGCAGTCTGAATAATATATGGCAGTCCGACCTCTCCGCTGATGAACGCACCTTTTTCTTCCAGTGTCTGACGGAAGGCACGTACCACATCTTCCACCTTATCTTCCGGAACCATGCCCCAATACAACGGCAATGCCTCTGCGGCCTGCGTCATGCAAATCTCATCTTTGTGATCCCATGCCTGATAATACCAGTATCCATCCTGCGGGTGCTGCACCAGTAGTTTTTCATTATAATTTGCTTTGATTTCTTCTGCCAGTTCTGTAAATTCTGCCTGCTCCTCCGTTTTTCCGAGAATGCCTGCAAAGTATGCCATTGTCTTGCTGTCTGCATACAAAAATGCAGTCTCAACATTCTCGCGCAGCAATGCGTGTTCCGGATTTCCCCAGTCACCGAGACCGTGATGGATAAATCCTTCTTCATCGCGAAGAGCCGCTTCATGACCCAGATATTTTTTTCCTGCCTCATAGTTATCACGAATGATCTGCTCATCTCCATAAAACATATAATGCCAGTAGGTTCCAAGGATGCTTGTACTGCCCCACGGAATAATATCATAAAAACTTCCCATTCCCGGTACCGGAAGTACATTCGGGATATAGCATGGACTCTGAGATGGCATCAGTCCATCCCCCGGATAAAACCGTCCGCCCTGCCCGTCAGAAAAGCTGTCCTCTGCCGTATGCTGATCCATGCGAAGATCCGTCAGAAATTTGTTCCAAAGACGATCAGAACGCTTCATATACATAATTGACGGTGCCATCAGATGGTTTGGCTCCTGCCATGCAAACCGCTCAATGGTCGGACAGTCCGTATGTACACTGAGCATATTTGCTTCCACAGCTTTCTCCACCAAGTCATAAATCTGATTGTAACGCTCATCATCACAGTGAAAACTTCCATCCCTCTGCCATGCACTGGAAATCGCATCTCCATACATATTGCGAAGTTCTGTATGTTCATCCAGTCCTTCCACCCCAAAGTAACGTCCCGCAAAATAAGTGAATTTCATACGGAATGTTTCCCAGATATCATCCTGTCCAATGACATAGGTAATACAGTTGTCGATCAGGACCCAGTTTTTCGCCATCTGATCCACATCACCGTTTTTATCCAGTTTTTCTGCCACATAAAAACGCAGTTTCGTTCCTTTTTTGCCTTTTACATCAAACTGCAGCATACCGGAAATATTTTGTCCCAGATCGTAAATATCGCGATGAATACTGCCGGTTTTCTGATCCTCTGCTGCAACATTCTCTGCATCTATATCAGATTCCTGCTGTTCTGTCATATCCAGAGATTTATCCGCTTCCACGCTGTGAATATATTTTGCCTCGTAGCGCCTGATCACTTTGATAGCCGGCTGATCCTGCTCTACAAGTGTTCCAGTCGGTGCCTGCACCTCTGCCACCTGCTGTGCAGCTGCCCAGCCACTGTCATCAAAGCCGGCAATGTCCCAGCCTGCAGGATAAGCCGCTCCATCGGCTGTCTCAGAACCATACACATTGCTCATAGTAATCTCATGCGGTTTTACCTTAAAAGAATCATCCGCATAAACTGTCTCACTGGTTCCATCCGCATATTCCACCGTCAGTTCCAGTGCCAGTACAAGGCTCTCGCCAAACGCCTCATACGGATTCGGATTTGGCGGCATAAAAGGTGGAAAATGGAAACTGTAATGCTCGTTCTGCATCAGAAACCAGCCGTTTCCGACTTCCGCTCCGATCACATTTTTCCCTTTTTTCAGATCATCCGTCACATCAAATGTTACATACTGGATTCGTTTTTTATAATTTGTCCAGCCCGGATCCAGCTCGTGATCTCCTACCTTCTGCCCGTTGATATGAAAAATGAATTGTCCCAGACCGCAGACTGCTACCCTGGCCTTACAGATTTCCTTTGTCAGATGAATTTCTTTTCTTGCATAAAACGGTTTTCCGCTTCCATCTGTAATCCATTGATTTTTCATTGATTTTAATACACCTTTCTTTTCTACTACGCTTTCTTCAACCACCAAAAGGGCATGTACAAATGCCCCTTTGATTTGTATGTATTCACGGAATCTTATAAATGAAATTCTCCAGGAATACATTTTTTATTTGGTTTATGGTTTTAGTTAGCTTTCTCACTATTCGCAGTAAGTTCCTGCATCTTTTTCTCCGGATAGAACTGGATGAAAATAATATACAGAACGGATGCTGCCAGTGGAACGAGGAAACGAACGGAATTAATACCGATCAGAACTGCTTCCGGCTCCTGCCCGATAGCATTTGCGATATAACCGGTTGCTGCCAGAACACCTGCAAGGATCGCATTGGAAATAGCTGTTCCACATTTGTAGGAGAAACCACCAATAGCAGAAATCGTACCATTCAGCTGTTCACCGGTTGTTTTGTATACATAATCTGTCATTCCGAAAACAGTCATCGGACGAAATGCATTTGTCATGGTAGAGAACATACATGCAATAAATGTCAGGATATACAGTGCCGGAATGGATTTTCCACCAACAAAGAACAGAATCAGATAACATACGCAGGCAATAACCTGTGTAAATGTAACTGCTTTTTTCATACTTCCTTTTACTTTTCTAAGGAGAATCGGCATCAGCACCATAACACCTACCATACCACTGATGGAGATCACTAACATGTAAGTAGCGATCAGGCCAGGATTCATCAGATAGTACATGCAATAAAAAACAGAAGATGACATGATAATCTGAAACAGGATACATCCTACACACCAGAATGCGATCATCGGATACATCTCTTTTACTTTCAGAAGCTTTCCTGCACTTTTAAATACATGCTCTTCGTGTGTCATATCAACCGTATGACGTTCCTTACATTTTGCAAATGCGATCCAGCTTGTAATACACATCAAAATCGCACCGATGGCTACTAATACCATATATCCTTTTGCCGGATTATCTCCACCGATCACATTTACAAAATTTGTTGTAAAAGATGTTACAATAAGGATCATGATGGATGCGATAAACGTTGCCAGAGAAATGACATCATTTCGCTCCATCTCATTTCTGGACATCGTTGGAAGGATTGCATAATATGGAATCTCGATGGCTGTTACAAGCATTCCATAACAGATATAAAGTACCGCTGCATAAACAATTTTTCCGGTAGTGCTCAGATCCGGTGCTGCAAACAACAGAACGGATACGATGGATAATGGCAGCGGAATCAGTAACAGATACGGACGGTAAGTACCCCAGCGGCTCTTTGTACGGTCTGCCAGTCCACCCATGATTGGATCATTGATAGCATCCCAGACAGTTGCGGCTGTCATAATGACACCTGCTGCTGCGGCCGGTACTCCAAATACATCTGTCATAAAGATCAAAATGTATGTACTTACCAGCGCCGTGATAAACTGACGGCCGGTAGCCTGTCCAAGTGCCCAGCTGATTCGTTCAGACATAGACAATTCTTTTTTCTCATTCATTTACTCATACCTCTCTTTCGGTTTTTTGCTAAACCTGTGTGCTCGTTTCTATGTCCATAATCTTACGGATTTTTTCCGGTTTTGGCTTGTCCAAACAGAACTTTTTTCTGGCTTTTTTCAGTTGTTTTATTCTACTCTGTTTTTTAACCTTATATTTCTACCCTTATTTATGCATTTTATATTATTTTTCTTCCATTTATGTTATACTATTTTCTATTATCATTTCAAAAACTTACATTATAAAAGGAGATTTTATCATGCCTGTCCTGCCTTTTTACCAGTTTGAACTGAAAGACAAACTGAATAGCAAACCACAATGTTTTGACAGTTTCAACTTTCTGTTTCTGCTGCAGGGAACCGGAACCATCCGGTGCCGCAATCAGCTGATTCATCTAAAGCCCCATGATTTTACATTTTTTAATATGTACGAAATCCATCAGTTCCTGACTTTCTCACCGGATGCCCGGGTTCTGAGTGTTCTCATCCATAAATCCTACATACAGTCTGCAGTTCCGGAGCTTACTGACATGACACTCAACACCCACACCGTCACACCGGAATCCGAACCGGAACGCTATGAATTTTTCTGTCAGGAATTCGGAAAATTTATTTATTATCATACCGTACATTCCCCGGGGGCTCAACTGCATGCACTGTCCCATCTCGGAAATTTGCTGTCCTACATCCTGAACCAGCTGTCCACTTCTTCTGCATCTGCGCTTCATGGAACTCAGACACGGGATGACCGGCTTTTCCATGCCCTGACTTACATCACAGAACACTATACAAAAGATCTGTCATTGCCGGAAGTGGCAGCGCAGATCGGACTGCATCCGCAGTATTTTTCAAAATATTTCCGGGAACATATGGGACTGACACTGACGGAATACATCAACCAGCTGCGCATTGTCAATTCCCTGCCGCTTATTATGAATACGGACCACTCTCTGCTGGATATCGCCCTTTCCTGTGGATTCAACAGTTACAAAACATATAATACTGCATTTAAAAAACTGTTTCACACTACACCTTATGCCTGGCAGAAGGAGCAGAAACTTCTGCACAGCCGTCAGCACACGCCGGAAGAAACTTCCTCCACCTTTTCCTTTTTCCGGGATTACTGGACAGAAAAAACAGAACGATCTCTGCCGGACACAGACAAAAATGACCGTATCACCCTGGAGTTAAATGGACGAAAACAAGATCCTTCCCTGGCTCACTGCAAACTTCCGGAATTATGTTATTCCATCGGTCGTGCCGCTGACCTTCTCCGGGGAGATATCCAGCAGCAGCTACGCAATGTCGCCGGGGAATTATCCATCCGTCACCTGCGGCTGCGCAATGTATTTTCCGATGATCTCTTTGTCTACTATGAGACACCGGACAAAGTTCCGGTATACAACTGGCAATATATTGATATGATCTATGATTTTCTGTGTGAACTTCATATCAAACCTTACACAGAACTTGGATTTATGCCGCGTATGCTTGCTTCCAGGCAACAGTTTGCCAACTGGCAGCACCGGCCAAATGTCAGTTTTCCCCGCTCCCTGAAAAACTGGAGCCGTCTTGTGGAACATTTTATGGAACACCTGATCCATCGTTATGGAAGAAAAGAAGTGCTGACCTGGAAGTTCAATATGTGGACCTCCCCTGATCTGGAAATGAAAGGTGGCTACTGGCACGAATCGATGGAAAACTTTTTCCTGTTTTACCGTGTTACCTACAATGCGATAAAAACGGTGGACGAAGCGCTGCAATTCGCCGGACCTGACTTTTCCATTCCAAATGGTTTTTCCTGGTATCAGGCATTTTTTGACTATTGCCGGACTTACGAACTGCACCCGGACTTTCTGACCGTGCATCTGTATGCCTCCAATTTCAATACTTCCGACCGGATGATACAGAACCGCTATCTCGCTGATACGACAGAACATTCCTATCGAAGTGCTTCCGGACTCTACCAGAGTTTCTTTGATTTTCTGCATCTGGTTCACCAGGATCCGACCTTTACTGACTATCCCGTGATCATTTCTGACTGGAACAATACCTACCATCCAAAAGATTATGCCCGGGATACCTGCTTTATGAGTTCCTTTATTGCATATACTGTGCAGATGTTGATCGGCACTCAGGTACAGATGCTGGGATTTCGTTCCCTTTGTGATGTAAATGAAGATTTCTTTCCGGAAAACCGGTTGTTCGGTGGTGGTCCCGGTCTGCTGGATATCCACGGATTGAAAAAGGCATCTTACTATACATTTGTGCAATTAAATCAGTTGAGTAACTCGATTCTATCCAAAGGCGAACATTATATTCTCACAAAAAATGGCTCACATTACCAGCTTCTGCTGTTTCACACTGCATTTCCGCTGGATTATGATGAACACCTGCCCTCCATTCTGTCCTATGAACAGCGTTATGATTGCTATGGTAATATCCCCACCCTTTCCATGTGCATCATATTAAATCTCCCCTCCGGACATTACCTTATGCGCCAGACAGAAGTCAGCCGCACTTCCGGCTCCGCTTATGATCTCTGGCTGAAAATGGGAGCCCCCCAGTACGATTCTGTTGAAATTTTAGATCATATCCAGCAGAAATCAAGCCCGGATACCATCTACCGGGAAGCAACTGTAACTGATCATCTGATCATTGATGTTACACTGCCCGTCCACAGTGTTATCCTGATTGAGATTGCGGAAGAACCAAATATCATGAACAATACCTGATATTTTCTGACTTTTACTTGTAAAAGCGGGCACCGATTATTTACATTTTGATTGATAGAAAAAGAGACTCAGCCCAGTCATTACAACTAAGCTAAGTCTCTTTTTTCTATATCTGATCTAGGTGTCAAAACACCCAAATCTTGATTACACGGATTACTCCGTGCTTTGCACTCCCATAATCCTTATATTATTTTACCCTTGCCGTCAGATGATCTCCATCCACATCAATGAGGATGACATCATTTGCATGTACTTCATCGGCAAGGATCAGTTTTGCTGATAAAGTCTCCACATGTTTCTGCAGGAATCGTTTCAGAGGTCTTGCACCGTAGATTGGGTCATACCCATGCTCTACGATAAAGTTCTCTGCTGCCGGTGTAAGTTCTACGGAAATCTCGCGGTCTTCCAGACGTTTGTTCAGCTGATTCATCAGCAGATGAATGATATTTCCGATGTTATCCTTGGTCAGCGGCTTAAACATAATGATCTCATCCAGACGGTTTAAGAACTCCGGTCTGAAGTTGCCGCGCAGCTCGTTCATAACCAGTTCTTCTGCTTCCGGATTGATATCACCGTTTTCATCAATACCTTCCAGCAGATGCGCAGATCCAAGGTTGGAGGTCATAATGATGATGGTATTTTTAAAATCTACGGTACGACCCTGGGAATCCGTAATACGACCGTCATCCAGAACCTGTAACAATACGTTAAAGACATCCGGATGTGCTTTCTCTACCTCATCAAACAGAACGACAGAATATGGTTTTCTACGAACAGCTTCGGTCAGCTGACCACCTTCATCGTAACCTACATATCCTGGAGGTGCTCCGATCAGTCTGGATACGGAGTATTTCTCCATGTATTCACTCATATCAAGTCGAACCATGTTGGATTCATCGTCAAACAGGCTTGCAGCCAGAGCTTTTGCCAGCTCGGTTTTACCAACACCGGTAGGTCCAAGGAAGAGGAATGAACCAATCGGCTTACTCGGATCTTTGATTCCGGCTTTGGAACGGATGATCGCTTCGGTTACTTTTGTAACACCCTCATCCTGTCCGATGACACGTTTGTGCAGTTCTTCGTCCAGATGTAAGGTTTTGTTACGTTCACTCTCGGTCAGTTTTGCAACCGGGATTCCTGTCCAGCGGGAAATGATTCTTGCGATTTCGTCTTCGCTGACACTCTCATGCACCAGTGACATATCTTTATTTTTCACGATTTCTTCTTCGTGCGCCAGTTCTTTCTCCAGTTGTGGTTTCTTTCCATATTGCAGTTCTGCTGCCTTTTCCAAATCATAATTCTGCTGTGCGGTCTGGATTTCTTTGTTCAGTGCTTCCAGTTCCTCACGCAGCTTCTGTACACGCTCAACGGCTTTCTTCTCGTTGTCCCACTGTGCTTTCTTTGTCTGGAATTCACTGCGCAGCTCTGCCAGCTCTTTCTGAAGATTCTCCAGACGCTCTTTGCTCAGATTGTCTTCTTCTTTCTTCAAAGCGGTTTCTTCAATCTCCAGCTGCATTACTTTACGGTTCAGTTCATCCAGCTCTGTCGGCATGGAATCCAGCTCTGTCTTGATCAGTGCACAGGCCTCGTCCACAAGGTCGATGGCTTTATCCGGCAGGAAACGGTCAGAAATGTAACGGTTAGATAATACAGCTGCTGAAACCAGCGCACCATCTGTAATTTTTACACCATGGAATACTTCATAACGCTCTTTCAGACCACGCAGAATGGAAATAGTATCTTCCACCGTCGGCTCATCTACCATAACCGGCTGGAAACGACGCTCCAGTGCAGCGTCTTTTTCGATATATTCACGGTACTCATCCAGTGTAGTAGCACCGATACAATGCAATTCACCTCTTGCCAACATTGGTTTTAACATGTTGCCGGCATCCATGGCTCCGTCCGACTTTCCTGCACCAACGATCGTATGCAGCTCATCGATAAAGAGAATGATCTTGCCCTCGCTCTTCTTTACTTCATCCAAAACAGCTTTCAGACGTTCCTCAAATTCGCCTCTGTATTTTGCACCTGCAACCAGTGCACCCATATCAAGGGCAAATAATTTCTTGTCTTTTAATCCTTCCGGAACATCTCCGCGAACGATACGCTGTGCCAGTCCTTCAACAACGGCAGTCTTACCAACACCAGGCTCACCGATCAGAACCGGGTTATTCTTTGTCTTTCTGGAAAGGATACGGATAACGTTTCGGATCTCACTGTCACGTCCGATGACCGGATCCAGTTTCTGATCTCTTGCACGTTCTACCATATCGTAACCATATTTTTCCAATGTATCATAAGTAGCTTCCGGATTGTCGCTTACAACTCTCTGGTTGCCACGGACAGTGGATAATACCTGGAGGAATCTGTCTCTTGTGATTCCATATTCACGGAAAATCTCTTTGATCGCCGGGTTCGGATAACGGATCATACTCAAAAACAGATGCTCTACAGATACATACTCATCGCCCATCTGCTTTGCTTCGTCCTCGGCGCTGATCAATACTTTGTTCAGCTGCTGACCGACATAAACCTGTCCGCCGGAAACTTTCACTCTCTTTGCCAGATGATCTTCCGCATTGTTCATGAAATGCTGTTTGTTGATCTCCATCTTTTCAATCAGCATCGGGATCAGACCATCTTCCTGACGCATCAGGGCTACCAGCAGATGCTCCTGCTCGATTTCCTGATTACCATATTCATAAGCTAATTTCTCGCAATCCTGGATTGCCTGCATAGATTTCTGTGTAAATTTCTGGATATTCATAAAAACCCCTCCTTTCCGGGTGTTTCTACTATTTTCATACTTTTGTTCTATTTGTTGTATAACGCTTTTCTTTGCGTTAAGTATGTTATACCATATGTTATTAGCCGAGTCAAGAGGTGAGTGCTAATTATTTTGTGAAAAATTTGTGTCCCTCTTTTGCAAAAGAAAAAGCACTGTAAAACCAATAATTCAACAGTTTTCAGTGCTTTTTTCATGTTTTTCCTATGAAATTTTCCTCAGACACCTATATAAGCGAAACTTAAATTAAATCTCTTTCAGACAATTCAATTTGGATATTCACCAACTGTGGATTATTTCTCAGTGCACCAGTTTCCAACTTACCGCCTGCTGCCTTGCATCCACAAATCTCTTATAAATACCTTCCTGCTTCATTAGTTGCTCATGTGTTCCCTGCTGTGCAATTCTTCCTTTTTCAACAACCACAATCTGATCTGCATGTCTGACCGTTTTTAATCTGTGGGCAATCATAATAATCGTTTTTTCCTTTGTAAGTGCATCTACTGCATTCATCAGATCCTTTTCATTCTCAGGATCAACATTGGCCGTTGCCTCATCTAATATAACGATTGGTGCATCCTTCATGATTGCTCTGGCTATCGAGATCCGCTGTTTCTCACCGCCGGAAAGTGTGGCTCCGCCTTCTCCGATCACTGTGTCATATCCATTCGGAAGTTTGCTGATGAAATCGTGACAGCACGCTTTCTTTGCCGCTTCCACCACTTCCTCATGGCTTGCATCCTGACGTCCGAATTTAATATTATTCTCAATGGTATCTGCAAACAAATACACAGACTGAAATACAAATGAAAAATTACTCATTAAACTATTCATGCTATAGTCTTTTACATTCACGCCTCCAAGCATCACTTCTCCGGAATCCACATCCCAGAACCTGGCAATCAGATTGCAAAGTGTTGATTTTCCTCCACCAGATGGTCCAACGATTGCTGTCGTCGTTTTCTGCGGAATAGAGAGCGATATATCATCAATGATCTTCCGTTTGTCATAAGAAAACGAAACATTAGAAAGTCTGATATCGTAATTTTCCGGCTGTATTTCTTTACCGTCGATATCCATGGTATCCAGTTCCAGTATTGCATTTGCTTTATCTACACATACACTTACCACATGTAAAAGGGATGAATAATTTCCTGCACATTCCAGACTGGCATAAAGCATAAATGCTGAAATTGTCATACCGATCGCATAGACCGCACTCATAGTTCCATTAATATAAAAATATGCACTGCATGCTACAATCACTGCACCTGTGATTTTTGTTATCACACTTTGCAGAAAATGATAGGGAACAAACAACATCTCCATCTTTGTATTGATCTTTTCACATGCTTCATTTGCATCATTTAATCTCTTTGCCTTTTTTCCAAGCAGATTGTATGATTTTACTTCTGATATTCCCTGCAGATACTCCATGATCTGGTTTACAAGCTCTGTATCGCATACCACTTTTTGCTCTGAATCTTTTTTCCCTGTATTCTGCATCACAGAATTGACTCCAAAGAAAATAAGTACTCCTGCTACGGCGATCAATCCGATTCTCCAGTCAAAAAGAAACAACATCAGAATGATCATGGATGTTTCCAGAATTCCCTGCATGGTCAGCATGACCACTCTCGCAGCCACATCGCCAAGTATTTCCATTGTATTGGTTGTAATGGAAGAAATTTCCCCGATACTATTGGAATTGAAATACCCCATCGGCAGATATCGCAGATGTTCTGCAATCTTGATTCTCATAAAAGCACTTGCATTATATCCTCCCTCTGTCTGAAGCACTGTAGAGTATCTCTTGCAGATTACGTCGACTACAATTGCAAGAACCATAATCGCAACGGAGCCTCCAATATATTTTCCTGTCGATTTCCCACTCAGCAGACCAATCAGTATGTACATAATAGCCGGAATCTTCATTGCTGAGGCAAGAGCCTCTATGAGTCCGATCACTATCGACAGTTTAAATTTATTGCCATTTTCCCTGCCTGAAAAATGAAAGAATTTTGCCAGAATCCCAAACATATCATTCTCCCTCCTTCACCGTATCTTTTACAGAAATATGGGCATTCCACATTTCCTTATAAAGCGGGCATGACACCAGAAGTTCCTCATGTGTGCCATGTGCTGTTACATTTCCATCATTTACAACAAAGATCTGGTCACTGTCCTTAACAGTAGAAAGTCTGTGTGCGATTACGATCAGTGTCTTCCCTGCTACCAGTTTTGCGATAGAATTCTGCAGAATTGCCTCATTTTCCGGATCTGTGTAGGCAGTTGCCTCATCAAGGATCACGATCGAAGCATCCTTTAACATTGCTCTTGCAATGGAGATACGCTGCCTCTCGCCACCTGACAGATGTCCTCCTGCACCTCCTACAACCGTATCAAATCCATTCTCCAACTGCATGATAAATTCATAGCATCCACTTTTCTTTGTCACCTCGATGATCTGTTCATCTGTAGCATCCGTATTTCCCTGTCTGATATTTTCACGGACTGTTTCATTAAACAGATAATTGTCCTGTGCAACATATGCAATTTTCCGATTAAAATCTGCAAATGCCAGTTCTTTGACATCAACTCCACCGATTTTGATGCTTCCGGAATCCACATCCCACAGGGACGCAATCAGCTTTGCGATGGTCGACTTGCCGCTTCCGGAAGGTCCTACGATTGCATTTACCGTTCCTGCTTTCAGCTCCATAGTTACTCCGTGCAGGATTTCTTTGTCGTGATAACCAAATCTGACATCTTCAAGAGTAACGGAGTTATCTTTTGGAACACATTTACTTTTCTCTGGACGTTCCAGTTCCGGTTGTTCCAGAATTCCTGCCACTTCACCAACAATCACTCCGATCTTGCCAAGATCATCTGTATAGGAACCCACTGTGATCAACGGTCCAACGATTCCAAGTGATAAAATAATGCAGATGACAAAATCTGAAATCGCAAGTGTTCCATTGGCTACATAATGTGCCCCAAACGGCAATACCGTAAGAAGCGTATAAGGTGTGACCACCATCATCAGTCCATGAAAGATCGAGCACCGTTTCATCCAGGAAATAAAGGAATCTGCATAAGCCATAGCCGCCTTTGTAAATTTTGCATAAGAACTTTCTGTCTTTCCAAATGCCTTGATCACTTCGATTCCATCAATATATTCCACTGCCGCATCATTCAGATCTTTTGTTGTCTGAACCGTTCTCTCGAAGCTTGGTTTATAATCCAGCATCATTCCAAAATAGGAAAGAAATCCCACTATAACCGGCACCAATGACCAGAGTGCCAATCTCCAGTCTGTCAGGAAGAAATAAATCAAAATCACAATCGGTGCCAGCAGATTGGACGTGAATTCCGGGACAATATGCGCCAGTGTTGTCTCGATACTGTCGATTCTTTCCACCATAATATTTTTAAATGTACCGGAAGGTGTGTCTTTCACATAGCCAAGAGGTACCCGCGCCAGCTTGTCACAGCAGGATTTTCTTATATTTGCAAGTACTGCAAACGTTGCTTTATGTGACAATGCTGTCGAAAGTGAATGAAGCAGTTCTGCAATGATAAACGATAATGCAATCAGAACCGCTTTTGCAAGATATATTTCAAACTCCTTTTCACCATTTAAAAACAGCTTTACTACATCTGCAATAATAAAATACGGCAAAATCTTAAAAATCACATTTCCTATTGCAAATAACACACTCCACACATAGGCAATTCTTTTTTGTCCGGCCCACGTCAGGATCCAGCTGACTGCCGACTTCTTTTTTTCTTTCACATCTTTTCACTCCTTACGTTCGTTTTATTATTTTACCTTCTATTAGTTCGCACTAACCAGTATATAATAAAATAGGTGGTCTACTGGCATCAACCACCTGATATTATTATCCTGTCTGAACTTTATTCAGAATTCCAGAACCTGCAACACACATAACCTATTCAGAATTCCTGCATCAGTTATACTGGAAATTCAATATTCCACAATCGTTCCCAGCCACCTGTATTAAATTCTTTCAGTTGATGTACATTTTTCTTTGCAGTCTCCCTGTCTATATCATGCTCAATGATTTGAAATACTGATGAAAAAAATCCCGTATAGATCATATGCATAAGGCTTTCCTCTACAATCGGTATTTTCACACCGTTCTCTTTCATCTTTTCCATATAATTCAAGCTGGACTTCATTTCCCGCTCTACCATATTGTGTATGAATAATTCAAATTTTCCACTGTCTCCGCATTTCAACAATAATCTGAAATTATCATAATGATCATAGATATAATCAACCATCTGCTCCATCCCATCACTGGATGTATCCGACATATTCCTTGTCTGATCACTGGCAGAAAGCTTTTCAAACTCCTCAACGATCTGGTCATAAATCTGATAAATATGTTCCATATAAGGATCCGTCAGTGCATCAAAAAGTGCCTCTTTCGTCGGATAATATTTGTAAAATGCGCCAGTAGTAAGCCCTGCATCTTTTACAATATTTCTTAAAGATGCTCCTGTCAAACCATCTTTCAGAAAATGTTTTCTGGCTGTATCTAATATGTTTTTCTGTGTATCTTCTGCTTTCGTCGACATTCTTTTCGTATCCTCTAAACTTCTTTTCAAAATATAACAGCGTTATATAACACTGTTATATTTTAACTCATTACAGGAATTTGTCAAGTCTTGGTGTTTCAATTTTTTTCCTCGTGTATTCAGTTTCCACTCCGCAGATGCTTTCTGCAGTTTTACAAGTCTGTTCTATTCAGACAGATTTTCTTTTGCAAGCTGATGTACCATATAACTCAATACTGGCAAAAGAATCTGATAATTTTAATTCTATATTCTTATCGGGTTTGGACTTCAATATATTTTCAGCAAGCTCATAAGCATTTTTCATAACTATTTTCCTCTATACCACATCGTAAATGCCAATTCCGGTAATCGGTCAGTCTCAATAATTGTTTCGAGCATTCTGGCAAATCCCTCCGGATTTTGAATTTGATACTGCATATGGTTGAATCCCTCAAAAACCGGAAAGTTACCGTATATATAAGTCTGCATCACTGCATTTCTGTATTTAAAATGTTCTTCTATACTTCCAAATTCCCAGAATGTATGTTTCTGCAATTCTTCTGATAGTTCTGAAAATGGCTTATCTTCCAAACTGTCTGTCAGCTGTCTTCTCAGATTTCCATACGTCAAGTTCTTTCCTGCCTCTATAAAATAAGGTTTAATTTTATCATCGTCACACCACATGATTCTCTTTAGTGTCTTTCCTTTTGACCAATATAAACTTTTCATTGCTATATATAAGAACGGAACCATGATTCTGCGTGTTGCCTTTCCAATCTGTGCAAACTGCCCGCCATCAAAAAAAACATGCTTTACCGGTATTTTTATCTCTGTCAGGAATGCCATGGCGAGATCTGCTCCAATCGAAGATGCAACTGCAAGTTCTATCTCTTTGATTCCATGATTTTCCAGAAATCGTACAATTTGCTGTATTTCATCTCTTTTACTTTGATATCTCTGCCCAGAGCAATACACGGTTGATGTTGGCATAATACAGTAATATTTTTCTTTCATTTTCTCTGCAACCGGCATACTACTTTCCCCAATTACTTCCATTGCATGGAAAAACAAGATAACTGGATTTGATTTATTTCCTATTGTTTTAAATACCATACTTATACCTTCTATCTATTTTAATCTATCTTTCTGTACTCTTCCATTCAGCAACAGCATTTCTCACCCGCTGGTCAATATCCATCCGTGCACTCTGACATTCTTTCGGATACTTTCTTGCCGCCTGAAATGCCAGTTTCATAAAGATTCCAGAACCAATTGGCAGCATCGTCTTTAACATACTCTCCGGAAAAACGAAATGGGTTCCATGCTCATAAATGACATAATCCAATCTGCATGTGTGTGAATGTTCTTTCATACGCTGCTTCATACGGCGCATATATTTTGCAGTATCCCACAACACATCATCTTCAGCACCAATTAACAATACTGTTCCATGGATTTTTTCAATCTTGATCATCTCGTCTTCTGTGATTGGGTGAGCCTTTTCAGAATCATCAAATAGTTTTCTTGAATTGATCATATCACCGGTTCGTTTTGTTTCTTTTTCAATCGGATGCCCCGACAATTCCTATCCTCTGATTACCATGTGTTTTTAACCAACTGATTGCTTTCTCTATACGTTCCAGTGGATAATTATGATGTCCATAATCCTTTTTTGCCGGTGACATCGTCATCACATTCACACCAAATTTATGTAACCATTTTACGGATGTTCGTGCCAGATAATCTTCCGAATCATCTCCGATCATTGCAATCATTGCACAGTCTGAGTCGGTTTTACATTTCCAATATGCACCATAAAGTCCATCTGTTTCCATTTCAAAATGTCTTTTCTGCATCTGCATCATCTCCTTAATATCGGCCACGTTTCTCCAAAACTATTATTTTATTTGAGATATTCCGAACAGCCGGAATCTTACCTATTACACAATAAACAGGCATAACCAGTTTCTGCAAATAAGACCGCATACAAGGATCCAATCACACCTGCACCATAAATCAATATTTTCATAGAAATCCGTCCTCTTTTTCATTTTTAAAAAAACTGCCAGTGTTCATGTTAGCAATATCTAACTCTCATTTTCTAAAAAACCGTGTGAAAACAAAACTGTAATTCCACACGGTTTCTTTTCTTATGCATTCAGTATATCACTTTTACCTGGTTAATCAACCAAATTTTGTTTTCATAATATTTAAAATTTTATGTTCATGCGCATTATATTCACTGCACTTGGAATGCAATTTATCCCCTCATCTGGTCATTAAAATAATAATTTACATACAATCAAACTTCTTCCGAAGATATATTCTAATCAGTATGATTCCCATATTGACAAACACAAATACTCTGCATTTAAGCCGATACGTTCTGTAATCACTTCTTCGTTCAACGGAAAAGAGAACCAGTCCCCGACCAGTTCTCCCTCATTGTATTTGCCAAGATTGGCTATATAGACTTGCATATCATCAATCATAAGCGCTTCTCTTCCTTTCGGTTGTAATCATAAAATCTGCCATAAGGACTACCACCATCAGAGCTTGAACATACCGTTGTTGCAGACAGCATAACGTCCTTTTTCTTCCAGCTCATGGGCGTAGGCTTCCAGATTAAAGTATTTCTTTCTTTTTTCAGAAAGAGCAGAAAATTCAATGTTATGCTCCAAGCGGTAATGAGCAACGTCCATGATGTTGTGGCACTCTGGATAAAACAGAAATTCTTCGGATTTCTGCAATAAATCCTTTATACCGCCACAATAGGGAATATCCTTTATTGCTTTGTATGGAGATTTAACTGATTGTCTATGTCCCGTCCGGCATACATTACTCTAAGTATTGTTACAACTTTTTTATCGCTGTCTGGAATATAAAGTACCACATAATTGTCTACTGGTAATACACGAAGTCCACGGCTTTTCCACGGTTCTTTTTCATATTTTCGATAACGCTCCGGCATCGTATCCAGACTTAATATCTGTTCTTCCAGACGGTCAAGCTGTCCGCTTGCATTTTCCGGCGATTGCAATTCAAAAGCAATATATTCAAAAATCCCTCTCAAATCACTGTCAGCCTGTTCGGATAATTCTACTTCATATATCATAGGCCATAATCCTTGCGAATGTCAGCAAATGCTTTCTTCGCATTTTTTGTCCGTCCAGCCTGCATATCCGCATATCCTTTCTCCAATTCTTCATTGAACTCTACTTCTGATAATGTGCTGATATCAACAGGTCTGGCAGATGGTATTTTTACTTCAAACGGCAGTCCTCTCTGTAAGATAATCTGTTTATAAAACATATTGATAGCACTGGAAGCAGGGATACCAAGTGCAGACAGGATACTTTCTGCTTTTTCTTTGACATCTGGTTCAATCCTTGCATATAAATTTGCTGATTTTGTAGCCATATAAAACATCTCCTTTCGTGAGTAGTATTTCCATCTATCTTTATTATATGCAAATGTCCGCACAATAGCAATACTAATTTTATGTTCCAATAATCTTATTGAATAACTGTAACAATACATCTTTTACGCCGGACGCATTGAATACAAGACCAACGGCTACTAAGGCAACTACCAAGAATCCGATGCGTTTGGAAAACTCACGCTTGAATCCCAAGTAGATACCGATAACAACAATCGCCATCAGGCCGAGAAATATTTCTCATTCCGCCTACTGCTATTTCATGTTCACATATAATAATGAGGTCGCATTCCACGACCTCATCACCTTCCTTTAAATATAAATAACTCCCTTTCGTTTTACTGTTATTTTTCTTCAGAATTAAACAGTTCACTTAAGGTTTCCGCATCTTCCTGGACCTGCATTTTGTCCGGATTCTCCTTTTGCATATCGTCCTTCCAGAAATGCCTGAGCTTTCTCTTCTGTTGTCATCTGTGACACATTCTCATCACTCAGTACATTTCCATCACTGTCAAACCATGTCCAACCATCTGCATAATCCATCTGAAATTTCAGTATCCTCTGATCCTATGGTCCCTGAATAAGTTCCATCTTCATTTTGATAGATTCCTACTGCCCCTGCTTCTACTTCATATGGGAAATAATCTGTATTGTCAGAAGTTGCTGCTACCATTGCCGCATTGCCAGAAGAGGCCTTTTGATTTTCCTGTGCACCGTACCCTGCTGCTCCTGTATTTATAATAACCGGTGCTGTAGATGCAGTATAGGTCTGTCCGTTTGCATTCGTAATTTTGGCACTATCGTCAATCACGAGCTGTCCATTTACTTCTTGTCCAAAATTGGACTATCCGCTCTTAGGCACTTCTATTCTCCACTTAATCATTTTCTTCTCCTAATGGAACTTCCCGGATAATATATTCGGTATCGCCATAAAAGCCATACTCATTACGCAATCTATGACGTTCCACATATCCATGATGCTCTAATTCCTTAATTGCAGAACGAACAGAATCAATCCCATGAGTGCTAATTATTTTGTGAACACTACAAGCCATGCAAAATGGTGAAAAAAGACACCCTGCAAATTACTTGCAAAGGCGTCCATTTTCATTAGTTATCTGCCAGATCGTTTACTGAAATTCTGACTACTCTATCACTGTTATTCTGGAAAAAGGCGGATTGCCAACAGATTCTCAATTTCATCTCTGGTTGGCATTACACGCAGTGCCCCTTTTCTTGTTGTAATCACAGATGCAGCCGCATTTGCAAAAGTCAGCATTTCCCTCAGGTTTTCTTCTTCTAAACTTTCCATTCCGTGTTCACAGATATAATGTAATACACAACCACAAAATGTATCTCCTGCTCCTGTCGTCTCAATTGTATTTTTCTGAAGGAACGATTTTACTTCTACCATCATTTCGTTATAATATGCACGGCTTCCTTCTTTACCCATAGATACAAGGATCAGCGGAATCTGATATCTTTCTCTGATCCAGTTTACCCCCGCAGTATAGTCTTCTTCTCCTGTCAGCCACTGGATTTCATTGTCTGAAATTTTCAGGATCTGACAATGTGCTAATCCATATAATACCTGTTCCTTCGCCTCATCCAAAGAATTCCACAGTGGAGGTCGTAAATTAGGATCGAAAGAAACAATCGCACCGGATTCTTCTGCAATACGGATTGCTTCTTTTGTTGCTTCGCGCACTTCTTCATGAGTCATAGACAATGTTCCGAAATGGAAGATTTTCGTTTCTTTAATAATGTCTTCACAAATTTCTTCTTTGTTCAGCTTCATATCCGCTCCCGGGTTACGATAAAACGAAAAATCTCTGTCTCCATCCGGATAAGTATGTACCATAGCAAGTGTCGTATGGATTTCCTTATCTGTACATAATCCATCTGCATTAATCCCTACTTCTGTTATCGCATCTTTCAGCTGTTCTCCGAAAAAATCTTCTCCTACTTTTCCGATAAATGCCGTTTTATGTCCGAGTTTCGTCAGCATTGCAAGTACATTGCATGGTGCTCCTCCCGGATTTGCCTCAAAAAGCGGATTTCCCTGATTACTTTTTCCATTTTCTGTGAAATCAATTAACAATTCTCCAAGTGCCACTACATCATATTTTTTCATAAAATTCTCCATTCTGCCTTCAAAAATGACATTGATTTTTTCATAAAATTCCTATTTTTTCACACACCATCTATACTGATAAGGATTCATCCATACCGAATTCATCTCCAGTTTTTCTCCTGTAAATAAATCCTCATATTCACCTTCCAGACAATTCAGCCATGCATTTTGTCCATATTCTGAAAAATTAGCCAGACAGATTAATTCTTCATAACATTGTTCATTATAATATAACTGCAAATATTTTTCATGCAGTTCCTTCTCATATCTTTTTCTTCTTTCCTCTATCATCAATACCCTATGCCCCTATACTGCAAAGAGGGATTCCCGTTTTAGGAATCCCCCTATCTTTATCCATGCGTCGTAAAGCGGACATTCGCAATCCGCTTTCGCTACTTGTTCATGAACGCAGTCGCTTTGCGACCTGTCAGTGGGCGCTTTTAACTCCCACTGACATAAGCATCCCATTACCCACCGCTTAATGCTCTATGCACTTGAAGCGAGGAAATGCTTATTCTGCGTTCAAACTCCATGCAAGTTTTATCATGTATTTCCTAAACCAGATCGTATTTCACTACATCTATTTTAGCTGCACCTTCAGCAGAAAATGAAATTCCTTTTGCCTCTTGTTCTGTAAATAAAACAGCCGACATAACCTGCTCGCCATCATTAATAAATATCTCTACGCTAAATCTATCCAAAATTACACGAAGCTTTAATTCATTGGCATCTCCATGTATCAGACATCTTCTCTGATGAACCAATGCTCGTTCAGTTCCTGAAAATTTTCTGTCAATTTTCAGGACAGACTCATCCGGGCGGAAGCACAATTCTGTATGAAACCTCTGATTCTGTGCAAAACGTAATGCGAATTTCTTATAGGCATTTTCCTTATCCTTCGGACGTATCACAAGTTCCATATCTATGGTTCGTCCTTCGATTTTGTCTAATGTGATCACATCATTATCTATTACTATATCATTGTACTCAACTCTGTCTTTACGCATTGCATCGAGTTCTCTAATCGGAGTCTGATAAAGTCTTCCGTTTTTCACAGACAATTCTCTCGGCAGACTCATTTGTGCAAACCATTTTGAATCGCTACAACGATGAGCAATCGTATCCCAGTTCTGCATCCAGGCAATCATAATTCTACGGCCATCCGGTGCAAGCAACGTCTGCATTGCATAATAATCTATTCCATAATCGACACTTTGTACTGTTTCTTCTTTTAAGGTATATGTCTCCGGATCCATCTCTCCGATGATACATAATGTCCCATTTCCATTATGGAACTCCAGTCCTTCCGGCAACATGTCCTGTGGACTTGTCAGAAGAACATGTTTTCCACCTAATTCGAAAAAGTCCGGGCACTCCCACATCTTTCCATAACGTTTTTTATTTTCTGCCAGAACACTGACAAATTCCCATTCGAATCCATCTGCACTTCTGTAAAGAAGAATCTGTCCGCTTCCATCTGCCGGACGGCTTCCAATTACGCAATAAAAATACCCATCTTTTTCTTTCCAGATCTTGGGATCCCGGAAATCCACTTTACTTGCACCTTCCGGAAGATCTTTGGCTGTCAGAACCGGATTCTTCTCATATTTCTTATAATCTTTTCCATCGCCAACAGCCACTGCCTGTGTCTGAATATCCCTTACAGTTCCATCTTCCATTTTCTCCTGATCCACTGCAGTATAGATGAGCAACTGTCTGCCGTCTCCTAACTCTGTTGCACTTCCCGAAAAGCATCCAATTTTATCATAATCTTCATCCGGTGCCAAAGCTGCCGGAAGATATTTCCAGTGAAGCAGATCTTTACTAACCACATGACCCCAATGCATACTGTTCCAGTGTGTATCGTATGGATAATACTGATAAAAAAGATGGTACTCTCCCTGATAGTATGAAAAACCATTCGGATCATTCATCCATCCGACATATGGGCTCACATGAAAAGCCGGTCTGTCTTCTGCTTTTATCTGCTTTCCCTGTTCATCTTCATATTTTCTAGCCTTTTCTAACATTTCACTCATGCAAATTCTCCTGTTGTTCGTATCGTTATTTTTCTTCACTCAATGACTCCTGATACTGATCAAAGTATTTCTGTTTAATTGAAAGATAATTAGAAAGTCCATACTGTTCCATTTTCTTCAAATAGGAATCCCACTCTTTTTCAATTCCGCCATGCAGAATCCAGTCTGCTTTCTTCTGCTCTGCATATTTTTTAATATCTGTATCATACTGAGATACTTTATTGGTATCATCAATGCTCATAAAAACGTTTGGATAAACATACTTGCTGTTCATATCCTGTAGATAAGTTTCATGCATATTGTCTAAACGCCATTTTGCATCTTCTGGCTGTATATACAGTGATAACTCCTTATATTTTCGGAAATCGGAAAATAAAACTCGTTCCGATACCTTCGATACTTTCGACGTGAATGGTTCCATTGTGGAGGTTTACAATCCAGCGCACCATAGAAAGGCCGAGACCGGTACCGCCATTTTCTCTGGAACGGCTTTTGTCTATGCGATAGAAACGCTCCCAGATTTTGTCCAGGTGTTCCACACTTATTCCAATACCATCATCTTTCACTTCACCGACAATCTGGTCATTTTCGACCTTCAGGATAACATGAATATGTCCATTTGTTTTTCCGTAATTGATGGCATTGGTTATTAAATTCATCATCATACGCAAAATCAATGTCTGGTCGCCGTTCATAAATAAGTCGTCCTGCTTTTGCAGGATAATCTCAATATTTTTTTCCTGTGCTTTTGTCTGCAGTTCTTCTATTACAAGTTCGCTTAATAATCCAAAATCCAGTTTTTCCATCAGATGCTGCTCACCCTGTTCGTTTCTGGCGATCATTAACATTTCGCTTGTCAGCTTTGACATTCGTTTTGCCTGCCTTAAGATAACTGCAATCTCTTCCTTATCTTCCGCAGATAAGTTTTCATTTTCCAATAAGTACTCACACTGGGAAATGATAACAGCAACGGGAGTACGCAGTTCATGGGATACGTCTGATGTAAATTGACGCTCCTTCTCAAACGAAAGTTCCAATCGCTCGAACATTTCGTTAAATTTCTCCGACAATTCGTATAATTCATCTTTTGCTTTTGGCAGAGACAATCGTTTGGAAAGATCTTTTCCATTGCTGATGTTTTCAACTTCATCGCAGATAAGATCCACCTGTCTCAATGCCCGCTTGATCATAAAATATCCGATGACCCCGATCAGAATAATAAGTACTGGAAATACAATCAACAGCATTTTCTTGGATGTCTGCATGAAAAGTTCTATAGAATGTACAGAGGTAATTCCTCGTACCCATATTTCGTCATCATCACCGTAAGTGTAAACGCTGTCATATATCATCCATTTTCGATTTGATTCGCTTATCGTTCGCGGTGTATTCGACATGAGGATAGTTTCTTCTGGAAATTGGGCTGGAATCGTTCCATAAAGTAATCGTCCGTTTTTGTCATAAATACAAAACATAATACCGTTATCGTAAAATTTAGTATCCACGTCAAGATAAAAGGAATCATCCTGAAAATTAATATTTGAAGAGAATCCGGTCACTGCGGCACTGATTTCTTCTTCTGTTGCAGAAATTCCAACCCTATCCACAAAAAGAAGGATGAGAACTAGAATAGTCCCAAGAACTACGACGATGATTCCGGTGTACCATAGCGTAATTTTTTTCTTGATCGTCATCTGTTTCATTCGTTTTCCCTCATTACATATCCGACACCGCGAACAGTGTGGATGAGTTTTTGTTCATATTGTGCATCGATTTTTTTTCGCAAATAGCGAATGTATACGTCGATCACATTGGAACCGCCTTCAAAATCAAAGTTCCACGCATTCTGTTCAATCTGCAGTCTTGTCATTACGATATTTTTGTTACGCATAAGACATTCCAGAACCATAAATTCTTTTGCAGAAAGATCAATTTCATTTCCGGCTCTTGTAACCTTTCTTGTATCACGATCCAGAATAAGATCTGCTATTTTTAGTTGATTTGATGTAAATTGTGGCTTTCTACGCATCATGACACGGATTCTTGCAAGCAGTTCTTCAAATGCAAATGGTTTGATCAGGTAATCATCGGCACCAAGATCCAGTCCTTTGACGCGGTCTTCAATGCTGTCTTTTGCTGTCAGTAACAGAACCGGTGTATCATCTTCTCGTCGCCTTAATTCTCTTAAGATTTCATATCCATCCTTTCCCGGCAACATGATATCAAGAATAATACCATCGTAGGAAGTCATATCGATATGATCCATCGCTTCCAGACCATCCCCACAGGCATCTACACTGTAATGTTCCTTGACCAGCCTTTTTTTGACAATGTTTCTTAAATCATTCTCGTCTTCTACAATCAGTAATCTCATAATGTAATTATTATAATACCAATCGTTTTCGGTTGCTAGAATCCTTTTTTTGAAATTATTGTTTGTTTTAATCTTTTTTTAATCTTCCCCCTATATGATACATATAACAGCAAAAACAAAACACTCAAGAGCCGAAAGGAGAACATGTTATGAAAAAATTATTAGTAGTTTTATTATCCCTCACATTAATATTTGCTTTTACAGGATGCACCTCATCCAATAATGAAGCTGCAGAAGATATAGAAATTAAGACACAGGAAGTTGTAACATCAAATACAGATGACGATGATGATAACATCAGTAACACAGAAAACGCAGTAGAGAATGTGAACGAAAAGGATTATGATTTCTCTTCTTATGAAAACAATATCCGTAATATAACAAAAAGTGTAAACAATGCAAAAACATCTACAAATGCATCTGAGAATCACGAACAATTCTACGCTTTGAAAAAACAGATAGACGCAGTTGATGACGAACTGGATAAACTTGATGATGAATTTGAGTATGCTTACCAGATGAAAGAGATTAGCTTCGAGATATACAAAGCGAGGGAACGCGCGATTGAAAAACTGGAAGATGAACTGGAATTAGCAGAAGAAGCGCTGGAAAACAAATACGGCATTGATGATTAATTCCATCTGGGCTACAAGAATTCTATCTATTCTCCGCTTCCGGGTATTGTGGAAAACAGTTTTCGTTAAAGCAACAAAAAATCAATAGTTTTTGGATTATAGGCCTAAAACTATTGATTTTTTTGCTTTTATGGGAACAAAAGTTAACTTACTAACTGTTTCTGCGTGAATCAATATTGGTAGTGTAAATTATTCTGTGTAAACCTCTCAGATTGATGATAAAATCATAGG